>Ga0335072_10004791_pt1 | contig 19987 bp, 20 predicted proteins | sample Lox_Sample_21_FD_206725 | JGI IMG/M metagenome (GOLD analysis project Ga0335072, IMG submission 206725) | Soil microbial communities from Loxahatchee National Wildlife Refuge, Florida, United States - Lox_Sample_2.1 | ecosystem: Environmental > Terrestrial > Soil > Wetlands | place: USA...
TCTGCGCTCTAATGAGCGATGATCATCTGTTTGTCGACGCGCTGGGCACCGAGGTGCGCGGCAGAGAGGCCATGCGCAAAGCGTGGAAGGTCTATTTTCAGTGGTTCCCGGACTACCGCATTTCCCACGAGGAGATTTTTTCGGATGGCGCGACCACCGTTGCCGCATTTGGCAGCGCTGAGGGAACCTACGCGAAAAACGGGCAGCTCGCGAATGAGCACCACTGGAGCATGCCCGCCGCGTGGCGCGCAGTCGTGCGCAATGGCTTGCTGGAGCAGTGGCGCGTTTATGCCGATAATCAGGCTGCGCGCAAAGTGATGGGCTGGCCTAACCCCTAGAGGCGCTAAGATCATTCCATGAAAGAATCGGACATTCGAGAGCTGCTGGAAGCAGTGAGCGCTGGAAAGCTGAACGTCGATGCGGCTACCGCCAGGCTGAAACATCTGCCATTCGAAGACATCGATTTCGCCAAGGTGGACCACCACCGGGCCTTACGCCAGGGCTACGCGGAAGTCGTCTTCGGCAAGGATAAGACGCCGGCGCAGGTGGCGGAGATCGTGCGCGCCATGCTGCGCCACAAGTCTTCACGGCAGAACATTTTGGTGACCCGCGCCAACGAAAAGATATTCGCTGCGGTGAAGCGGGTGGGCCGCACGGCGCGCTTTCACGAGTTGTCGCGCGTGATCACCATTGAGCGCAGCAAGGAAATCACCGGCAAGGGTACGATTCTGATTGTTTCCGCGGGCACCAGCGACATTCCTGTGGCCGAAGAAGCGTTACTGACCGCGCGCATGATGGGCAATCGCGCTGAGCATTTGTACGACGTGGGCGTCGCCGGGATTCACCGCTTGCTCGACCATCGCGGGATGCTCACCGAAGCCCGCGTGATCATTTGCATCGCGGGAATGGAAGGGGCCCTGCCCAGCGTCGTTGGAGGATTGGTGGGTGTGCCGGTGATTGCCGTTCCCACGAGCACCGGATATGGAGCAAGTTTTGGTGGAGTGGCGGCGTTGCTGGGGATGCTGAATTCGTGTGCGTCGAATGTGACCGTGGTGAATATCGATAATGGATTCGGTGCGGCCTGCGTGGCTTCGTGTATCAACCGCCTGTAGGTATCCCCTTCAACAGAACCTTCATGACATTGCGCCGTTGGGCGTAGAGGATCGCCGCAGGCGCTTCGCGCAGCGGAAACGTACTCGTGATCAACGGAACGGGATCGACTTTGCCGGACCGAAGCAGCGCAATGGCCTTGGCAAAAGGTCCGCAGCGCGAACCCACCACCGTGATTTCTTTTACCACCATCGGCCAGGTTTCCACCGGGGCCGCGCCATGAAATGTGGATTTCAGCACAAGTGTCCCGCGCGGCTCCGTTATTTGCTCGGCCAGCATGAGCCCGTTCGGCGAGCCCGTAGCTTCGACGACCAGGCAGTAATTTTCCCTCACATTCTTCAAATCGCTGGCATCCCCGCGCACTTTTCTCGTGGTGATCTTGGCCTTGTGGGCCAGCTTCAGCTTGGCCTCGTGTTTGCCGTACAGTGTCACTTTACTACCCGCCGCCTGAAGAACGCGTGCGATCAATTGCGCAAGCTTGCCGTCACCGAGGACCGCGGAAGTAGGGAAGTTGCGAATCGCAATTTGATCCAGGATTTGGCAAGCGGCGGCGAGCGGCTCAATGAAAACCGCCCTTTCGTCAGCAACGTTCGCGGGAATGGCGTGAAGATTTTCCAGTGGCAGCGCGAGATATTGGGCGAAGGCGCCGTCGTGCGCCACGATCCCGAGAACGGTGCGCCGGGCACAGTGCGTCCGCAAGCCGCGTCGGCAAAAATCGCAAACCGGCTTATAACCATAGGCCGAGCACGCCACGTTGATTTCACCCGCAACCCGTTTGCCAATCCATCGTTTGCGCGCCCCGGCGGAAACTCCAGCCACGTCCACAACCTCGCCCACAAATTCGTGCCCGGGAACACCTTGGAATTGGTGATAACCGCGGAGGATTTCCACGTCAGTGTTGCAGATTCCCGCGAGACGCACGCGAAGAAGCGCCCAACGCGGACGCAGCTTGGGCAGCGGCCGCTGGACTTCGCGGAGCTTTCCACTTTTGGCGACGAAAGCCAGCATGCGAGCTACTTTTCGGGTTTCTCGGGAAGCGCGCGGCGCGAGGGCGCCGCCATGTGCTCCAGCAACTCAAATTTGGCTTCGATGCGCGTGAGCCGCCGGTCGAGTTCCTGACAGGTGTTGGCCAGCTGCTTGACGGTGTCGGTTAGGGTCGCCACGCGATCTTCGATCAGCACGATTTGGCGCAGCGCTTGAAACGCGTCGCGGGGCCAGCTCACTTGGCTTTCCTCATGCCCTTCAGGACGCGGCCAACATACGCGATGGTTTCATCCAGCCGTTTGATGCTGCGATCGGCGGAATCTTTTGCGGCGCGAGCCAGCAGGTTCAGCTCTTCCTCATTTTCCACCGGCAGGTCCAGATACAGGTCGACAGCGTTCCGCACTTCTTGCGAGAAAGAACGCCCGCGCTGTTTGGCGCGACGAGCCAGCCGTGCCTTCTGTTTCGGGTCAAAGTGGATCAATGCAGTAGCCATACCTACTCCTATATAACACCTATATCATAACACGCAGTGGCGAGTGGCTGGTGACGCGTGTCGGGAAAAAACACGAGCCGAACAAGACGGGAGTGCCTGCCACCGTAGCGATTATGTGGTGCCCGAGCTTTAGATCGGCCCACAAAAACTTGTCATCCTGAGGAGCGGTTCTTGCCTGCTCCGGCAGGCCAGGCGACGAAGGATATCATCCCCTGCGTCTTGTGATCAGTCTGCGTATGTAGTGGCCAGTCTTTAGACTGGTCAGCGGAACCACGGCGCTTCACGCGAGCGCGGCGGAGACCGCGTCGGCGAGCGCGCGTTCCTGGTCGGGGAAAACCGTCCGCAAATCGATCAGCAGCCCATCTTCTTCGATGCGCGCGATGACCGCCACACCGCCACGGCCTTTGCGCAGCCGTGATTCCAGCGTATCTGCGGAATGTCGAGAGCTGCGGATTCGCAGAAGTTTTGTTGATAGCGATTGCGCCGGAGTAGAGCCCCCACCGATGAGCGAATGGCCATCCGTAATTTCGATCTGAGCGCCTTGGGTCGCGCCAGCCGCATGGAGAGATGCGGCAAGTTTCTCAGCGCGCGCGGCGATTTCCTCTACCGTGCAACGAATCATCTGTTGCGCGGGAATTTCATTCCAGGCCGCGCGTAGGTACGCGTGCAACGTTGCCTCCATGGCTGCGATCGTCAGCTTATCGACGCGCAAGGCGCGAAACAGCGGATGCCGCCGCACTTTAGACACCAGGTCCTTCTTACCCGCAATGATGCCGGCTTGCGGACCGCCTAGAAGTTTGTCGCCGCTAAACAGCACCAGCGAGAAGCCCGCTTCGACGCTGGCCCGCGCGGTAGGTTCTTCGATTCCAAACGGGGAGAGATCGACGAGGCAGCCCGAGCCGAGGTCTTCGATCACCGGCAAATTGCGGCGAGCACCAAGCGCCATCAATTCCGCAACCTCAGGTTTCTCGGTGAAACCCGTCAGCTTGAAATTCGATGGATGCACGCGAAGCAGCAAGCGCGTCTTCTCAGTAATGGCGTTTTCGTAGTCTGCGATCCGCGTGCGGTTGGTAGTGCCGACTTCCCGCAACAGCGCCCCGCTTTGCTCCATGATTTCGGGAATGCGGAAGCCGTCCCCAATCTCGATGAGTTCGCCGCGCGAAACGATCACTTCGCCGCCACGCGCCAGCGCCGCCAGTGTAAGGAGCACCGCGGCCGCGCAATTGTTCACCACGATGGCAGCTTCCGCGCCGGTCAAGCGCTCCAGCAGGCGCGAGAGATGCACATCGCGTTTGCCGCGAGCGCCGGCTGCCAAATCGTATTCGAGGTTCGAATAGCGCGTCGCGGAAATGCGCAGTTCCTCGATGGCCGCGGCAGTGAGCGGAGCACGGCCCAAGTTCGTGTGCAGAATCACTCCGGAAGCGTTAATCACCGGGCGCAGAGAGGGGGCCAGTTCGCCTTCGACAGTGGAGAGAATGCGCTTCTCGACGAGATCGCTGGCAACCGCCGCTTCCTGGGTAATTTCTTCGGAGATGATCTCGCGGCGCAACTGCGCCAAAACCTCGCGAATGGTCGCCACGGCATAACTGCGTTCGACAGCACTGCAAAGTGCGGCGATCCGTGGTCGCAGCAACAACTCGTCCACGGAGGGAAGCCGGCGCAACAAGGCCGTCTGGTCGGGCGAAGGGGCCGGCTTGGCAGGACTGGGCATGGCGCCATTTCACCATAGGCAGCGCCGTGGCCGCAATTCGGCCTCGAGCCCGTGACCGTGCCCCATCTGGCCCTTGGTACAGTGGTCCCGAAGCGCGGTAGCCGATGGGGTGAAGTCGGCAGGGTTCCCCGTTGACGCCGGGCGGGACCCCTCCTAGGATGTGGATTCGAGGCTATCCAGGTATGGCCACCATTGACGAAGAGCTGTCGCAGATGGAGCGGGACATCCGCCAGCTCAAAATCGAATACGACATGTTTTTTGGCGGAGGCCGCAAGCGTCCACCCACCGAAGTGGAATGGCGCATCGACATGCTCGTCAAACGCTATGCAGAGCGCGCCGGGGAAATGAAGTTTGGCCAGCGCTTCCGTTACAACAACCTGACGCAGACCTACGCAAAGTACAAAGACATGTTCCGCAAGCGGATGGCCAAGTATGAAGAAGGCAAGGTGGACCGCCATTTCGGCGCCGCCGCCAAGGCCATTGAAGCGGAACGTGCCAAGGCACAAGGGGCAACCGGGAACAAAGATCCGGAGGAGGTCTCGCCTACCGAACCAGTCACCGCGAACGCCACTGCCGCTGCCGCAGCTGCCAAGGCCTTTCGCATGGTCTGTTCCGAGCCGGAACACGAAGCCGACAAGGTCAACCAATTGTACGAAGCCTTTCTCCAAGCCAAGCACCAAGCCGGCGAAGAAACCAGCAAGGTCACCCGCGCCGGCTTCAATGAATTTGTGCGCAAGAAAACCAAGGACCTGCAAAACAGCAAGAATTGCCGCGATGTCGAATATGTCGTTGAGACCATCGACGGCCAAGTCAAACTAAAAGCCCTAGTAAAATCGTAATCCTCATCTGTAGCACAGACTTTAGTCTGTGTTTTCTAGCCAGTTCCCAGATTCGGTCATCCCGCTCGTCCTGGGCCCAGCGAAGCAAGTCTTTGTAGATTCTCTGGTGGGATTCCAGTTTTTTACTGAAGGGCGAGGGCCCTTCTCGTCGCAAGTCGGAAAAAGAGGTCACAGACCAAGTCCGGGCCACGACCACGGTCTTAAGAATCCACAGGTCCGCTTTTCCAAAGCATCCGCCTCCGCGTAAACTAGAAGATTCCATCTGGCGTGGAGGACGACATGGCTGTGGAGCGGGCGCTGCTGAGCGTGTTTGATAAGACCGGCATCGTGGAATTCGCGCGAAAGCTGGCGGCACTGAACATCGAGGTTCTGTCCACCGGCGGCACAGCAAAACTGCTGCGCGAACAAAACGTGCCGGTGAAAGATGTGTCCGATTTTACCGGCTGGCCGGAAATGTTGGGCGGGCGTGTAAAGACCTTGCACCCCAAAGTCCATGGCGGCTTGTTGTACCGGCGGCATCACCCCGACGATCAGAAACAGGCCAAAGAGCATGGCATCTCGCCCATCGATTTGGTGGCAGTGAATCTCTACCCCTTCGAAGAAACCGCGGCGAAGGCCTATCTTCCTGCCGAAGAGCTGATCGAAAACATCGACATTGGCGGGCCAACCATGCTGCGCTCCGCCGCAAAGAATTTCGAGAGCGTCACCGTAGTGACCGATCCCGCCGATTACGAACGCGTGACCGCGGAGTTGGAAGCCAACCGCGAAACGTCTCTGGCGCTGCGGCTGGAATTGGCTCGCAAGGTCTTCGCCACCACTTCCCGCTACGACGGGCTCATCACCATGAACCTGGAGCGGCTGAACCTGAACGACAGCGACAAACTGGAAGTGCAGCCCAAGCCGGTATTGCCTGAACGTGTGCACCTGGCGCTTCGCCGCAAGCAGGAACTGCGCTATGGTGAAAACCCACACCAGGCCGGGGCTTTGTATGTTCCCGCGGGCCGGCCGCCGGAAGGCTTGGCCGCAGCCAAGCAGCTGCAGGGCAAAGAGCTCTCCTATAACAATTACGTGGATTTGGAAGCGGCGCGCAGCACCGTGGCGGAATTCGAAGGACCTGCGGCGGTGATCATCAAGCACAACAACCCTTGCGGAGCCGCGGAACAGAAGTCACTCCTCGACGCCTACACCAAAGCGTTCGCGTGCGATCCGCTCTCGGCGTTTGGCGGCGTGCTGGCGTTCAACCACATCGTCGATGCCGTCACCGCGGAAGCCGTGGCGAAGTTGTTTGTGGAGTGCATCGTGGCTCCGGGTTTCGCGGACCGCGCCCAAGAAATTTTTGCCGCGAAGAAGAATCTGCGCTTGCTGGTGTTGCCGCACGGCGGACTCGAACTCGACAAGGAACTGCAGTTGAAGCGCATCCTGGGCGGCGTGCTCGTGCAGCAACCGGATTTGGGCACCTTGAAGGACGTGGAACTGCGCGTCGTCACCAAACGCGCGCCCACCGCTGAAGAATTAACGGACCTGAAGTTCGCTTGGAAAGTCTGCAAACACGTGAAGTCCAACTCCATTGTGTTCGGCAAAGACGGCGCGACTCTGGGCGTCGGCGCCGGCCAGATGAGCCGCGTGGATTCCGTGAAGATCGCCATTGCCAAAGCGCAGGTTTCCCTGCACGGCAGCGTAGTAGCTTCGGATGCGTTTTTCCCATTCCCCGATGGTGTGGAAGAAGCCGCGAGGGCTGGTGCGACCGCAGTGATTCAGCCAGGTGGCTCGGTGAAGGATCCCGACGTGATTGCCACGGCGGACCGGCTTGGCCTGGCAATGGTGTTCACCGCCATGCGCCATTTCCTGCACTAGGAAGCGGACAGCGTCTCAACTTTTTCATGCGTGGCCGATGCGGTCGATTTCTTTCTTGATGGCCAGTTGATCCAGGCTCGCGATCGGCAGCGCGAGAAACAGGCTGATTCTTCGATCCAGCATCATAAACGCGTCTCGAAAAGCCCTGTCGACCTGCTCGGCAGGGCCCTCGACGGCTGCGGGATCGGGTACTCCCCAATGGGCGGTCATCGGCTGACCCGGCCAGATTGGGCAGACTTCCTTGGCGGCGTTGTCGCAAACGGTAAAAACAAAATCTAGTTTGGGTGCGCCAGGCTTGGCGAATTCCGCCCAGTCTTTGCTGCGGAGCCCGGTGATCGAAAGTTTTGCCTGTTCGAGTTGCTGGAACGCCCCCGGATGCACCGTTCCCTTGGGGTGACTTCCCGCGCTGTACGCAGTGAAGGTGGGGAAACCCTTCTTGTTCATGATGGCTTCAGCCATGATGGAGCGCGCCGAGTTGCCGGTACATAGAAACAATACGTTGTAGCGTCCTTGCATGAATCGTCTCCTGTTCGCAATCAAGGTACGTCCAATGGGGCTTCCTGCTTCTGAACGAGTGATGCCGGCTGGCCTGCGACGCCGGGGACGAAGTAGCGACGCTGGAAGTAAAAAGCAACGTTGACCAGCGCGATCATCACCGGAACCTCGACCAGAGGACCGATGACAGCCGCAAAGGCAGCGCCGGAATTCATCCCAAACACGGCGACCGCCACTGCAATAGCGAGTTCGAAGTTATTGGAAGCCGCCGTGAAGGCCAGGGTGGTCGTTTTGGAATAGTCGGCGCCAAGTTTCCTTCCCATGTAAAAAGAAACCAGAAACATCACAACGAAATAGATCAATAAAGGTGCCGCGATCCGCAACACGTCCAACGGAAGGCGCACGATGTATTCGCCCTTCAGCGAGAACATCACCACGATGGTGAAGAGCAGCGCGATGAGCGTGAGAGGACTGACCCGCGGAACAAACTTGTGGTCATACCAATGGCGGCCCTTGGCGCGCCGCAGCACCCGCCGCGTCAGACAGCCAGCGAGAAAAGGGATTCCCAAGTAAATAAACACGCTTTTCGCGATCTGACCGATGGAAACACCGACCACCGAGCCGTGCAGCCCCAGCTTTGCCGGCAAGACGGTAACGAAAATCCAGGCATAAACCGAATAGAAGAAAACCTGGAAAAGGGAATTGAACGCAACCAGGCCGGCGGCGTACTCCGTGTCCCCTTTCGCAAGCTCGTTCCAAACGATGACCATCGCAATACAGCGAGCCAGCCCAATCAGGATCAGGCCCGCCATATATTCCGGATACGTGCGCAGGAAGGTGATCGCCAGAACGAACATGAGGATGGGGCCGATCACCCAATTCTGCACGAGCGAAAGAGCCAGGACGCGTTTGTTCCGAAAAACTTCCGGCAGTTCCTCGTAGCGCACCTTTGCAAACGGCGGATACATCATCAGAATCAGGCCCGCAGCGATGGGGACCGAGGTCGTGCCTACGCTGAATCGATTGAGGAAGGGCACCGTTCCGGGAATGAGCCAGCCCAGGATCACACCAAGGGCCATAGCCGCAAAGATCCACGCGGTCAGATAACGATCGAGAAAACTAAGACGGGGCGACATGTTGTTCGGCATAGCGCTTTTGGGCGGATCGTGCCTTATGGGCAACAAGGAAGATCAACGCAGCCCGGCGGGCACTCGCACCCCGCCGCAGCCGGTTTGCTCGCGCGAATGAACGCGCTCATGAACTTGTCTTTGATCTGCGGCGCAACGGCTGCCACATCCAAACCGGCAGCGGCAAGAAATTCGCGCGCCTCTTCCACTTGGTAGATTCGCGTAGGTTCGACGTCGATCGACTCGAAGCCGGCGGCCCGTAATTTCTGGACGTACTCCGATTCCTCGAGCGCGCCAGCGATGCAGCCGACCCACAATTCCATGCTCTTGCGTACCACTGGCGGAACTTCGCCGCGTATCACCACGTCTGAAACGGCAAAGCGTCCACCCGGTTTGAGCACCCGGAAGGCTTCGCGCATCACCCGGTCCTTGTCCCCCGAAAGATTGATCACGCAATTGGAGATGATCACGTCCACAGTTTTGTCGGGAAGCGGGATCTCCTCAATCGTGCCTTTCAGAAATTCCACATTCTGCACTCCCGCCTTTTTTTGGTTTTCAAGAGCCAGCGCCAACATCTCATCGGTCATGTCCAAGCCATAAGCCTTGCCGCCTGGAGCAACCCGCTTCGCCGAAAGCAGCACATCTATGCCGCCTCCCGAGCCGAGATCGAGCACGATTTCCCCCGGCTGCAACTGCGCCAGTGCGGTGGGATTGCCGCAACCAAGGGAAGCGGTGACCGCCTCGGCTGGCAGCGCGCCCTTCTCGGAAGCGTCGTAGAGATTGCGGGTGATCGGATCGCACCCGCTCAATTCCGCGCTTCCGCCGCAACAAGCGGTCTTACCTGCAGCCACTTGGCGCGCCGCTGCGCCGTACTTCTCCTTTACTGCTTCCAGGATATTTTTGTCGCTCATAACCACCCCTCAGGACCGCGCAATCTGCACGACGGCCTCGGCAGGCACGACGCGATTGCGGGTGCAGCATTCTTCGTACAGAAACCCGAGTATTTCTTGCAGTGCGGCGGTATTCGCCTTGTACCAGAGAAAAGTGCCCGCGCGGCGCACGTCCACTAGTCCCACATGCCGCAACTTCTCCAGATGGTGCGACAGCGTCGACCCGGGGATGCCCAGTTCTTCTTGTATTTCGCCGGCGACCATCCCCGTCGGATGCGCCGAGAGCAATAGCCGCACAATCTGCAAGCGCGGCTCAGCCCCGAGCGCCGCGAAACGGTCGGAGCAGCGGGTGACCAGAAGAGGGTCTGGCTTGGACATATTTCGATAATTGCAGAAATACGGTCGAAACGCAATCCTTCTTTTCCGAAACCCTTCTCCCCCCTACTCCATCCAACTTATTGGAACACATGCCTACCCGTGCAACCCCTCCTTTTTCGCTTTTGACCACGCCATTCCCGCATGGGATACTTTTCTCTCCAGGACTCTTATGAAGCTAAAAAGTGTTGTTTGCGCTTTCGCTCTGGCGGGTCTGGCCTCTCTGCCTGCCTTTGCCCAAAATGGCCAAACTCAAAATCCCACCCCGGACCCCTTCGTCGCGCCCGTCGGCGAAAAGGTCACCCCACGCGCCGAAGCGTACTTCGATTTCACGATGGGCCATTGGTACGAACTCCAATACGAACAAACCAGCCAGCCGGATTACGCCACCAAGGCGATTGAGTCCTACAAGAAAGCCTATGCGATCGACCCACAGTCGCCCATCATCGGCGAGCGCCTCGCGGAGATGTATTGGAAAGCGCAGCGCGTGCGCGATGCGGTCAACGAAGCCAACGAGATTCTGAAGCACGATCCTAACGATCTCCCGACGCACCGCCTGCTCGGACGTATCTACTTGCGCAGTTTGGGCGACATCAATGGTGCGGGCGTGCAATCGGAGACGGTGGCAAAGGCCATTGCGGAATATGCCCAGGTTCATCGTCTGGATCCCAGCGACCAGGAAGCCTCGCTCTGGCTCGCGCGCCTGTACCGCCTGCATAACGAGCCCGACAAGGCCGAGCAGGTTTTGCGCAAGATGCTCGACGACGATCCGGGTAATGAAGCCGCCGCGGAGCAGTTGACCCAGCTCTTGCTGGATGAAAACAAGGCCGATGACGCCATCAAGCTACTGGAAACGATGACCGCGGATTCGAGTTCGGCGACGCTTTTTGATTTGCTCGGCGACGCCTATACCCAAAACCACGACTATGCCAAGGCAGAGGTGGCCTATCGCAAGGCCGTCGGCCTCGACCCATCGGAGTTAAATCACCTGCGCGGACTAGGCCAAACTCTGATGACCGAAGAGAAGTATCAGGATGCCTTGGGCGTGTACCAGAAACTCATCGACCTGATGCCCGATGATTCCGACAACTATCTGAACATGGCCAAGATCTACCGCGAACTGAACCAGCTGGATAAAGCGGAAGAGTACCTGGTCAAAGCCCGCCAGTACAATCCGGGCAGCCTCGATGTGCTCTTCAACGAAGCAATGATTTACGAAGCGCAAGGCCGCTACGACGACGCCATTCGCGTGATTTCCGACGCGATTACCGGAGTAAAGGCGCAATCCGCCGCGCTGCCTTCGAATCGCCACAAACTCGCGGTGCTCTATCAGGAATTGGGCGTCCTGTACCGCGAAGTGCAGAATTATCCTGCGGCAATTTACACCTTCCAAGAACTCGGGCACTTGGGTCAGGAAGAAGACCAGCGCGCAAGATTGCTGACCATGGAAACCTACCGCCAGGCCAAGGACATGCCCAAGGCTTTGCAAGCGGGTAAAGACGCTATAGCAAAGTATCCGGACGACCCCGCGATCAAGGCCAGCGTGGCGCTGCTCCTCGGCGAAAATCAGCAAACTGACGACGCCGTTAAAATGCTGGAATCCACCCTCAAGGGCACTTCCGCCGACCGCGAGACCTATTTGAATCTTTCCCAGGTTTACGAACAGGGCAAGCGTTTTTCCGAAGCGGAGCAGGCCGCCCGCAAGGCGGAATCCATGGCCACGGAACCCCAGGACAACGAAATCGCCTGGTTGCTGCTCGGCGCCGTCTACGAAAAGCAGAAGCAATACGACAAGGCCGAAGACGAATTTAAGAAGGCCTTGAGTGTCGATCCAAAGAACGCGCAAGTCTTGAACTACTACGGCTACATGCTCGCGGACCGCGGCATTCGCCTCGAAGAAGCCCATGATTTGATTCAACGCGCCGTGGACCAGGACCCCTTTAATGGCGCCTATCTCGACAGCCTCGGCTGGGTCTATTACAAGCAGAACAAGCTCGAAGAAGCGGAAGCCATGCTTCGCAAAGCTGTCGAACATGAACCCCGCGACCCCACCATTCGCTTGCATCTCGGCGATGTGCTGGCCAAGCAGGGTCGCATGGACCTGGCGGCCGCGGAATGGGAGAAGTCGCTCAATGAGTGGCATCGCACTTTCCCTGCCGACTTGGAAAGCGATAAGGTCGCGGAAGTCGAAAAGAAGCTGAGCCAGGCCAAGCACCGCGTCGCCCAAAAGTCCGCCGCCAGCGAAGACAAGCCGTAAAAAAGCAGCTAGCAGCTGGCAGCCCCCGCGGGTGCCCTCGGATTGTAAGGGTGGGCCTTGGGGTCATCCACAGTAGCCGCAAAAAAAGCCAACAGCCCCCCAGCCATTAGCCGGCAGCTTGGTTTCTCTGAATGACGCTTGTGTTGCGTAGTACTTTTTCGACGATGACCCTCGACAATCCAGCTACCACAAAAGACCTTGTGTCATCCTGAGGAGCGTCGTTTGCGACGAAGGATCTCAACCACTACGTCTTGGCTCAATACCCGTGGTACTCGCTCGCAAGCACGACTGTAAGCTGTAGCTAACGGCTGTCCTCTCGCTGTCCGCTATAATGGTTCCAGCTTTCGGAGCCATCTAACTTCATGAGAGAAATTCGGATCCCCGCCTTTGCAAAAGTGAATCTGCGTCTCGACGTGCTCGGCAAGCGCGCCGATGGCTACCACGAACTGCGCACAGTTTTCCATACCGTGAGCCTCCATGACACCTTGCGGTTTCGTCCGAACCGCGAGCAGGGTATTACGCTGCAAATCCAAGGCAATGAGCGGCTCTCCCAGGAAGCCACGGAAAAAAACCTGGTCTATCGCGCTGTCGATGCCCTGCGGCGCGAACTGAAGATTCGTCCCGGCGTCGAGATCCTGCTGCAAAAACGCATTCCCGCGGGTCGTGGCTTGGGCGGAGGCTCGAGCGACGCCGCGGCCGCACTGCTCGGCTATTTGCAATTCGCGAAGAAGCCCATCGCACGCCACCGCCTCCTCGAGATTGCTTCGGGTCTTGGCGCGGACGTGCCTTTTTTCCTGCTCGGTGGCCGAGCGCTGGGCATCGGCAAAGGAGACGAGATTTACCCCCTGCCCGATATTGCCAAGTGCACGCTGCTGATTGTCTCGCCGAAAGACATTCACGTGCCTACCCCAGACGCCTATCGCTGGTTGCATGCTCCGGAATTGGCTTCGTTGACAAAATTCGCCGCGAACCATAAACTATTTGAGTTCTGTGCTCTGTGCTGGAGTGCGCAGGGAGCGCCGCTCTCGAACGATTTCGAAGAGGCGGTCTTCCGGCGCCATCCCCGACTGGCGAAAATCCGTCGGGCCTTGCTCCAGGGAGGGGCGTCAGAAGCCTTGCTGGCTGGTAGCGGTTCGGCGGTGTTTGGAGTATTCCCGAGCCCAGCAAAGGCGCGCCGAGCCGTTGTCGGGTTTCCGCACGATCAGACCTTCGTCTGCGAAACAGTTTCGCGGAGCAGGTATGCGCGCAGCATAAACCGCGCCATGGTTGTGTGACCTGCAACGTCCTCTGGTGTTCTGACCTTCCTCAACTTACATAGCTCAGCTTACGGCCCTATCCGCAGTTCAGTCATCGCAGAGCGGTGACCGGTGTGAGCGCTTCGTGAACGACGAACGATTCAAGATTTTTAGTGGCACCGCCAATCCGGCGCTCGCAGAGAGCATCTGCAAGCACCTGGACGTTCCGCTGGGCAAGTCGCTGCTGGGCCGCTTCAGCGATGGCGAAATTTATTTCCAGATTTTAGAGAATGTGCGCGGTGCTGATGTGTTTGTGGTGCAGCCCTGCTCCTATCCAGTGGATAACCACCTGCTCGAGTTGCTGCTGATGATCGACGCGTTCAAGCGTGCGTCCGCCTGGCGGATTACCGCGGTGTTGCCGTACTACTGCTATGCGCGGCAAGACCGCAAAGATAAGCCCCGCGTGCCGATATCCGCGAAGCTAGTGGCAGACTTGTTGGAAACCGCGGGAGCCAGTCGCGCGCTAACCTTAGATTTGCACGCGCCCCAGATTCAAGGCTATTTCGACGTGCCGGTCGACCACCTCTACGGCTCCCCCGTGCTGGTGGATCATTTCCGGCACAAAAAGCTGCCGCGCCTGACGGTGGTTTCGCCGGACGCGGGCGGCGTGGAGCGCGCCCGGGCCTTTGCGAAGAAACTGGATGCGCCGCTGGCCATCGTCGACAAGCGCCGCGTGGATCTCGATGTCACCGAAGTGATGAACCTGATCGGCGACGTCAAGGGTCGCACCGCGCTCATCGTCGACGACATCATCGACACCGCGGGGACCCTGGTGAAGACCGCCGACGCCCTGATTCGCGAAGGTGCCACCGAGGTTTACGCCGCTTGCACCCATGCAATCTTCTCCGGTCCGGCCGTGGAACGCCTCGAGAATTCCAAGATCACCGAAGTGGTGGCCACCGATTCCGTGCCCCTTTCGGAAGCAGCCAAGAACCTGAAGAAACTCAAAATTCTGAGTGTCGCGGATTTGCTCGCCCGCGGCATTCGTTCCATTCACGAGGAGACCTCGATCAGCGAGCTGTTTACTTGATGCATTTTCTCCGACGGGCGTTTGCGCCGCGAAGAATTTAGGGAAGGAAAGAAGCTATGGCTCAAATTATTGTACAAGGCGAACCGCGCAATCTGCGGGGGAAGAACGCCGCTAGGCGCTTGCGGGTAACCGGGAACGTTCCGGCAACTCTGTACGGCGGCAAGAAAGATGCCGTGTCGCTTGCGGTGAACAGTAAGCAAGTCACCACGATTCTCCGCTCCGAGACCGGTCATAACACCTTGTTCCAGGTGGAATTCGCTGGCAAGCAGGAACCGGCGATCGTCAAGGATTGGCAGGTCGATCCCGTCACCGGGCGCCTGCTCCACGTCGACCTGCTGCGCGTGGCCATGGACGTGCGCATGCGCGTCAAGGTGCCCGTGCACACGTTCGGCGATCCTTCTGGCGTGAAGGTCCAGGGCGGCGTCTACGAAGTGGTCGCGCGTGAAGTGGAAGTCGAGTGCTTGCCCGCGGACATCCCGACGGAGTTCAAGATGGACGTGAGCGGCCTGGCGCTGAACCAGAGCCTGCGCGCCGGCGAACTGCCGATCGACAAGAACAAGATCAAGCTGATCACCGATGCGAACGCGGTCTTGGCCCACGTTGTGGCCCTGCGCGTCGAGGAAGAAAAGCCGGCGGAGGCCGCCGTGCCCGGAGCAGCGCCTGCCGAGCCCGAAGTTATCAAGAAGGGCAAGAAGGAAGTGGAAGGCGAGGAAGGCGCCGAGGGCGCAGAAAAGGCCGAGAAGCCCGAAAAGACGGAAAAGAAGAAGTAATTCTTTTTCGCGCACCTCACTGCGGAACTTATGCGGCTCATTGTTGGCCTTGGCAATCCGGGCCCGGAATATCAGTGGACGCCGCATAACCTCGGTTTCCTGGCGGTGGACGAATTGGCCAACCGCAACGGCATTCGCGTGGAGCGCCCCGAAGCGCAGGCACTCGTAGGACTCGGGAAAGTGGCAGGGAATGAGGTCATCCTCGCCAAGCCCCAGACGTACATGAACCTCAGCGGCAATTCTGTGGGCCGCTTGATGGACAAGTACGAAGTGGAGCCCGGGCAGTTGCTGGTGATGTTCGACGAGCGCGATCTGCCCTGGGGCATGATTCGCATCGGCGAACGCGGTAGCCCGGGCACGCACAACGGGGCTAAGTCGGTCACCAGCGCGGTGGGCACACCAGAATTTGCCCGGCTTCGCCTGGGCTGCGGTCCGGATCACCCGGTAGGCGATTTGGCCGCATATGTTCTGCGGCCGATGAAGAAGGCGGAGTTGGAAGTTGCCGGAGAAATGGTGGCGGCCGCAGGCGATGCGGTGGAGTTGATTCTGGCCCAAGGCATCGCGGCGGCCATGAACAAGTACAACCGCAAGGCGCCGCCGCCGGAGCAGTAGCGGCCGTTCTCGGGGTTTTGTAGCGGCCGCCTTTTTACCCTGAGCCTTGCGAAGGGCAGAGGCTGGCAAAAGGTTTATGTAGTGGCCGGTCTTTAGACCGGTCAGGAAGAAACGAGGTCATTATGGAAGAACGTTTGTACGATCTGGTCTTCATCATTCGTCCGGCCACGCCGGAAGAGGAAATCAAGAAGGTCCTCTCGTCGCTGGAGCATGCCTGCACAGAGAAGGGCGCCAAGATCGAGAAGGCCGAGAGTTGGGGCACCCGCAAGCTGGCCTACAAGGTCATGAAGCACCGCGAAGGCATCTATTTCTATCAGCAGGTGCGCACCTCGCACGGCGAGTTAGTACACGAACTGGAACGCCGCCTGGGCGTGCTGGACGCGGTGATCAAGTATCAGACCGTGCGGCTCGACGAAGATTTGAAGCGCCAGAAGAAGCTGGTGCACAAGCGCGAACAGCGCGCTGCACGCCGTCCACGGCGCACGCCCGCTCCGGCGCCTTCGGCGGCGCCAAGCGTCGAGCAGAGCACGCAGGCCTAACAGCGCCGGAAAGTTTTGCAGCACCACTGAGATTGCTTTGGAACGCTCCGCAGGAATTGTGCCGAGCGACATCGGAAAGGTAGGAAGGTATGGCAGAGGAACAGAAACAAGGGCAGGCTCCCGCAGCTCCGGCTTCCGCTCCCGCTCCGCGTGAAGGCGGAGAAGGGGCACAAGGCGGACAGGGCGCACCTCGCCGCGAAGGTGGCGGAGAAGGTGGACCGCGCCGTGAAGGCCACGCTCCGGGCGGGCGTCGCGAAGGCGGCCCCGGCGGCGGACGCCGCGAAGGTGGTCCCGGCGGACCAGGAGGACCGGGCGGCGCGCGTCGCGGTAAGCGCCAGTATTTCCGCAAAAAGAAAGTGTGCAAGTTCTGTGTCGAAAAGATGGACTTCATCGACTACAAGCGCGCGGACATTCTTTCGCAGTTCGTGCAGGAACGCGGCAAGATTCTCCCTCGCCGCATGACCGGCGTGTGCTCGCGGCACCAGCGCTGGCTCGGCGTGGCCATCAAGCGCGCCCGCAATATTGCTTTGCTGCCGTTTGCCGGCAGCGCCGCCGGGGTGCAGGCGCCCCGTGCTGTTGAGGCTCCCAAGGCCTAAGGTCAGGAAAGGGATTACACATGCAGATCATTCTTCAAGAAGACGTTGAAAAGCTTGGCCACCGCGGCGACGTGGTGACCGTAAAGCCCGGCTACGCCCGCAATTTTCTGCTTCCCAAGAAGCTGGCGGTGGAAGCCACGCCGGGGAACATGAAAGCGCTCGAGCGCATTCGCGGCGCTTTGGCAAAGAAGACCGCCACGGAGTTGGAAGCCGCCAAAAAACAGGCGGAGTTGCTCGCTCTGGTCTCCCTCAGCTTTACCCGCAAGACCGGAGAGAACGATCAGATGTTCGGATCGGTAACGACAGGCGATATCGCGGAGGGCCTCAAGTCCGAGGGCTTCAAGATCGACAAGCGCCAGGTCCAACTTCCCGACCCACTCAAGACCCTTGGCGATTTCCCGGTCACCGTGAAGGTCTTCCGCGAAGTAGCCGCGGAAATCAAAGTCCACATCGGCAAAGAAGCCTAATCGACCCATCCCAATACAGCGATTCTTCCGGGGCATGCCTGCACTGCATGCCCTTTTTATTTTGAATTCTAAATCGGTGATTCCACGCTAAGATTGCACAATGATGGACCCTTCACGCGAGCCCCCGGATGCCGACGAGCCTGGCTCCGGAATCCCGCATGCTCCTTTTCAAGGGAAATTAGCGCTGGCTCTGGCCGCGATTGCGATCGTACTCTGCCTGGCTGTTGCGTTTGTTTCTCTACGGTCGGCCCGTCGTCTGGACACGCAGGTGGCCCAGCTAGGTCAGCAAACGCAAGCTCTCCAGCAGTTGGTCGAGCGCGCACAAGAGCAATCTCAGGCGTTCGCTCAGCAGGCTTCGCAAGCCGCTGCTAACGCGCAATCCGCCGCCCAACAGCGCGACCTCGCGAAACAGGCTCAGGCCGACTCGGAAGCCCAGGCAGAGCTTGCGCGCCAGCAAGCCTCCGCCGAGCAGCAAAAGGCGAATCAAGCCACGCAGCAGGCTGAGCAATATCGCCAAGAACGTGAAGCGGAACTCGCACAACTGCAACAAGCGCTCGGACAGATTGCGCAAACCCGCCGCACTGCGATGGGGCTGGTGATGACTCTTGACAGCAAATCGGTTCGCTTCGATTTCGACAAGTCCGACATCAAACCCGAATACCGGGACACCCTCAACCGCGTCGCCGGCATTCTCATGACCCTTAAGGGATATGCGATTAATGTCTACGGATACACTGACGATGTCGGCTCCCAGGCATACAATCTGCAACTTTCCCAACGCCGGGCCGAAGCAGTCCGAGACTTCCTGGTGCAGGCCGGAATTCCCGCAACGATCATGAGCACCAAGGGTTTTGGTAAGTCCGATCCGCGCGTTGCGGGCGACAGCGAACAAGCACGCGCTGCCAACCGCCGCGTCGAAATCGGCATCGTGGACTCCACGCTTCTTCCAAGCATTCAGCCCCTTCCGAACTGACGCGCTGCATCTACTTCGCTTCCGGCGGCAGGTGCGTCTCGAAGTAGCCGAGAATGTTGGTGTAGACATCGGGTGTCGTACCTGGTCCCTCAAAGATTCCGTGCGTGCGCCCGGGGTACACACGCATGTCGAAGATTTTGCCCTGGGCCATAAGATTGTTCACCAGCAACTCGAATCCTTGGAAGTGCACGTTGTCGTCCCCGGATCCATGCATCACCAGCAGGTCGCCCCGCAGCCCGGAGCTGAAGTTAATCGCCGAGGATTGTTCGTACGCTTTAGGGTCGTCTTGCGGCAGCCCCATGTAGCGCTCCTGGTAGATGGAATCGTACAGCCGTTGATCCGGGACTGACGCGACCGCCACTCCCACCGCATAAGCTTCGGGATAACGAAACATCAAATTCAGCGTCTCCGTCCCCCCGCCCGACCAGCCCCATACGCCGATACGCTTCGCGTCGATAAATGCTTCCGCTTTCTCCAAAGATTGCAGGGCAGTGGATTGCTGCTGCGAAGAGAGCGGGCCGATGTTCTTGTAGACCACCTTGCGCCATTCCCGGCCCCGCGGCGCGGGAGTTCCTTGATTGTCGAAGGTGGCCACCAGGTAGCCTGCGGCGGTCAGGGTGCGGACAAACATGCCCTGCCAGCGATCTTCCGTCGTTTGTCCCGCGGGCTCGGAATAGACCTCCACGATCAGCGGATATTTTTTGCTGGCATCGAAATGGGGAGGCTTCGCTAACCAGGCGTCCACCAGCAAGCCGTTGCCGGCGTCGAGTTTTAGAAACTCGACCGGGCCGGTGCTCAACGGCTTGACCCGCTCGACGAGTGCCGCATTGTCAGCGGTGGTCCGTAACACCTGGTGGTCCGGCAGATGGATCACGTCGGAATGAGGCGGTTCATCTATTGCGGAAAAATTATGGAACGCGTATTCCCCGTTCGGCGCAATGTTGTAGGAATGCGTGCCCGGCTGCCCGGGAGTGATGCGTTCCGCAGCCTTCGACCCGTCGAGCCGCACCCGATACAGATAGCGCTGCGTCGCGTTCTCGGGCGAGGCGGTGAAGTAAATGAACTGTTCGTCAGGGGTCAGCCGCTCCAGGCTGACAACGTCGAAGTCACCGTGAGTCACCAACTGGGTTCTCCCGGTGTCTCGCTCTACCCGATAGAGATGCCGCCACCCGTCTCGTTCGCTGAGCACAAGAAACTCGCGGCGCTGATTGAGCCATAGAATCTGGTCGTTCAATTCCACCCAGGCGCGATCCTCGTCGACAAAAATTGTGTGCGTCGATCCCGACGCGGAATCGCCCAGCAGAAATTCATTTTTGTTTTGCAGCCGGTTCATGTGTTGCAGCAGCAGATGCTTCGCGTCGGCCCACTCCATGCGCGGAATATAGAAATCGTGCGGGTCGCCGGACGTGTTCATCCAAACCGTTTTCCGCGACTTTAGCGACACCACTCCCACCCGTACCGCGGAGTTGCGCGTTCCCGCTTCCGGATAGGGATAGACCAGTGTCTCGGGGTACACCCCGATTTGCGGGTAGGGAATTTGCGTCACAATTTTCCCTCGTGGGTTCCCCAG
>Ga0335072_10004792_pt1 | contig 19987 bp, 14 predicted proteins | sample Lox_Sample_21_FD_206725 | JGI IMG/M metagenome (GOLD analysis project Ga0335072, IMG submission 206725) | Soil microbial communities from Loxahatchee National Wildlife Refuge, Florida, United States - Lox_Sample_2.1 | ecosystem: Environmental > Terrestrial > Soil > Wetlands | place: USA...
GGTCTGCGTGGTGCTGGAGAAGTTCCAGGTTGTCGTGGTGCTGGCGACCTCGTCGCCGGCCACCGCGGCGTTGTTGTACCAGTCCGACATGACCAGGCTGTAGGACTGGGTGGTGCCGTCGGTGTAGGTGATCGTCCCGGTCCCGCTGGCCGCCCCGAACGCGCCGGCGCCCAGGAATCCGAGGTCGGTCCCTGAGCCCGTCAGGTCTATCGTCTGCCCGTCGGCGATCACGTCGTTGTCAGTACCGACGGCGGTGGGCCAGGTGAACGTGGTCCCGCCGAACGTGGCCTGACCGCCCGCGGTGAGCGGGGTCGGTGTGCCTGCGGCCAGTCCCTGAGCGGAGAAGCTGTCCCCGGTGCCGTCGAAGTTGCCCGGCGCGGGGTTGGCGTTGTCGGTGATCCCGACGTTGTCGTAGGCGGCGGCGAGCGAGGAGTACGGAAGCCCGGTGGTCGGGGTCCCGGTTCCGGTGGCCATCGCGAAGATGTGCATCGCGGTGGTGCCGCCGGCGTTGCTGAGGACCGGCAGCGTGACCGACGACACCTGCTTGCCCTGCTGCAGCGGCACCGATGCGAAGTAGACACTCACCGGGTGCGCGGTCTGCGTGCTGCTGGTGAAGTTCCAGCTCGTGGTCGTAGTCAGGAGCTGGTCGCCGACCGCGGGACTGTTGGAGTACCAGTCCGCCATGTTGAGGTTGAACGACTGGCTGCTGCCGTCTGTGTAGTGCACGGTGACCGGGCCGCTGGCGATGCCGTTCTGGCTAGCTCCGAGGAACCCGAGGTCGGTGCCTGACCCGGACAGCGCGACGGTCTGCCCGCCGGTGACCACGTTGTCCGGGCTCCCGGCCGCGGCGGAGGGCCAGGTGAACGTGGTGCCGCCGATCGTGACCTGCTTGCCGGGGGTCAGCGCGGTCGGTGTGCCCGCGGCCAGCGCCTGGGCGGAGTAGCTGTCGCCGCCCCCGTCGTAGTTGCCCGCCGCCACGTCGGAGTTATCGCTGATCCCGGTGTTGTTGTACGCGGCGGTCAGCGAGGAGTACGGGACGGTCACGGTGGCCGTCGCTTCCGTGGTGACGCTGGAGTTGCCGGCCGTGGGCGTGACCGCGACCTGCAGGGTGTCCGTGCCGGCCGCGGCGTTAGCCGGCGCGGTCACGGTGAAGTGCTCGGTGACGCTCTGCCCGGGGGCAATAGTGACGGGCGCGGGATTCCTGACGGTCCAGCCGGCCGGGGCTTTAAGCGTGAACTGCGCTTGCGGCATCGCGTAGTCACCGTCGTTGACCAGGGTGGCGGTCACACTGGCGGGGGTGCCCGGCGTCACCGTAGCCGGCGCGCTGACGGTGGCGTAGCGGGACCCGAGCGTGCGGTCGACTGTGAAGTTGCCGCGCAGCGGCAGGTTGGCCACGGCCGAGGAGTCGCCGACGAAGACGCCGAACGTGCCGTCGGGGAGCACCCAGCCGTTAGCCGCGTCGTTCCAGTACGACAGGTCCTGGCCGGAGAGGGTGAAGTGGACGGTCGTGGACTGCCCAGGCTGCAGCGTGACCTTCTGGAAGCCCTTGAGCTGGCGCGGCGGCTCGCCGCTAGCGGCCGGGTCGTTCAGGTACAGCTGGGCGACGTCGGAGCCGGCCACCTTGCCGGTATTCGTGACGGTGGCGGACACCGTCACCTGGTGGCCCGACTGCCCGTTGCAGCCGCAGGCGGGCGTTCCCGGGTTTGACGTCCCGTTCATAACCTGCCCCGGGGTGACGCGCAGGTTGCCGTAGGAGAACTTCGTGTAGGAGAGGCCGTAGCCGAACGGGAACAGCGGGGTCTCGTTGTTCGCGTCGTAGTAGCGGTACCCGACGTCGATGCCCTCCGAGTACTGGACCTCGCCGCCGGTCCCCGGGAACTGGCTCGGGGTGGACGCGGGGACCTGCGACAGGTCGGTGGGGAAGGTGACCGGCAGGTGGCCGCTTGGGTCAGTGTGGCCGAAGAGCACCGAGGCCAGCGCCGTGCCGTTGTTCTCGCCCGGGTACCAGGCGTCGACCACCGAGGAGACCTGGTTAAGCCAGGGCATGGCCACCGGGGCGCCCGCGTCCACGACCACGACCGTGTGCGGGTTGGCCGCGGCGACCGCCGAGATCAGTTCGTTCTGCGCGGACGGCAGGTTCAGGCTCGCGCGGTCCGCCGCCTCGGACTCGGTGTCGTCGGACACGACGACCACCGCGGTGGCGGCCGACTTCGCCGCGGCGACCGCCTGGGCGATCCCCGGCGCCAGGTCGGACGGCATCGCCCAGCTCAGCGACGCCGAAGGGCCGCCGCCGGACAGCGAGAGGGTGTAGGTCTGGCCGGCCGTCAGGTCCACGCCAACCGAGTAGGTGGAGACCGGCGGGGTCCCCGGGTTGGCCAGGATCTCCTTGCCGTCCAGGTACAGGTTGGTCGTGGTGTAAGACCCCGGGTTCTGGAACGCCAGGACGTAGGTGCCGGTCTCCGGGGCGGTCAGCGTGCCGGTGTAGGTCTGGCCGTAGTTCGTCGCCGCGTACGCAGGGGTGAGGTCGGTGCCCGGGATCGCCGACAAGGACGTGTCGGTAGGCAGGCCCTGCGCGTAGTTCACCGTGGTCCCGGTCCCGGCAGCGGCCTGGATGCCCTGCAGCGGGGTCACGTTGGACGGGGACGTCACGTACGCGCTGCCGCCACCGGTGTCGCTCGGTGAGGCCGAGGCGGCCGGGCCGATCACCGCCACGGCCCCTGCCCCGTTCGCCGCCAGCGGCAGGGTGCCGCCGTCGTTCTTCAGCAGCACCGTGCCTGCCTCGGCGACCGCGGTGGAGACCGCCTGGTGCGCGGCGCTGGTGACCGTCGCGCTCGTCGTCCCGGTCGGCGGGTTGTTGAACTCATTGAACTTGAACATCTCGGTCAGGATGCGGCTGACCATGTCGTTGAGCGTGGCCATGGAGACCTGGCCGTCCTGTACCGCTGACTCCAGCGCCGGGCCGTAGAACTGGGGTGCTGGCATCTCCTGGTCCATGCCCGCGTCAGCGGACTGCACCGTGGAGTGGGTGGCCTGGTAGTCCGAGGTGACAAAGCCGGGATAGCCCCAGTTCTGATCCAGGGTGGTCTGCATCAGGTACTGGTTCTGGCAGGCGGCCTGACTGTTGATCGTGCTGTAGGCGCACATCACCGACGACGCGTGGGCCTCCGTCGTCCCGGCGTAGAAGGCGGGAAGGTAGATCTCCTGCAGGGCCCGGGTGCTTACGATCGCGTTGTCGGCCGGGGTGTTGCGGTTCGTTTCCTGGTTGTAGACGGCGAGATGCTTGATCTGCGCCATCTCGTCCTGGCTCTGCACACCGTCGATGTCGGCGACCGCCAGCGCGGAGTTCAGGTACGGATCCTCGGTGTAGGCCTCGAACGACCGTCCCCAGCGCGGGTCGCGGTCGATGTTCACCGTCGGCCCTAGGTCCACCATGGCGCCCTTGGCCCGCTCCTCCGAGCCGACGACCTGCCCGTACTGGTAAGCCAGGGAGGTGTCGAAGGAGGCCGCGAGGGAGACGGCGGAGGGCATCTGCGTCACGCCGGTCAGGCCGTCGCCCACGCCGACCGGGCCATCTTCCTCGCCGATGGCCGGGATGCACAAGCTCGGGATCGCCGAGATGTAGAAAACGTACGGCTCGCTGAACCCAGCTCCGGTCACCATGTTGATCTTGTCGGCCAGGGTCATCTGCGCCATCAGCATCGACACCCGCTGCGACACCGGCAGCGACTGGTTGAGCCACGGGCAAGTCGTCGTGTCGGCGGCCGTCCGGGCGGTTCCCCCGGCCGCGGCGGCGGCGCTCGAGGCGGGGCCCGTGAGTGCCGCCACCGGCAATGCCAGCGCGGCCACAGCAGTGACTGCCCTAAACAACCAGCGCTGTCGTACACCAGAGAACGACTTCACGACGCCTCCCATTACTGCTCAGCAGTCTCATGACATCGTGAGTAGTGAACCGCCGCCCGGGTAATGTGACAAGAGCGAACAGTCTTAAAACCGGCAAGATGTTAGATAACTGTTAACAAATGTGCATATCAGGATCTGCCCGATCGTCGGAGCAGTGCAGGAGCGCAGTCTTGACCGCGAACTGTGTCATCAGGCGTCGTTGCCCGGCGCCGCGCCCTGCTGCAGGCGAGCGATCTCCGCGCGAGCCGCGCTAACCAGTTCTTCGTTCGTGTGGGCGTGGCCCCACAGGCCCCAGCCGCCGTCGTACGCCTCGGTGAGCAGTACCCAGGTGCGGTCCTTAAAGCCCTCATCGCCCGCCGCGGCCGCGACGATCTCGGTGAACTTTGCGACGACAGCGAGTTGCTGGTCGCGGTTGAGCGCGCCGGCGTTGGTGAGCACCTGGACGCGGACGTAGTTGTCCTCGCCGGCGACGTTCGAGATCGAGGCCGGGGTGTGCACGAAGGCCGCGGTGTTGTTGCGGAACATCGGGATAGCCGGAACACCCTCGATCTCCATCAGGGTCGTCGCGAGGTCCTGAGCCAGCTTGTGCGGCTCGGCGAACGTGTCCGGCTGGGCGTAGACGTCGATCATCGGCATGGCGGTTCTCCGGGTCCGGTTGCGATTATGTTGATCGTCATAGTTTCTATGTCGAACAGCATAGTGATGGCCTGGCCGATGCCACAAGGGACATCCGCCTGGTCCGCCCGGTCGACCCGAATCCGCAGACTTCTACGCGGTTCTATGACGGATAACATAGAACGGTCGATAGGCCACAGGGAGCAGCATTGGTACAGGGCGTGCGGGATCAGATGATTCGCAGCGCGATCGCACTGTTCGCAGAGCGGGGCGTGCAGGGCACATCGCTCGCGGATGTCATTGCACACGCCGGCGCCCCTCGCGGCTCGATCTACCACCACTTCCCCGACGGGAAGGACGAGCTCGTCCGTGCGGTTTTGGGGACGATGGCAGCCGTCGGACCGCGTGCGCTCGCGCCTCTTGAGGGGCGGGACGCGGCCGGTGTAATCGACGGATTCCTGGACGGCTGGAAACGGACTCTGCAGGCCAGCGATTACATGTCCGGTTGCTCGGTCCTCGGGGTCACGGTGACCGCCGAAGACGCCGGCCTTCGTGCCGCTGCCGGCGACGTGTTCGGCGCTTGGGCGGCTGAGCTTGCCCGCCTGCTCCACGAAGGTGGCGTCGCGGAGGCGTCCGCACGGCCCCTCGCCTGGACGCTTATCTCCGGTGCCGAAGGAGCCGTGGCCGTCTGCCGGGCTCAGCGGTCAATGGAGCCACTAGAGGCGGTCCGTACCCAACTCAAGGCACTCGTCCAGTGATCCTCCGGGAGGACGACCCGCATCGCCATAAATCGGACGCGCGGAAACACCCGTGCAGGTGGTCACTGACCACGCCGATATTCTGCATGAGCGCGTAGACGCTGGTGGGTCCCACGAAGTGGTAACCGAGCGATTTGAGCTGCCGCGCTAGCTCCGTCGACTGCGGGGTCGACCCGGGCAGGTGAGAAATGGACTCTGGAGCCCGCCGCCGGATCGTCGCATAGGACGTCGCGAGCTCCACTAGGCCCGGCGACGCAGACTGCATGGCGCGGGCGTTGTCGATGGTGGCCTGTATCTTCGCCCGGTTGCGGAGCTCAACCCCACCTCGAAGACGCCCAGCGTCAGCGCCTCGAACAGGCCGACTCGTCCGAGGTGCGGGTTCCCCACACGTCGTCGGGACGTTCACACCCTCAGACCGGATGGTCGCTCATAAGCCGCCCTCGAGGTGCGATGCGAAGCCGTCAGCCTTGAGGGTGCGCCGTTACTCACGCCGGGCGAACCTCTGTATGCGCAGCTGCTGAGAACGTGATCAGCCGAATGGCTCTCGCGCAGCGCGTACCAGAAAGAGAAATGAGGATCCGAACGTGAATCGCCGTATCTTCAGACGCAGGCCCGCCAAAGGCGGGCTCATGGCCGTCTTTGCGGTCGGGGTGGCCGCGAGCACAGGACTAGCCATCGCCGCGGGCGCCGCGACGTCCGCGCCGGCCGCGCAGGCCGCGGCCGCCCAGGCCCCGGCCGAGTCCACCGGACTTGGACAGCTCAGCGGCATCCTGCCCGCGAGCCACCTGACGCTGCAAAGCGCGATCGAGGTCAACCTCAGCAAGGAATACGTGCGGCTTCCGCTGTACCCCGGGATCGCCTACGCCGGCACTCCTCATCAGGAGACGGTCTGGTACATCCTGGAGGATGCCTCCACCTCGGGCGCCGCGGACGACCTGGGCGTGAACTTCGCGCCCAAGCTGGCCAATATCGGGATCTCCTGTCCGGCGTGCGTGCAGACCGTGCACCTGATCAACGAGTCGCCAGAGCAGAATCACTTCGGCCCGGCGCCCATCAGCTTCGCGGGCGCGCCGGACTTCAGCCCGACCCGCATCGCGGTTCCGGGGCCGAACGGGTTCCCGCTGGCCAAGTTCCAGCCCGGCGCGGTGGCCGGCCCCGGGTACAGCCCATTCATCCAGATCGCCGGGTCGGACACGATCTACAACGCGCCGATCGTGGCTACCGGAAACGGGCCGTTCGACGTGGTGACCCACACCAACACCGCGGACCGGGTGCTGGGCATCCACATCGCCCCGTCCCCGGCGGACTCGCCGTCTGGAGCGTTCCAGGAGTCGTGGGTGGACATGCTGTTCGTCAAGGGCTTCGACGCCGGCCAGCCGATCGTCTACCTGTCCACCGATGCCGGCCAGCCGCTGACCGCGGTGCTGGAGCGGTCGACGTACGTGCCGGCGCTGAACGACGCGTCGTGCAACGGCTGCGACGACTTCCTCGGTTCGGCCCGCGAGCGGCTGTTCGGCTTCGTCAACGGCCAGACCGGCGTCAACAACCCGCAGGCCCAGGGGTTCCAGCACCTGGCCAAGGACGGCATGGTAGGGGAGAACGCCGTGCAGACCAACACGGCGTTCATCAACGCCCTGCGCTACGGCGGCGACATCCTGAACGTGTTCGGGGACTTCCCGACCCTGATCGACCCGCGGCACGCCGATGCCTACAGCCCGCTGTGGGATGCCCAGCTCGGCTTGTGGACGCCCAAGGCGGTCAAGGAAGGACTCAACAAGCGGCAGATCGACGAGAATCAGGTCCTGAACCTGGCCTACAGCCATCCTGACCTGCTGACCGGCGTCAACCCGGCCACCGGCCAGCCTCAGCTGTACGGCTCGGTCGGCGTCGACATCAACTGCGCGGTGATCGGTTACACCGCCAAGGCACCTACCGTCAACCTGGCCCCGAACCTGCCTGGTTCGCAGTTCCCGCCGAGGTAACCGGGCGCCACCCTAACTGGCCCGTGGGCCCGCCAGCGCGGACCCGCGGGCCTTACCGGCTTTCGTCAGGCCAGCACCGATTCGCCGATGCCTTGTCGAGCCCGATAAAGCAGTGCCCGCGTGGTGGACGTCCGTCCATCAGAACAGTTAATGGGACGCGGCCATTACGAAGATCGCCTCTTGCCCGGTTAGTCCGCGTCGCTGAACCGCGAAGCGAGAACTAGAGCCGACGTTACGGACCATGAAGAACCGGCCATTCTGATGGTGTGGACGACTCGGGCAGCGGTGATTCTGAACACCTGCGACGTCAACATCGGCGCCAGCGAACTGGCACCGCCATCGACGCGTTCAGTGACCCACCGACGTAGGACCCAGAGATACGAAGGAGAGCCATGGCTCCCGCCGTTTATGTCCAGACCAATGACGCCATCGGAAACGAGGTCATCGCGTTCAGCCGCGCGGAGGACGGCGCGCTGGCCCCGCTAGGACGCTACCCGACGGGCGGGCGCGGGACGGGCGTGCCGCATCTGGCCTCGGCGGGCTCGGTCGTGCTCAGCGACGACGGCCAGTGGCTGCTGGTGGTCAACGCGGGCAGCGATGAGCTGTCGCTGTTCGCGGTTCAGCCGGACGGCCTACGGCTCGCCGACCGTGCTGGTTCAGGCGGCAGCACGCCAACCAGCGTCGCGGCCCGCGGCGCGCTGGTCTACGTGCTCAACAACGGCACGCCAAGCATCAGCGGGTTCACTCTGGCCGAGGGAAAGCTGACCGAGCTTGGAGGTTCGACCCGGCCGGGCAGTGCCGATGCGGATCCGGCCCAGGTTTCGTTCACCGCCGACGGCCGGGTGCTGATCGTCACCGAACGCGGGCCCAGCACCATCAGCAGCTACCTGATCGACGAGCGCGGCTACGCGCAGAAACCGGCGACGATCAAAGCCTCGGGCCAGACGCCCTATGGTTTCGCCCTGACCGCGGATGGGTCGCTGATAGTCTCTGAGGCATTCGGCGGCGCGACCGGAGCGGCGGCGGCTTCCAGCTACACGGTATCCCGGGGTGGCGACCTCACACTGGTCAGCGGCTCTGTGGGCGATACCCGAAGCGAGGTCTGCTGGGTTGTGCTGACCAGCGATGACCGCCTCGCGTATGTGACGAACTTCGGCGACGGAACGGTGTCCAGCTACGAGGTCACCGCCGACCGGAGCCTGAGGCTCCGCGAATCGGTAGCGGGTTCGACCGGGCGGGGCCAGAAGGGCCTCCGCGACGAAGCGATGTCCGGCGATGGCCGCTACCTGTACGCGATCGACCCCGACGCGCAGCAGCTGTGCGGCTGGGAGGTAGGCCAGGATGGCCAGCTCAGGCCGGTCGGCCAGTTCGGCGGGGTGCCCGACACGGTGGCCGGATTGGCGGCCAGCTGATTCACGAGGCCAGGGTTAGGTTCTGGCCTGACTAGGACGCACGGTCAGCGTGTGACAGCAGGTCAGCGACGAAACGGCCACTATCACTTTTGACGATGTGAATTTCCATGGGCGCGGCAAAAGTGAACTCATATCTCGCAGAACGTCCAGTGCGGGATAGCGGGCCGGCTCCCGGCTTGGGGCAACCAGCCATGCGTGCCGAACGAGCACGCATTTAAGAAACAAGGAAGGGATGAACATGTCGCACGAAGAGTCGATGTCGATGGGTGAGCCGGACCAGGAGTCCATGTCGATGGGTGAGCCGGACCAGGAGTCCATGTCGATGGGTGAGCCGGACCAGGAGTCCATGTCGATGGGTAAGCCGGACCAGGAGTCCATGTCGATGGGTAAGCCGGACCAGGAGTCCATGTCGATGGGCCACCCCGACCAGGAGTCCATGTCGATGGGCCACCCCGACCAGGAGTCCATGTAACGCCGGTCCGGGTCCGGCTCTAGGTGGGCGAAGCGCTCGCCCTGTCCGGGCGCGATCGTCTTGAAGATCCGGTCGAGCCCGATATCGGTGGCCCTACATGCCGACCCGGCTGGAGTCGTGGATCCAGTACAGGCCGGCCAGCTGCAGCTGGCCGGCCTCGGAGGTGACGCCCGTGCCCACCGAGTTCGCGACCCCTGACCCAGCGGCCCGGTGGTGGCCTCCACCCCACTGGTCCAGCGGTATTCCGATGTTCCGCGGTGCTCACCGGAGCGGCCGTATCCGGGTCGCCCAGCACAGCGTAGTCTTCGAGCCCCGGCATGGTGCCGACCTCTCAACGCGTCGTTCCGACGCGCTCGGCGATGTGATCGCCCACGCGCAGCGCGTTTGCGATGATCGTCAAGGTCGGGTTCACCGCCCCGATCGAGGGCATGAAGCTGCCGTCCACCACGTACAGGTTGTCCAGGTCGTGGGCCCGGCAGTGCACGTCCAGGACTGAGGTGGCCCCGTCGGCCCCGAACCGCACCGTGCCGGCCTGGTGCGCGGTGGCGGCAACGTCGTAGGCCTTGTGCAGGTAGAGACTACGGACGAACGTCGTCTCCACCATGCCGAGCCGGCCCAGCATGCCCTGGAAGGCCTGGCGGAGCCGGCCGAGGCCCTCGGTGTTGTTGCCGGGCTGGAGCGCCAGCTTGACGGCGCCGTCGGGCCGCAGCGTGATCCTGCTCTCGGCCAGCGGGATGTCCTCGCTGGACAGCCAGAAGTCGATCGAGTGCCTGGCGACCTCACCGTAGGGGGCCGACGGGGCCCACGAGAGCGCGTGTGGTGCCGCCCCCTTGATCTGCCAGTCATCGGACTTGCCAAGCATCTGGATGCTACCCATCGGGTAGTGCCAATGCTCGCTGGGGCCGTAGAAGTCGTTGAGGGCCAGCGTCTTCTGGAAGACCGTCGGGTTCGGCTCGCGGGAGAAGGCGATGAGGGCCAGGTTGTTCTGCCGCAGGTAGTTCCGGCCGACCTGATCGGAAGAGTTCGCCAGGCCCCGCGGATGCTTGTCGCCGGCCGACTTCAGCAGCAGGACCGCCGAGAGGATGGCTCCGGCGGAGAGCACCACGATGTCAGCGGTGAAGGTGTGCCGAGAGCCATCCGGGAGCGTGACCTGTACGCCGCTGACCGAGCGGCCGCTGGTGTCCGTCGTCAAGCGCTCGACCGTCGTCCTCGTCATGAGGGTGAGATTGGGCCACGCGGCAAGGGCCGGGCGGATCACGGCCCATTCGGCGTCGGCCTTGGCACCGAGCAGGCAGGGGAACCCGTCCACCCGGTCGCACCGGATACACGGTGAGTCCACGCTAGCCCGGCCGTGCGCGTCCTGGGTGAGCCGCACGCCCATCGGCAGGTGAAACGGATGCAGGCCCAGCCCCTCCAGGCCATCTGACAGCTGCTGGACTCGAGGCTCGTGCTGTACCGGCGGATAGGGGTAGTCCTGGCTCGAGGGGCCGGCGAACGGGTCCTCGCCGTGCTGGCCGTGTACCCAGAACAGGTGCTCGGCGCGTACGTAGTACGGCTCCAGGTCGGCGTAGCTCAGCGGCCAGGCTGGCGCGACCCCGTTCGGGTGCCGGACCACGCCGAAGTCCGCGGGCAGCAGCCGGACGAGCGCCGCGCCATACACCTTGGAGTTGCCGCCTACGTAGTAGTGCAGCTCCGGCCGGAAGGGCCGGTCGTGGCGGTCGTAGAAGGTCTCGTCGGCGGTGTACTTCAGGTCACCGAAGACGGCGCGGGAGTCCCAGTTCTCGCGCTCGCGCGGCAGGAAGTCACCTCGCTCGAGCAGCAGGACGCGCTTGCCGGTTTCGGCGACGCGCGCCGCGACGGTCGCGCCCCCCGGCCCGCTGCCGACGACCAGGACGTCGTAGTGGTCACCAGACATAGTCAGACGACCCCGCGTTGGCGTAGACCACCTGGCCGTTGACCCAGCGCCCGGTTCTCGTATGTTGACCCGATTGATCCCGGCGGTGCATGGCACCACGCCGAGCCTCCCGAACCGGTCGTCGACCTCGCGGAACAGGCCCGCTGCCTTGCGCTCGGTCGTCAAAATCCGCCGGCGGCCAGCCGGGCAGCGATACCCGTCCCATGCCGCACGGCCCTCCGGTCACGAGTGAGGTCCGGATCATGGTCATGCGCGTCTCCTTCGAAGAGTCTCGGCGCATAGCAGGGTCGCCGTTCCCGCCGGTCCTGCACACCCTCAAACCGGATAGTCCCTCAGCCGGACGGGCCGGCATTCAGCGGAGGACCGCCACGCGAGCCATGGTTCGTTCGGCCGAAAGGTCTATGGGCCTCATGCCCGAGCCGGGCGCGACCTTATGGCCACCGGCGCTGGACTTGGTCGACGGGCTGACAAGCGCCAGATCGACTAGGTCCAAGTCCTGAACCTGGCTGCCACCCAGCCCGGCCTGCTAACCGGGGTAAACCCCTCACGGGCCGGCCGCAGCCCTCGGGCGGCCCCACCGCCAACCTCGCGTCACCGGCGCCCGGTCCCGGTTGCTGCCCAGGTGACAGGGCGCATAACGAACCGGTCCCTCCCAGCGTGTCCAGGCTGGCCAGTCCGGACAGGTCGGTGCCGATGGCGCCGTCTCTCCGCACGAATACCATCAGCACGCTGCCGCAGGTCCGGCAGCGCACGACGGTGCCAGGTGCCCGCCTGTAGACGACCAGTTCGGCCACGGGCCTGGTGTCTCCGCACGTCGCGCACGTGCTGCGCGCGGCGGTCATCTCGGTGCCAAAGACGTCGATCAGCAGCCCGCCGATCGCGTTGCCGTCCAGTGCGTCCATCAGCGTCCTCCCGTCCCCCCGAACCGCTCGGTCTTCACCCGCTCCGGCGGGTAGCCGAGACCGACCAATCCCGCCGCAGCGGTCTCGACGAAACTGGTAGGCCCGCAGATGAAGGCCAGCGGGTTGGCGTCAGCGGCCCACGCGGCCTGGGCCAGCAGAGCCCGGTCGACCCGGCCCGTGTGGCCGGCCCAGCCCGGCGGCTGGCTGCGGGTCAGCGTGTAGATCACCTGCGCCCGGTCGTGATCCTGGTCGAGCTCGCCTCGGTAGATCACGTCGGGCAGCGTCCGGGCCGAGTACAGCAAGCGAGCCGGGATATCACTGCCGGTACGGCGACGGTGCCGCAGGATGGAGCGCAGCGGGACGACGCCTGACCCGCCGGCCAGCAGCATCAACGGGCCGCCGTCGCCGGGCTCCCAGACGAAGTAGCCACCGATCGGACCGCGCAGCTCCAGCTCGTCCCCGGCACGGAGGTCCCCGGTGAGATAGGACGAGACCTCACCGCCCTCTAGTCGTTCCACCGTGATGGCAACCGGCTCACCTGGCGCCGAGGCAATCGAGTACGACCGTTCGGCGGTGTAGCCGTCATCGGCGGTCAGCCGCACGTCCAGGTGCTGTCCGGCCCGGTGGCCGAGCCAGGCCGGGGGGTCCAGCTCGATGGTGACCACCGAGTCGGTCTCTCGGGTGACCGCTGTGACGGTCGCGACCTGCCAGGTCAATCGCCCGCGTACCGCTGTTGTTTCCATGGGTCTCCGTAGATGTGGTAGCCGCGGGTCTCCCAAAAGCCCGGTGCGTCGTGATCCCGCAGCTCCAGACCGCGCACCCACTTGGCGCTCTTCCAGAAGTACAGATGCGGCACGAGCAACCGAGCCGGGCCGCCGTGCTCGGGCGGCAGCGGGCCGCCGTCATAGTCGAACGCCACCCACGCCTTACCGCCGGTGACGTCGTCGACAGGCAGGTTGGTGGTGTACCCGCCGTCGCAGAAGGCCAGCACGTAGCGAGCGTCGTACCCGGCCGCCTCCAGCAGCGTGTCCACCGGCACGCCCTGCCACTGGGTGCCGAGTTTGGACCAGCGGGTGACGCAGTGGATGTCCGCAGTGACCCTCTCGGCGGGCAGTGCCCGGAATTCCGCCCAGGTCCAGGATCTCGCCGTCTGGCCGCCGTGCGTGATGGAGAACGTCCAATCCTCCGGGGGGGTGTGCGGCGTGGGGCCGGCCGACAGGACCGGGAACCCGTCGGTCACGTGTTGACCCGGCGGCAGCCGTCCCTCCTCTCCAGCCGGAGCCTGGTTCAGGTGGTGGAAGCCACGCGAGACAGGGCTCATAACAACCGGTTCCTCTCGATCAGCAGGCCTGTTTATGGCCTGGGCCCCACTGTCGCCGCGTCGCCCGGAGCTCGCATCGTCAAAAGTGCTAGTCCCGCATGCTCCGGTGCGGGACTACCTGCGTTGATGATGCGGCTCCGCATGACTTCGACCATCCTCGGGCCATTAGCGGATCAGCGGAGAGCGTGGACGACGTGACGTGCTCGGCGCCGGACAGGTCGGGCATGGCCGTCGCCGAGCGAGTGAGCGCGGCCTCGCTCAAGCAGGAACGCCAGGCTGATGAGCAGATCTGACGATGTGGGCCGCTGGAACGGGCGAGACTCTGAGCCCGTTTCCGACCTGTTGGACGACGACCCAGCACCGGTCAACCTCAGGCAAGGAGACGACAATGCTCCGCCGACTGGATTATCTGCAGGCAGCCAACGGCGACCTGGTAGGCGCGAAGGGCATGTCGGAGGCCTTGACCGCGGCCACCCTGGTCTTCGGGGATAGCGCTAGCCAGACATCCAGGCCGGAGTCGCGGCGTGCTCGCGCATGCAGCGCGCCGGGCCGGCAACATCGCGGACCATCCGACCGAGGGCCCCACTCGAGAAGACGATGACTATGCCGGGGATTACAGTCCTCCGACTCTTCGGACCGCTGTCAGTCGAAGGCTGGCCCGCGGGACGCCTGCCAGACACCACCGTGTTCGGCGGGCGTCTCATCACCAGTAACGGAGCTGGCGCGACGTGACCACGGCAGATGCTCCCGTCTTGTCTTACTCCTCGGTGCCGGGCCGCTGGGTGCTGGCGGTCACCGTGCTCGGCTCGGGGATCGCCTCCCTGGATGCCACGGTCGTCAACATTGCCCTGCCGACCATCGGCCACGACTTTCACACCGGTGTTGCTGCCCTGCAGTGGGTAATCAACGGTTACACGCTGACATTGGCCGCGTTCATGCTGGTCGGGGGCTCGCTGGGCGACCGGTTCGGTCGGCGTAAGGTCTATCTGATCGGGATCGTGTGGTTCACCGTGGCCTCGGTGGCGTGTGGGTTCGCCCCCGGCGTCGTGTTCCTGATCGTCACCCGGCTCCTCCAGGGTGTTGGTGCGGCGCTGCTGACGCCGGGAGGCCTGGCGATCTTGGAAGCGTCGTTCGAGCCAGCTGATCGCGCCCGGGCGATCGGGGCCTGGTCGGGTCTCAGCGGCGTGGCCATCGCCGCCGGGCCGCTGATTGGCGGTTACCTGATCTCGGCCGTGTCCTGGCGGTGGATCTTCTTCATCAACGTCCCCATCGCGGCAGCGGTCGTTGTCCTCGGCGCGCGGCACGTTCCCGAGTCGCGCGACCTGACCGTCACCGGCAAGATCGATTACGCGGGCGCGCTGGCCGCAGTAGTGTTCCTCACCGGCATCACGTTTGCGTTCATCGAGGCACCCACGCTCGGCTGGTCGTCGCCCGCTGTGCTCACGATGACGTTGGCAGGCGTGGCGGGACTGGCCGCCTTCCTGGCCCGGGAGCACGCTGCGGCTTCGCCGATGCTGCCGCTGTCGATTTTCCGTGACCGGCAGTTCGCCGCGACCAACGCCGTGACATTCATCGTGTACGCCGCGCTGGTCGGGGCGACCTTCCTGCTTCCGGTGGTGCTCCAGGTTGTGTCGGGCTATTCGCCGCTCGCCTCCGGTCTCGCACTCCTGCCGCTGACCATCATCATCCTGGCGCTGTCTGCCCGCTCCGGGGAACTCGCGGCCCGGATCGGACCTCGCCTGCAGATGAGCGCCGGGCCGGTCGTGGTCGGCGCCGGCCTGGCCATGCTCACGCTCGTCACCCACGGGTCCAGTTATGTGCTGTACGTGCTGCCTGCGGTCGTCGTCTTCGGGCTCGGGCTCGGGATCACGGTCGCACCGCTCACCGCGACCGCGATGAACTCGGCGCCCGCCGAACAGTCCGGTATCGCCTCCGCGGTCAATAACGATGTGGCCAGATTCGGCGGCCTGCTGGCCGTCGCCGTGCTGCCGGGACTGGCGGGCATCACCGGCACGGTTTACCTGCACCCCGACGCACTCGCCGCCGGCTTCCGGACCGCGGCGCTCATCTCAGGCCTGACCTGCGCCGCCGGCGGGGTCATCGCCGCGTTCACCATCACCAACCCCCCGCGAGTGTCCCGCCCAGCCGCAGTGCCCGCGCCCGAACAGTGCCTCCATTGCGGCCTGGACGCGCCACCACTGACAACCAGCGTGAGTCAAACGGCTGGCCGGACATGACCATCCGCCGGTCCGCGGCCGCAGCGAGCCCACGATCGACCACGCTGAGCAGCGGCTACTTGCGCAGCGCGTCCGCTGTGAGGTCTACCTGACAGAGAACGGTGTTTCGGCCCTGATCGCCGAGCCACGTGTTCAGCGAGAGGGTGCCGTGACGGACAGCACACTTGAGGGGCGCGACGAAGAAGGGCGGGCGGGAGGCGACCGCCGAGGAGAAGATCGCGGAGGTGCCGGTCCGCGGTACTCCACGAACGCGGCGAGTCACTAAACTCCCGGAAGCGGCGGGCGATCAAGGCCCCGGGCACTTCCCTTCTGAGTAGGCAGCATTGAAGGGCCTGGTCACCTGGTCACGTGGTCGCTGGACCCGGATGGCGCACAGGACACGATGGGCCACGCGATGGAAGCCGGCCCCGAGCGCTTTTTCGCCATCACCTTCGGCGACCGATTCCCGGCCACCCAGACCTCCCGGCCAGCCGGCGGAAACATCGCAAGTGAGATAGACCCAGAGTTCGGGCATCATGGTGCCAGCTCACCAGGTTCGTCTTTGCCCATGGAGAAAGAGAAATGACGGCGGACAACAAGCCTGTCGCCGACGCAGAGGACGTGAGCCCGCTGCCTACCATGTCCGGCCGCCCCGCTGCCGAGGTGGCAGTTGTGTCGCGCCCGGGATTGTGGGAGCGGCTGGCGGGGGCGGCGCGGGTGACGGTGGTGTCGGCGCCGGCGGGCAGCGGGAAGACGGTCTTGCTACGGTCCTGGGTCGGTGCGGCGGGCCTGGTGGAGCGGACGGCGTGGGTGCCGGTGGGGCGGAATGTGCGTGATCCGCAGCAGTTCTGGCTAGCGGTGCTGGACGCGCTGCGTCAGACGGGGCCGGGGGCGGCGCTGGTGCGGGAGCTGACGGCGGCGCCGGACCTGGACGGGTGGGCGGTCACCGAGCGGCTGCTGGCGGACCTGGCGCCGCTGGGGGAACGGGTGTGGCTGGTGATCGATGACCTGCATGAGCTGGGCCCGGACGAGACGCGGCAGCAGCTGGAGCTGCTGGTGATGCGTGCGCCAGTGGAGCTGCGGTTCGTGCTGGCGACCCGGCATGACATGCAGCTGGGATTGCACCGGTTGCGGCTGGAGGGACAGCTGACCGAGATCCGCGCCGACGATCTACGGTTCAGCCTGGCCGAGGCGCGGGCGTTGTTCGCGGCGGGCGGGGTGCGGCTGTCCGAGCCGGCGTTGGGGATGCTTCATGAGCGGACCGAGGGGTGGGCGGCGGGGTTGCGGATGGCGGCGCTGTCGCTGGCCGGGCATCCGGATCCGGAGCGGTTCGTGGCGGAGTTCTCTGGGAGTGAGCGGACGGTGGCGGAGTACCTGCTGGCTGAGGTGCTGGGCCGCCAGGATGAAGAGGTGCGGCGGCTGCTCCTGCGGACCAGCGTGCTGGACCGGGTCAACGGCGAGCTGGCCGACGTGCTGACCGGGGACACGGGCGGGGAGCGGATGCTGCAGGATCTGGAGGACGCGAACGCGTTCGTAGTGTCGCTAGACGCGGCGCGGTCCTGGTTCCGCTATCACCACTTGTTCGCTGGCCTGCTGCAGCTGGAGCTGCGGCGCACCGAGCCGGATGAGGTGGCCAGGCTGCACCAGCTGGCGGCGAGCTGGTTCGCTGGGCACGGGTTCCCGGTGGAGGCGATCCGGCACGCTCAGGCGGCGCGGGACTGGGGACTGGCCGCCCGGCTGCTGGCCGATGCCTGGCCAGGCCTGTACCTGGGCGGGCAAGAGGCGACCGTGCACGCGCTGCTGGCCGGGTTCCCCGCCGGGGCGATCGCGAGGGATGCCGAGTTGGCGGCGGTGGCCGCGGCCGATGAGCTGGCGCAGGGGTCGCTGAAGGCGGCGGAACAGTATCTGAAGCTGGCCGAGCAGGACTCAGCGGCGGTGCCGTCCGCCCGGCGTCGCCAGACGGAGGTCCTGCTCGGGGTGGTCCGGCTGCTGGTGGCCGGGCGGAGCGGTAACTTTCCGGCGAGAGCCGATCAGGCACAGCGCTTGTTGGCGGCGGCCGAGGCCCCGGAGGCGGCGCGGCTTGGCCCGGGTGATGAGCTGCGCGCGCTGGCGCTAGTCGAAATCGGTGACAGCGAGACCTGGGTGGGCCGGCTCGACCAGGCCGAGTCGCATCTAGAAGACGCAGTCGCGCTGGCGCACCGGATCGGCCGGCCATATCTCGAGTTCATGGGCCTGGTGTACCGGGCGGAGATCGAGCTCTCCAGATGGTTTGCGCGGGCGGCGGAGCTCGGTAGGCAGGCGATCGACATGGCCGAACGGCACGGCTGGACCGATGACCTGTTCGCAGGCTTCGCATCCATGACGATTGGATCCGCACTGGCCTGGCAGGGGCGGCTGGATGAGGCGGAGACCTGGGTGCAACGCGCCGAGCATACGTTCAGAGCCGAAGCCAACCCTGCCGCGGCGATGGGGGGCCAGTATGTCCGCGGCCAGCTTGAGCTAGGGCGCGGCCGGGCGGCCGATGCGCTGGCTGCGTTCCGGACCGCCGAGCGGCTGGCCGGGCTGCACCCTCTCGCTAGGCCACTGCGGGCCTGGCTTCTGCACACCCTGGTGCGCCTGGGTGACACCGAGCGCGCCGAGCAGGTCCTGACCGGACTCGGCGAGCACGACCGCGATCGCGGGGAGATGCGCATCGCCGCGGCGGCACTGCGGCTCGCCCAGCACGACCCGCCTGCGGCGATAGCCGTGCTCGCGCCGGTCCTGGACGGCTCCGCCCGGCTAGGCTGGCAGTCCTGGCTGGTTGAAGCGTTCCTGCTGGAGGCGATCGCCCGGGATGCGCTCGCCGACCCAGCCGCCGCCGGGCGCGCTCTGGAGCGTGCGCTGGACCTCGCCGAACCTGACGGCGCTCTCTTGTGGTTCCTGCTGCATCCCGCGCCGCCGCTGCTCGAGCGGCACGCCATGCAGCGCACCGCCCACGCCGCCCTGCTCGCCCAGATCCTCGACCTGGTCGGCCGCACACCGGTAGTGCCGCTCGCCGGTGCGCGGCCGCTGCTTGAGCCGCTTAGCAAAACCGAGACCCGCGTACTGCGTTACCTGCCGACCAACCTGTCAGCACCGGAAATCGGCCGCCAGCTGTCCGTCTCGACGAACACCGTCAAGACCCACATGCGCAACCTGTACGCCAAGCTCGGCGCGCACAGCCGCGCCGAGGCGGTCGAGTCTGCCCGCGCTCTGGGCCTGCTGGCACCCTTCCCACAACCGCGCTGACGCTGGTCGAATTCATCTGGTTCGTGCCACGTTCAAGAGGCCCAGCCTTAGCTCGCGTAACAGGTCGAGCACGCCCGCAGATGAGACTGATCGCGGATCTCACCGCCCATGACTGGCTGGCTGGAGCGAGACGTTCCGCTATCACTCTTGACGGTGTGAGTTCTCAGGGGTGCCGCGAAAGTGGACTTGTCTCGCCAGAACGGGCCGCCAAATGAACTGGCCCAAGCCGATCCACACCTCGGCCCCCCGTTAGCGACCCGATACCGATGAGGAGACAGCCCGTGCCGTTGCTAAGCCCCGGTGGCACGTTCCCCGAACTGACCCTTAACGTTCCCGGCAGCGAGACCGTCACGGTGCCAGACACGTTCGCCGGGCACTTCGGCGTGGTGCTGTTCTACCGGGGCGCATGGTGCCCCTATTGCAACGCCGAGCACGGCCTGACCTTTCCGGTCGGGTTCGGTGCCGACGGCCGGCTCGTTCCCGCGGACGTCGCCGGACTGGTGCGCTACCTGCGCGAGCACGCCGCGACTTCGGCATGACCCAGCGGAAAAGCAGCTGGAGCGAGACACTCGAAGCCACTGCCGTCGCGGATAACGGCGCGGTCAGGTTTCACGGTGCGGGCATCCAGCGGCGCGGCGAAAGAGCGCTCGTCGAAGTGGGAGGAGCTTTCATCAGCAGGCCCGTTACGGGACATCCGTCTACATCTGGGCGACCTCATGACTGATGACAATGTCAGCAGCGCGTCCGGCAGACCGCAGCCACAGCAGTACGAGATCTACGTACGCGGCCGTCTCGGTGAGACGATGCGCTCCGCGTTTCCCGCCCTGCGGGCTCAGGCGTGCGGGGAGAATACGGTGCTCACCGGACCGCTGCCGGACCAAGCCGCGCTGTATGGCGTGCTCGCCGAGATCGAGGCCCTCGGGCTTGAACTGCTCGAAGTCCGCCGCATGCCGCCGCAATAAAGCCATAGCCACACCGTTCACCGGCAACGATTCCGATATAACGTCCACGTGCGCCGAGCTCCAGCGGAATGACGTGATGCGGAAGGGCATCGCTGCCGACTTATCCGGCCGTGGCCAGCCCGCGGGGGTCATCCGCGCCGAGGATTACGCCCGGAGAGGCAAGCCTGCCTCACACGATCTGTGTGAGTTCAGCCCGCCCTGAGCGTGGAATCAGCCGCCGCCTCGCTCGTGACGAGGCGTGGGCGTTGACATCAAGGTCGTCCGT
>Ga0335072_10004793_pt1 | contig 19986 bp, 18 predicted proteins | sample Lox_Sample_21_FD_206725 | JGI IMG/M metagenome (GOLD analysis project Ga0335072, IMG submission 206725) | Soil microbial communities from Loxahatchee National Wildlife Refuge, Florida, United States - Lox_Sample_2.1 | ecosystem: Environmental > Terrestrial > Soil > Wetlands | place: USA...
GGCGGCGGCGGTCCGGGACACATCTATCCACTCATCGAACCGTCGCCGCCAATCCAGAAACTCGGCCAGTGCGGCCGCTAGGAGTACTGCGGTGGCGGGGCGGTCAACGGCGGCCGCGCCGACGGCACTGACCAGATTTTCATGCTCTGTGTCCAGCCAGGCCAGAGCGTCCTCCCGGCCTGTGAAGCGCTCGGGCACTTTCGTGCCAGGCAGGGCCCGCAGGTGAGCATCTGCGGCGTCCGCCGCCGCGAGATAGTGCTGGAGCAGCATGTGCAGGGCGGTGATGCGGTCATCCTGCTCAGCGAGCATGCGTGCCTGCTCCTGCGCATACAGCCGCACCAGGTCGTGCATGCGCCAGCGGGCCTCTGCGCTGCCGTGCTCGATCAGGTGCGCCCGGGCGAGCGCACCTAGAAGCCGGCGGGTGACGCGCTCCTCCCGCTGAGCGAGGGTCGCCGCGGCGGCGGTGGATACCTCAGCCCCCGGGTTGAGTGTCATCAGCCGGAACAGGCGAGACTCCTCATCATCCAGCTCGCGGTAGGACAGGTCGAACGCGGCGCGCACCGCCTTGTCCTGGTAACTGAGTTCATCCAGCCGACCGCCGGCATTGGCCAGGTTGGTGGCCATGGCATGCAAGGAGAGTGCTGGGTCTGTGGCCAGCAGGGCCGCGACGATCTCCACAGCCAGCGGCAGGCCCGCGCACAATTCGGCGATGGCGCGGACCTCAGCAGGATGCTCCCGGACCCGTGTATCGGCCGAGCCGCGGGCGAGGTGCAGCTGCTGCGTGAGCAAGTCAGCCGCAGCGTCAGTGTCGAGCACGTCCAGATCAAGCAGGCGGGCACCCAGGCCCCCAAGGCTGTTCCGTGATGTGACCAGGGCGCGGGCACCCACACCGGACGGCAGCAGCGGCCGGGCCTGCGCCGTTGAGGAGACGTTGTCGATGATCACCAGGATGTCCTTGCCCTGGTCAGCGAAGGCTGCCAGCGCGGAGGAATACAGCCTGGCCCGGTCCTGAACCTCCAAGGGGATGTACTCCGGTGCCACCCCGAGGGACCGCAGCATGCCATCCAGCGCACGACCGGGTTCCAGCCGCCGCTGCTGGTCATATCCGTAGACGTCCACGAACAGCACTCCGCCCGGAAACCAGCCCCGTTTACGCGCTTCCTCGGCAACCTGGAGCACGAGTTCGGTTTTGCCCACTCCCGCCAGCCCTGCTACCGCCACAACCTGTACAAACCCCGCCTCCGGGCCGCCGGGATCCAGCACCCCCAGCAGGCGGCCCAGGTCGGCATCCCGGCCGGTGAAAGTCCTCGTCCGCAGCGGAAGCCCGCCCAGTGCGGTAGGGATTTGGGGCGGAAGCTGAACGGTGATATTGCGCCCCTGGATCACCGCATTGAAAAAGACCCCGCCGGTGATCTCATTACGGCTCGTCACCGCTGGCGGCGCCGCTGGCGCGGCTTTACGGCGGAGCATTGGGACCGTGCAATGGTTTCGGCGCAAGGCTGGACACTTTGCGCCTTTCGTGCCCAACTACGGCAAAGTAAAGCTCCGGCACGGCCGCCACTACCCTGGCGATCCATCCAAGCGCCTGACGTGGCATGCCGACATCATCCACCTCACGGACAGATCGCGAAAGCCGCCCGCGTCCGCGATGACCGGCCCTTAAACGGTCAACGGTGATAGTGCCCGCCGGGACACCCGAGTGGCACACTTGAGTATTCTCAAGCAGGCCGTGTTAGGGGGGTCTGGGTAATGGATCCAGTAACGCTCGGGGCCGTGTTAGCAGCCATCGTCAGCGGCGTCGGCAGCGACCTGGGCACCCAATTGTGGGATGGCGTGGTCTCCTTGGTGCGCCGCCCCTTCCGCCGGAAGACATCTGCCGGCGGTCACTCCGCTGCGGCGGGGGCGCTGCCTTCCGGCGAGGCGCAACTGGCGGCCCTTCAGCAAGACCCCGGTGATCAGCGCAAGGCTGTGGCGCTCGCCGAAGCACTGCTCGCCAGATCCGGCGCCGACGAAGACTTCCGTCGGGCGCTGCGGGGGTGGTGGGAACAGGCCGAGCCGATCCGGGTGAGCGCCGGGGACGTCACCAACACCATCAGCGGCGGAACCCAGCACGGGCCGGTCCTGCAAGGCCGCGACTTCAGCAACATCACTTTCGGCGCGGCCCCGCCACGGCCGCCGGTTCCGCCGTCCTGACGTGCATGGCGGGCCATGATGGCCGAGCCAGGTAAGCAGGTCCACGCCGCGTCGGCGGTCGGCGGGTCAGTGAACGCGCTGGAACTCGCCTCAGGCGGTTGGCTGTGTCCCTGGCCACCCGTCACCAGACCGGCGTGTCAGCAGCGTCTATCTAACAGATACTCCTGAGGAATGAGAGTGCCTCGGCCTGGGGATAGCCGTGAGGTGAATGGTCACATACGGACATTGCCTCAGTATGCCGGCACTACTTAAGCGAACGGGATAAGAGCGGCGTGCTGCCAACTCCCCGCTTCGCGGTCAGAGCTTGCCACGGTTTTTGGCCGCCAGGATGATCTGAGTCGCCAGGTAAGAACTCACGCCGAGCTTGTCGGCTATCTCAGCTGGCCGGAGGCCTTGCTCGTTGTAAAGGAGCGCGAGCCTCTCCTGCTTCGCGGTCCACGGGGTGCGGGCGCGCGCGCCGGGCGACGTGCGCCGCTGCGTCCGGACCCCCGGCCTGCGCGCCGGGCGCTGGGCGGGCACCGCGGTGGCCTGAGCGGCCCCGGCTGGCGGTGCAGCAGCCCGCGCCGCCGGTGTTGCGGCTGATGTGCCGAACGATCCGCGCCGCTGGTCGTGGTACTTGCCGCTGGCCAGATCCGCCTTGGTGCGGTCGTCAAGGATCACGAATTCCTCGGCGGACTTGTTCATGCCTACGACCGCGATGGTCATCCCCCTGGCGTTTTTCTCCTGGCACTCGGGGGCCATGCAGTAGTTGTACTTGGCCGCTCTCTCGGGATGCAGTTCAGTCCCGCATGTAACGCACTTCAACACTTTCCCTCTCAGCAAATCAAAACACCACCCGAGACGGCCCTATTCCTCCGGCGGCGGGTAGACGGTGATAATCGGGACATGGCCATGCCACCGGCGGACGTCACGCTGACCGAAGTCCTGCCCGGGTCGCCCGAGGGACGCGCTGTGCTCAGGGACTTCTTCCGCGACATCGTGAGCCGGACGCACGGGCGGGAGGCGACCGACGGCGAGGTCGACGCCGAGATGCGCAACGACCCGAGCGACGACCTGCGCCCGCCGGGCGGCCTGCTGCTCGTGGCCCGCCGCGGCACGGCGGTCATCGGGTGCGTGGGGCTTCGCCTGCTGCCGGGCGGGCTCGGCGAGGTCACGCGGGTGTTCGTCGAGCCGGCGGCCCGCGGCTCCGGGGTCGGCGGCCTGCTCATGCGCGCCGTCGAGGACGCGGCCCGTGACCGCGGGCTGATCAAGGTCCGGCTGGATACCCGCAGCGACCTCACCGAGGCCCGGCGGCTCTACGCCAGGAACGGCTACCAGCCGGCGGCCCCGTTCAACAGCGGATGGGCCGACCTGTGGTTCGAGAAATCCCTCGCCCGCGGGTAGGCCGGTGCGCCGCGCCGACCCGCGCCGGTACGGTGCAAACGTGGCATCAGGTCCAGCGGTAGACGCGTTCCGCGCCGAGGCCGAGCAGTTGTCAGCGGTCATCTTCGGCGCGGATGACGCCGCCCTGGACCGGGCGAGCCCGTGCCCGCCGTGGACGGTCAGGGAACTGCTGTGCCACGTGCGGATCGGCGTCGGCCGGGTGCCCGCCATGCTCGCCGAGCCCGAGGCCGAGCCCGAGCCGGGTGCGCTGACCGACGCACCCGGCTACTACCGGCCCGATCAGCGATTCTCCCCCGCGGTGAACGACGACAGGATCGCCACCGCGCAGCGCGCCGCCGCGGCGGCAGGCCCGGCGCGGGCGCTGGCCCGTGACGTGGAGCAGGCCTGGCGTGACGCGTGGGCGCAGATGCGCGGCGCACCGCAGGAGCGGGTCGTGTGCACCCGCCACGGCGATCGCATGCTGCTCACCGAGTTCCTCAGGACCAGGGTGCTGGAGCTGGCGGTGCACGGCCTTGACCTCGCGGCCGGCCTGGACCGGCCACCGTGGCTGACGGATGCCGCGGCGGACGTGGTGGAGAAGCTGGTGCTGCCCGCCGGGTCAGCCCGGCTGCGCGAGGAAGCCGGCTGGGACCGGCCAACCCTGGTGGCCATGGCAACGGGCCGGCTCCCGTTCAGGCCCTCTGACAGAGTGCTGATGGAACGCTACGGCCTGCGCCGGATCGCCCTGGGCTGAGCTGGGTGTATGCCGGCTTCGCGCGGCCGGTTCTGTCTCTCAGAATCCTCAGGCCGTTCCCTGCTCCTGCCGCTGCGGGTCACATATTCTGCATTCTTCTCAGTAACCACGTCGGAAGGCCCAGCGTGCGAACGGAAGACCCCGAGGGCGGCGAGCGCCCTGCCGTCCCGATCGAGTGGGGCAGTGACGCGCTTGCCGAGCTGCTGCGCCGTCTCGAGCTGCGCTACATCGCGCTCGTGCCCGGCTCGAGCTACCGCGGGCTCCACGACAGCCTCGTGAACTACGGCGGCAACCGCGATCCGCAGATGCTGGTCTGTCTCCACGAGGAGCACGCGGTCGCCGTCGCGCATGGTTACGCCAAGGTGACCGGGCAGCCCATGGCGGTCGCGCTGCACAGCAACGTCGGCCTGATGCACGCGACTATGGCCATCTACAACGCCTACTGCGATCGCGTGCCGATGCTGATCATCGGTGCCACCGGGCCGGTTGACGCCGCCCGGCGCCGCCCATGGATCGACTGGATCCACACCTCCGCCGACCAGGGTGCGCTGATCCGCCAGTACTCGAAGTGGGACGATCAGCCCGCCTCGGTGGAGGCGGCCCTGGAATCGATTGCCCGGGCGTACTCCGTCACCCGCGACTCCCCCTCCGCACCCGTCTACGTCTGCCTCGATGTCAGCCTGCAGGAACAGGAACTGGCCGCGCCGCCGGCGATCCCGGACGTCGGCAGGGACCGGTCACCCCGGTCGCACGGGCCTGACGCCGCCGCGGTCGAGGCGACGCTGGAACTGCTTGGCGAGGCGCGAAGGCCGCTGTTCCTGCTCGGGCGGCTCGGCGGCGGCGCGCAGGAGTGGGACCGCCGCGTCGCCCTTGCTGAACGGTACGGAGCGCTGGTGATCTCGGACCTCAAGAACGGAGCGGTCTTCCCGACCAGGCACCCGCTGCACCCGAACCCCCCCGCCATCTTCCTGCCCGGTGCATCGGCGGAGCTCATCGGCGCCGCCGACCTGATCCTGAGCCTGGAGTGGACGGACCTGGGCGGGACGATCGCCGCGGCGGCCGCGCAGGGTCATCCTCCGGCGGCGCGAATCGTGTCCGTCACGGCTGATGCCGCACTGCACAACGGGTGGTCGAAGGACTCGTTCGGGCGGGAGCCGGTCGACCTGTCCGTGCCGGCCGACCCGGACCTGCTGGTGCGGGCGCTGCTCGAGGGCGACCGTCCGGTGAAGCCCAGCGAGTGGACCGCGCGAGGCGCTCCTTCCGCACCGGCCGTGGACCGTGACGGCTCGGGCATCTTCATGCACGACCTGGCGGATGCGCTGCGGGACGCGATCGCGGGCACGCCCGCCTGCCTGGTGCGCCTTCCGCTGGGCTGGGACGGCGGCGACCTGGACGTCGAGCACCCCCTGGACTACCTGGGGCAGGACGGCGGCGCTGGCATCGGCTCCGGCCCGGGAATGGCGGTGGGAGCGGCGCTCGCGCTGGACGGCAGCGGCCGGCTGCCGGTGGCGGTCCTGGGGGACGGCGACTTCCTCATGGGCGGTACCGCGCTGTGGACCGCCGCCCATTACCGGTTGCCGCTGCTGATCGTGGTGGCCAACAACGCCTTCTTCTACAACGACGTGGTGCACCAGGAACGCATAGCCCGCCAGCGCCAGCGCCCGGAGCAGAACTCGTGGATCGGCCAGGCGATCTCGGACCCCGACCCGGATCTGCCGGGGCTCGCCCGTTCGCTCGGCTTCCAGGCAGCCGACCAGGTGACCGAGCGCTCGGCGCTGCCTGCGGCGCTGGCCACTGCGGTCGCCGCCGTTCGGTCTGGGCAGTGCGTTCTGGTCGACGTGCGAGTTCGCCCCGATGGCTACCTGACGATGAGCAGCTAGCCGCCAGCCCTACGACGGCCGACGTCAGCGGCGGAGCTAGTGGGTTCTGCGGAGCAGAACATACCCGGATCAATTGCCCGGCGAGCCGGCTATTCGGTTGTAGCCTCGGCCGGTGGAACGCATACCGAGCCTTGTCCTGGTGAATGGTGACCTCACCGGTGCTGCCTCCGGAGCCACCCTGGACGTGATCAACCCCGCGACCAACGCCGTCATCGGCAGCATTCCCCGGTGTGACGAGCGAGATGTCGAGCTGGCGGTGGCCGGCGCGACGCGGGCGGCGGCCGGCTGGCGGGCGACCGAGCCCCAGATGCGCGCCGCTGCCTTGCTCGCCTTCGCGGACGCCATAGCCGAACGCGGTGATGAGCTCGCCCGCCTGGACTCGCTGGACAACGGCAGCCCGCTGCATGAGATGCGAAATGACATCGGCCTCGCCACCAGCCAGGTCAGGTACCTGGCCGGCCTGGCGCTCGAGGTGCGCGGCCGGACCATGCCGGAGACCGAGGGCCGGCTGCACTACACGGTGCATGAGCCGTTCGGCGTGGTCGCCCGAATTATCGCGTTCAACCACCCGCTGATGTTCGCCGCGACCAAGCTCGCCGCACCGCTGGTGGCCGGCAACACAGTGATCCTCAAGCCGTCGGAATTCACCTCGCTGTCGGCGCTCGCGATGGCGGAGGACCTGCAGCGGCTGTTCCCGCCCGGGGTTGTCCAGGTCCTGACCGGGCTGGGCACCGAGGCTGGAGACGCGCTGGTGCGGCACCCAAGCATCCCGCGCCTCGCCTTCATCGGCAGCGCCGCGACCGGGCGGCGCATCCAGGCCAGCGCCGCAGCGGCGAGCGTCAAGACCGTGACTCTCGAACTGGGCGGCAAGAACCCGATCGTGGTCTTTCCCGACGCAGACCTGGACCTGGCGGTCGAGGGCGCGATCCGTGGCATGAACTTCACCTGGCAGGGCCAGTCCTGCGGCTCTACATCCCGGCTGCTCGTGCACCAGGATTGCTATGACGATTTCGTCGCCCGGGTAGGAGAGCGCATCTCCGGCATGCGGGCCGGCCCGCCGCTCGATCCGGAGAGCGATCTCGGCGCGATCGTCAGCAAGCAGCAGCTGGACAAGGTGCTCTCCTACGTCGAGATCGGCAAGAGCGAGCACGCCCGCCTGGTGACGGGCGGCGAGAGGCTGACCGACGGGGCACTCGCCGCCGGCAACTTCGTCAGCCCGGCGCTCTTCGCCGACGTCGATCCGGGCGGCCGGCTGGCCAGCGAGGAGATCTTCGGGCCGGTCCTGGCCGCGATCCCGTTTGCCGACTATGACGAGGCGGTCGCCATCGCCAACAGCGTCGAATACGGCCTCACGGCCAGCGCGTTCACCCGGGACCTGAGGACCGCCATCGGGTTCTCCCGCGACGTGCAGGCGGGCTATGTCTGGATCAACGAGACCTCGAGGCACTTCATCGGGGCGCCGTTCGGCGGGGTGAAGAACAGCGGGGTCGGGCGGGAGGAAGACCTGTCGGAGATCGAGTCGTATACCCAGGTCAAGACCGTGAACATGAGGTTCGGTTGAGCAGCCGGGAGGGCTCCCGGCAGGCCGCGCTCAGCAGCGGGATGGAGCTGCTCTCCTGCTGCGACATCGGGGGGCGCCCGGACTCGCTGCAGATCATGCTGTGGCGGGGACACGCGTTCGTGACGCATCCGTTCAGCGGCGGCTTCAGCGTGGTCGACGTGCGTGATCCGCGGCGCCCGCGGCCGGTGACGCACGTGCCCGCGCCGCCCGGCACACGGACCCTGCATCTGCAGCTCAGCGACGGAGTCCTGCTGGTGGCCAGCGAGGCCGACAGTTCTGCCGGCGAGAATTACCTGGACAAGGCGAAGTACTTCGGCGCCCAGCTCGAGGAGAGCTTCGGCGGCGTCCGGGAGTTCAGTGCCGGAGTCCGCCTGTACGACGTGTCCGAGCCCGGCCGGCCGGTGGAGACCGGCTTCCTGCCCACTCCCGGATTCGGTGTGCACCGGCTCTGGTGGGCCGGCGGCGGTCTTGCCACCGCCTCCTCGATGCCGCCCGGCTTCAGCGATTTCATCCTGCTGGTCCTCGACGTGTCCGACCTGGCCAAGCCGCGACTGCTCGGCCATTGGGCCCCACAGGAGATGTCCGCGCCCGGCCAGGGCCGGACCGGGCTGCATCACGCGATCCTCGCTGGGACGCTGGCCTACGGCGCCTGGCGGGCGGGCGGGCTGCACATCACCGACGTCGGCGGCGGGCAGCCCGAGCCGGTCGGCTCGCTGAGCCCCAGCGCCTGGGGCGGCGGCAACACGCACACCACCCTCCCGCTGCCGGGCCGCGGCCTGGTGGTGCTCGCCGATGAGGCGGTGCAGGAGCACGGTGCCGACGGGGCCCGGCGGATCTGGCTGATCGACGTCACCGACGCCCGCATGCCGCGGGTGATCGGTGCGCTTCCGGAGCCTGCCGAGCAGGACTTCCGGGCCGTGGGCGGCGTCTTCGGGCCGCACAACCTCCACGAGAACCGGCCGGGGACGTGGCAGAGCGAGGAAATGATCTTCGCCACGTACCAGAATGCCGGGGTCCGGGTCTACGACATCTCCGACCCCAGGGCGCCGATGGAGACGGCCTTCGCCGTGCCGCCCGCTCCCGAAAGGAACGTCGATCCCCGGGCCAGCAGCGCGCTCGTGCCGCAGACCGCCGACCTCATCGTCAGCGCCGAGGGCCTCGTCTTCGTTAGCGACCTGAATGCGGGCATGAGCATTCTAGAGTTCAAGGGAAAGTAAAAAGTGAGACCAGTCGTCACGATTTTCAACCTGCAGAACGAGATCGTCCATCCAGACGGCCACATAGCCGCTCGAGGGAACGCCAAAGTTGTGCACGAACGCGGAATTCTCCCGAAAACCGGTGCCCTGCTGGCGGCGGCCCGTGAGCACGGCGCCCGTGTGATTTACGTGGGCAGCGGCTACGACGAAAGCTACGACGGGCTCAACCGGAGCGTTCCGCTCTTCGCCGGGAGCGAGCAGGATCGCCGGCTGCAGGTAGGCTCGTGGGGCGCACAGTTCCATGCTGACATCGCGCCCCAGGACGGCGACACCGTGCTGTACCGGCCCGGGATCGGCGCCTTCGCCCGCACCCGGATCGCCGACCTGCTCCCAGCGCCCGGGGATGCCCATATCTACCTCGCTGGGGTGTCGACGAGGCTGGTAGTGGAGGCGGCGGTGTTCGAGTTCACCGACCGCGGCTACGCGGTGACCGTGGTAGAAGACTGCTGCGCGGCAGCGTCGCCGCAGGCACACGAGGACGCGATCAAGACGCTGCAGCTGTTCGCGCAGATCGAGCAGGCAGATCGGGTCATGAGCCGGCTTTCAGGCGTGGCACCGGGAGCCCCGCGATCGCCTGAGATCGCGAAACCGTAACGAGTTCTGCAGACAAGAACTCTGCATGCAAGATCTTCGGGCGATAACAGCCGCGCCCGTATCGTATCCCCAACTTGTTTCGCCCATGTCACATTTTTGGGGAGGATATGTTGAAGCGGCAAACGTTTCGGCTGAGCGCGCTAACCGTGGTTGCCGCCGCGGCTCTGGCTCTCTCCGCATGCGGCAGCAGCAGTAGTCAATCGGCATCCGGCGGGAATTCTTCGGGCGGGACGACCACGGCGGCCAAGGCGCCCAATATTCCGTACTCCGGCCCGGAAGAGCACTATCAGACGATCGGGTCGCCGACCATCAAACCGGGCACCAAGTGCACAATCGGCTACCAGGACATCATCGAGTCGGTGCCGGCCCAGAAGGCGGAGCAGGACGCCGCCGGGGCCGAGGCCAAGAGGCTTGGCTGCGGCTACATCGCCCTGAATGACAACGTGACGCCCACGACCCAGGTCAACAACTTCAACCAGCTGGTGGCCCAGAAGGTCTCGGCGATCATCGTGTTCCCGATCGTCGCCTCCTCGCTCACCCCGAGCCTGCAGAAGGCCAAGGCGGCCGGGATCTACGTCCTCGGCCAGAGCGCGCCGGTGGCGGCGAACGATTCGCCGATCGCCGGCTACTCAACGGACATGCTGCACATGTCGGACACCGAGGCCTACCTCCGGGTGAAGTCCATCGCCGACGCCAAGCCCGGCGCGAGGTTCGTGGAGATGGGCCTGGCCGCCCCGGTCCAGCTGCTGCAGTATTACGCGGCCCGCACTAAGTACTGGGCGGCGAAGTTCGGCCTGCACTACCTGGGCGAGATCGATGCGTCCGCGGACGACCCGGCGGGCTACGCCAGCGCCACCTCCGCGATCCTGGCCAAGTACCCGACCCTGCAGGCGCTCTTCACCTTCAGCGACAACTCTGCGGTGGGCGCGGCGGCGGTCATCAAGACGTCCGGAAAATCCGGCATTCTCATCTCCGGCGCCGACGGCAGCGAGGAGTCCTTCAACGCGATCAAGCAGGGCGAGGTGTTCAACAGCCCGCAGCCAAACTTCCTGCTCTCCGGCAAGATGCTGGTCGACGCGGCTTATGACCTGATCACCAAGCAGCACCTGCCGCTGCCCGCGTTTCTCGGCGTCCCGGTCAAGCTGATCTACAAGGCCGATGTGAACAGCTCGACACCGATCGGCTGAGGAGGACGCGGACAGCATGACCGCCAGGCAGGCCAACCTCACCTGCGGCCTGGCACGGCTCCGGCGGCGGTTCCCGAGGTGAGGCAGGAACCGCCGCCGGCCGGTCCGGTCGGCCCCAGGCTGCTCGAGCTGCGCGGCATCGACAAGCGTTTCGGCGGCGTGCATGCGCTGCGGGGCGCCAGCTTCTCGCTCGCCCAGGATACCGGGGTCATCCACGGCCTGCTCGGCGAGAACGGCTCCGGGAAGTCAACACTGCTCGGCGTGCTCTCCGGGCAGATCCGCCCGAACGCGGGCAGCATCCTGCTGGACGGGCGGCTCGTGACGTTCCCCAGCCCGGTTGAAGCGCTCGAGCACGGGATCGCGATGGTTACCCAGGAGATCTCGGTGCTGCCCGACCTCACCGTCGCCGAGAACATCATGCTGGGCCGACGCCGGTCGCGGACACCGCTCGGCATCTCCTGGCGCGATGTCCGCCGCCGCGCGAGCGAGGTGCTGCAGCGGCTGGACCTCGATTACGACCCGCAGTGCCTGGTCAGCAAGCTGCGCCCGGATCAGCAGCAAATGGTCGAGATCGCGCGCGTGCTCGCGACCGACGCTCGCATCCTCATCCTCGACGAGCCCACGAGCTCGCTCACCGATGACCACGCCGAAAGGCTGTTCGCGGTGATCCGGCGGCTGCGTACCCATGGTGTGGCCACGATTTTCGTCTCGCACCGGCTCGACGAGGTCATGGGCCTGGTCGATGAGCTGACGATTCTGCGCGACGGCGTGACCGTGTGCAGCGCGCCCATCTCCGAGTTCACGCCGGAACGGATTATCCAGGAGATGGTGGGCAGGAGCCTGCTCGAACAGCGGCGCTCCGAGCCTGCCGCCGTGGCGCGGGCGGGCGGCCGGGCCGGCGCTCCGGCGCTCCGGGTGCGCAACCTGAGCGTCGCCGGGCGGGTCCACGACGTGGACATCGAGGTGTGGCCGGGGGAGATCGTCGGGATCGCCGGACTGGTTGGCGCCGGCCGTTCCGAGATGCTGGAGGCGATCTTCGGCGCGGAACCGCGCACGTCGGGCACTGTCGAGGTGTTCGGCGAAGCCGTCAAGAAGGCCGACCCCCGCTCGGCCATCGCCGCCGGGCTCGGGTATCTGCCTCCGGACCGCAAGACCCAGGGACTCATCCTCAACATGACCGTGCGGCAGAACCTGACCATGGTCAGCACGCTGGACCGGCTGCGGATCGCCCTTCCCAGGGCCAGGGCGGAGAAGGCGGAGATGGACCGGGCGGTCAGATCCATGCACCTGCGTGCCGCGTCACCCAACGTTTCGGCCGGGACGCTGAGCGGCGGGAACCAGCAGAAGGTCGCCCTCGGCAAATGGCTAGCCAGGCAGCCCAAGTGCGTGCTGCTCGACGAGCCGACTCGCGGCGTCGACGCCGCCGCCAAGGAGGAAATCCACCGCATCTTGCGCGAATCCACCGCGACCGGGCTCGCGATGCTCGTCAGCTCCTCCGAGTACGACGAGCTGCTCGCGCTCTGCGACAGGATCCTGGTCGCCTTCCGGGGCCGCCTTGTCGCGGCACTGCCGGCCAAGGAAGCCGATCAAGCCACCATCGCGCGTTTCGCAGGAGGCTACTCGTGATACCCGAAAGCACATCAGGGCAGGGTGGGGCCGGAGTGCTCTGGCGCGTCACCGTCGCGGCGTGGCGCGGCACGCGCCTCTTCCGGCCAATCCTCGTGGTGACGATCCTGCTGTTCATCGGCCTGACCGCGACCCAGAGCGCGTTCTTCACCTGGCTGAACATCCAGAACCTGCTGACCGGTGTCTCGGCGCTGTGGATCATCAGCCTGGGCATGACCTTCGTTCTGATCACCGCGGGCGCCGACCTGTCGGTGAGCGCGATCTCGGCGCTGACCGGCATCTTCCTGGCGAAGATCATCTCTGGCGGGGTGCCGGGCTGGCCGGCCGTCGCCATAACGCTGATCTTCGGCTCGGTGCTGGGTGCGGTCATAAATGGCGGCCTCATTGGCAGATTCCGGCTGTCCTTCTTCGTCGTCACCCTGGCCTCGATGACCGCACTGACCGGAGCCGTGAACATCTGGTCCGGGACGCTCTCCTTCACGGTGAACTCCCCCGTCGCGATGCAGATAGGCGTCAACAGCGTGCTGGGCCTTCCGGCACCGATCTGGATCATGATCGTCGCCTTCGTGGTCAGCCTCTGGATTCAGCGCTGGACGTATTTCGGCCGCGACGTCTACGCCGTGGGCGGAAGCATCAAGGCAGCGCGCCTGTCCGGAATCCGGACCACCCGCACCCTGGTGATCACGTACGGCATCTCCGGCTTCTGCGCCACGATCGCGGGCATCATCACAGCCGGGCGGATCGGGGTGGCGGCCCCGAACGTCGACCCCAACCTTCCGCTGCAGGCGATCGCCGCCGTGCTGCTCGGCGGGACGAGCCTGACCGGCGGTTCCGGCGGGGTGGGCGGGACGATCCTGGGCGTCGTCTTCCTGGGCATGCTGCAGAACGGCTTGTCGATCGCTGGTGTCCCGAGTTTCTGGCAGCAGGTGGTGACCGGGGTCATCCTCGTCCTGGCGGTGCTCGGCGACCGGCTCGGGCTGATCGGGGACAGGCTGCGCCGACGGAACACAGCCCATCGCGAGCCGGCCCTGGCCGACGGGCCGGCCGCTGCCGACGGGCCGGCCGCTGCCGATGCGCCAGCGCCCGGTCCGCGCCCATCGCTGATGACGTCCGCCCCGGAGACCTCGCGCTCCCCCGACACCGAAGAGTAAGGACACGGCATGGCTGAGATCGTCGCGGCGGTTGGCGTGCCACATACCCCCGCGTTTCCCGCGCTGGTCGAGCGCGAGGGGCAGCAGAGCGAGACGGGCCAGCTCTTCGGCCAGATCCGGTCCCATCTGGAGGAGCGCGGAACGGACGTTGTCGTCATGTTCGACTCCGACCACCTGAACACGTTCTTCTTCGACAACCTCCCGGGCCTCTGCGTGCCCACCGCCACCGAGGCACCAGGGACCAACGACGGCACGCCGGGCATGCGCAACCGGCCCGTCCGGCTGGCATCTGAGCTGGGCGAGCACGTGCTATCGGGACTCACCGGCGAGGGATACTTCCCCGCCCGGAGCGCGAAGCTGTCGCTGGATCACTCGGTGATGGTTCCGATGCATTTCCTCGACCCCGGCGAGCGGATGACACTGCTGCCGATCTACCTGAACGGGCTCGCCCCACCGCTGCCGAGCGCCGCGCGGTGCCGGGCCCTCGGGGATGACGTCCGGTCGATCATCGAGGCCTGGGACAGCCCGCTCAAGGTGGCGATCGTAGCCAGCGGCAGCTTCTCCCTGGAGGTCGGCGGCCCGCGCATCGCCGACAATGCGATCGCGGGCGTCCCGGACCCCGACTGGGTCAGGCACGTCAGCCGCCGGCTGAAGGCGGGCCAGACAGCGGAGCTCGTGTCGGAGGCCACGTCGGAGCGCATGCGGCAGGCGGGCAATGTTGGCGGCGAACTGCTGAACTGGATAGCGCTGCTCGGCGCGATCAGTGCCCTGGGCCCTCGCCCACCCGAGGTGCTCGAGCAGCAGGTCAGCCTCGGGCATTCGTACGCGGCTTGGTCATGGAGCTGAGATGGGCAAATACGAAATCGATCTGTTCAATCACAATCTCTCGGTCGACCCGGAATTCCGGGCGGGAATACTCGCCGGCGACGAGGAGGCGTGGCGGTCCGTCTCCCTCACGCCCGATGAGCGGGCGGCGCTGGAGTCCGTGGACGTTGCGTGGCTCTACGCGCAGGGCGCCAACGACTTCCTGCTGCACAATCTCTTCCGGTTCGGCGTCGGCGGCGTGAAGATCGAGGACTACGTGCGCGGCATCAAGCAGCACCTCACCGGGCATGGTTGACACCCGGGACCGGAGGGTACGGGGTGCCGGGATGCGCCGACCCGGCTGCCCGCTACCGCGGCGGGGCGGCGTGGCTGATGATGTCAGCGCGGATGTCCTCCGCCGCCTCGGTCAGGACGGGGATGAGGCTGATCACCTGTGCCCGGTTCAGCCGCACCGTGGGAGCGGAGATGCTGAGCGCCGCAATCGCCGTCCCCGTTGTCCCGCGCACAGCCATGCCGAGCGCCACGACCCCTCGCTCGCTCTCCTGGAAGTTGGTCGCGAACCCCTGCCGGCGGACGGAAGAGAGCGTCCGCTTGAGGGTGCTCATCGCCGCGGGATCACCGGCGAGCTGCGGGTGAAGCAGGGCAGCCTCCTCGAACGGAAGGTCGGCCAGCAGAACCTTGCCGCCCGACGTCAGCCTGGCGGGGAGGCGGACGCCGACGCGGCTGCCCACCCGGAGTGCCTTCTTGCACTCGATGCTGTCGATGAACTGCACGTCCGATCCCGCCAGCACGACGAGATTGCTGGTCTCCCCGGCCCGCTCGGTCAGCCGGATCAGATGGGGCCGGGCGATGCCCAGCAGCGCGGTGGCGGAATTCGGGCCGCCGCCCAGATCGGCAAAGACGCTGCCGGCCCGGTATGTGCGGTCGCGTGCCTGCTCGACGAACCCCCGGAACCTGAGCATCGATATCAGCCGGTGAGCGGTGGATCTGGCCACGCCGAGCTCTGATGCCGCGTCGCTCACCCGCAGCACGCCATCCCGCTTGAGAATCAGGAGCAGTTGCAGCGCGTAATCGACCGACTGAATTGGGTAGGGCGGCGCATGATTCTCCACAACAGAACTGTAGCTGTCAATAGTTCCGCCTTTGGGTCATTCGGCCTAGCGTGGAGGGGTCCTGAACTGATCAATTCCTGCAGATCGGCTGCCGAGGGGAGCTCGAATGCCACCGGTTCGACCCTCCGATACGCTCATCGTCGGCGGCGGCATTGGTGGGCTGTCTGCCGCGCTGTGCATCGCGCGGCGGGGCGGGGCGGTCACCGTCCTGGAGCGCTCGAAGTCCTTCGCCGAGGTGGGGGCGGGGATCCAGCTTGCACCGAACGCGACCCGCGTTCTGCAGCGGCTTGGGGTGCTGCGCGAGATTCTGCCGATGGCCGTGCTGCCGCGTCGCCTGGTACTCGCTGACGCCATCAAGTCCCGGGAGCTCACGTCGCTCGATCTCACCGACTTCCCGGCCAGGTACGGCGCCCCGTATCTGGTTCTGCACCGAAATGACCTGCTCAGCGCGCTGCTCGAGGCGTGTGCGAGGAACGGTGTCAGCCTGCATACCGATGCCAGCGTGACCGAGCTGAGGGACACCGCGATGGGCGCCGTCGCTGTCTGCGCCGACGGCCGTGAATTCAGCGGCGAGATAGCCATCGGCGCGGACGGCCTGCACTCGCGCATCCGGCAGTACATCGCCGACGACCAGCCGGTCAATTCCGGATTCGTGGCCTACCGGGGCGCGGTCCCGATGGATCAGGTGGAACGGCACGCGGACCTCCGGGATGTCGTTGCCTGGATCGGGCCCGGCCTGCACCTCGTCCAGTACCCGCTGCGCTCCGGCCAGATGTATAACCAGGTGGCGGTGTTCCGGAGCCAGGCGTACCTGCGCGGTGAGGCCGACTGGGGGGACCCAGCCGAGCTGGCGGCAGCCTTCGCCGGCTGCTGCGAGCACGTGCGGGAATCGCTGAAGACCCTCAGCGTCGTTAATCGCTGGCCGATGCTCGACCGGCTGCCCCTGCCCAGCTGGACCCGCGGGCGAGTGGCTCTGCTCGGCGACGCCGCCCATCCCATGCTGCAGTACCTGGCTCAGGGGGCATGCCAGGCCATCGAGGACGCCGACGTGCTGGCGGACGAGCTGGCCGCGCCGGGCGACCGGCCGGTCAGTGAGCGGCTCGCCAGCTACGAGGCAAAACGCGCACCCCGCGCGATGCGCGTCCAGCGCGCCGCCAGGACCTGGGGCGAAATCTGGCACGTGGACGGCGTCGCCAAGCTGCTGCGCGACGAGCTGCTGCTCAGCCGGGACGTGGCCGACCACAAGCACGTGGAGTGGTTCTACCGCGACTACGCCGCGGTGCCCGCACCGCAGGCCCAAGAGGGCACCGACGGCCATCGGCAATATCAGAAGGAGAACGCGCCGTGACCGATGTGATGGATGATGCCGCCGTGGCGCGGCTGTACGACGACTTCGCCGCGGCCAACCTGAAGCCGCTGTGGACCGAGATCGGCGACCTGATGCCGGAGTTTCCGGAGCCAGAGGCGCAGCCATGGCACTGGGCCTGGGGGGACCTGCTCCCGCTGGCCGAGCGAGCCGGAGATCTGGTACCGGTTGGCCGCGGTGGTGAGCGCCGGGCGATCGCGCTGGCCAATCCGGGCCTGGGCGGCCGCCCATACGCCACGCCCACGCTCTGGGCCGCAATCCAGTACCTCGGCGTCGGCGAGGTCGCCCCGGCGCACCGCCACTCCCAGGGCGCCTTCCGATTCGTGGTACAGGGTGACGGGGTCTGGACCGTGGTCAACGGCGACCCGGTACCCATGCGCGCGGGTGACCTGCTGCTGACGCCGTCGATGTACTGGCACGGCCACCACCACGCCGGCGACAAAGCCATGGCCTGGCTCGACGGGCTGGACATCCCGCTCGTGCAGAAGCTGGACGCCGGTTTCTTCCAGTACGGCGACGACGGCATCGAGGACAAGTCCACGCCCGACCGGTCGCGTTCGGAGCGCTTGTGGGGTTACCCGGGCCGCCGCCCGCTATCGGCGCTCGAGGACAAGCCGAACTCGCCGCTGCTGGCGTACCGGTGGGCGGAGACCGACGCATCGCTGGCCGCGCAGCTCGAGCTGGAGGACGAGGGCCAGCCCGGGGTCTGCGAGCCGGGTCACGCGGCGATCCGTTTCACCAACCCGACAACGGGCGGGGACGCGCTGCCGACGCTCCGAACCGAGATGCACCGGCTGCGGGCAGGCGCCAGCACGAGCATGCGGCGCACGGCCGGCTCGGCGGTCTGGCAGGTGTTCCGCGGCAGCGGGACAGCGAAACTGGCCGGGCATCGCTACCAGCTCACCGAGGGAGACCTGGTCACGGTCCCGTCCTGGGCACCGCTGCGGTTCGAGGCCGAGACCCAGCTGGACCTGTTCACGTTCAACGACCACCGCATCTTCGAAGCGCTGTACCTGGACCGTACCGAGACGGTGCGCCCGTGAAGCTCGCCACAATCCGGACCGCGTCGGGCACCGCGGCGGTCCGGATCGAGGGCGAGGAGGCGGTCGAGGTCGGCGCCGTGGACATCGGCGAGGTGCTGCGGCACGACGGCTGGGCGGATGCGTCCGCCGCCGCGTCGGGTACCCGGCACCAGGTCTCGGACCTCGCCTACGCCCCGCCGGTACCCAGCCCGGGCAAGATCATCTGTGTGGGCCTCAACTACCGGTCACACATTCTGGAGATGGGGCGCGAGCTGCCGGCGTACCCAACGCTGTTCGCGAAGTTCGCCAGTTCCCTGCTGGGTGCGAACGACGACATCGTGCTGCCGAGCGTCAGCGACCAGGTGGACTGGGAAGCCGAGCTCGGCGTGGTGATCGGCACGGCGCTGCGCCGGGCCTCCCCCAGCCAGGCGGCCGCGGCGATCGCGGGCTACACAATCGTGAACGACGTCAGCATGCGGGACTGGCAGTGGCGGACCAGCGAATGGCTGCAGGGCAAGGCATTCGAGGCGAGCACGCCGGTAGGCCCGTGGCTGGTGACCCCGGACGAGGTCGACGCAGGCCATCTGGACCTGCGCTGCGACGTCGACGGGGAGAGCCGGCAGCACGCGAATACATCGGACCTGCTGTTCCCCCCAGCCGAGATCGCCGCCTACATCAGCCAGTTCACCACGCTGGAACCCGGCGACCTCATCGCCACCGGCACGCCGGGCGGCGTCGGCGCCGGCCGTGATCCGAAGCTGTTCCTGGCCAGCGGCCAGACGCTCGTCACCGCCATTCAGGGACTCGGGGAGCTCCGCAATGCGTGCGTCGAAGAACCCGCGGGGCCGCGTTGACCGGCCTGCCGCCGTGGGGCACGCTCCTCGGCTGGGTGGCGGAGGGCCAGCAGCGTGCCGAGGATGCGGCGGCGGGTCTCGACGACGCCCGGCTGCGCGAGCGGTCGCGGCTCGCCGGCTGGTCGCGCGGGCATGTCCTGTCGCACCTGTCGCGCAACGCCGACGCCCTGGTGAACCTGCTCGCCTGGGCGCGCACCGGCGTCGAGTCGCGGATGTACGCATCCCTGGACGACCGCGAGCACGGCATCAACGCCGGGGCCGGCCGTGACCTGGCCGGTCAGCTCGATGACCTCTGCGCGTCCGGCTCGCACTTCCTTCGCGCGGCGCAGGCCGTTCCCGAGGAGCGCCGCTCGTTCACCGTCCTGAGCGCGCAGGGCCGCCAGATTCCTGCCCACGAGGTTCCTTGGCTTCGGGTCCGGGAGGTCTGGCTGCATCTCGTCGATCTCGACGCGGGATACGACGTCGATGCCGTGCCGGACACGGTCGCGTGGGCGCTGGCCAAAGACGTGGCGTCGTGGATGAGCTCGCGGACAACGGCCACCGTGGACCTGCGCGTGGATGGCTCCGGTACCATCCGGCTCGGCCACGACCCGTCGGCCAGCGGCAGCATCAGCGGAACGGCGCAACAGATCGCGGGCTGGCTCACCGGCCGGGCCGGTCCGGGCCCGCTGAACGCAACCGGACCGGTTCCCGATCTGCCACGGTGGCTCTAGGCAGCGGCGGCGCCGCCAGCCAGAAGAAAGGAAGGGCGTGAATACCGAAGAACAGCTGATCGACCAGACCGCCCAGGCCAACCGGGCGCTGGGCGCGAGCGGCCAGTCGGACATGGTGTGGGGTCACGCGTCGGTCCGCGATCCGCAGGGACGCGGGGCATGGATGAAGGCCGCGGGGTGGTCCTTCGATGAGGTGACCCCGGCCAGGGTCGCGCTGGTCGCCCCGGACGGTGAGGTACTGGCCGGCAGCGGGCCGCGGCACATCGAGTACCCGATTCACACCGAGGTGATGAACGCCAGGCCCGACGTGGGCAGCGTGGTACACACGCACGCCCCGGCGGCGGTGTCGTTCGCCGCGCTGGACCGGCCGCTCCTTGCGATCTCCCACGACGGGGTCGAGTTCGCCGAGCCGCAGATCGCGCGCTTCACCGTGACCGGCAGCCTGATCAGCTCCGCGGAGCTGGGCAGGGAACTGGCGGCCGTGATCGGCGAAGGGGTCGGCTGCCTGATTCCGCAGCACGGCCTCGTGA
>Ga0335072_10004794_pt1 | contig 19985 bp, 20 predicted proteins | sample Lox_Sample_21_FD_206725 | JGI IMG/M metagenome (GOLD analysis project Ga0335072, IMG submission 206725) | Soil microbial communities from Loxahatchee National Wildlife Refuge, Florida, United States - Lox_Sample_2.1 | ecosystem: Environmental > Terrestrial > Soil > Wetlands | place: USA...
CGGGTTGTTCTTGGTCTTGCGGGACAGGATCTGGATGACCCGCCGTATCTCCGCGTCCCGGCCGATGACCGGGTCGAGCCGGCCCGCGGCGGCGTCGGCCACCAGATCCTGGCCGTACTTCGCCAGCGCCTCGTACGCGGTCTCCGGCATCGCGGAGGTCACCCGCTGGTTGCCGCGGATCTTGGTCAGCGCCTGCAGGAACGCGTCCTCGGTCACCCCCTGCTCGCGCAGCAACCGGCTAGCGGCGGCGTCCGAGCCCTCGCCCAGCAGCGCCAGCACGAGATGCTCGACCGAGACGTACTCGTCCTTGAGCCGCCGGGCCTCCCGGTCGGCGTCATCGAGCAGGGCGGCCAGCCGCTGGGTCACGCTGACCTGACCGGGGGTTACCCCGGGCCCGGTCACCTGCGGCCGCCGCCCGAGCTCGGCCTCCAGTTCCAGGCGCAGCTTGCCGGGGTCGGCTCCGGCTGTGGACAGCAGCCGCGGCACGATGCCGTCCGGCTGGTCAAGCAGGGCCAGCAGCAGGTGCTCTCCGTCCACCTGCTGGTGGCCCATCCGCAGCGCCGTGGTCTGCGCGTCATGCAGGGCCTCCTGCGACTTCTGGGTCAGGCGCGCCGGATCCATGTGATCACCTCTCTCGCCCTCTGGCCGTGCGCAGGCTCGCCTGAAGGGCAGCGATCTGGTCAAGCAGGTCGGTGACCAGCCCGATCGCGGCGTAGTTCAAGGCGAAGCCGGCTCGCAGCCGCTGGATGCGCGCGACCGCCGCGAGCTCGGCCGGGTCGAACCAGAGCCGGCCGCCCGCGCCGCGCTCGGCGTCCAGGATGCCGAGCGCCACGAACCTGCGGATCAGCTCCGGGTGCAGGCCCGCCGCCGCGGCGAACTGGTCGAGATCAAGGCGCCTGGCCCGGATCAGCGCGTAGCTCACCGCCGCCTCCTCGGATCGAACCCGGATACGGCGGCCAGCCGCTCAAAGAGATCCCGCTCCGCCTCTGTCAGCTCGGCCGGGACCATGATTCGTGCCTCGGCGAACAGGTCTCCTGGCCGGCCGCGGGGGTTGGGCAGTCCCCGGCCGCGCAGCCGCAGCCGCCGGCCGCTTGAGGTCCCCGCCGGGACGTTGACCTTGACCTCGCCGGCCGGAGTGCCCACGGCGACCGAGGTGCCCAGCGCCGCCTCCCAGGGCGCCAGGCGCAGCTCGACGTGCAGGTCCCGGCCTTCGAGGCGGTAGCCCCGATGCGGGGCGATGCGGACGATCAGGTACAGGTCGCCGGGTGGCGCGCCGTCGCTGCCGCGCCCGCCCTGGCCGGCCAGCCGGATCCGCTGCCCGTCGGTGACCCCGGCCGGGATCGTCACGTCGATCGACCTGGTTCCGGCGGGACTCGTCAGCGACAGCGTCCGGCGCGTGCCGTGATAGGCCTCCTCGACCGTCAGCTCAACCTCGGCCTCCTGGTCGGCGCCGGGAACGGTACCCCAGCCGCGGCCGGCCCGGCTCCCGGCACCGCCGCGTCCGCCGAACAGTCCGCCCAGCAGGTCTTCGAGGTCGACATCGGCGCCGAAGCCGCCGCTCCAGCCTCCCGCACCCGGCCCGGCACCAGCCCCCGCTCTGGTACCGGCGCCCGCTCCGGCACCGGCCCGGGCCCGGCGCCAGGTCTCCGGGTCGACGCCCTCCGGCACCTGCCGGAAGTCCGGCCCGAACGCGTCGTAGCGGCGCCTGGTCTCCGGATCGGACAGGACGTCGTAGGCCTCGGAGATGTCCTTGAACCGCTCCTCGGCCGCGGGATCCTTGTTGACGTCGGGGTGGCTTTCCCGGGCCAGCTTGCGGTAGGCGCGCTGGATCTCGTCCTGGCTGGCGTTCCTCGGCACGCCCAGGACCCGGTAGAAATCCTGGTCGGCGCCGGCCATAAGCCCGCCTTGGCCACGATCACCTGGGCGGGCCGAAGCTGGCGCCCCCCGTCGCCGTATCCGGGCCGCACCACCTCGACGACCGAGCCCTCCTGCGCCTCCGGATCCGGGCGGGTGGCCACGGCCTCGTGCCGGGCCGGATCGAAGCTGGCGCCGAGGTCGTCGCGCCGCGGGAAGCCGAGGCCGGCCAGGAGGTCGAGGGCCTGCCGGCGGACGGCGCGGATGCCGTCGACGATCGAGCCGGGATCGGCCTGCGTATGCTCGAGCGCCCGGTCCAGGTTGTCGACCACCGACAGCCAGCGCTCAGCGACCTCGGCCTGCGCGCGCTCCCGGGCCTCGCTCACCTGCCGGGCGCACCTCTTGCGCATGTTGTCCAGCTCGGCCAGGGCGCGTAGCCGCTCGTCCTCCAGTTCGGCGATGCGGACCGCCGCATCGCCGCCGTCGCCGGGGCCGCCGTTCCCGGGGCCGTACGGCCCGGCGCCGGATGGCTCGGCGCCGGATGGCTCGTTGTCGATGAACTCCGCGTCGACAACGTCGGCGTCGACAACGTCGGCGTCGACCGGCTCGGGGTTGACGGGCTCGGTGCCCTCGCCGCGTTCACTCATGGCTGGTGAAGTCGGCGTCGATCACGTCGTCCTCGCTGTCGCGCGGCGGCGGGACCTCCTGCTCCGGGGGGACCGTTCCCGGCGATGCGCCGAGGATCTGGTAGACCTGCTGCAGCTCGGCGGTCATCGTCCGCAGCCGGTCTACCGGCGTGTCTTCCTTGAGCGCCTGGCGCGCGTCGGCGGCCAGGTTCTCGGCCCGGGCCTTCTCATGCACCGGCAGCGAGTCGCCGCGCTCGGCCAGGATGTGCTCGACCTGGTAGGCCGCGGCGTCGAGCTCGTTGCGGGCATCGGTGATCTCGCGCAGCCGCCGGTCCTGGTCGCGGTTGCGCTCGGCGTCGGCGACCATCCGCTCCACCTCGCTTTGGTCCAGGTTGGAGCTCTCGCTGATGGTGATCCGCTGCTCGGTGCCGGTGTCCTTGTCCCGCGCGGACACGTTCAGGATGCCGTTGGCGTCGATGTCGAAGGTGACCTCGATCTGCGGCATGCCGCGCGGCGCGGGCCGGATGTTCTCCAGCCGGAACCGGCCCAGTACCCGGTTGTCGGCGGCGCGTTCGCGCTCGCCCTGCAAGATGACGACGTCCACCGCGGACTGGTTGTCCTCGGCCGTGCTGAACACCTCGGTGCGCCGGGCCGGGATCGTGGTGTTGCGCTCGATGACCTTGGTCATCACGCCGCCGAGGGTCTCGATGCCGAGCGACAGCGGCGTGACGTCCAGCAGCAGCACGTCCTTGACCTCGCCCTTGAGCACCGCGGCCTGCACGGCGGCGCCGAGCGCGACCACCTCGTCCGGGTTCACCGTCATGTTGGGGTCCTTGCCGCCGGTTAGCCGGCGGACCAGGTTCTGCACGGCCGGGATCCGGGTGGACCCGCCGACGAGGATCACCTCGTCGATGTCGGCGTCGGTGAGCTTGGCGTCGGCCAGCGCCTGCTTGACCGGCCCGGTGGTGCGTTCTACCAGGTCGGCCGTGATCTGGTCGAACGTCGAGCGCATCAGCGTCGTGTTCAGGTGCCTGGGACCGGAGGCATCGGCGGTGATGAACGGGAGGCTCACCGTGGTCTGCGTGACCGCGGACAGCTCGACCTTGGCCTTCTCGGCCGCCTCGAACAGGCGCTGCAGCGCCTGCGGGTCGGCCCGCAGGTCGATCCCGTTTTCCCGCTGGAACTCGTCGGCCAGGTAGTCCACCAGCCGCCGGTCGAAGTCGTCGCCGCCCAGGTGGGTGTCACCGGCGGTGGCCCGGACCTCGACCACCCCGTCCCCGATGTCCAGGATGCTGACGTCGAACGTCCCGCCGCCCAGGTCGAACACCAGGACCGTCTCGTTCTGCTTCTTGTCCAGGCCGTAGGCCAGCGCCGCCGCCGTCGGCTCGTTGATGATCCGCAGCACCTCCAGGCCGGCGATCCGGCCCGCGTCCTTGGTCGCCTGGCGCTGGGCGTCGTTGAAGTACGCGGGCACGGTGATGACCGCCTCGGTCACCCGCTCGCCCAGCGACTTCGAGGCATCCTCGGCCAGCTTGCGCAGCACCAGCGCGGAGATCTCCTCGGGCGCGTACTGCTTGCCGTTGATGTTGAACCGCGCCGCGCCGTCGGGGCCGGGAACCACGTCAAACGAGACCGCGTTCTGCTCGGTCTCCACCTCGTCATAGCGGCGCCCGATGAACCGCTTGGCCGAGTAGATCGTCCCCTTCGGATTCAGGATCGACTGCCGCCGGGCGAGCTGGCCCACCAGGCGTTCCCCCTGCGGCGTAAACGCGACCACCGACGGCGTCGTGCGCGACCCCTCGGCATTGGGTATCACCGTGGGCTTGCCGTTCTCCGTCGCCGCGATCACGGAGTTCGTGGTGCCAAGGTCGATGCCGACTGCTGTTGCCATCACTGCCCCCGTCATGGCATCCGGGCCTGCCCGGAGCCGTCCCTTGCGGACCAAGACCGCGCTGCCTGCAACGAGGCCGTGCAGCACCGCCGTGCAGCACCGCCGTGCAGCACCGCCGTACAGCACCCCGTGCGGCACCGCCTGACAGCACCCGTGCAGCACCAGCGCGGCCGCCCCTATAGGCCAGCTTTGTCCTTTGATCGGACCGTCGCACCGTCAGACCGGGTAGTTCTCGACTAACCGGCGCCGTCGCGGGCGGGTGGGCGAGCGCCGCTGCCGTCGGCCCGCCTGAGGCGGCCGCCGCCAGGAGCGGAACCGCCGGGGCCGCGGCGGGGCGGCCAGGCTCGCCTCCCTGACCTCGCCGCGGAGCCGGTCGAGGTGGCTGATCATCTCGCCCCGCAGCGGCCAGCCGACCGGCTGGGCCACCGGGTCGGTCCGCAGCAGCTCGCTGAGCCGGTCCTGCTGATCCTTGGCCGCGTTCAGGTACCGGTCCAGCTCGGCCTCCAGGTGGTCCTGGCTGGACGGAGCCGAGACGGTGGCCAGCCCGCCGGAGATCCTGATCGCCACGGCCAGGTCGGCCAGGGCCCCGGCCAGCCGGTCCCGCGCATCCGGATCGTCCATGGGACTGTGGCCCGGTTCCAGCCGGGCGCTGTCGGCCAGTGAGCGGGCGAACGTCCGGACCGTGATCGCGGCGTGCTCCAGCGTCTCCAGCCGGCCGCGCAGGCTGACCGGGGTGTTCAGCAGCCGCACGCCGCGCGGGTTGAGCCGGATGCTGTCCTCCGCCTCGCGCACCGCGTCGTCGACGCGCTCGATCTCGCCGCCCAGCGCACGAGCCTGCCGGAGCCAGTCATCGACGTGATCGGCGAACGATCCCTCGCGCAGGCCCGAGGCCATGTCGTCCAGCAGGTCGGCCATCTTCCGGCACAGATCCTGGATGGCCTCGGAGGCCGGCTGCAGCCGGGGCGGGGCCAGGACCAGTCCGGCGGCCAGCCCCGCGGCCGCGCCGATGAGCGTCTCGATGACCCGTCCGTAGGCCGCCACGCTCTCCCCGGTGACCGACAGGATCAGCATCGCGCTGATCGGGACCTCGAGGATGGTCTCGCCCAGCCGCAGCGCGTAGCCGACGGCCAGCCCGACCACGATGACCACCCCGAGGCTCCACCAGGTGAACCCGACCAGCACCGACAGGCCCACCGCCAGCAGCACCCCGATCAGCACGGCCGCCACCCGCTGCACCGCGCTGCGGAGCGTTTGATAGAGGCTGACCTGGGCCACGAGCAGCGCGGTCAGCGGGGCCAGGACCGGACGCGGGGTGACCGGGATCGGCAGCGCCACCAGGTAGGCGAAGACCGCCGTGCCGGCCAGCCGGGCCACGGTCAGCGCGGTCGGCTGGGCCCGGCGCCGGACCACGGTCAGGGTCTCGGGCGTGCGCTGGGCTACGGCGCGCGCGGCCGCGCCGATCTGCGTGGCCCGGCGTCTGCGCAAGAAGGGCAGGCTCATGCGCATGACGTCGGTGGCAGACCAGTTATCCGCGGCCGTTTCAGCATGCTCGAAGACCCCTTGGCGCATGCTGCCCGGAGGGCGGGACGCCTGGCATCCCCCATTCGGCTACAACGCAAGCGTGCCGGGCGCGCCGAGCTCGGCCACGAGCTCCGCCCGTGCCTGGGCCATCCGCTTGACGTCGGCGGGGTCGGCCGCCGGGTACTCCGGGTTGATCTCCCTGAGCTTCATCACGACGATCGCGGCGGTGGCCAGGCGGGCGAACCACTTGTGGTCGGCCGGGACGACATACCACGGGGCCCAGGTCGTGCTGGTCGCCGACAGCATCGCATCGAACGCCCGCTGGTATTCCGCCCAGTAGCCGCGCTCCCTGACGTCGCTGGCCGAGAACTTCCAGTTCTTCTCCGGGTGATCGATGCGCTCGAGGAACCGCCTGCCCTGCTCCTGCCGGGACAGGTTCAGCATGATCTTGACGACGTGGACGCCGTTGCCGATCAGGTAGTGCTCCCAGCGGTTGATGTCACGGAAGCGCTCGCTCCAGATGTCGTGGTTTCCGCCCGCCTCCGGCAGGCCCTCGGCCTTCAGCAGATCCGGGTGGACCCGGACGACCAGCACCTCCTCATAGTGGGACCGGTTGAAGATGCCGATCCGTCCCCGGGCGGGCAGTGCCGCCTCACAGCGCCAGAGGAAGTCGTGCTCGAGCTCGGCCGCCGACGGCTGCTTGAAACTGCGCACCTCAACGCCCTGCGGGTTGAGACCGCTCATCACGTGCTTGATCGTGCCGTCCTTGCCCGAGGCATCGAGCCCCTGGAACACGATCAGGAGGCCGTGGGCGGTCTGCGCGGCGAGCTTCTGCTGGTACTCGGCCAGGAGCTCGATGCCGTCGGCCAGCAGCGCGTCGGCGTCCTTGCGCTTCAGCCGTCCCGTGTGGCCCGGGTCATGGTCGCGGCTGAGCTTGACCGCGCTGCCGGGCGCCACCTGCATGGGTGCGATGAGGTCCGTCATGAAGCGAACGCGCTTGTCCATGTCCCGACAATGCCCGCCACATCCCGCTCCGTACCGGGTTTCGCCGTAGTCGCGCGGGGGGCCGCAAGCGGCGGCCCGGTCACGGCGCTACACCCGGGCGTAGTCCTCGATGTCCTGCTCGAATTCCGCGACCGTCTCGGGGGTGAGCGTACGCCGGGTCATGGCGATGGCTTGACGGACGTCACCCGTGCTCACCTGCTCCACGCCGCTGTCGAACATGACGCGCTCGAACGCCAGTTGCGCCGTGCGGCGCGCCGCGAACTCGATGTCCGCCGGAGTGAACAACCGTGACTCCTCGACGATCGCGGCCATGTCGAGATCGTTATGCGGCATCGAGGAGAGGTAGCGCTCCCAAATCGCCTCCCGCGCCGCGGTGTCGGGCGGGCCGATCGGGATGACGTAGTCGAACCGGCCGTGCCGCAGGAACGCGCTGTCCAGGGCGCGTACCGAGTTGGTGGCGCAGATGAGCAGCCGCTCGTCCTGCTCCCGGAACGGCGGGATCAGCTTGAGCATCTCGTTGGTGACCCCCTGAGCGGCCGACGCCGTGCGCGGCTGACGCATCCCGGCGATCTCTTCCACCTCGTCGATGAACAGCACGACCTTTTCGAGCTCGGCGACGAGGGAGAACGCCTCCCGCAACGCCAAGGCCAGTCCGGCCGGGGACTCGCCGGCCATCCGGGACGGGTACAGCTCGACGAATGGCCAGCCCAGACGCGACGCCGCCCCCTTGGCGAAGGTGGTCTTGCCGGTTCCGGGCGGGCCGAACAGCATGATGGCCCGCGGTGGCACCAGCCCGAGGCGCTCGGCGACCTGCGGCTGCGCCAGCGGCAAGATGACCTGCCGCTCGATGAGCTGCTTCTCCCGGACCATGCCGCCGAGCTGGTCCCAGGCGCCGGCCCGCACCATGCGCCCGCCGAGCTGGCCCAGGATCCCGGCACTCCCGGGGTCGACCGGCTCCACCCGCTCGTACAAGATCATCCCGCGGCGTGCCGCGTACCCGGCGTGCTCCAGGGCCAGGGCGCCGATCTCGCTTTCCTCGGCCAGCAGGCACTGGATCCGGTGTACCCCGGCCGCCACCAGCCGCCGTTCCAGCTCCCCGAGCATCGCGCTGCCGATGCCGCGATGCCGCCACGCGGCCGCCAGGCTGATCCGCATCACCCAGGCCCGGTCGCCCACCACGGTGGCCAGCGCGACCCCGACCACCTCGTCGCCGACGACCGCGGCGACCGCCGGTTCGTGCGACCGGACGGCCGCGATCAGGTCGGACAGGCCGAACGCCGGCGCCTCGCTGCTGGCGGCGGGGTTGTCCCACAGCCGCACCGCGGCGTCGAGGTCATCGGCGTGAAGATCACGGACCCGCCACGTCGCCATGCCTCAGTGTGCCTTACCCCCGGCGGGCCCGCCGGGGGGTCCCTGAGCGAGGCCGGGAGCCGATCGTAAGGTGGGTGGTTGCGGTTACTTTCTGCAAAGGGGGATATTAGATGCGTAACCTGAAACTCGCCGCGGCAGGCGGCCTGGGGGCGGTCGCCGTGCTGGCCCTGACCTACGGCAGCACCCGGCCGGCCAGCGCCGCCACCGTCCACACCACCTCGGCCACGGTCCATGCCTCGGCGCGGGCGACCACCAGCAACCAGCTGCTGACCCGCAAGATCGGCAACACGACCGTGATCACCAACTCGAAGGGTTTCACGCTCTACGCATTCGCCCCGGACACCACGACGAAGTCGAACTGCAACGGGTCGTGCACCAAGTTCTGGCCGCCGCTGACGGGCCCGGTCACCGCCGGGAAGGGCGTCACCGGCAAGATAGGGACGATCAAGCGTTCCAACGGCGCCGTTCAGGCCACCTATAACGGCCATCCCCTGTACACGTACGTCGGTGACACCAAGCCGGGACAGGACACCGGGAACGGGATCAACCTGTCCGGCGGGTTCTGGAAGGTCGTGCCCGTGACGGGCAAGATCACCTTCCCGAGCAAGTCCAGCAGCACGCCGAGCAGCGGCGGGGGTGGCGGCGGCTACTGAGCCGCGGCCCGTTTGCCCTGATCGGTGGTGATCAGCCCGGCCCGGTACTCCCTGGAGCCCTACCGGGCGTCTAGCAGAGTGGCGCCGCGCCCGACGACGGCCAGCACGGCCAGGGGCCACCCGGGTCCCGGCCGGCGGCGCCGCTTTGGGGGGGAACAGAGATGCCCATGCCACCCGGCCCGCCCGGGCCTGACCCGCTGCCGCCACGGCCCGCCAGGCCCTCGCGGAAACCACCCTGGCCGCGGCACCATCCCGTCTGGTCGGCCGTCATCGCGTCTTTCGGCGTCTTAGCGATCGTCGGCGGCGCATCGGGCTGCACCGGATCGAGCAACGCCGGTTCTTCGTCGCCGGCGCCGTCCCCGCGGCCGACCCCGACGCCCACGGCCGAGGCGTCGGCGCTGAGCTGCGCGGCCCAGGTCCTCGGTCGGCGGCCCGCCGATCACACCATCGCGAGGGTGAGGGTCAGCACCGCGGCTCATGCCCACGTCAGCGCGGCCGGGCCGCTGGCCCTGGTGCGCGGCGAGCCCGCGCCCGGCCCGGCCAGCGCCGACGGTACCCGGACGCTGCGCTTCCGGGTCGGCGACGCCCGGCCCGGCGTGCCCGTGGTGATCATGGTTGCGGTGTCGCTCGGCGCCAGCACCGGCAGCTGCCAGGCCACGTTGCGCCCGCGCGCGGCCGCGGTCGCCGCCGCGGCCGCACCGGCCGAGCCCACCTCCGCGCCGCCGGCGGCCGCCGCACCACCACCACCACCGCCACCGGCGACGACAGCGCCGCCGACGGCCACCTCCTGTCATCCGCTCAGCGATGAGGGCACCTGCTACGAGCCGGGTGAGTTCTGCCGCGACGATGATCACGGCGTGACCGGCGTGGCCGGTGACGGAGAAACGATCGTTTGCGAGGACAACGACGGCTGGCGGTGGGAACCGGTCTAACCGGCCCGCTTGTCATGATCCCGGTAGATTAGGTGCTCTATGTGCGGCTAATCGACCGGGATCATGAAAACCCCGCCGGAAAGGAGCCGTCCTCGTGGATTCGTTCGCGGGAAAGCTGGCCGTGGTGACCGGCGGCGCTTCGGGCATGGGCCGGGAACTCGTCCGGCAGCTGGCGGAGCAGGGATGCTCGGTCGCGACGTGCGACCTCAACGCGGACGCGGTCGGGCCGGCCGCCGCGCAGGCCCAGGCGGGCGGCACCGCCGGGGCGCGGGTTACCGGCCACGTCTGCGACGTCTCCGACGAGGCCCAGGTGCTGCGGTTTCGCGATGACCTGCTCGCGGAGCACGCCAGCGATCACGTCGACGCGGTGTTCAACAACGCGGGCATCGGGGGCGGCGGCAGCTTCGTCGCCGACCGCCGCGCGGACTGGGAGCGCACGTTCGCCATCGACTGGTGGGGCGTGTACTACTGCACCCGCGCGTTCCTGCCGTTGCTGATCGCCAGCGGCGACGGCGTGCTGGTCAACACCTCCAGCCTGAACGGGCTGTGGGCCTCGCTGGGGCCGGGCCTGCCGAACAACGCCTACTGCACGGCCAAGTTCGCCGTGCGAGGTTTCACCGAGGCGCTCATCGAGGACCTGCGAACCAACGCGCCGCAGGTCCGGGTCGCCCTCGTGATGCCGGGACACGTCGGCACCGACATCGTCGCCAACAGCTTCCGCGCCCGCGGCCTGCCGGAACTGGAACACATGAGCGACGCCCAGCTGGAGGAGGTGCTCCCCGCCAACGCGAAGGCCAAGATGATCGAGGTCGGCCTGCTGCCCGAGGACGCGTCAGCCAGCGACCTGCGGAATTTCCTCGCGCAGATGAGTGCCGACTTCCGGGACAAGGCGCCGCTGACCGCGGCCGCGGCGGCGACCATCATCCTCGACGGGGTGCGCTCGGGCGCCTGGCGGATCCTGGTTGGCGAGGACGCCAGGCGCGTGGACGCGGCGCTGCGGGCCAAGCCCGAGTCCGCCTACGACTACGCCGAGCTGTTCCGGGACCTGATCGGGTGATCACCGCCGAATCAAAGCGGGTATGAGAGACTGCGCGACGGCCCCGACGGAGGGAGTGGCACGGCGATGCAGGTGATCACGGTGAGCAAGTTCGGCGACCCTGGGGTGCTGGAGGTGGGCGAGGCGCCCATGCCGCAGCCGGGTCCCGGAGAGGTGCTCGTCCGGGTGCTCGCGGCCGGAGTGGGCCCGTGGGACGCCACGCTGCGCCGGGGCGCCTACACCGGCTCCCTGCCCTACGTGCCGGGCGGTGAGTTCGCCGGCGAGGTCGTCGGCGACACCGGGGCCGATGCCTCCTTCGATGACGGGGCCCCGGTCTACGGCTATCCGGGGCTGACCGGGTGCTATGCCCAGTACCTGACCTGCCCGGTGGAGCAGCTGGCGCCGATCCCGGCCGAGCTGTCCGCCGCCGACGCGGCCGCGGTGCCGATCGACGCGCTGACCGCGCATCAGGGGCTGACCGACGTGCTCGGCGTCGGCCCCGGGCATCAGGTCCTGATCACGGCCGGGGCCGGCGGGGTCGGCCATTTCGCGGTGCAGATCGGGCGCATCCTGGGCGCCGAGGTGGTGGCCACGGCCAGCCCGCAGAACCATGAGTTCCTGCATCACCTCGGCGCGACCGTGGTCATCGACCACACCAAGCCGGACTGGCCGGACCAGGTTCGCGACGTGACCAACGGGGGAGCGGAGCGGGTGCTGGCCACCGCCGCGCCGACCCTGGAGGGCGCCGCCCGCGCCGCCCGCGACGGCGGGCTGGTCGCCACGCCGGTGCACGCCGACGCGCCCGCCGGCAACCGGATCCGCTGGCAGCAGTACAACGGCGATGCGAGCGGGACCCGGCTGATCCGGATGGCCCCGTGGTTCGACGACGAGTCGCTGACGGTCAGCGTGCAGGAGCGGTTCTACTGGCAGGATGCCGCGCGGGCGCACGAGGTCGTGGAGCGCGGGCACACCCAGGGCAAGATCGTCCTGATCGTGGACGACGACCTGGCCACGGCCCTGGAGGTCTGAGGCCCGCCGCGCCGGTCAGGTTAGGTCTGCCTTGTCGCCCCGGCGCATCGCGGCCGGCGAGCTAAGGCCAGCGCGGCCAGCGCGGCGAGGAGCTCGCGAAGCCGATCGCGACCAGCCCGCTGGACAGGGCGGACAGGTAGATCGCCACCCGGCCGCCGCTCTCGCTGATCGTGGCGCTGGCCGTGGACTGCAGCACGAAGTGCTCGGTGACCAGCGCGCTCATGAACTCCGGCGGGGGTTTTCGTCAGACATTGGTCACCACGAGCTTTCCGCTGACGCTATTGGCCTCCATGGCGGCGTGTGCCTCGACGATCTCGTCGAAGCGGTAGACGTGCCCGATGGGCACGACGGCGGTGCCGGCCGCGACGGCGTCCAGGAAGCCCTGGAGCAGCGCCGGCGGCAGGTCCCCCGCGTCGCCGCCGTAGGCGGCCAGCCGCACCCCGCGGGGCAGGTACTCGATCGGGTAGAAGTCACGCACCGTCCACTGGTTGGACAGCATGCCGGTGAAGCAGACGACGCCGTGAACCCGGACGCAGCGCAGCGTGTCGGGCAGCGTCGGCGTGCCGATGAGCTCGATCGCCGCGTCGGCGCCGCCGGGGCAGATGCGCCGCACCTGGGCCGCGACGTTGCCGTCGTCGATGAGCACGTGGTCGGCGCCCACCCGGGTCAGCGCGTCGCCCTTGGCCGGGTTGCGGGTGGTGGACAGCACGGTCATCCCGCGCTGCTTGGCCAGCACCGCGGTGGCCATGCCGACCGAGGACGTCCCGCCCCGGACCAGTATCGACTGCCCGGGCTGCGCGTCCAGCCCGACGCCGAGCGACCCGCTGGCGGTCTGCAGCATCTCCGGCACCGCCCCGAGGACCGGCCAGTCCAGGTCGCTCCGGAACGGGATCGCCTGGCCGGCCGGCACGCAGGTGTACTCGGCGTAGCCACCGTCGAACGTCCGGCCCATCCCGCCCATCAGCGTCGCGACCTGCTGGCCCGCCGCGAACTCGCCGCCCGGGCAGGCCGCGACCACGCCCACCGCCTCGATGCCGGGCACCCGCGGGAACGTGACGCCCTGGGCCAGGCCGAGCCGGGTGTGCAGCTCGGAACGGTTCAGCCCGAACGCCATGACCTTGATTAGCACCCACCCGGCCGCCGGCTCCGGCACCGGGATATCCCGGATGACCAGCGCCTCCGGTGGCCCGGGACCGTCGAGAACCACCGCCCGCATGGTGCCGGTGCTGTTGTCCGCCGCCATGACGTCACGCTATCACAGTGCATTCCACAGAAGATTTTACGCTCAGAAGCGGCTTCCCTGGAAGTAGTTGTCGGTCGGCTGGGCTACGCGGTGTCTTCCATCCCGCTCGCCTGGTTCGCCGCGCGCAGCCGGGCCAGGGTGGCCGCGAACTGCCGCAGCGTCCGCTCGGGCACCGCGGCGCCCAGCCAGCGCTGGAGTTCCTCGTCGAAGGCGGCCCCGGCCTCGTCGAAGACGCGCCGGCCTTCCGGCGTCAGATCCAGCAGCGACGACCGCCGGTCGGCCGGGTTCGGCAGCCTGCGGCAGTAGCCGCTGGCCTCGATGCGGTCGACCAGTTTGCTGGCGCCGCCGGTGGTAATGCCCAGTTCGCTGGCGATGTCGTACACCCGGCAGCCGGGCTGCCCGGCCATGACGGACATCGGCTCGAAGTGCGTGAGCGGCAGATCGAACTCGCGCTTCAGCCGGGCGTCAACCGCGTTCCAGATCTCGATCTCGAACCGGATGATGTCGTTGAACAGCCGTCTCAGGTTGGACACGACCGAGTCCCACCTCCCACATCGCGGCCGGCTTAGTGCCGGGAGAAGTAAGGTACATCATGGCCGCTTCCCGAGAAAGCTTCCAGGATGACTACTTCCTTGAAGATTGATTCCACGGAATCTTGTATGCTGGCGCTCATGACCACCATCGGGATCATCGGCAGCGGGCACGTCGGCAGCAGCCTGGCCCGGGCGGCGATCGCTCACGGGTACGACGTCGTGCTCAGCAACGCGCAGGGACCGGGCTCGCTCGCGGGCCTGGTGCGGGAACTGGGCCCGCGGGCCCGGGCGGGCACGCCCGCTGAAGCCGCCGCGGACGGGGACTTCGCCATCGTGGCCATCCCCATCACGACCATCGGCCAGGTGCCGGCCGAGCCCCTGGCCGGGAAGGTCGTCATCGCGACGATCAACTACTTCCCGCAGCGGGACGGCCCGATACCGGCGATCGACAGCGGGGCGACCACGGCCCCCGGGCTGCTGCAGGCGCACCTGCCGGCCAGCAAGGTCGTGCGCGCGTTCAGCATGATCGACGCCGCCGACATGTCGGGCGACGGCCACCCCGCGGGCGATCCGAAACGGCGCGCCCTGGCTCTCGCCGGAGACGACCCGCAGGCCAAGAGGCTCGTCGCCGGGCTGTACGAGGAGTTCGGCTTCGACGCGGTTGACCTCGGCGGGCTCGACGAGAGCTGGCGGGTCGACCCCGGGCAGCGCGGGTTCGTCACCCGGCAGAACCTGGCCGAGCTCAGGGCCAACGTGGCCGCGGCCAAGCGCGGCGCCTGAGGAGGGAAGGCCATGACCCAGGCACGACAGTGGGTGGCCGTGGACTTCGGCGGCCCCGAGGTCCTGCGCTGCGTCGACGTCGACGTGCCGGAGCCGCGGTCCGGGCAGGTCACGATCGCCGTGCGGGCCTGCGGCATGAACCCGGCCGACGCCAAGCACATCGCCCCGGGCCAGGATCGCGCGCTGCTGCCGCTGGCGCTCGGGTACGAGGTGGCCGGGATCGTCACCGCGCTCGGGCCGGACACCGAGCTCGCGTCCGGGGGCGGTGCGGCCGGGGACGAGGTCGTGGCCCAGGTCAGCGGCGGCTACACCACGGCGATCACCGCGCCGGCCGCCAGCGTCTACGCCAAGCCGCCCGCGCTGACCTTCCCCGAGGCGGCCAACCTGCTCCTGGTCGGGACCACCGCGGCCGACATGCTGCACGCCTGCGGCCTCAGGCCGGGCGAGACGGTGCTGCTGCACGGCGCGGCCGGATCGGTCGGCGTCAGCGTGCTGCAGCAGGCCCGCACCCTGGGGGCGCGGGTGGTGGGCACGGCCGGCCCGGCCGGCTTCGATCTGGTCCGCCGCTTCGGCGGGACGCCGCTGGAATACGGGCCGGGCCTGCTGGAGCGGGTCCGCGAAGCCGCGCCGGAGGGCGTCGCCGCCGCCCTGGACACCGTCGGCAGCGCGGAGGCCGGCGACGTGTCGCTCGCGCTGGTCCGGGATCGCCGGCGAGTGGTCACGATCGCCGCCGCGCCGCGGGCCAAGGCCGACGGGTACGTGTTCGTGGGCGCGTCTAACCCGGAAAGCGGGCCGTTCCGTACCCGGGCCCGGAGCCGGATCCTCGGCCTGGCCCGCGACGGCAACCTGGTCGTGCCGATGGCGCAGACGTTCCCGTTCGAGCAGGCGCCCGCGGCGCTCAGGACGCTGACCAGCAAGCATCCGCCGGGCAAGCTCGCCCTGGTCAGCGACGGCTGACGAGCCAGGTCCCGCCCCGGGCCGGGGCGTAATGAACGGCGGTTTGAGGTCTGTTCCCCCAAGGCCGGGCGAGCGGTCAGGTTATGCCCGCGAGATCATGGGCGGATGCGGGTGACCAGGGATGACGGCAGCGAGATCGCGGTCGAGGTGGCGGGCGAGCCGGACGGGGCGCCGGTGCTGCTGTGCCACGGGCTGGCCGATTCCCGGCTGTCGGCCCACGGGCTGAGGCCGGCGGCCGCGGAACTGGGACTGCGCGTCATCGTGCCGGACCGGCCGGGGACCGGCGGCACCGACCTGCGGCCGATGAGCCGGGTCGTGGACTGGGTGCAGGACGCGGCGCTGGTGCTGGACCGGCTGCAGGTCGGCTCCGCGGCGCTGCTCGGCATCTCGGGCGGCGGGCCGTTCGCGGCGGCGTGCGCGGCCGCGATGCCCGGCCGGGTCGCCAGCCTCACGCTGATCGCGCCGCTCGGGGCGCCGGAGTGGCCCACCGACGGGATGGCGGCCGGCGAGCGGTTGTCGCTGGAGGTGGCCAGGCACGTTCCCGGCTTCGGGGGCTGGTTCCTCGGCGGCCTGGCCGCGCTGGCGCGCGGCCACCCGGGGCTGTTCCTGCGCATCGCCACCAGCGAGCTGCCCGGCTCCGACCGCGCGGCGATCGGCCAGCCGGGCGCCGGTGACGCCTTCGTGGCGAGCTACACCGAGGCGTTCCGCCGCGGCAGCCGGGGCGTGGGCCAGGACCTGCGGGTGCTCACCCGGCCCTGGGGGTTCCGGCTCGGCGCGATCGCGGCGCCGACCTCGATTCACCACGGGGATGCCGACAACACGGTCCCGCTGCAGCACGGCCGGAGGTATGCCGCGGCGATACCGGGCGCCCGGCTGCATGTGCATCCAGGGCAGGGGCACTTCTCGATCGGCGCGGCCACCCCGGAGATACTCGCGCCGCTCGCCGGGCCGGGCGTGCCCAGCTAGCGGGCGATCATCCGGCTGAACAGGTCGGCGTAACGGAGCAGGTGCAGGTCGCCGACGTAGCGCTCGCGGATCCGCTCCTGAGCCGCGTGACCCAGCTGGTCCGCCTCGCCCGGGTGGTCGAGCAGCTCGCGGACCGCCGCCCCGAACGCCCTCAGGTCACGCGGGTCGGGCAGCAGGACGCCGGTGCCGTCGCCGATCTGGTCGATGATCCCGCCGACCGCCGACCCGACCACGGGCCGCCCCTTCCACATGCCCTCGGCCACCGTCAGCCCGAATCCCTCGGCCAGGCTCTTCTGCGCGATCACGGTCGAGTGCCGCTGCAGCGCGTTGACCATGACGGCGTTCTCGTCGCCGTCGTCGAGCGGCAGGGTGACCAGCAGGACCCGGGCCCGGACCTCGGACGGCAGCTCGCTCCAGCGCAGCAGGCAGTCACCGAACGCCGCCGCTCCCTCCGGGTCGTCGGTCACCCCGGCGACGGCCGGCCCGACCAGCAGCAGGTACCCGTTCTCGCCCGGCGCGACGTACTCGGCGAAGCCCTGCATCACGCCGGCCATGTCCTTGAGCCGGTCCCACCGGGAGACCTGAACCACCAGCCGGTCGTCCGGGCCCGGGCGGGTGTCGCCGCTGATCTCCGCGGACCGGGTCACCAGGCCGACGCTGCCGTCGCTGCGCAGGAACGAGGTCCGCCCGTTCGGCACGGCCCCGTCCAGCACGCCGATCCGGGTCAGGATCGCGCGCACGGTGTCCTCGTCGAGGTACTGGTTCTTGGGCGAGAACGGATCGATCGACGGGGGAATGATCGCGACCTCGCCCTCCGGGACCCACGACGGCACGTACTCGCGGCGGGTGAACACGTACCCCTCGGCCGAGGCCAGGTAGGGCCGCAGGAAGTTCCACGCCGCGTCGGTGGCATCGTTGCGCCAGTCCACGCCGATGTGGCAGCGCCAGGCCACCCGCGCACCGGCCCGCGACAGTGCCTCGGCCAGCCCGGCGGTCTGCGGGTCGTGCAGCAGCACGATGTCGCCCGGCCGGATCTGACCGAGCAGCTCGACCGCGTTGGCCGCGAGCATCCGCGCATAGTGCTCGCCGTCGGCCGCGTCGATCGGGCCGCCGGCGGGCTCGCCGTGGATCTGGTTGTGCAGGCGCTTGGTGATCACGAAGAACTCGGCGTCGCCGCTGATCACCCGCCACTCGATCGGGATGTCCAGGTCCCGGACGTACCCGATGAGCACGTGCAGCATCTCGGCGACCCCGCCGCCGGTCGCCGTCGAGCTGACGTTCCAGATCGTGCGCCCGTTCAGCCCCCGGCGGAACTTCTCGGCCGCCTGAACCAGCCGGGCCTGCCGCTGCGCGCCGATGACCGGCTCCAGCATCGCGACCGGACGCCGCGCCACGTCCACCGTCCCGACCAGACTCACTTAGCCGCCCCCCGTAGCCGCCGTCTCCCCGCCGGGCCCCCGCCCGGCTCAGCTAGGTATACCCAGAAGTTATGTTTCTCCTATGACCGCACCATCGCGAGCCGCCCGGCCGACCCGAAGCTGGCGTACGGCGTCGGCCATCCTGGCCGAACGCGACCCGGTGCTGCGCCGCCTGGTGGACGAGGCCGGCCCGGCCAGCCTGCGGCCGCCCGAGGAGTCCCACCTGGCCACCCTGGTCCGCGCCATCGTCTACCAGCAGCTGGCCGGCGCGGCGGCGGCCGCGATCCACGGCCGCCTGATCGCGGCGCTGGAGGGAGACATCGATCCGGCCCGGCTGCTGTCGCTGTCCGATGAAACGCTTCGCTCCGTTGGCCTGTCGCACGCCAAGGTGGCATCGCTGCGGGACCTGTCGGCCAAGGTGCTGGACGGGACGGTCGTGCTCGACCACCGGCTCCGGGCCGAGAGCGACGACGAGGTGGTCGAGCGGCTCTCGTCGGTCCGCGGCATCGGGCCGTGGACGGCGCAGATGTTCCTGATCTTCCAGCTCCGCAGGCTGGACGTGTGGCCGACCGGCGACCTCGGCATCCGCCACGGCTACGGGCTGGCCTGGGGGATGCCGACGCCGACCGCCAAGGAGCTCGAGCCGCGCGGCGAGCCGTTCCGGCCGTACCGGTCGGTGGCCGCCTGGTACTGCTGGCGCGCGGCCGAGATCTACGGCGGCGCGGCCGAGAGCGCCGTTACCCGCTAGCCGCGGGCGCGGCGCAAAATGCTCGGCTGATGTTGCCATCTGGTGTTCGCTCACCGGCGAAGTAGTCAAAGGTTGGTCTACGAACGCACGGCGCATGCGTGCGGACCACATGGCGACATCCAGCAGCTAGGAGAAGAACATCCCCATGGCGCCCACGCTTCAGGAGATCCTGCTTACGCCAGACGCCCGGCCCGGGGTCCTGGGCGACGCTCAGACGCTGATTGACCAGGAGGTCGCCGATAAGTCGGGCGCGTCGGGGGCCGCGATCAAGCTGGCCTACAAGACGGCGACGAGCTTCGCGCCGGGCTACTTCCGCAGGACGCTGGAGGACATGCTGCCCCAGATCGTGGACAAGCTCGAGCCGTACTGGGCCGATTTCAGCGCCTCCGGCGGTTCTGAGTTCGGCGACTACCTGTCCAAGCGGGGCCCGGAGGTGTCGGAGGACCTGCTCTCGCTGACCGATCACATCGCCGCGGTCTCGAAGCGCCCGGCGATCACCAAGGCGTACCGGGCCGTCCGCGGCAGCGCGGCCAAGCACGTCGAGGCGGCACTGCCGCGGGTTGGCGATCTCGTCATGAGGTACGCGAGCTGACCGGCGATTTACCGGCGCGGGCGCGAGCCCGGCCGCGGGCGCAGGCCGGGCAGGGCGGCGAGCAGGTCGCCCCACGGGAACGGCGCGCCGCCGCCCGCGACGCCGGGCAGGCGGTCCGGATCGAAGATGACCCGCACGCCCCAGTCCCGCAGCGCGGCCAGGCTGCGCTGGAACGCCGGGTGGCGGGCGAGCGGCGCGTTCGGCCACGGCGCGGCCGCCATCGGCAGGTCCAGGCCCAGCGCCTCACAGAGCAGGCCCAGCGCCAGCGTGTCGCTGATCCCGAGTGCCCACTTGTTCACCGTATTGAAGCTGGCCGGGGCGACCACGAACGCGTCAGCGGGCGGCAGCACGTCGGGGTCGTCCGCGCCCTTGTACTGGCTGCGGACCGGATGGCCGGTCAGCTCGGCGAGCCGGGCCGTGTCCAGGAACTTCGTGCCGTCCGGCGTGGCGATCACGCACACGTCCCAGCCCTGCTCCCGGGCCGAGCCGACGAACTCGGGCAGCTGCCGGGCGGGCGGGCCCCCGCAGGCGACGACGTACAGGACCGGGACGGGCTGGGCGGCGGGCACGGGCTCTCCTCTCGGAACTACATCCTGGGTTGTAGCTTGCCTGCAACCGGGGGCGGACGCGGCCGCGGGTGGTCCGGATTACTGTCAAGGTATGGCTGCCAGGCAAGACGCAACCGCCGCACCCGCCGGTGCGCCAAGACCCCCGCTGGCCTACCGGCTGACCGCCCGGCATTGGCTGGCGATCGACATCGGGACGGCGGTGATCGCGACCGGTTTCGCGCTGTTCAACGTCGGCCTGGTGCGCCACGGGTTCCGCTACCA
>Ga0335072_10004795_pt1 | contig 19983 bp, 14 predicted proteins | sample Lox_Sample_21_FD_206725 | JGI IMG/M metagenome (GOLD analysis project Ga0335072, IMG submission 206725) | Soil microbial communities from Loxahatchee National Wildlife Refuge, Florida, United States - Lox_Sample_2.1 | ecosystem: Environmental > Terrestrial > Soil > Wetlands | place: USA...
AGAACGGTGTTGGGACCGGGAGGCAGGTCGAATTTGGTGTTGAGCTGGATGTCGCCGTTCATGACGGGCGCCTGATTTTTGACAGAGAGCAGAAGCATGTCCTCAATGTGGCCAGGGTTGACGGTGACGTTAAGGCGGACGTCGCGACCGGGAACGCCGGCGACGCGGACGATTTCACCCTGGGCAATGATGTGGGTGTGCAGCAGCCACGCATCGACGGGCTGCAGATATGTATTGCCGTTAGTGCCGTCGACGATCGCGTGAAACGTGGTGTTGAGAGGTACCGGACGGTTGGCGATGTCGAGGGAGAAGTTGGGAGTGGTGGTTTTGCCGTCGACCACGATGTGGTCGAGCTGGCCCTGGTAAGAGCCGGTGGAGGCGAGCATGCCGCCGAGGCCCTTGATGGAATTAAGGTCGGCGTGGCTGAAGGAGTAGTCCCCATCCACCGGCGTATCGCCGGGGCTGTGTTCGTTGAAGGGGCCGAAGTCGCCGGTGGAGTCGATGTTGCCGATGGGTTTGGGATTGATGAGCGTGGCGTGGAAGCGCATGGGGCGGCCGGCGCCGACGGACTGAAGGGTGAGCTTGTTGATCACGAAGTCGAGTGGCACTTTGCCGGGCTTGCCGTTCTCAATGACCAGGTCGGCGTGGTCCACGTCGATGCGGCGCACCAGGATGTCGATTTTGCCGTGGCTCTCGTCGACGCCAGGTTTTTGCTCGGAGCCGAACATGTTGGCGCGCTCGTCTTTGGGCGGCAGATGGATGCTGAGGCCGCTGACCTGAACGTGGTTGACCACGATCGGAGCATGCAGGAGCTGATGCCAGTCGAAGATGCGGAAGCCGAAGTTGTCGACGGCAATCATGGGCTCTATGCCGTCGAGATGGTTGGGGTAGAGCTTGAGGCCGCCGCCGGTGACATGGAAACCGCCATTGAAAATCACATGGAACTGATCGAGCTCGACGCGGCTGTCGAAGCGAGTGCTGAGGGTTTCGATGACTTTGGCTTTCAGCATCGGGCCGGCGCGGTGGAGGAAGACGTTGCCGGCGATGAGAGCGGCGATGACGAGGATGAGAATGACGGAACCGACCCAGAGAAGGGCCACGACAAGGCGGTGATGGCGGCGCTGGCGGGCGGGCGGTGCTGCTGTTTCCGTGGTTTGAGGGGTCACGCTTAAGCCTTGGTGAGATTGTCGGGCTGGACAGGAGCCTCTGTGGTTAGAGACGCGGAAGAGCGCAGGGGCTGTATGTAGCCGAAGCGAAGACGTTATTCTCATTTGCGCACATGGCAGCGATCTGCGCGGGTTGTGGCAGGAGCGGCGTCGGTGTTCATGGGATGAAAGAAACGAATGGCGGATGCATGCCACATTCGTCTATGCAGTAGATTCGCCCCTGAGGGTCGAGTGAAGGCAATGGTGAACGGAAAAACTGGACAGAAGATCGTGGTGGGCCTGGGCGAGTTGCTGTGGGATCTGCTGCCCGAGGGCGCGCGGCTGGGCGGAGCGCCCGCGAATTTTGCGGTCATGGCGGGACGGCTGGGGAATCGGGCGGTGGTGGCCAGCCGGATTGGCGCCGATGCGCTGGGGCGCCAGGCAAGGGAGCAGCTGGCGGAGCTGCCGATCGAGAGCGAAGCGATCCAGACCGACTCGGAATATGCAACGGGGACGGTTACAGTTCAACTGGACGGCGGAGACGCTCAGTACACGTTCCCCGAGCCCGTCGCATGGGACCGGATGGCGATGACGCCGGAGTGGCGGGAGCTGGCGCAGCAGGCGGACGCAGTTTGCTATGGAACGCTGGCGCAGCGGGCGGAGACTTCACGAGCCACAATTCTCGACTACCTGGATGCAACGCGCCGGGACTGCGTGCGGGTGTTTGACGTCAATATGCGAGCGCCGCACTGGTCGGGAGAAGTGCTGCAGGGCGGTCTGAAGCGGGCGACGATTCTGAAGCTGAACGTGGGGGAGCTGCGGCATGTGCTGATGGGGACCGGGGTGTGTCCGCATCCGGTGGAGAAAGCGGATGAGGACGAGTTGCTGCGCGCGGCGCGGCGGCTGCTGGAGCGGTACCCGGTCGAATTGGTCTGCATCACGCTCGGGGCGAAGGGGAGTCTGCTCGTGACGCGGCGCGAGCATCACCGGCACCACGGGCTTGCTGCGCGAGTGAGGGACACGGTGGGAGCGGGCGATGCGTTCACTGCGGCGCTGACCCACTACTATCTGGACGGTTCGCCCCTTGCTGTGCTGAACGAGGCCGGTAACCGCTGGGGAGCGTGGGTGGCGTCGCAGGCAGGCGGGATGCCGCCTCTCGAGGCGAAGACTCTGGAGCGGGTGAGCGGGGAAATCGGGGCGCGGCGGGGGTAGTGGCGGGCAGAATGCGACGTTAAATCGGTGAATCGATAATTGTGCCGGCGAAAGAAATCCTCGCAATGCGCCGGCTATGGCCGAGCTCGAGCCGGTTCAGATGGGCTTCAGTTTCACCAGATCGATGAAGCGCGGATCGCTGCGCAGGTCGTCCCACTTGGGATCGACGCTCAGGAAGACCATGTGCACGTCTCGTTCATCGCGGGCTTTCTCAAGCCACGCGAAGGTTGCTTTCGAGTCGCCCAGTCCGTGACAGAGCAGGGCGAAGTGGTAGGGCGGCACGTAGGTGCGATCGGCCATCGCCTTCAGTTCCTGCAGCGTCTTCTCCGCCTCAGCGCGGTGACCGGATCTGGCATAGGTGTCGCCGATCAGAGACAGGGTCTCGCTGATGCCTCCGGAAAGATCGCGAGCCCTGCGAAAGCTCTCGAGTGCCTTCTCGTATTGGCCTTCGGCCTCATAGTTCTTTCCCAGTTCGATCTGCGTGATCCAGAAGTTGTCATCGAGTTCGAGGGTCTTCTGGAGATATGCGACGGCGTCGGGGTATCTCCTCGCCTGGAACAGGATGTGGCCTTTCAATGCGCCCGTCATCGGCCACAGAGGCTCCAGCTGCAACGCCTTGTCGATCTCCGATACGCCCTGATCGTGGCGGCCCAGACTCGACAGCAGCAGAGCGTATCCCCAGTGCGCGGCGGAGTCGTTGGGGTTGATCTCGATCGCCTTCTGGTATTCGGTGCTCGACGCATCCCAGTTCCAGTCGTAGAAGAAATGGATATAAGCCAGTGAGACGTGGGCTTCGGCGAGCGTGTCGTCGATTGCGAGAGCACGGAGCGCCGCCTCTCTGGCTTTGGGAAACGCCTCCCAGGAGGGTACGTCGGTGGAGATGGGCATGGTGCTGTAGCAGTTGGCAAGGCCGACCCAGGCGAGCGCGTAATTCGGGTCGCGCTCCAGTGCCTGATGGAAATAGTCGATGGCCCTCTGCGTTGCTTCGCGCGATCTCTTCTCCCAGAAATAGTTCGCTTTCAGATACAGGTCGTAGGCTTCCGGACTGGCGGTATATCGCTTTCGCAGCAAAGCCTGTTCTTCGCTGGTGAGCTTTCCCGCAACCTCATTCGCGACACGTTCGCTGATGGAGTCCTGCACGACGAAGATATCTCCCGCCCGCTCGTCATAGCGGCTTGACCAGAGCTGCTTGCCGTCGGACGTGCGGACCAGGCGCACGGTGATGCGAACCCGGCCGCTGTCTTTCTGAATGCTCCCGTCGAGAACGGCGTCCACCCGCAGGTCGCGGCCGACTGCTGCCGGGTCCTGGCTGGGATCGGTAAACCGGCGGATGAGGGCCATGGGACGGACGGTGACGTCGTTGAGGTTGCTCAGTTTGGTGATCAGCGTATCAGCCATGCCCATCTCGAGTACCTCGTCGTGATCGGCAGGGACAAGAGGCTGGAATGGAAGGACGGCCAGAGAATGTACGCCGGTTGAGCTGACCGGATGCGAACGCCTGGAGGCGATCCACCAGGCAAGGCCGGCGATGACAACAACGATTAGAAGGCCCGCCAGCGCGGGAAAGAGCCACTGTCTTCTTCCTGATTCAGGAGGGGGAGCGGCCGGTTCTTTCTGCGCCGGCACATCGGCTTCCGCGGACTCGGCGAGAACGTCGGCAACAAAGCGGTAGCCCGTTCCAGGGACGGTGGCGATGTAGCGGTTCTCTCCCCTGCTCTCTCCGAGGGTGCGGCGCAGCGTCGAGATGTTCTGGTTCAGGTTGTTCTCTTCGACAACCGTATCCGGCCAGACCGCCGCCATCAGATCGTCCTTGCCGATCACCAGACCGCGATTCTTCACCAGGTACAGCAGCGTGTCGAAGGCCTTGGGCGTCAGAGCGATGGCCTGCCCGTTGCGCAGGAGCAGACGCTTCCTGGTGTCGATCCGGAACTCTCCAAAGGCGTAGAAATCCGGGTTCTGGACGCTCATTTTCGCCGTCTTTCAGGAGTCTTCAGGATTTTTCACACTTGATTCCAAAGACCTGCGAGGGTTCTCTGCGCCAGATTCGGGGAACAGGCCGGACTCATTCCGCGACCTCCAAGGAGAAGGCTATGAACCCGAATCGCAGAAACCACTTTACATCGATCATCACCCTGGCAGCCCTTGCTCTGGCCTGGACGGCCTCCTCGTTCGCAGCCAAACCCGGCCCGGCTTCGGCGCCGGCCGCGAGCCAGATGAGCGAAGAGCGAGGCCCGGGCCGCGGGATCGCCGGCGTCTGGCGCGTCGAGGTTCAGTCGTATGACTGCGCCTCGAATGCCCCCCTCGGCGCACCGTTTTCTTCTGTGCTTACCTTCAGCGCAGGCGGGACGCTCTCCGGTTCGACGACCAACCCGGCGTTTGCCCCCGGCCAGCGTGGAATCGATCAGGGCATCTGGAGCCGTGAGGGCGCGAACACCTACCGAGCCAAAGACATAGCTCAGCTTCTCTTCACGACGCCGCCCAATCCGCCAATGAACCCGGGGTTCGAGGCCGGCTCGCAGATCCTGGCTCAGACCATCACGTTCAACGAGGGCACCGACCACTTCACCAGCCGAGCGACGACCGAGTTTCTTGACGCGAGCGGGAACGTCTATCGGCAAGGCTGCGCAACGGCAGTAGCTGTCCGTTTCGAGTAGGACGCTGGAAGGTGCTCAGCGAGGGAAGCCTGCCGCGTTGGTGCGGATGTAGGTCGTTGAAGCGTCGGATGAGGTGGCGACAAACTGACTCGGGCTCAGGAACCGGATTTTGTTAGTCGTCACCACTCCGATCGGTGCCGGCGCCGGAGCTGGCGTGCAGTTGCCTCCGACGCAGATCTGCCTCGGCGAGAAATCCTGCCACTTGTAGCTGAGGGTGCCTTGCGCAGCGTTGAACTGGTAGACGCCGGAAAGCATGAAACTCTGGCCCTGGCGATTCTGGGTGGTCGACTGAACGCGGCCGTTGGCGGTAAAGCTGGTGGTGATCAGCAGCCCGGACGGCAGGTTCCAGTTCACCGTTGCAGACCAGGTGCCGACCAGTGACGGAGAAGACTGCGCCTGGGGCTGCTTTGGCTGCGAAGGAAGCTGGGCTGGCGACGCCAGGACCAGCACGCAGAGCAACGGAAGAAGGTTATGGGCCATATCGCCCTCAAAGCGCCAGAATTCGGGGCCAATCTAGCAGATTTCAGCAGTTGTCAGCAATGAGCGGGACCGATCTGTGCGTCGGACCATGCCCCGGCGCCGGCCCTGCCGAGTCATGTCCGGCAGACGGGTGCGTAGATCGGGCGAACGAATTTCGGCGGATCCGGGAAGCTCCGGAGATTTCCACAGGAGGAAACTTGACACGGGCTACTGGGATGAACGATAAACATACCTACTAGTCGGTATGTTTATGATGACACAAACACGACACGAATCCAAACGTAAACTCCTCGACGCCGCTCTCCATGTCATTCGTTCCAAAGGCTATACGGCAACCCGCGTGGAAGATGTCTGCGAAGAGGCGGGGCTGACCAAGGGCAGCTTCTTCCACCACTTCGAAAGCAAGGAAGAGCTGGCCCTGGCCGCAGCCGAGTACTGGAGTCTGACGACCGGCCAGCTGTTTCGGGGGGCGGAGTACCACAAACTCGCCGACCCTCTGGACCGGCTGCTGGCTTACGTCGATCTTCGCAAGGCGATGCTGACGGGCGAGTTGCCGGAGTGCACCTGCCTGGTCGGGACGATGGTGCAGGAAGTGTTCGAAACGCATCCGCATCTGCGCGACGCCTGCGAGGCGAGCATCTGGGGACACGCGGCGACGCTGGAGCCGGACATCGCTGAGGCAATCCGGAAATACGGCGTGCGGGGAGAGTGGACGGCGCGCAGCCTGGCCCTGCACACCCAGGCGGTGATCCAGGGTTCGTTCATTCTGGCCAAGGCGAACGGCGGGCCCGACGTGGCCGCCGAGTCGATCGACCACCTGCGGCGTTATCTCGAGGGACTCTTCGGAAGAACGGCCCGCGTGCCAGACGCCATGGCGGTTTGAGAATCAAGCGGCATTCCTCCCGGCATCCGCGCGGGTTGCGGCGGGCAGAGTGAAATGAAATGTTGTGCCCCGCTCGTCGTTGGATGTGGCCCAGATGTGTCCGCCGTGCGATTCGATAATGGTGCGGCAGATCGCCAGCCCCATGCCGCTGCCTTGTTCCTTGGTCGTAAAAAAGGCATCGAAGATCCGCTCGCCTTTTTCTGGCGGCAACCCGACGCCGGTGTCACGGACCGAGATCACGACCAGATTCTCCTCGCTGTACCCCTGGCATTTCACGGTGAGCATCCCGGCGGTTTCTCTCATGGCCTCGATGCCATTGAGCATGAGGTTCATCAATACCTGCTGCACCTGCACCCGGTCGGCGAACACCGCGGCGACATCCGGCGCAAGATCGGTGCGAATCGAAACTCCGTACTGGTCCGCTTCTCCACGCAGCAAATCAAGAACATCGCCGATCGCGTCGTTGACTGCGACCACTTCCCGCCTCGGTGGAGTCTTTTTGTACAACGAGCGCAGATGGTAGATGATCGCCGACGCGCGCCTGGCCGCCTCCAGGCAATTTGCCGCTGCCTTGCGAACATCTTCCAGGTTGGGCTCATCTCTCCCAAGGGAACTCAGCGCCGACTCCGCGCTCAGAGTGGACGCCAGAATGGGCTGCAGAACCTCGTGGGAAATGGAGCTGACCAGTTCTCCCATGGTGTTGACTCGGCTCACGTGGGCAAGATCGGCCTGAAGCTGTTCGACGCGTCTGCGATCCTCGATGTCGGTCATCACCCCGTACCAGCGCAGAATGATGCCATGTTCATCCCGCAGAGGCACACCGCGAACCATAAACCAGCGATACTGCCCGTCGGCGCCTCGAAAGCGAACCTCTTCTTCAAAGGGCTCAGCCGCCGAAACGCTGGCATACCAGTTCGCAAAATAACGGCTCAGGTCATCCGGATGAATGGCGCTGTGCCAGCCACAGTCGGGCGGAAAGACAGCCGACATTCCCGTGTATTCGACCCACCGCTGATTGGCGAATTCGCAGGAGCCGTCGGGGTGAGCCGTCCATACGATCGCAGGAATGGTCTGAATCACGTCGCGAAGCTCACGTTCGCTGCGGCGCGCGGCCTCCTCGGCGCGCTTGCGTTCGGTCAGGTCCAGCACAAAGGCGACATTCTCGCCCTCTGTACCCTCGATGGCCGCAGCCGCGATCAGAACCGGCACCAGCGTACCATCGGCGCGGATGTACTGCTTTTCGAACAGGCCGCAGACCCCCTCCGCATTGAGCTGGGACACCGCCCGCTCCCCTGCAGGGTGCCACTCCGGGGGGGTGAGATCAGGCCAGTGCAGCGTTCCCGCCATGAGGTCATCGCGCGTGTACCCGATAATCTGCAGGAAAGCGTCGTTGGCTTCGATAATCCGGCTGTCGGCAGTGGAGATGAGGATTCCGACAATGTTCGAATCCACCAGGCGGCGTATCTTCGCTTCCCTTTGCCGAATCTCCTGCGCAGCACGCCGCAGATCGTTCCTCTCCCTGGCTTCGCGCAGCGCGCGATGCACCGCCGGAACAAGCCGAGACATGCGCGTCTTCAGCACATAGTCGGTTGCGCCCAGCTTGAGAGCATCGATGGCCACCTCTTCGCCCATGGTTCCGGAAAGGAAGATCACGGGGAGATCGGGACGCTGTTCCAGCACGATGCGCAGGGCCGACTGGCCATCGAAGCCGGGGAGCGTGTAGTCGGCCAGAACCAGATCGAATTCGCTCTCACGCAACGCCTCCCGCAGGCAGGGCTCCGTCTCAACACGGGTGATGTCACAGGCGAACCCGCCGGTCTCCAGCAGTTCCTGTGTCAACTCCGCGTCGGCCCGATTATCTTCCACATGCAGAATGCGCAAGGCCGAATTCATCGTTGCCATGTCAATGCTTGCCCACGCTCCCCGGTGGCGGCTCGTTGATCACCGCCCAAAAGATTCCGAGCTCCTTGATGGCGTTTACAAACTCATGGAAGTCTACCGGCTTTACCACGTAGGCGTTCACGCCCAGCTGGTAGCTGGTCACCATGTCTCTTTCTTCGCGAGAAGAGGTGAGCACTACGACGGGAATCATTCTGAATTTGGCGTCGGCTTTAATCTGCCTGAGGATTTCGAGCCCGTCGACTTTGGGCAGCTTGAGATCGAGAAGTAATACTGCAGGATTATCAGGGGCGCGCCGCATGAACTTTCCGCGACAATGCAGATAATCCAGCGCCTGTTCTCCGTCGGTTGCGACCACAACTTCGTTGGCGAGGTTGTATTCGTCCAGTGCCGTGAGGGTCAGCTCAACGTCTTTGGGGTCGTCTTCAACCAGGAGGATTCGTCCCAGGCTCTCCATGGATCAGTTTGCTCCCGTCTTTAAAAGTGAGAAATAGAAAGTGGCCCCGCCCTCGATGCTGCTCTCCGCCCACACCTCACCACCATGGCGGTGAATGATCCGCTGCACTGTAGCTAGTCCGACTCCGGTGCCTTCGAAAGACTCCTGGGGGTGAAGGCGCTGAAACAGGCCGAAGAGCTTGTCGGAGTATTTCATGTCAAATCCTACGCCATTATCCCGAACGAACAGCACGATGCGATGGTCCTGACAGTCCCTGCAACCGATCTCGATTTCGGCCTGCGCTCGTGTGCGGGTGAACTTGGCGGCGTTCGCGATGAGATTGATCATCACCAGCCGCAGCATGGAACGGTCCCCATACCACTGGGGCAGAGAAGCAATCTTCCATGCGATCTGGCGGTCATTCACATCCTGCCGAATCTCTGCCATTGCTTCCTGAACCACCTGGTCCAGGCTGATGGTCGCGAAGTGCGCCTCGGCACGGCTGAGTCGGGAAAAACCCAGAAGGTCGTCGATCAGAGTGCCCATCCGGTTCGCTGCTTCCAGAATCATGGCCAGATAGCGCCTGCTCTTCTCGTTGAGCGATGCCTCTGCGTTCTTTCGCAGCAGTTCTGCAAAGCCCGCCATGTGGCGCAGCGGAGCGCGCAAATCGTGAGAAACCGAATAGGCAAAGGCCTCCAGCTCCTTGTTGCTGGTTTGCAGCGCGACCGACCGCAGTTCAAGGGCTTGATTCAGCTCCCGAAGCTCGTCACGCGTGCGGAGAAGTTCTCCTTCGATGCGCCGCCGCTTGGTGCTGAACCAGGACACGAGCGCAGCAAACGAAGAGAAGATCAGGAACGAGGGTATGTCGCCCGCGTCAATGGACAGGCTGTACAGGGGCAAAACGAAAAAGTAGTCAAAAGCGAATTCGGACAAGAGAACAGCTAGCACCGCCGGGCCAGTTCCTCCGTACCATGAGCTTGTTGCCAGAGCAAAAAGGAACACGGGAACCGCAACATCTCGAAACCCGAAGTGCTGGAAGAGAAGCGCGATCCCCAGGGCCGCCCCCACACACACGATCGCCAGCCCGTAGCCCTGAAGATCGTTCATGCGCAGTGAACCCGCAGGTCGATGCGCGATGGGTATGCCGGCTGCGAGATCTGGCTGATTCATTGAGTCCTCCCGCGCCGCCTGGGGACTGGCGCGGTTGAACAACGATCCCCGGGACAGAGGGCCACTCTACCACGGCCAAAGCAAGGAGGAAACGGCCACGATGGCTGCAGAAAACCACACGGGCCACGTGAAACGAAAACGGCTGAAGAATCACATACGGCTCAGGAGGCTGGAGCAGAGGCCAGAGCCCTCCCGATTCCAAAAAGGAGAGGTTTTTATGCCGACACCAGTAATCAAAGACGGATCCGGTGTAAACACGACGGTCATTGAAGAGCAGCAGGCGCTCCTCGCGGAGATCCAGGTCATCAAATTCGCAGCCAGTCCCACGACCGTGCAGCCATTTGAATCCACGACGGTCTCGTATCAGGTGAAATTGCCGGCTGCGCTGAAAGTGCCTCTGACCTTCACGGTCAACCAGAAGAATCTGGGACACGGAACGGAGGGCAGCGGCACGTTCTCAATCACTACGGACACGACCTTCGAGCTTTATGCGGCGACGACCCTGACAGGCAGAGTCATTGCCTCGACCCCGGTAACCGTGAATACCGCGCAGTGCAAAATGGGATCGATTCCCGGTGTGATCATCGCGGCGGAGCTCAAATCGAATATCGATCAGAGTTTCACCGGCAGGCTCACTGGCACCGGCAGCACAGTGACGCTCGGCGCCGGAGTGATCGACATCGATATTCCCGTCAATCTCAACGGCCAGGGATCGATGAAGATCGACATCGAGATCGGCGTGGCCCAAAGTGGTCAAAGCGTCGCGGTGACCGACAAATCAGTGACCATCCAGATCCATCTGGACACCATCCTGAATGCCGGGAGCTGGTGCAGCAATGCAATGCAGACGGTGGTGCAGCCCTTCATGCAGCACATCGTCGACAGCGAGATTGTTCCTGCAATCAGCCAGCAGCTGACACAACAGATCAACAACCTCATCCAGTCGGCCGAGCAGGGCGCAGGTCCGCAGTTTCGCCCGTTTGTGCTCACCACATTTTCGCTGACCAGCGACGGAGCTTCCTTCATGGTCTGTCCGACCACGCTCAAAGTCTCCGCGGCTGAGACGACGCTGCACGCATAACCGGGCTGAGGGCGAGATCATCGTGGGCCATGAAACGGCCAGGACGGCTCAGGGTCGGGTTTGCGGTGCTTTGATATAAAGGTGCCGCAAACTTGACCTGAGGTGAGGCGTCCTGTGAAAAAGCTTTCGCTCGTTGCTGCGGTAATAGTGCTCGCGCTCGTTGCAATTGACCTGGGGGCCGAGAAGACGGCGAAGAACGCGAAGGACAAGACCCCCGTTGCGGCTGGTGAGGCGATGATGGCTGCCGTCTCGCCGGAGAGCGAAGGATTTTCGACCGAGCGCCTCCAAAATCTGCACCAACTCATCCAGGGCGAGATCGACGAAAAGCAGTTGGCCGGCGCAATCACGATCCTGGCGCGGCACGGCAAGGTCGTCGACTACCGCACCTACGGCGTGAAGGATATCGGCACCGGCGCGCCGATGACGAAGGACACGATCTTTCGCGACTACTCGATGACCAAGCCGGTGACCGGCGTGGCCATGATGATCCTCTATGAGCAGGGCAAGTGGCTGCCGCAGGATCGCATTGAAGAGTACGCGCCCGCGCTGGCGCACCTCAAGGTGGTCAGCGGATTCGACAAGAATGGGAAGATGGTGCTGGTCGACCCCGTGCATCCGCCGACCATCGGCGAACTCATGTCGCACACGGCAGGACTCTCTTATGGGCCTGGTGTGAATGGACCAGGACCGTCGGACGAACTGTGGGCACAGCTAAAACCATTTCAGTCTGCGAACCTCGATGAGTTCATCGATAACATCGCGAAGATTCCGCTGCGCTACCAGCCTGGACAAGGGTGGATGTACTCGGTATCGATGGACGTGGAAGGGTACATCGTCGAGCGGCTGTCCGGGCAGACGCTCCCGGACTTCATGCGCACCCACATCTTCGAGCCGCTGGGCATGAAAGACGCGGGATTTTTTGTCCCGGAAGATAAGCGGGCGCGCTTCGCGACGAATTATCGCGCGGACGATAAGCAGATGCTGACGGTGACCCCGGCCGGCAGTCCGCCAACCGATTACGCGACGCAGCCTGCATTGCCATCCGGCGGCGGCGGTCTGGTTTCGACTGCGGAAGATTACTACCGCTTCGCGCAGATGCTGGCCAATGGCGGCGAGCTGAATGGAAAACGCATCCTGTCGCCGGCAACAGTGAAGCTGATGACATCGAATCATCTCCCGGCCGAGCTGCTCACGGGCCAGTGGGGCATCGGGCAGCACATGATGCGGCCAGGGTTCGGCTACGGATTTAACTGCGCCGTGATCTTCGATCCGGCAGCAGCCCGGATGCCGGACGGCAAGGGCACGTTTTTCTGGGATGGCGCAGCGGGAACTTGGTTCTGGGTGGATCCGGCGAACGATGTGGTGTTCGTGGGAATGATCCAGCGCATGGGCGGCCACGACAATCACTCCTTGCTGTACAGGAGCCATGCGGCGGTGTACGGCGCGCTGACCGACCCGGCAAAATAGGGTGCCATCCAGGCGGACGGGACGGCCGGGCGTCGACGTGTGTCACGAAAGCCGCGCTTGACAAGTAGGACTAATCTTGTCGTATATTGGTCATTCAGAAGATGACGTTCTGTTCATCTTCCTTCGGGCTCCCTGAAAACAGATGACTTGTGGGATGTGACGGATGTCACAGGCGAAGGGCCTGCTGCGCCTTTAAATAGGACTGATTAAGTCGCATATCTAGGAGAAGAAACGTGGAAGGGGTTGGCACAGCAACAAGGCGACTCAGTCGAGTTTGGCCCGGCGTGGCGTTGATCGCCCTCGGATTTCTCGCCGGTTCGCAGCGCTGCGAGGCACAGGAGCCGCCGTATTTCGTGACCTATTCGCATGCGATGGAAGAGCCGGGAAACCTCGAGATCGAGTTCAAGGGGACCCAGGCCGCGCCGAAAAACGACAACGCGTTTGGCGGCGGCACGGTCGAGTTCGAGTATGGCGCAAAAGCGTGGTGGACAACCGAGGTTTACCTGAGCGGCCAGACGACCGCGAACGACAGCACGATCTTCACCGGCTTCCGCTGGGAGAACCGCTTTCGCCCGCTCCTCCAGGAGCACTGGATCAATCCAGTGCTGTATTTCGAATACGAAAACACCAGCGCGGATCGGAGCTTTTTGGAAATCGTTGGCAACGACGGCGTCGACGATCTGCTGCTGAGGAATGGGCAGGCGCGGCCGGACGTCGAGCGCGAACTGGAGATGAAGCTGATCCTGTCGAGCAACGCAAAGGGCTGGAATTTCTCCGAAAACTTCATCACGGAGAAAAACCTGCAGACGAGCGAACCATATGAGTTCGGGTACGCGGTGGCAGCGAGCCGGCCGCTGTCGTTCCGCGCAGGCGCCAGGGAGTGCGCGTTCTGCCGAGAGAATTTTGCCGCCGGAGCGGAGATGTATGGAGGCCTGGGGACGACGGACAGCTTCGGCCTCAGGGCGACTTCCCATTACGTTGCGCCGACGGTGGGATGGAACATTCCGCGAGGCCCGACCATCCAGTTCTCTCCCAGTTTCGGACTGAACGACAACAGCCTCGCAGTCTTATGGAGGGTCGGAGTGCAGTACGAGTTTCAGCAGTTCTTCAGCCGGTTCCGTCGCGGGGGGAGATAGCCATGCGCAAAGCGATCGGTCTCATCTTCCTGCTGTTGGGTGGCGCCGCCCTGCTCGCCGGTGCGGAAGTGAATCAGGACTGGCTGAAGCGAGTGCCTCCCCAGGAGCGGGCGCGAACGAATCCTTATACGAGCCAGGCAGACGCGATTGCCGCCGGGGGAAGACTGTTTGCGGATCGCTGCGCCCGCTGCCACGGAGCCGATCTTGAAGGGGCGCATGGCAAGCCGGGTTTGAAAACCGACGTAGTGCGGGGCGCAACCGACGGCGAATTGTTCTGGCTGCTGCGCAACGGTGACTTGCGGCATGGAATGCCGTCGTGGAGCGGTCTGCCGGAGCCGGAGCGTTGGGAGATTATTGCGTTTTTGAAAAGCAGCCGGTAGCCGGCGGTCTGTAGCCGCTGGCGCAGGCAAAGCAGAAGCATTCGTGCATCGTGTGCGCTCCCCGGCGCAACCGAATCACGCACCCATAACAGAAAGGACGACGGTCGATGACACAAGCGACGAGGGCGGTGTTGTGCGCGGGCATGGCGGTGGTTTTAACTGCCGGAGCGGCGGCGGCGATCGCGGGGTGCGGATCGAGCAACGCGCCGAATTTCCCGGCCGAGGCAGACGCAACCCCGGCGGCCGATTCAATCGGCGAGGCCCTGTTTCTGGACACGCGCTTCTCGGAGTATTTCGCGGCGCATATGACCGGAGTGAATGATCCCCTGGCGACGGGCGATCCGGTCGTGAACCAGGTGCAGACGACCAGCGGGACGCTGCCCGGGCCATTCGCGGGGCAGTCGATCAACTGCCGATCGTGCCATTTTGTGACGGAGTTTCAGGGCGTCGCCGGCGCGGGAAACCGCACCTACTCGGATTTCACGACGCGCAGTCCGATTCCGCTGCCGATGAACGGCTTCGATCAAACGCCGCGCAATGCGATGCAGATGGTGGGGTCGCTGCAGCCCCACACGGGACCAGTGTTTCTGCACTTCGACGGCGAGTTCACCGGCGCGGTGGACCTGATCGAGAGCACCATGACGGGGCGGAATTTCGGATGGGGGCCGACGGAGGAACCCCAGGCGCTCCAGCACATCGCGCGTGTGATCCGCGAGGACAACGGCTCAGGCCAGCTTGCGGCGGATCGCCTCGATGGGCTTTCGTACGCCACCATTTTTCTGGGAACAGACAAGCGCATCACCAGCGATCTGCAACTCCCGGCGTCGCAGCGTATCGATGTGACGAAGGCCAGCGATCAGCAGATCCTCGACGAGATGGCGCTCTGCATTTCGACGTACATGAAAGACTTGCTGTTCAAGCAGGACGAGTTCGGACGCTATATCGGGTCGCCCTACGACGTGTTCCTGCGCGTCAATCATCTGCCGGTGCAGCCCCGCGCAGGCCAGAGCATCGCCGACTACAACCAGGAGCTGTACGGACTGGTGGTCGCGCTCAAGAATCCCATCTACGTGACCGAGGCGGATGGGTCGTTCCAGTATCACGACCAGCCGTTTCAGTTCGGCGCTCTCGAACTGGCAGGGCTGAAGGTCTTTCTCAATCAGGCGCCGGGCGCGACGGATGGATCCCAACACGCTGGCAACTGCGCCGCCTGCCACACCGCGCCGGACTTCACCGATTTCAAATTTCACAACACCGGCGTGGCGCAGGACGAGTACGACAGCGTGCACGGTGCAGGCTCGTTTATGGCGCTGGGAATTCCCGGGCTCGCGGAACGGAATGCGAACTACGACCTCTATCTCCCCGTGACGGCGACCCATCCGAACGCTTCGGAGCGATTCCGACGAGCGGCAGAGACAGCCCATCCTGAATACGCCGATCTCGGGCTGTGGAACATCTACCTTAATCAGGACAAACCGAACCCCCAGGCCAACCTGAAGGCGGTGCTGTGCGCAGCAGGCGCGGACTGTTCTGTCGATCAGGGGCTCGCGACGACCATCGCGAGGTTTAAAACGCCGACGCTGCGCGATCTGGAGGACTCGGCGCCGTACTTCCACAACGGCAGCCGTTTGAAGTTCGACGATGTGGTGAATTTCTACATCAACAGCTCCTCGCTGGCGCGTGCCGGGCAGCTGCGGAACGCCCCGCCGGAGTTTGCGGCGATGTCCATCAGCCCCGAGGATCTGAACGCGCTGGTGGCATTTTTGAAGTCGCTCACTGAGGACTACGACGACGCGTAGCCTGTGACCAAATTCAGGTCGGTGTGCCGATCCGTGTGATAGCGGTCACAGTCGGACCAAAAGAGTCTCCATTTAAATAGGACCTATCAGGTCGTATATCGAGGATCGCCGTGATCAGGTTTCGTAACTCATCCGTGGCGCTGTTTTGTGGGCCGGCACTGGCGGCCGTTTTGCTCGCCAACAGCTCGGGGTCCGCGCAGTCTACCTCCCCGTTTTCCGGGACCGTGACGGACATTTCCGGCGCCGTTATCCCGGGCGCGCAGGTGAGCGCAACTCTGGCCGGCAGCGGAAGCAAGGCCGACGCAGCGGCCGATCAGGAAGGGATATTCCGGTTCCCCGGCCTCACGCCGGGCGCGTATGTGGTCAGAACAAGCGCGCCCGGATTCGCTCCGAGTGAGCAGACCGTAACAGTGGGAACGCAGGCCGCATCCGTGACCATCGTTCTGAATGTTGGAAAAACCGATCAGACCGTTGCAGTCAGCGCCACCGCGGCCACGATTGATAGTGCGTCGACAGCGACGGGCGGTCTGCTCGATGCAAAGCAGATGGACGCCGTTCCATTGAATGGACGGAGCTTCACGGACGCGCTGGCAGTCGAACCGGGTGTGGCGCCGTCGAGTTCGGCTCCTCCCAATTCCATCGTCATGAGCGGCGTGGCGTCGACGCCTCCATCGGGCGAACTGGATGCGGGGACGCTCTCGATCGGCGGGCAGCGGGAGACGGCCAACAGCTTTCGTGTGAACGGAGCAGATGCCCAGGAAGACGTGAGTATGGGCGTGGCCATCGTGCCGGTACTCGACTCGATTGCCGAGCTGAACGTGGGGACGGGTAACGATGCGCCCGAGTATGGCACGGCCAGCGGCGGACAGATTGCCGTCGTGACAAAGAGCGGGACGAACCAGTGGCACGGCTCGACGTTTGAGTTTCTGCGCAACACCAATCTGGACGCGCGCAATTACTTTTCCCAGGAGCGGGCGGGTTTCCATCAGAACCAGTTCGGCGCCACAGTCGGTGGTCCGGTGCGGAAAGACAAGCTGTTCTTCTTCGCCGATTATCAGGGCACACGCGTCGCGGAGGGGATCGATACAGGGCTGATTGCAGTGCCGACAGCCGCGGAACGTGCCGGAGATTTTTCCGCAAACGCAGCGGCGCTGACCGGCACGGTGAGCGGGCCGTATCTGGCGAGCGCGCTGTCGCAGAAGCTGCGATATAACGTAACAGCCGGTGAGACTTATTACGCAGCAGGATGTACGACTTCGTCACAGTGCGTGTTACCGAATGCGAAGATCCCGCCCGGAGCATGGTCGACCGCGGCACAGCATCTGCTCTCCTGGCTTCCCCGGGCAAATGCAGGCTCGGGCACCTTTTCCACCGCATCGGCAGAGAAATCGATTCGCGACGACAAGGGCGCTCTCCGCATGGACTGGAACACTCGACTGGGATCGATGGCCGGCTACTACTTTCTCGATGACTACCGCGTCGACGATCCCTATCCCACCGGAGCCGGCGGCGCAACGGTGCCCGGCTACGATGCGCTCAACTTCGGCCGCGCGCAGCTGCTGGCGCTCAGCGATACGAAGACCTTCGGCGCGAACAGCGTGAATCTGGCCCGGGTGAGCTACATGCGCAACGCTGCGAACGTGGGCATTCCGCGTGGTGGCGTGGGACCGACCGTGTCTTCGCAGGGGTTCCAGGGAATCGTCGCGCTCGATCCGAAGAGCGAGGGCGTCGAGAACGTAATCTTCAACGACTTCACCATGGGCGTGGATGTGACGGCGTTGTTCCAGGCGGAAAACATTCTGGAAGTCAGCGACGATTTTTCGCGCGTCATCGGCGCGCACAATCTGAAGTTCGGGTTCGACGTGCACAGCGACCAGATCAACAATCACCCCAATGTCTATTTCAACGGCAGCTTCGCGTTCACCGGCAGCGAGACAGGGCTGGACTTCGCCGACTTTCTGCTCGGCGTGGATTCGAACTATACGCAGGGCGACGCTCAGCATTTCTACAACCGCAACCTGCTCGCAGGCGCCTATGCGCAGGATTCCTGGCAGCTCCGCCCCGGGCTGACGCTGAATTATGGAGTGCGCTGGGATCGGCTGCCGTTCTGGCATGAGAAGTACAACCAGCTGCAGACCGTAGTCCCCGGCGAGCAGAGCGTTGTGTTCCCCAACGCGCCGGCTGGGATTGTCTTTCCCGGAGATCCGGGCGTCCCGCGATCGCTTGCCGGCACGCCCAACATGAACCTGGGGCCGCGCGTGGGCCTCGCGTGGACGCCGAAGTTCCTCGGCGCGGGCAAGACCAGCCTGCGTGCAAGCTGGGGTCAGTTCTACACGCCGATCGAGGGATTGTCGCCGGCAATCATGAGCGCCAATCCGCCGTATGGGTACACCTACACCAGCGCAGTACCAACGCTCTTCGACACGCCCTGGACCGCGGCGGCAGATGGATCGAGTCTCAACGCGAACGGGCAGCCGCGCTTCCCGCTGCCTAAAGTGGCCTATGGTGCCTCGAGAGCGCATCCGAACAGCAGCGTGAACTGGGCCGAGTTCGAACCGTTCACAGGGATTCCCGCAGTGGCGCCCGGCAATGTAACGCCGTATGCCGAGGACTACCTGATCTCTCTGGAGCACGAATTGGGACGCGGGATGGTGCTGGATGTCAGCTATGCAGGAACGCAGGCCCATCATCTGTTGACGCTCCTGGAAGCGAATCCCGGCGACCCTGGAGTGTGCCTGGGGTTAAGCCAGGTCAGCGAAGTTGCTCCCGGATCGGCGACCTGCGGGCCATTCGGCGAGAGCGGCACGTACATGCGCGCGAATGGCCAGATCGTCCAGGGGACGCGGACGCGCTTCTCGCCCGCGTTTGGCAGTGTGACGTGGCAGAAGACCATCGGCAATTCGCACGACAACGCCCTCGAGATCAGCCTGAAGCACGATGCGGGGCCGCTCGGATTCAACGTGGCGTACACATGGAGCCAGTCGATCGACCAGAGTTCGAGTCTGGCCGATCCGGTGGATCCGGTAAATCCAGGGGTGAGCCGTGGGCTCTCGGCCTACGATATGACGCATAACCTCGTGGCGAACTACCACTACCTTCTGCCGATCGCCCGAATATTGCGCGGTGCGGGGCCAAAGGCGCTGACGAACGGGTGGGAAATTTTCGGCCTGACACGCCTCACGACGGGCTTTCCTGTAACGCTTGTGAATAACAACGACACATCGCTGCTGGGAACGCAGCCAAACGGTGTGAACAACGTCGGCGCCGATCAGATGAACTTCACATCGGGAGCGCTGCGCCTGCAGGGCCGCCCTGACGCAGGCTCGGGGTTCGATACATCGTTATTCAGCGTTCCGGCGCTGGGCGAATTTGGGAATGCACGTCGCCGCTTCTTCCACGGGCCAGGATCGGACAACACCGACTTCGCACTGGCAAAGTCCACGACGCTTCTGGATGGAAAAGAGCTGCAGCTGCGCGCCGAAGCCTTCAATGCCTTCAACCACGCCCAGTTCTTCGGCCCGTCGTCGGTCGAGGGAAATATAGGCAGCGGAAACTTCGGGCAGATTGTGTCGGCGGCAGCGCCACGGCTGATGCAGGTAAGCGCACGCTTCCGCTGGTAGCGGAAACAGGAATCCGTTGGCTGGCGAAGGCTGGTCAGCACGGAAACGAAGACGACAATTCATGATCGAGAATAGATTGCCGATTTGCTGGACTATGGCTGCCGGAGAGGAAAGCAACCGCAGGTTCTTCCGCCGCGCGCCGCGCGACGTCAGAATCACAGCTTAAGAGAGTGGTGATCAGGAGCCTTGCTGCTTTGCGCTCTCCTGGCGCAATGCGTGCACCACCACACGCAGCATCTCTTCTTCAGGCGCGGGTTTGCCGGTCCAGATTTCGAACTGGCGCGCGCCCTGATGCACGAACATCTCGACGCCGGTAACAACGGGCAGGCCCTTCTCGCGCGCCATACGGATCAACGGCGTGTCGATGGGGTTGTAGACCAGGTCGAAGACGAGCCGCGTGTTCAGTTCTTTCGGTTCGAGAATCGAGGCCGGCTTAACGCCGCGCATGCCGACGGGCGTGGTGTTGATAATCACATCGAAGTTCGTTTTGACGATCTGCTCGCGGCGGATCGTCTTTGCTTTTGCCTGGCGAGCGAGCTTCTTCGCGGTATCGCCCGTGCGGTTCCAGACAAAGACCTCCGCGCCTCTTTCAACGAGGCCGAAGACCGCGGCACGTCCCGC
>Ga0335072_10004796_pt1 | contig 19983 bp, 16 predicted proteins | sample Lox_Sample_21_FD_206725 | JGI IMG/M metagenome (GOLD analysis project Ga0335072, IMG submission 206725) | Soil microbial communities from Loxahatchee National Wildlife Refuge, Florida, United States - Lox_Sample_2.1 | ecosystem: Environmental > Terrestrial > Soil > Wetlands | place: USA...
GAGCTCCTCGCCTCGGCGCCTCCTCACTCCGCGCCCGCCTTCGAGGCGGCGGCTCACGCGGCGGGCGTGCCTTTGACGTTTGTCGGCGAAGCGGTCAAGGGTTGCCGGGCGCCGGCTTTCATCGGCGCGGATGGCAATCCGGTCGACTTTGCGCACGGCGCCTTTAGCCACTTTTGACGGAGATATGATGACCGAAAGCGCCGGGACGCTCGTGGACATTCGGCTGCTCGCCGCTGAGGCGGTCGCGCGCGAGGCGGGCGCGCTTGCCGGGCGGCGCTTCCTCGATCGCTCGTTCACGGTCGGCTTCAAGGCGCGCCAGGACTATCTGACCGAGGTGGACGGCGAGACGGAGGCGTTCATCGCCGAGCGCCTGCTTCAGGTTTTTCCTTCCGACGGGTTCATCGGCGAAGAGAGCAAGGCGAGGCCCCCAGTCGAGGGCGGCGCGGCGTGGGTGGTCGATCCGATCGACGGCACGGCGAACTTCGCTCGCGCCGTGCCGCATTTCTGCGTGTCGATCGCCTGCGTCGCACGGGATAAGATCGAGGTCGGCGTCATTTACGATCCGATGCGCGACGAATTGTTTTCAGGGCGCCGCAGCGGGGGCTCGCGCCTCAACGGCGCGCCGATGCGCGCGTCGAGCTCAAGCTCGCTCGCGAATTCCTCGGTCGAGGTCGGCTGGAACCTGCGCGCGAGCGCCGACCAATACGCCGACCTCCTGCGGCGGATCGTCGTGACGGGCGCCGCGCCATTCCGCTCCGGCTCGGGCGCGCTTGCGCTTGCTTATGTCGGCGCCGGCCGGCTCGACGGCTATGTCGAGCGTCACATTCACGCGTGGGATTGTCTCGCCGGAATTTTGCTGGCGAGCGAAGCAGGGGCGTATGTGAACGACTATCTGAGCGCGGGCGGACTCGCCAAGGGCGCCCCGCTGATCGCTTGCGCGCCCGGGATCAAGGACGCGCTCATCGCCGCTGCGGCTTTCGAGGGCGTCGCGCCATGAATGAGATAAACCTGACCCATGGCGAAGCGAGCGCGACGATCGCGCTCATCGGCGCCGAGGCGCGACAATGGAGCATCGCCGGGCGCGACCTCTTATGGCCGGGCGATCCGGCGATCTGGAGCGACGTGAGCCCGATCCTCTATCCGGTCGTCGGCTGGACGCGGAACGGGGAGGAGCGGGTCGACGGCCGCACATACAAGCTCGGCCTGCACGGCTTCGCGCGGTTCGAGACCTTCGCCGTCGAAGCCTCAGGGCCCGATTTCGCGCGGCTGACCCTCCGCGACAACGCGGGCGCCCGCGCGGTCTATCCGTTCGCTTTCATGCTCGCGATCGATTACCGGCTCGGCGCCGATGCACTCGCCATCGCGATCGAAGTCGCCAATCCGGGCGACAAACGCGCGCCTTACGCCTGCGGGCTGCACCCCGGTTTCCGCTGGCCGCTCGGGGAGGCGGGGCGCGAGGGCGCGCTCGTCCAGTTCGAGAAAAACGAGCGGCCCGAGGTTCCCGAACTCGCGCCGGGCGGCCTCGTCCGCGCGACGACGCGTCCGGTCCCGCTTTGCGGCCGCAATCTGCCGCTGTCGGACGCGCTGTTCGAGCATGACGCGCTTTGCTTCCTCGATTGTGCGAGCCGGTCGCTCTCCTTCATCGACGCCTCGGGCGCGTCGATCACGATGGAATATCCGGACTTTCCGCACGCCGCGCTGTGGACGCGGCCTCATGCGCCATTCGTGTGCCTCGAGGCCTGGACCGGCTACAGCGACCCGGACGGCTTTGACGGCGACTTGTTCGACAAGCCCGGCATGCGGACGCTGGAGCCGGGAGAGCGCGCGCGCCATGAAGCGCGCTTCGTCTATCGGCCGGAGTGAGGGCGGAGGGACATGGCTGCACACGGGCGATCCACGAAAGACGCCTCGGCCTTCGTGCTCGACGGCGCGGCGATCGCCGAGGAGGTTCTCGCCCGGGTCGCCGAGGAGACGCGCGCGCTGGTCGAGCGCGGCCTAACGCCGGGGCTTGCGGTCGTTATGGTCGGCGACAATCCGGCGAGCCGAACTTACGTCGCCGGCAAGGGCAGGGCGGCGAAGGCCTGCGGCTTTCATTCCATCCAGCACAATCTGCCGGCCGAGACGAGCGAAGCGGAGTTGCTGGCGCTCATCGAGGCGCTCAACGCCGATCCTTCCGTGCACGGGATCCTGGTGCAATTGCCGTTGCCCAAACACATCGATTCGACGCGGGTGGTGGAGGCGATCGCGCCCGCGAAGGACGTCGACGGCTTTCACCCGATCAATGTCGGCCTGCTCTCGATCGGGGAAGTGCGCCGCGCGCTCATCCCCTGCACGCCGGCCGGCGCGATGATCCTCATCGACCGGGCGTGCGAGCGGCTCGGCTGGGCTCTTCCGGGCATGGAGGCGGTGATCATCGGCCGCTCGAACATCGTCGGCAAGCCGATGGCGCAGCTTCTGCTGGCGCGCCACTGCACGGTGACCATCGCCCATTCGCGCACGCTCGACCTGCCTTCGGTCGCGCGCCGCGCCGACGTCCTTGTGGCGGCGGTCGGCCAGCCGGAGATGGTGCGCGGCGACTGGGTGAAGCCCGGCGCGGTCGTGATCGACGTCGGCATCAACCGCGTCCCCGCGGATGGGCTGGACGCGTCGGGCAAGCCGAAAACGCGCCTGGTCGGCGATGTCGCCTATGCGGAGGCCGCGGCGGTCGCCGGCGCGATCACGCCGGTGCCCGGCGGGGTCGGCCGGATGACGATCGCGATGCTGATGGCCAACACGGTCCTGGCGACGAAGCGGGCGGCGGGATTGCAAGCGCTATGAGGACGAGAGACGACGCGGCCCTCCCCCCTCCCGTTGGGAGAGGGTTGGCCTGTCGCGCTGACCATATCACAATATCATCAGTAGCTTACCGGCGTGTACGAGCGAACATGCATTCTTGGATAGCAGATAGGTAGATTGTAAATGGAAGACGCCCGGGCATCAGCTTCGTTCCGAGGTCAAACACGGCGGTAGCCGACGTGAAGCGGTCATTCCAGATCGCACCGCTGTACGTCGCAGTTGGGCGGGATAGCGCGCCTTGACAGCTCGCCTCGGGAAGGACCGGAGTCCGAGCCGTAGCTGTCAGTCCATTTCGAGCGCGAAATTGCCTTCACCGCCAACCTCCTGCCGTTCGACCAAGGGCTGCCATCCCGCTTTTCGCCAATCGAGGGCGCCTGCGCCTCTCTTTGCGGCCGCACAACGCCAGAGATCGTCCCGGCCGCCACCCCAACCAATGAGAACTCAAACAGCTCTATCCTATCGGCTCTCATCGCAGTGCAGACGGACCCGGCGCTGTCAAGCCGTCCGCACCGGCGCTACTGAGCGTCAGCCGCTCTGAGCCCTCAGACTCAATTCTCTGTGGTGGACCTGACTGCGTCTGGGGCCTAACGCGAGGGCCAAGTCCAGCATCGATCCTTTATTATCAAAGCGACCGGGTGCAGCAGCTTCTTCGCGCGCCGATTGACGCGTGTGGGTTCATGCGCCTTCCGATTTAATCAACGAGGGGCGGCGCCGCGCGCGGGATGGCTCAGTTGACGCTTGGCGATTGCAACCAAGCGCTCAAGCTCGGAAACCCAATGTGCATTGGGCAGCGCTATTCAAAGCGCGCCAAAAGTGCTAGGCCTCTCATGGGTTCGTTGCGGATTGGTCGCCGGAAGGTAAAAGTAGAGGAGAACTCTGCTATGCCGAAAGCGGAGCGTGTGTCGCACGCCAAGCGTTTTCCGAGCAAGGCTGTATCCGCACTAGGAATCGCCGGGGCGTCTTTGGCGGCATCGACCGGCGGATCGGCGGCCGATATGCCGTGGGCGCCTTTGGCGGTGCCGACCGCCGGATCGGTCGAGGATATACTGTGGCAGGATACCGCGCCCTTTCGGATCCCCATTCTCGACGAGGAGGAGATCTCCGACGTCAGCCTGGCGACCTTCCATCTCTTCGATAAAGAAGACGTCGGAACCGCCCGGTCAGGCGTACAACTTGCTGCTATGCGGGCCGGTTGCGGCTGCGGACACGGCTGCGGAGGCTGTCGAGGCTGCCGAGGTTGCGGCGGCGTTCGGGCCTGCAGAGGTTGCGGCGTTGCCTGCCGCGCCTGCCGGGTTGGAGGGTGCCGCGGCTGCGGCTGGGGAGGCTGCGGCGGATGCGGCGGCTGCAGCGTGATCTGGGGGTGGGGCGGCGGCTGCTGCTTGTCGTGGGGAGGTTGCTCCCTCTGGTGCTAAGTTTGAGCGCCTTGCAATTGCGTTGTCGCGGGGGGTCATGGATGAGTTTGACCAGGTGCGACCGGCCGAGGATTTTGTTTGCAACGCTTCCCACGTGATCCGCGTCCGGCGTGCAATGCGCAGTCGAACCTATCGAGAAATGCTAGCAGGCGGGCCTGACGCTTTGCACTGGCGTCCGGAGCCGCCGTGAAAGTGCGCGTACTGGCCTCACTGACCTCATGACTGGCGATCAGGGCGACAGGTTTATACAGCATAACGGCAGAGACGTTCCGCGGTTCGCGCCGAATTTCACCGTTTATGTGCTACCACCCGATGTCGTGTGCCTCTATTCTGAGGACCGGAAGTTCCTGCTTCATGGCGAGCTCTATTGTGCTCTCGCCTCCGCGATAGGAAACAGTGGAAGGAGCTTTCGGCGGCTCGTTCGTGACCTGGAGCAGGATTTTCCACCCGACCAAACCCGTGAGGCGCTGAAGCGGCTGATCGACCGCCGCTATGTCGTTCCGGCCTCCGGCTTTTCGAACGGCGCCGTAGCCGCCTATTGGGCGAGCCTTGGCCTATCGCCGGAGACTGCCGAAGAAAATCTCCAGAAGTGCCGTGTGCGCATTCAGTCGATCGACGTGCGAGGAGGAGCGGAGCTCGGGGCCGCCCTGAGCGGGCTCGGCGTTCGCGTCGTCAAGCGCTCCCCCGACCTGACGGTCACCCTGGTGAACGATTATCTCGAACCGCGATTGGACGAATTAAACCGGCAGCATTTGGCGGACCGCGTCCCGTGGGCGCTCGTCCAACCCTCAGGCATTTTTCCCCTGGTAGGGCCTGTGTTCAGGCCGGGGCAGAGCGCCTGCTGGATGTGTCTCTCCGAGCGGATGAAAAGGAACCGGGAGATCAAGGCGCTCCTCGACCGCAGACAGGCCCGCTGCGTCGCCGTTTCGCCTCTGGCTCACGAGACCATCGGACAGAGCGCCGTCCAACTTGCGGCCGTCGAAATCGCGAAGGCGATCGCCACCGATTTTCGCACGCAATTGAGCGATCACATCATCAGCCTCGACCTCCTGGGCTCGACCGTTGTGAAGCATCATGTGGCGGCCCGGCCGCAGTGTCCGAGCTGCGGCCGCAAGAAGCTGCGCGATCCTCGGCGTCCGCCGGCGCCGGTCGAGCTTGGCGCAGGCGGTAAGGTCGTTATGACGAGCGGCGGGTACCGCAGCGTTTCGCCATCGGCCACGGTTGCACGATTCCGCAGGCACGTGAGCCCGCTCACAGGCGTCGTCTCGCGTCTCGAGCGAATACAAGCCGATTTGCCCTTGAACACCAACTGGTACGCCACGCACAATTTTTCGGGGCCGGCGCAGACAGTTCATGAGCTCAGGGCCGGGCTAAGCGGCGGCAGCTTCGGCAAGGGCAGCACTGCGGAACAGGGTGAAGCCAGCGCGCTCATGGAGGCGATCGAGCGCTATTCTGGAATTTTTCAGGGCGACGAGGTTCGAGCAAGGCGGCGGCTTACCGATTTCTCGCCGGGCGAGGTCATTTCTCCAAATGAAGTGCTGCAGTTCAGCGACACCCAATTGCGGCAAGGCCAAGCATCGACGCGCTGCTCAGACGAGCAAGGGTTGGTTCCGGCGCTCTTCGATCGGTCGGCAAAGATCGAATGGTCGCCAGTCTGGTCTCTGCGCGACGCGCGCTTCAAATATCTCCCGACCAGCCTGTTGTACTTCTTTTACAGGGGCCCCGCCGCCTTCGCAGCGGATTCCAATGGCTGCGCGGCCGGCAACACGCTCGAGGAAGCGATCGTCCAGGGATTCCTCGAACTCATTGAAAGGGATGCATACGCAATCTGGTGGTACAATCGCCTGCAGCGGCCGGAACTGGACCTCGGCCAGTTCGATGATTCCTACGTTCGCGATCTGCAAAACCAGCTAGCTGAAACCGGCCGCCGGCTCTGGGTGCTCGACGTGACCAGCGATCTTGGGATCCCGACGTTTGTGGCGGTCACGCACTGGCTGCAAAACGGGCGGGAAAATATTGAGTTCGGCTCTGGCGCGCATTTCGATGCGAGGATCGCCCTGTTGCGGGCGCTCACCGAGCTGAATCAGTTTCTGTCCCTCGGTCTCATGGGCGGCGGGACGGGAGAGAAATCGAGCCTTGACGGCGCCGTTCCGTTGCGTCTGGAGGACCACCCCTATTTGACCCCGAGCGGAAATCCGATGGTCCAACCGGAGTTCGGCGCGAAGTTTGGCCATCTCGACACGCGCGAGCAGGCGACGGTCTGCGTCGCTCTCGCGAAGCAAGCGGGCCTCGATTTCCTCGTTCTCGATCAGACGCGTCCCGACATCGAGACACCTGTCGTCAGAGTGATCGTTCCGGGATTGCGGCATTTCTATCGCCGCTTCGCGCCCGGCCGGCTCTACGATGTGCCGGTGAAACTCGGATTGCGTGAACAGCCGCTGAAGGAAAGCGAGCTCAATCCAATTCACCCGCACACCTGAAGGCGATCCCGGCTTGCGCGTTCCCGGACCGAAGAGAGGGCGGCCGGCCGCGCCAGTGAGTATTTCCGCCCGGCTCCGCGGTCACGTCAGGCTCGATGCCTACCCCAACGGCGAAATCGTCGCCGGCTTCAGTGGCTATTCGGTCGGCTTGGGAACGTTCAGCGCGAGCGCGGCGGATCGCGCGCAGAAACTACGCATAGGTCTGCCACTCAGCTCGTTTGCGTCCTACAGTCGGAGCATCGACAAAGAGATTGGTCTGTTAGTCCAGCGATTGGCCACGCGCGGTCTATTGGAGTACCGCCTTCGGCGCTCCCATAACGCCGAGGACTTGGTCGTCATCGAACCGCAGGTTCTCGACTATTGGCCGACAGCGCCGCAGCTCAGCAATGCCGAGGCTGTCGTCCTGTCGCGGTTCGCGTACATGCGACGGCGCGGCGCCGAGATGGTGCTTGAATCGCCGCGCGCCGGCGCGTTGTTCAAAATTTGCGATCCGAAGATTGCGACCACCATCGCCATGCTCTCTACCCCGCAGCAAATCAAACAACTGCGTCAGCAGGACGGTTTTCCAGGGGTCGAGTTTCTCGCCCTGCTCCTCGATTGCCACATGCTCTTCAAGGTCCGCGCCGCTGGCGAAAGCGGGCTTCGACTGGCCGAGGGCGACCAGAGCCTCGCTCTTTGGGACTTTCATGACCTTCTCTTCCACGCGCGCAGCACGGAAGGTCGGCACGCCAATCCGCTGGGCGGCGTCTATCCGTGCGTGGGGATCATTTCTCCGCTGCCGGCCGTGCGGCCCAGCTGGCCTGGAAAGAAGATCGATCTGCGCAAATTCTCGGCAGTGCGTCCGAAGGCAATCTCGCCAGTCGCAAAGCTCCTGCGCGCACGTCGGTCGACGCGCAGCTTTGATGATGAGCGACCGATAACGCTCGCCGAGCTTTCGCAGTTTCTTGACGGGACCGCGCGCGTCCTGTCGAGATCCGACACGAAGGTCGACCTCGATGAAGGCGGTCATACCGCCAGACCGTATCCATCGGCGGGGGCTGCTTACGAGCTCGAGCTCTATCTGGCCGTCAACCTATGCGATGGGCTTGTACGCGGTTTCTATCATTACGACGCCGGCGCTCACGCGCTGGTGACGATCAGCGTCTCCTCGAATGAGCTCGAAGCGCTATTGGTGGGAGCTGAATACGCAATGGGCGCCCCTGCCGCGCCACAGATCTTGATCACGATCGCTGCGCGCTTTGGCCGGACTTCATGGAAATACAGTTCGATCGCCTACGCGCTCATCCTGAAGGACGCCGGCGCCCTCGTGCAAACGCTCTACTTGATGGCGACCGGCATGGGGCTCGGCGGATGTGCGATCGGGATCGCGAATATCGATCTGTTCGCGAAGATGACGGGAGTCGAATTCCACGTCGAGGGACCAGTCGGTCAATTCGCGATCGGTCGTGGCGCGAAATCGGAAGCTTCCGAGTAACGACCGAAAGGCCTCGGTTCCTGTGTTTATCTTATCAAGGCCGCCGGCGGCTCAGCGCAACGGCGGGTCGCGCTTCGCCACGCGCTCGAAATAAAAATATCCAATAGCTTTGCGGCTTCCCCTGTCCAGAAGCGCGAATATGGCGCCCTGAGGGTCCGTGCAATGGACGATCCAGGCGCCGCCCGGCACGACTGTCGGACCATACAGGATTTCGCCGCCTCCGGTTTCCACCCGCTTTGCCGCCGCCTCGATGTCGTTGATGTTGAAATAGTAAAGCCAGAAGGGAAGCGGCAATGTCGCGGGCTTGGTGAACATGCCGCCAATCGTCTCCCCTCTGGCGGAGAACGCCTGGTACCTGCCCATCGCGCCGAAATGGCTGGCGGCTTTTTGCCAGCCAAATAGGCCGCCGTAGAAAGCGAACGCCTTCTCACAGTCGGCGGCAAGCAACTCATGCCAGCCTACGCGCCCCGGTGACTCCAGCTCGGCGGACTGCGCCTGGCCGGATTTCAGGCCCTTGATCAATGCAAGCGTCGCCATTTGCGGGTCGGCGACGACCGAAAAGCGGCTGATGTTGGAAACATCCGTCGGTGGGACGTACACTGCTCCGCCAAGTTGCTTGATCCGGTCGACGGCAGCGTTTACGTCGTCGACTCCGACATATCCGATCCAATGTGGCGTGGCGCCCGTTCTCCTTGCGTCCTCCGGCACGTTCACCAGCCCAGTGACGGGAGAATCTCCCATCGTAAACAGGCTGTAGGCCGAACTAGGCATCGAGGCATCCCGCACGCTCCAGCCCACGACGCTGGCGTAGAAGGCTTTGGCGATTATTATGTCTGTCGTCATCAGCTCGTACCAGATGAAACGGCCATGAGAATTGACCATTCCTGTGTCTCCTTTGGAGCCGCGAACGGCCGCTTTGTAGCGGTTTCCGCGCATTCATGTGGCGCATGGCCTCCGCCGCGGCGACTTGGCGCGCCGCGCTCACCATGCCGCCCGTCAGCGCCTGGATGGATCGGACAGCCGCCCCACGAACCGCGCCAAGCGCCTCGATCGCGCGCCCCGCGCCGACCGCCATCGCCGCGGCCAGCCGCGCATCCGCAGCTGTTGCCCGCGCCGCGATCTCGATGCTTTCGATCAACGCCCTTGTTTCTTCCACGCGCGCGCCGTCTCCCACATACGACCCGTGTGCTCGGATGGGGGTGAGCAATGAGCGCGTCCGACTCGAAGCCGAGCGCTTGCAGCGCGTACCAAAGCCAGGCGATCGAGCAGCTTCAGGAAGGCGAACTGCGCCGGCGCCAGAACGCCGCTCCTCAGCCGCGCTTGGTTTAGGACCGACATGAGGCCTGGCGTCGCAAAATGATGCTTCTCCATGACGTCGAGGGCCCAGCCGGCGACGTCCACCGTCGTGAGCACACGATCGGCGAGGGCGAGCGTCCTCGGATCGAAGGCGAGCGGCTCTTCCGGCCCGGCCCCCCCGTCGGCCTTGCCGCGCGGCAACCCTTCGGACAGGAGGCCGAGCAGCGCAGTCGCTTCGTCGCGGCGCTGGACGCCCTGCAAGGCGAAGACCGCGAGCATTGAGCGCACGGGCTCAGAAGCCGCGGCGGGCCCCATCCACCGCCCGCCCAACTGGCGCATGAACTCGCGTCGGGTCGCAAAACGACGATGCGTACCGTCGGCGGCCTGGGCGAACGCGCTCGCGCTTGCCATCAGCGCTCCACCCAACGCCAAAGCGCCGAGCACAGCTTTTCAAGAAAGAAGAGAACGCACTCTCATGAGGTTGACTCCAAAGTTGATAATGAGGGTTGCGATCCCGCCTTGCCCTCGCGGCCAAGAGTCCTCCCCACCGGCGCGAACAACTAATGAGAAAAAACGGGCTTCCGAAAAAAATGCCGGACGCCAGAATCGGGCGCATCGACGCCGCATCGTTGACCGACCGCTTTGAGGGAAATGGGCCTTAACACCGCGCGAAGCACGGCGATTCACGCAAGGGCCTTTTCCTGATTCCGCCGTCTAAACCGAGCGCCAGGACGCTAGGGTCAACCCAATCGCCGTCTGAAGTCGACCGCTTTGGGCGGATAGCGGAAGTAGGCAAACCTCTGCTTCGGGGGGTCACAGCGGTCGTCGCCGCGACGGCGCAATTTCGCCAGGAGAGGTCATTCCGAAAGCGCTTCCAAGAACAGTGACCCTTCCGTTGTGTTAGTCATTTCAAATCGCCTAAGGCGGCGGACAAAGGAGCGTTCTGGTCAGGGAAACTCGCAGGGGGTCGCGTTGCCGTCCAGCCCAATCGTCGGCTCATTCGTTTTCCCCGACTTCTGGGAGGATGCGTATCGTGTCAATTCCAAACTGGTCGATTTAAGGGATTGCGGCGTCAACGCGATCATGACGGAGAGCGAAAGCTACGAACTCCCAATCCTAAACGCGGCGCACAAAGCTCAAATCCGCTTCTTTGCGGGCATTGCTTGCTTCTCCGACCACGCCTCCGATTTCCGCTCCCTGCGGAGGCGTCCCGAGCTATGGCCGGTCCTGGAGAACGGGGAGCGACGTCCGCGGATGGAGTGGTATGTCGGCATGTCGCCGACGGACCGCAGCCGCCAAGAGGAGACGCTTGCGAAGATCAAGTCCGTCGCGCGGACGTACCCCGTCGACGGGATCTTTCTCGATTTCGCGCGTTGGCCCTTGCACTGGGAAATCGAGCTCAGACCTGGACGAGACAGACCGCTCGATTCAAGTTTCGACGCGGCGACGCTGGCGATGTTTGAACAGGCGACAGGAGCGCTTCCTCGGGATCTCGAGACGACATCCGCGCGAGCTGCTTGGATTCGCCGAAATCGGCTGGCTGAGTGGGTCGAATTCAAGTGCAAGGTCGTGAACGATTTCGTTAGCGAGGCGCGGCAGGCGCTGAAAGAAGCGAAGGCCGGCGCAGAGCTCGGAATCTACGTGGCGCCGGACGTCAACGGGCTTACGGAGCCGTTAACCGGTCAGCGTATCAAGGACCTCGCGCCGTTGGTCGACTGGATCGCGCCCATGCTTTATCACAACATTTTGCTGCAACCGCCTGCGTGGATCGCCTCGACGCTCGCTTCTGTGGTCAAAGTCGCCGGGAAAAAGACGCTGCCGGTCGTGCAAGCAGAGTCCAATCGAGGCCCCGACAGTGGCGACTGGGGACCTCCGATGTCGGACGCCGATTGGCGCGAAACCCTTTCGCAGGTTGTGGCGCGGTCCGACATCGGCGGGCTGATTGTCTTTCCGGGAACGGCCCTGATGGGCGGGAGAGGTGCTACGCTACGAGCAATGCTCGGAGCCAAGCGATAATGGACAGTTCCATTCAGGCGCCGAACGCGCTGCTTCGCGCGGAACTGATCAGCAAGACCTTCGGCGCCGTCGTCGCCTTGCAGGATGTCACGCTTCACCTCCCCACCGGAGAAATCACGGGACTGGTCGGCGATAACGGGGCCGGCAAATCCACCCTGATTAAGATCATCAGCGGCGTCCTTAAGCCGGATTCCGGCTCGATCGAGTTCCGAGGAAAGCCTGCCCATTTCGCCTCGCCCGCGCAGGCCCGAGAGCGGGGAATCGAAACGGCCTATCAGGACCTCGCGCTCGCCGGAAACCTCCCCGTATGGGCGAACGTGTATCTCGGCCGAGAACTGACCGTCGGCCCGAAAATGCTTCACGTCCTCGACAAACGCGCGATGCTGTCGAAGACGGGTGAAATGCTCGAGCGCTTCATACGCAACGTGCCGCCGATCGCCGAGCCGGTTGAATTTCTGTCCGGCGGGCAGCGGCAGGTGGTGGCGATTGCGCGCGCTGGAGCCTGGGGCTCGAAACTCATTCTTATGGATGAGCCAACAGCAGCGCTCGGAGTCGCCGAGACCAAGGCGGTCGAAGACGTCATTTTCGAACTGAAACGGCAGGGGCTGACGATCCTGGTGATAAGCCATAACCTCGATCAGGTCTTTCGCATAACCGATGGCGTTTGGGTCATGCGCCGCGGCCGCGTCATCGGCTATCGCCAGACCGCGAAGACCCATCCGGATGAGATCGTGAGCATGATCACCGGAGCGGCCGCTTCCGCCGGAGCTGGCGCATGACCGTTGGCCGCTTGAGCAGAGTCGCGGCAATCACAGGACGCCACGGCGTCCTCATCGTCTTCATCCTGCTTGTCATGGTCATGTTCGCGACGACGTCGACCTTCGGTACATACCAGAACCTCACCAACGTTCTGCAGCAGAACTCGATCATCGGAATCATCGCCTGCGGCATGACTTTCGCCATCATTCTCGGCGGCTTCGATCTTTCAGTCGGCTCCGTAGCCGCCCTTTCCAGCGTCGTTGGCGCGACGCTCATGATCGACCTCGGGACGCCAGGCATGTCAATCGGCGTCATCGGCGCCATCGCCGCCTGTCTTCTCGTCGGCGCAGCTAACGGCTGGCTCATCGCCTACCTCGGCGTCAATCCGTTCGTCGCAACGCTGGGGACGATGACGGTCGTGCGCGGGCTCATCTATGTCGCCACCAACGCCTCTCCGCGCTTCGGCGTCCCGTATTCGTTCACGACACTGGGCCTTGGACGCCTCTTCGGAGTTCCGAATCCGGCGATCCTTTTCCTTGTGGTCGCCACTTTGCTAGGCTTTGTTCTCCACCGAACGCGTTTTGGCCACTACGTCTACGCCGTCGGCGGCAATTCAGTCGCCTCGGCCCGGATGGGCGTCAACGCCGCGCGCGTGCGCTTCGCGGTCTACGTTCTCGTGTCGCTGTGCGCGGCGATATCCGGCGTCATCCTCATCGGCCAGACAGCGAGCGCGACGCCGCAGGCTGCGTTGGGATACGAGCTCACCGCCATCGCCGCCGTTATTGTCGGAGGCGCGCCGCTCGGAGGCGGGCGCGGACGCATGACCGGCACGATTATCGGCGTCTTCCTCCTCGGCGTGGTTGCAAACGGCCTCAATTTGTTCGGCGTCTCGCCTTTCTGGCAGCCAGTCGCGACCGGTCTCATCCTCATCGCCGCGGTCGCTTTCGACGGATATTCGAAGCGGGGCGGTCTGAGCTCCTTTTGACTGCCGGAACAGCAAGCGGTTTTGCGAATAATGGAGATGCGCTAGCATTGGCGTGGCCGCTGTCGCTCAAAGACAATCCAGAAGCGAGGAGGGACGAGAGCGGCCGGCGGATAACAGGGAACCCGGGAGGAATTCGGACATGATACGCAATGAAGACATGAAATCGAGCGGGGCGGGTTCGCGGCGTGTTGTGCTGAAGAGGGCGCTTATGCTCGGCGCCCTCACCTCCGGCCTCCTCAGCGCGTTCATCCCCGGCGCGCTCGCCGACAAACTCAGTTGCCTGCCCCCGCACAGGCTGTCCGAGAGTCCCATTCCGGCGCCGGCAAACAAGAAGATCGGCGTCAGCGTCGCTTACCTCAAGGTGCCGTTCTACGCCAACTTCAAGACCGGTCTCGAGGATGGCGCCAAGCAGTTCGGCTTCACCTACGACCTGCGTGACGGCAACAGCGGCGACGTTGCGACCGAGCTCGCCAACCTCCAGAATTTTATCGCGGAGAAGAAGGATCTCATTCTCCTGACGCCCTCGGGCCAGGGAATCATCCCAGGGATCAAACAGGTCAACGACGCCAAGGTCCCTCTGATCGAGGTCAACAACAGGGCTGGCTTCGGGCAGAGCGGAGTGGACGTGCTGACCTATGTCGGCGCGGACGACGTCGAGTTCGGCCGGCTCCAGGGCAAGCTTCTCGATCAGGCCTTCGGCGGCAAGAAGGCCAAGGTCGCCTATGTCATGGGTTTCGCCGGCACCTCGCCGCAGATCCTGCGCGCCAAGGGATGGGACGAGTTCCGCGCCAAGCATCCCCAATACCAGGAAGTGGCGCGGGTGACCGACGATTTCGACGCCGCGAAGGCGCTCGCGGTCGTGCAGGATCTTCTGACCCGCTTCCCGAAGGGACAGCTCGACGCCATCATCATGCAGGGCCCCGAAGCGAGCGCCGCCGTCGACTTCGCGCGCCGCAGCGGGCGCGACGAAATCAAGTTCATCGTCGGCGACTATCCCCAGGACGTTCGGCAGTTGATCCACGACGGCAAGATCTTCGGCACTGTCGATCAGGACCCCTATCCGCAAGCCTACAACGCGATGAAAATGGCCTGGCTGCATTTCAACGGAAGGGACGCCGACATCCCCAAGCCCTATTTCCTGCCGTTGCCGCTGGTGACGAAGGAGAACGCGGAGAGCACGCCCGCGGCCTGGGGATGCGATTAGGTCATCGCCGGCGAAGCGCTAGTCCGCGCCTCCGCGCACTGTTTCGGCGAGCGCGCGGACGCCGTCAGCGGGCGCGTGCATGAGATCCCATGAGATCACCAGGCCGGCTGCGTTCGCCGCGCGGCCGGCCTTCACCATATCGACAACATGCGCCGGATCGACATCAATGACGCCAGGCTGGCGGATGAGCTCCAGTCCGAAATAGACGGGGACCGGGGCAAGCGTCCGAACGGCCGTCTCGATCTCCGCCTGAATGAAGGAGATCGGAACCCCGCGCTCCCGGGTTTCGAGCAGCACGTCCTCGCCAAAGGCAGCGCGCCGCCCCGACCATTCGATGATCCGCGCCTCGTCAAGGCCAAAGCGGTTTGCGACCCCCTCGATCAGGGCCGGGATCTCGAGCCGCAGTCCGGCCGGTCCCTGCGCCAGCCGATATGTCATCGGCTTCGCCCAGTCGCAGTGCTGCTTGAGGCGCCCGTAGTCCTGGCCAACCAGGAAGGCAAGGCAGGGCGAGAACAGGTCGAGCGCCACCTTCCTTCCCAACCGCCGCGCCTGCTCGGCAAGCCCGGCGACGAGAGCTGCGACGCTGTCAGCCCGAAAGCGTAGGAAGCGCGAGAGGATGGGGTTGTTGCTGGCGAGCAATGCGTCGAGCCATCGGGGGGCTTCGTCGCCTCTTGTTGCAGCTGGCGAAACGCACGGGTCGATCGCGCGATCAGCGAGGATCTTGACGACCGAGTCGAGGTTGAGATCGATGATCGCCGCCGCCGCCCGGCAGTGGTCGCAAAAGCAGGACAGCATTTCATCGACCCCGTTGGCGGGCGAAGGCAAGCGGATCTTGTCGAGAAAGACGCCGGCGAAAGCATATCGGTCGAGCAGCTCACGAAGCCTCCGGACCGCCTTCTGGCGCACGGCCGGATTGTTTGGGCAGACGAAGCGGAACGTCTCCTCGACGGCGCCTCCTTTTTCGGCCCAGCCTCCCCAGCCGCGGCTGCGTTCGCCCCGCCAGTTCACGACAAGGTCCGAATCCTCCAGGCCTTCGCTATCGGAGAGGACGCCGTACCAGAGCGCGGTGTCGCCGACCGGACGGCTGGAACCGCAGACCTCCCGGAAGATTTCAGGCGCTTCTTTAAAGCCGACAATCAGAAGATCGAGGTCGATCGCCTCCTGCACGCGACGCACCGTCTCAAGCATTCCGAGCGGATCGAGCGAGTCGTGAGAGGAATGCGACGTCGAGAGTTGCGCCGCAAGTCTCCAAGAACCGATCATGAGTCCGAACCCTCATACCGACAAAACCGAGTCAGCATGGATCGGGCAGGTTGCTGACTGCAGGGCGGCTTGACAAACGCGATCCAGCAAGGGTGTCGCACGAAGTCAATTGAACCGAGGGGTCGCTATAGCGACTTGCAGGCGAAGCGCTGCTTCGCGTCGGTGCGGCCAACAGCGACATTGGAATCTCTGTATCGGTCGGAGTCCTGCCGTCCCAAAGGGTGCTGGGGAATGGCAGGACCTCGAGGTGAAGCGGTCGTTACGGATAGCGCTGCGTATGTCGCGATCGGGTCGAGAGCGGCCGGACGTCGAGGGAACAGCGATCGTCTCAGAAGGGCGGGAAGCGCGCCTACAGAGGTTGCCTCGCGAAGGATCGAAGTCCGCGCCATAGCCCCCGTTGCGAGCGCGAAATTGGCCTCACCGCCCAAACCGACCCCTCCGTGCTCGCGCACCTGCCGCGCGTTGCGACGCGAAGCCGCCATGACCAAGCTACGAGTCCTCGAGCCCGTAGCGCCGGCGCAGCTCCTCTGCCTCATCGTCGCGGCGGAGAGCTTTGAGCGCGTCGGCGGCGGCGCGAGCGGAGTCGAGGGTCCATCGATGCTTCGGCCCTAGAGATTTCTCGTGGGCCGCCAGCGCGGCTTCGCCCAGTGCGAGCGCCTCCGGCGCTTGGCCGGTCACCAATAGCGGGAGCGCCAGATTTCGTCTCGTTCGACCGGTGTTCGGGTGCTCGGGGCCGAGCGCCTTCTCCCGGATCGCCAGCGCCCGGCTGGTAGAGCGGCCGCGCGCCGGCGAGGTCGCCCTGATACTGCAGAAGGACGGCGAGGTTGTTGAGGCTCATGGCGGTCGAGGGGTGCTCGGGGCCGAGGGCCTTCTCCCAGATCGCCCCTTCGCTGCCCTCTAAGATGGACCCTATCAATGGGCGGTAAGCGCGGAAAGCGATTCTCGGTTGACGCGGTTCGGTCAAATTCGGCCGATTTGTTGCCCCAAAAGACCACCTGCCCAGCCGTCGGCAACACAAGGTTGAGCGCTCCGTTGCTACGGTGCAGCGTCGCTCGAGCATTGCCCACGTTCCAGTCGCCATAGGCTTCGCTGTCGCTGTTTAGGACCTCCGTCCAACTAGCGTTGCCGATGCGGTCGGCGTGGGACGACAGCGCTACTTCCCTTGCGACGGCGCGCTTGCAAGAACGGCCATCTCGCAGAGCGGCTGGTCTCAAATGGCCGCTGCGCCGAATGTGTTCGCTTGCTTCACCCGTGGCCAGGGAAAATTCCCAAAAAGGCCGAGAGATAGTGATCGCTGAGGAGCCCCTGGCCGTACACCGAAGGGGGTCAGGGTTAGGCGCTCGACGGCGGCGCCGCGGCTGTCAGAGGATAGAGGCGGCTGCGGGCTTGAGGGCCTCACACCTGGCCGGCGATCTCGCATATGATCCAGCGGCGCCTGCATCTTGTCGAGGACATGTTCGTATGGCTCAATTGTAATGGCCAAGCCTCAACGCCGGCGTGCCCCTCATCGACTGTTCAATCCGGCAACATGGCAGGCCGCGCCGACCGTCATTTGCCAGCCGGTGCGGCCACACTCGCTTCAACGAGGCGCAAGCGCCACCCCTCCGGGTCGCGTCGATAGACCGCGACGATACGGCCAGCAACCTCGTGGAGACCGCCAGTCGCGGCCGGCGCAGTGACCGAGAATTGGGCAAGGCCATAACCGCCATTGCCTTGGACATGGACTTCGACGACTTTGATGGCGTGGCCCCGAGCGCCCGAGGCGAAGCGGTCAGCATAATAAGTGCGGAGCGCTTCTCGGCCGCGGATGATCGGCCCTGACGGCGAGACCAGCTCACCATCCGATGAGTAGAGCGCCGCCAGCCCTGCGGGGTTTTTGTTGTTGTAGTTCGCGTCATATTGCCGCCCAAGCTCGGTCGCCGCTTGCATCAATTCCGATTCGGTGACATCCGCCCCGGCGACGGCCGGAGCGGCCGCAAGGCCGACGAGAAGAGGCAGAAGGGAGCGGACGTAAAAGCTTCTCATCGCGTTACTCGCTGAGGGGATTCATCCAAGCTAACCTGCCGAACGGGCTGCCGATCGGCGCGGCCTGGGGGCATTCACGAGCCATCGACGCCACGACCAGAGCCAGGGTCCGAGAAACCGCATTACTCGGTTCCGGTGACATTGGCGATCAGACGTAACGAAACCATGTACATATCGTCGGTTCCCTGAATAAATCCGACGCGAAAAACCCCGTTGATCGGATGCTTACCGACCTTGGTGGCGTGCAAGGGAACCTCGAAGACGAGGGAGTCTTCCTCCAACGTCGCCGGCACCATCTTACGTTCGAAGGCGACGCCGTCGTCGAACGAAGACAGCTCGATCACGCGGTTATTGTAGTGCTTTAGAATTCGGTAGCCGTCGCGGATCTTGAGGGTCGCGCGCATGATGGCGGGATCGCCGACCTTGACGGTGACGTCGCTCACTTGCACATCATAGGCGGACGGAAAGCTCGACGGCTCCTCGGCTGCGGCCTTGACGCCGACGCTCGCCGCAAGAGCGACGAGAGCCAAACCACAAAATCCACGAATCACCGCCACTCGCGTACAGAACATGAGGGCTCCCGGAAGTGACTGGCGCCAACGTGTGGCGCGGTGGCCAGCCGCCAAGTCGGCGGCTGGCTCAGGATCACGCGTTCACCTCTGAAGTGCGAACACCCAGACGACTCCGCCCTGCGGCACGTCCGGGTTCCAACCGACCAGATCGGCCATCAAGGTCTGCTGGAACGCTGCATCAACGCCGTAACCCGACTCCACCGCGACATACTGCACGCCGTTGACCTCGAAGGTTGACGGCGGGGCGATGACGCCTGAGTTTGTGCGGAAGTGCCAAAGCTCCTCCCCGGACTTGGCGTCGTAGGCCCGGAACATTCTATCGTTGGTGCCGCCGGCGAACAGCAGACCGCCGGCGGTGGTCAGCGGCGAACCCCAGTTCATCGAGCTCGAGTACAGATCCCGCCACATTCGCTTCCCGGTGTTAACGTCATAGGCCTGCAACGCGCCGAAGAAGCCCGGCTTCGTATCAACCGAAAAGTGGAAGTCGGGAATTGCCACGCCCGTCCACCATTGGCCTGGAACCCGCTCCTCGACCTTGCCTTCCAAATCGTTGCAGTGATTTTCGTTGCTCGGGATATAGAGCATGCCCGTGCTTGGACTGTAGGACGCGTACGGCCAGTCCTTGCCGCCCCACAGGCCGGGGCAGAACTTCGCGGCCCTTCCGGTTCCCGGCTTGTGGGCCATGTCCACGTCCGGTCGGCCGGTCTTCGGGTCGATGCTCTTGAAGACGTCCTGCGGAACGTAGGCCTCGGAGTCCAGGTAGGAGATGCTGCCGTCGGCGTTTCGGCCGAGCCAGTAGATGTAGCCGTTGCGCTGCGGCGTCAGCAAGCCGTTCTTGGCGCCGCCCCTCTGGAAATCGACCAGCATTGGCGCATTCATCGCGTCCCAGTCCCATGACTCGTTCTGCTGGTACTGGAAGTGCCCTTTGATCTTGCCAGTGTCGCCGTCGAGCGCGAGCGTCGAGGCCGTATAGAGATTGTCGCCTGGCCGCTGATCTCCGAACCAGGGCGAACCGTTGCCGACGCCCCAATAGACGGTGTTGGTGGCCGGATCGTAGTTGCCGGTCATCCACATGGCGCCCCCGCCGGTCTTCCAGGTGTCGGGCTTCTGCCAGGTGTCGCTGCCGGGTTCGCCCGGCGCGGGGATGGAGTAGCTCTTCCATACCGACTTGCCGGTTTCGGCGTCGAACGCCTCGACGAAGCCGCGTATCCCGAACTCGCCGCCCGACACGCCGACCAGCACCTTGCCCTTCACGATCAGGGGCGCCATCGTCATGTAGTAACCGTCTTTCCAGTCCCCGACCTTCGCCTCCCAGTCGACCTTGCCGGTCTTGGCGTCCAACGCAACTAGCACCGCGTCCAGCGCCGGAAGGAAGACCTTGTCGCCGTACAGCGCCACGCCGCGGCTGGTGTTGTGCAGAGCGGCAAAGCCTGCCGGCAGCTTGCGCTTATAGCGCCACAGCAACTCGCCTGAAGCCGCGTCCAGCGCCAGCACCTGGCTGTATGGCGTGGCGACGAACATCACGCCGTCATTGACAATCGGGGGCGCCTCATGCCCAGAATCGACGTCAGTCGAAACGCTCCACACCGGGACCAGGTTCTTTACGTTTGAGGTGTTGATCTGGGCGAGCGGGCTATAGCTCCAGCCCTGATAGTTGCCGCG
>Ga0335072_10004797_pt1 | contig 19982 bp, 24 predicted proteins | sample Lox_Sample_21_FD_206725 | JGI IMG/M metagenome (GOLD analysis project Ga0335072, IMG submission 206725) | Soil microbial communities from Loxahatchee National Wildlife Refuge, Florida, United States - Lox_Sample_2.1 | ecosystem: Environmental > Terrestrial > Soil > Wetlands | place: USA...
GCTGTTGCGCGCGCCGTTCGAGCGCGGCCTCGAGGGCCTTGCGCGTCTCGTTGGCCGCCTTGCCGGTGGCCGCGCGCTCCTGCGCCGGAAGCTGCGCCACGCTGCGCAGCAGGTTCGGGAGCTCGGCCTTGCGGCCGAGGTATTCGATGCGGACGTCCTCGAGTGTGTGGGTGTCGTTCGCCGCCTCGATCGCGCACTCGGCCTGCGCCCGGATCTCGTCTATGCGTGACGTCATTCCGGCGCCATCCTACGGCTCACTTCGTAGAGCGCGATAGTGGCCGCCATCGCCGCGTTCAGGCTGTCGGTCTGGATCGGGATGTGCGCGAGGTGATCGGCGCTCGCCACGACGTCTTCGGGCAATCCATCGCGCTCGGACCCCACCAGTAAGCTGACCGCCCGCTGGCCGATGGCGCTGGAGGTGGCATATACGGGACTGGAACGCCAAAGTCCCGCGAGGGGTTCGCCCGCGCCCGGCACAAGTGCGATCTTCTCGCCGGGAAGCGAGTTCGGATCGGCGCGCGAGAGCGGGAGCGAGAAGATCGCGCCCATCGATGCCCGGACGGCCTTCGGGCTGTAGGGGTCGGCGGTCCCGGCGCCGAGTGCCACCGACGACGCCCCGAACGCTTGAGCGCTTCGGAGCACCGCCCCGACGTTCCCCGGGTCGTGGACGCCGTGCAGGTACACGCACAGCGGTCCGACGGGCGCCGGCGCCCACCGTTCTTCGTACACCGCGAGCGTGCGCGTCCCCGAGCCGAGACCCGATGCCGAGGCGAGCAGATCCGGGTCGACGAGCGTGCCTGGCAAGCCGCTGCCCGCCGCCGCGTATCGCTCGATGGCGATCCAGCCGCTCGCATCCGCCGAACCTAATAAATCCTCACCCTCAGCCACGAACAAGCCGGACCGTTCGCGCCAGCGCCGCCGCTGCCGCAGCTTGCGGATCTCCTTGAGGCGTGCGTTATCGTGGCTCGTGATGGGCATGGTCCGTGCCTTGTCGTTGCTGTGTTGCTGTTTGCTGCTCGCCGCCTGCGGGTCGTCGAAGAGCAGCAGCACCAGTTCGACGGCCAGCTCGACGACGGCCGGCGGCGGGACGTCCACCGGCGTCTCTGACGCGGTCCAGACCGCCCGCGTGCAGGCGTCGGTGTGCCTGCGCGCCCACGGCATCAACGTCCCGGACCTGACCGCCGGCGGCGGACGTCTCCTGAACGCCGTGAAGATCATCGCGAGCTACCCGCAGGCCAAGGTGCAGGCGGCCGAGCAGGCGTGCGCGAGCGAGCTCAAGCAGGCCTTCCCGAACCTGGCCAACGTCACCCCGGCCGAGCAGGCCCAGCGCCTGAAGGAGGCGACCGTGTTCGCGCAGTGCATGCGCGCGCACGGCATCAACTTCCCGGATCCGACGACCGCGGCGGCCAACCCCCAGGCCTACCTGAAGGCGGTGAGCGCGATCAACACGAGCAGCCCCGCCTACAAGTCGACCGCACCGAGCTGCCGCTCGCAGGCGCTCAAGGTCGCTTCCGGCTGAGCCGGCCGTGATGTAGATCGTGGTGGTGGGGGTCATGTGAAACGAAAACGGGCGCCCTCCTGAAGGAGCGGCGCCCGGGTGGCGGTGCTGGTTGGTCGGCGTCTCGTCAGCCGGCCGCCAGCGCCTCGCGGGCGCGGTCGGCAAAGCGTCGGAAGGTGTCGGCGTCGCGGACGGCGATGTCCGCGAGGATCTTGCGGTCGAGCTCCACGCCGGCCAGCTGGAGGCCGTGCATGAACTGCGAGTAGGACATGTCGTGCTGGCGCGCGGCGGCGTTGATGCGGGTGATCCACAGGCGGCGGAAGTCGCGCTTGCGGTTGCGCCGGTCGCGGTAGCGGTACTGGTCGGCCTTGAGCACGGCCTCCTTGGCCACCCGATAGTGCCGGCTCGCGTCACCGCGGAACCCCTTGGCCATCGCCAGCGTGGCGCGACGCTTCTTACGCGCGTGGACCGAGCGCTTGACCCGGGTCATCCCCGCTCCCTCCGCTTGGCCCCGAGCAGCTTCTTCACCCGCGGCTCATCGTGCGGGCTGATCCACGACGGCTTCGCCTGGCGGCGCTTGCGCTTGGGCGACTTCTTCTCGAGGATATGGGTCGAGAACGCGCGCCGCCCCCGCACCTTGCCGGTCGCGGTCAGCTTGAAGCGCTTCTTGGCGCCGGAATGAGTCTTCATCTTCGGCATGGAAAGAAAGGGGATTTTCCGGCGGCGCCTGGCGGCGTCGCCTTGGCGCTAGTAAAGCAGACGTCAGCGGCGGCGACCGAGAACTAAGCGGCGGCGCCGCGGGGACGAGAGACGGCGGCCTCGTCGTCGAGCTGACCGTTCTCCCCGGGCTCGGGCGTCTCGTCAGCCGGCGCCTCAGGCGTCTCGTCAGCCGGCGCCTCAGGCGTCTCGTCAGCCGGCGCCTCGCCCGTGGTGTCGCCGGAGTCGGTGAGTGCCTCTTCCGTCGGCGTGTCCTCGTCGGTGGCCTTCTCCTGATGGCCATCCTTCTCTCCCGCGAGTACCGCCTTGGATGGCGCCAGCAGCATCGTCATGTTGCGCCCGTCCTGGACCGGCGACTGCTCGACGACCCCGATATCGGACAGTTCGCTGGCCAGGCGATCAAGCAGCGCCGTGCCTCGCTCGGGGTGGGTCACCTCGCGGCCGCGGAACATAATCGTGATCTTCACCTTGTCGCGATGGCGCAAGAACCGCGCCACGTGACCCTTCTTGGTGTCGTAGTCGTTCTGGGCGATCTTGGGGCGGAACTTGATCTCCCGCACGGTGATCTGCTGCTGATGGCGGCGCGCGGCCTTCTGCTTCTGGGCCTGCTCGTACTTGTACTTCGAGTAGTCGAGCACGCGCACGACGGGCGGACGCGCGTCCGGAGCCACCTCGACCAGATCGAGGTCTCGCTCCTGGGCATACACCAGCGCCTCGGACGTCTTCACGACCCCTACCTGCTTGCCATCGTCGCCGATAAGGCGCACTTCAGGCACGCGAATGCGGTCGTTGATCCGAGTCTGGTCCCGTTCGGGCGGGCGCCGATCGAACTTACGAGGGACCGGCACTAGCTGCGATGAAAGGGGAACGTCAAGCGGTGACGGGCCCTATGTGATGTCGCGCATGGATCAACGAGGGCGAGTATAGCGGCGGATCTACAGGTTCGTGCGGGTTTTGACCTGGTCGGCGAGCCGCTCGATAAACGCCCCGACCGGCACGGATCCGACGTCGCCCCGGCGATGCTCGCGAACCGCCACCTCCTCGCTCTCCTGCTCCCGGTCGCCGACCACCAGCATGTACGGGATCTTGCGGAGCTCGGCATCGCGGATCTTGCGGCCGACCGACTCGGACCGGTCGTCGTACTCGGACCGCAGCCCGACCGCCTTCATCCGGGCCGCTACCGCGCGCGCGTAATCAAGATGGCGATCGGTGATCGGCAGCACGATCGCTTGCACGGGGGCAAGCCAGGGTGGGAGCTCCCCGTTCAGGTGCTCGAGCAGGATCCCGATGAACCGCTCATAGGAGCCCATCAGTGCCCGGTGGATCATCACCGGCTGGTGCTCGGCGTTGTCGGCGCCGGTGTAGGTGAGGCCGAACCGGGCGGGCATGTTGTAGTCGAGCTGGCAGGTTCCCAGCTGCCAGGAGCGCCCGAGTGAATCGGTCAGATGCATGTCGATCTTCGGCCCGTAGAACGCGCCGTCGCCCGGGTTGACGGTGTACTCGAGACCGTGGCTGTCGAGTGCCTGGATCAGAGCGGTCTCGGCGTGGTCCCACAACTCGTCGTCGCCGATGCGGTTCTCCGGGCGGGTGGACAGTTCGAGCTTCACGTCGAGTCCGAATACGGCATAGGTGGCGAACGCGAACTCGAGCACGCCCGCGACCTCTTCCTGAATCTGGTCCTCGGTGCAGAAGATGTGGCTGTCGTCCTGGGCGAAGTGCCGCACGCGCAGCAGTCCGTGCAGCGTGCCACCGGGCTCGCGCCGGTGCAGCAGGCCGGGTTCCCAGTAGCGGAGCGGCAGCTCGCGGTATGAGTGACGCTCGAGCGAGTAGAGCTGGCAGTGGCCGGGACAGTTCATCGGCTTGATCGCCATCTGCCGGTCCTCGTACTCGGTGATGAACATCTCGCCGCGGAACTTGTCCCAGTGACCCGAGGTCTTCCAAAGCGAGCTGTCGTAGATCTGCGGAGTCTTGACCTCGACGTAACCCCGTTCGCGACCCATATCGCGACTGAGCGTGACCAGCGAGTTGAATACCTCGGTGCCCGCCGGCAGCCAGAACGCCGCGCCGGGAGACACCTCGGAGAATGTGAACAACCCGAGTTGCGGCCCGAGCTTGCGGTGATCGCGCGCCCGCGCCTCTTCGAGGCGCTCGAGGTACTCCTCGAGAGCCTTATCGGAGAAGAAGGCGGTGCCGTAGATACGTGTCAGCATCGGTCGCTTTGAGTCACCTCGCCAGTACGCGCCCGCGACCGACTGGAGCTTGAACGACTTGATCCGCTTGGTCGACGGAGAGTGCGGGCCCCGGCACAGGTCGGTGAACGGGCCGTTGGTGTACAGGGACACGGTGGGCACGCCGTCGCGCTCGACCAGGTCCTCGATCAGCTCCACCTTGTAGTCCTGGCCCTCCCGCAGGAAGCGGTCAAGCGCCGCGCTCGCCGGGACGTCCTCGCGCACGAACGGTTCGTCGGCGGCGATGTGCTCACGCATCTTGGCCTCGATCCGCTCGAAGTCAGCCTCCGACACGACGGTGCCCTCGGGGAAGTCGAAGTCGTAGTAGAAGCCGTTCTCGATCGGGGGGCCGATCGAGATCTTCACCCCGGGATACAGCTCCATCACCGCGGTGGCGAGCACGTGAGCCGCGTCGTGGCGAATCAGGTCCAGGGCGTCCTCGCCGCTTCGGTCGGTCAGCACCTCCAGCCTCACGCGTCCGTTGGGGCTCTCGGCCAGCGGGCGCGCCAGATCGCGGACCTCGCCGTCGACCTTGACGGCGAGCGCCGCACGGGCCAGACCGGGACCGATCGCGGCCGCCGCGTCCGCCCCTGTCGCGCCGTCGTTCAGGGTCAGGATCTTGCCGTCGGGAAGCTCGAGCTCCATGCTGCCCCGGATGCTAGTGGTCGGTCGGGGAGCTCAGCCGCGTGTCACGCGGAAGGAGAACCTGCCGACGACCTCAGGCCGGATCTCGATCGCAGGGCACGCCACCTGCGCCGACGGCGGCCCGCACCGGACCGTCTGGCTGAGCACCACCTGTCCCTGGTAAGTCTCTGCGCACCAGGCCGAGTGCCCACCCGGGACGAGCGTGACACGGACGAGCGCTCCCTGAGCGGCCGCCGGCGCCGTCGCCGCGCCACTCCACACACATCCCGATCGCTTCCCGGCGCTCGCGGAAACCCGGTAGCTGCGGACCAGCGTGCCGCTGCGTTCGGTGCTCACGCCGGTGTGGAAGCTGACCACGAAGTGGGCCCTGGTCGATCCCGTGCGCGGGCTCACCGCAGGGTGCATCGTGCTCGCGGCGCGCGCGGTCGGCGGAGCATCCCCAGCGGCCGCCTGCGAAACGGCTGCCGTCGCCGCGATCCCCAGTACCGCGATCGATGCCGCGACCCTCCGTCTCATCTCGCGGTCGAGTCTACCCACGGATGGGCGGGTTGAGCGCGGGTCGATACATTTACGGATTCCCAGGGCGATTAGCTCAGCTGGGAGAGCGCCGTCTCGACAAGGCGGAGGTCGCTGGTTCGAGTCCAGCATCGCCCACTCCGGTAGCCATTGGGGATTCGGCTACTTCGGGAGTTGGTCAGTTCGGGGGGTGCGTCCTGAGTGCGTCCCGCAGACTTCCTCGCGGGCGGTTTTGATGGCCTCGGCGGCGGGGACGCGGGGCTGGTTCTCAAGCTCTCGCATCGTCCCCGCGTAGTGCCGCGCGAGGGTCGCGACGGAGTGCCCGGCCTGCTCGGCGACGTAGGTGAGGCTGCGGCCCTCCCAGAGCAGGAGCGAGACGAACGAGCCGCGGAGACGGTACGGCCGCAGGTCACCGGTGACACCCGCCTCGATCGCGGCGGGGCGCCAGACGCGCCGGCGCCAGTTGGCCCAGTCCTCGCGCGTCCAGGCACCGCCGGACGGACGCGGAATGATCAGCTCGCTGTCCGGCGGGCGGCCGCAGGCCATCCGCCACTCGGCGAGGTCCTGCCCCAGCGGCGCGATCAGGTCGACGTCGCGCGCACGGCCGGTCTTCGTCGCGAACACGTGGAGCGTGCGCTCCCGCAGATCGCCCCAGGTGCAGCCGCGGTCCTCGATCGGGCGCAGACCGGCGTAGGCGAGCGTCGAGACGATCAGGGCGTCGCGCTGGCGGTCGCGCGGAGAGCCGAACGAAGCCTCGTATTCGCGGCGCGGCCGCTTGCCGTTCCCCGCCGCCGGAACGACCCGCGTCCGCGGCTGAAGCAGGTTCGCCCGGATCCGCTCGACGATGTGCGGCGAGAGCGGCTGCGGTAGCTGCGTCGGCCGCTGCTTGGGCTTGTCGACCAGCTGCGCCGGATTCACCGGGATCAGCCCGCGGACGACGGCGCGGCGAAGGATGCCCTGGAGCAGCATCAGCGCCTTGCGCTGCGTCGGCGCGCCCACCTTCGCTCGGCTCATCTGCTCGCGGAAGTCCTCGACGGCCATCGGCGTGATCTCGCGCAGCTCGTAGTCGCCGAGCCGCGGCAGCAGGTGCACGCTCCAGACCTCGAGGTAGCGGCGCCGCGTATCCGGTGCCAGGTTTGGGATCGCGTAGCGCGGCCACCACTCGTCCTCGACGAACTCGGCGAGGGTCTGCCGCGACTGGATGATGCCCGGAGCAAGTGCCCCCAGCTGTTTGCGCCGTTTGATGTCGACATCGAACGCGCGGGCATCCTCCGCGCGCAGAAAAGCGCGGGACAGCTTTCGGCCACCCTCGGACCACCTGACCTCGAACCGCTTGCCGCGTTTGCGAACGCTCATCCGCCCCTCCCCTCCATCGCCTGCAGTCGCTCGACGCTAGCGGGGGCGTCGGATCTCCTAGCGCCGGTGCGCGGCGGACGCGGCCGCGGGGATCGCGAGAACGGGCTCGGCGAAGCGCAGCGAGATTGAAACCAGTCGTCGACGGCCTCCTCGCGCACCAGCCATTTACCGCCGATCAGCGCCGCTTCGAGCTCGCCAGACCGGATCGCGCGACGGACCGTGCGGTGTTCGCAGCGCATGCGCTCCGCGACCTCTTGGACCGTCAGGATCGTGCCCATTGCTTGCCTGCCATTACTCGGAGGAGTTCGGTGTTCAGCGGCGAAGGGAATGCTAACGCATTGCTTTGTTTGTGATAATAGATGTCGCCCCGGCGAATACGCATGACTACTGACGAGCCCGATAAGACCGACGCTTGGCTGACCGTTGCGGAGATCGCGGAGGAGCTGCACCTCAATCCCGCGACCATCCGCCTGTGGATCTCGAAAGGGCTGCTGCCGGCCAGGCGGGCCGGGCTGCGGAAACTTCTGGTCCTTCGCGCCGATCTCGACTGGCTGTTGCGCGAGCGGGAGGGGATCAAGACGCGCCGCCAGGTCGACGCGCTCCAGGCCCACCTGGACCAGCCGCCCGAGCTGACCACCACCGGCCGGGTGACGTCTGACTCCTCGGCCGAGTCGCCGGCGGCCCACGAGCGGTTGATGGAGGCGTTGAAGGCGCTGAGCGAGGCCGATGAGGACCTTGCGGCCGCTCGCGCCGAGAGCGAGAACGCGCCGCCTGACCCGGGCTTTCCTCACCGGGTGCGCGAGCTCGCGTTTGCGTTCATGCGCCAGAGCGACGCGCTGACGCGCGCCGCCAACATCCAAGGCCTCACTTGGAACCCGGCCGTCGGGCCGCTGCGTCAGCGGCCGATCTCGCACGAGCTGCGGCCGGGCGCGAACCGTCCGGGTCCACCCCGCCTGTGGGCGGCGTTCGATCGCGCGGTCGACGAGGTCGCGGTCGCCCGGTCGGGGACCGATATGCGCATGCTCGCGGTGCAGACCAGGGCGCTGGCGGACCGTTTGCACGAGATAGCGGATGCGCTCGGTGAGAAGCCGGAGCAATGGGGCGCGTGACCCTGGATTTTCGGTCCGCGACGTGGTCCGCAGTTCCTGGACTTGGTCGGTCTGGGTTGCGGACCAGTGCTGGCCGCCATCCGCCCCGCCTTCACTGGGGTTTGTGGGGTCGGCGGCGCTCTTGGTGGCAGCTGACTACCCGCCCCCCACGTGCAAGCACAGATGGGTGGGGTTCGGGTAGTCAGCTGCCAGTCGAGCGCCTGGGTTCTGTTTCGGTGCGGGCGGGGCGGACGGCGGTCGGGATCCGGTGGCTGGAGCGGGGTTGGGTGTCGGGATGAGTAGAGGTGTGAGGCTGGGTCCTGGGACTGTGAGGGTGGGGCGGTTCATCGGGCGGCTGGGTGTCGTGTCGTTGCCTGCTGTTGAGGTCGGGCTTGGTCTTGATGAGCGTGTCGTGCGGCGGCATGTCGCGAAGCTCGAGGCGGCGGGGTGGCTGGTACGGGAGCCGTGGATCTGGGGTGAGGGATCGGTCGTGTGGCTCACGACTGCTGGCATCGAAGGGGTGGGGCTCGGCGGTGTGCGCCCGGTGAAGTCGCCGGCCGGGGCGACCACGATCAGCCACGGTGTGCTCGTGGGTTGGTCGGCGGCGCGCGTCGAGCACCGCGGCCGCGTGTGGAAGTCGGCGCGCGAGCTTGCGGTCGAGCGCGAGCGGTGGGCCGTCAAGGCACGCTGTGAGCGCGGCTACACCGAGCTCCTGCCCGACCTCGCGGTTTGGATGAAGCGATCCGGGCCGCCGGTGGCGGTGATCGCCGAGAGCGGCGGCCGCCGTGAGGACCGGCAGAAGATGATCCTCGAGGCGTGGCAGGACGCGATCCTCTCCGGCCGCAACTCGGGGGTTCACTACCACTGCGCCAGCGCGGCGATCGCGCACTGGATCAGCCGTCTGGCCAAGAAGGTCCGGCTCAACGGGCGCCGCGAAGCAGATCGAGGTGGAACGCTCGATCTCCACGTTCAGCCAGTCGTCGTTCGCCATGATCCGCGTGGGCGGAACCGTCTGGTTAGGCCGACACCCAACCATGAATGGGCCGCCGCTGACACCAGGCCAGTGCATGTTCAGATCTCGCACCGGGGCACCTAAGCGTTCGGCGATGGCTCGCAGCTCGTCGATTGGAGCACTGGACACGAGCATGCATTGTGACGACGACTCGGCTCCCTCTCCGATCGAGCACCAGCACCCCGCCCGGTGAAGCGCGGGCGATGTCCGCACCCCGTGCTGGGGCGACAGGACAGAGGGGTAACATCATTTGCATGAGTTCGGCTCGCCCCAACGGAGGGATCTCGCTCGTCGAAGTGACCAACCCACGGGTCCTGGCCGCCCTCGCCCGGATCGACGCAATGAGCGACGAGGAGATCCGCGAGCTTGTCGACGGCGAACCGCAGATCATCGTCGAGGCCGGCGAGAGCATCATCGCTGACCGCCGGGCCGAGCAAGCAGGCTCCGACCAAGCCTCCTGACCGGCGCTCGTGACAGATTGGGGCCATGTCCGGGCCCTGGTCCAGCGAACTGGCCGCCAACCTCCGTCGCGATCGGATTCGTCATCTCGTCGCGTTCGTCGAGCTCCGCAGCGAGCTTCGGCAGACGACGGATTTCGACTTCGAGGGCGGAGCGGCCGAACGGTCGCAGGCTCTCGCTGAGACCGAGCACGACTACGTTGCCCTCGTCGCCGCGGGCGCCGAGGCCGCGCAACTGGAGGCGCAGCTCGAGGTTGCGGATCGCGAGGCGTCGGATCGTGAGGTCGACCTCGCGGCTGTCGTCGTCGCGCAGCTGCAGGAGCTCGTCGACGCCGTCGCTGAACGGCTGCCGGCGACCTGACAAGACTGCGTCCTCAGTGCGTCCCTCAGAATCGAAACAAGCCGCATCGCGCCGCCACCCCAGGTCAAGTGGCCACCCGGAATCACCAGCATCTATAGGCGTTTCTTGACCTGCCCTGTCACGTCCTGACCACGTGAGTCCGCCTCGACAAGGCGGAGGTCGCTGGTTCGAGCCCAGCATCGCCCACTACTACTGCGGGCTGCGCGGACTCGTGCGCCACCGCGCGTGGCTGCACGGACGCGGCGGTGCTCGACGCCAGAGGTCTCGGCGACGAGCTCGTGTTGGGACGGCTGCCCAGGAGCCGGGCCAGCGACCGAGCGCTCCGGCGGGCCGTTGAGATCGCCTTTCAGCGCGGCGAGCGTCGGCCGTACGACGAGCACGTGCTCCTGGCTTTGGCCGATGACGATCGGACTCGACCGATCCTGCACGAGCTCGGACTCGATGATGTGCAGGCGGTCGTCGATGAGCGCTACCCCCCGCGCGATCGACCGTTCAGCCACGAGCAGGCCACCGGCGAGCTCGTTGAAGCCGCGCTGCTGGAATGGCGGCGCGAGGCGCATGTGCCGGTGCCGGCGTTTGAGCGCTTCACCGCCGAGGCACGCAGGGCGCTCCGGACGGCGGCCGAAACGGCGGCGCTGCTCGAACACCGCCACGTCGACCCGTTTCATCTCCTGATCGGGGGCCTTCAGGTGCCCGACAGCCTGGCGGCGCGCGTGCTGTCGCCGTTCTGGGAACAGGGCGAGCTGGGCGCGGTCGGCGAGGCGATGGACCTGGGCGGCAGAGTCGGGCCGCACCCATTTCATCAAGCCACCGGCGTTTTTAGTGAGGCCGCGCGCCGCGTCGTGGCCGAGGACGCGCTTGCTCTGGCTTACCGCTTAGGGCATGAGCAGATCAGCACCGGGCATCTGCTGCTGGCCACGCTCGACAGCCGCGACCGCACCACCGAGGCGATGACGCGACCCCACACGCAGCGTCTGGCACGCTCGCTGATACGAAGCCTTCCGGGCGCGGAGCGGCGCTTGGGCGAAGCGGACCTCGCCTGGATCCAGTTCGACGTCCTGACCCGCATGCTCGTCGACGGGTTTCGGCGCATCCTCCCGCCCGGTTGGCGGGTGATGGGCTCGGCCCGGAGCGACATCCACCTGCGCGTCCCGGACTCACGGTCAGAATCGGACTTCCAGATCCGCCCCGGCTGGATCGTCGCCGAAGACGGGACGGCACCCGAGCGGCTCCAGCGGGTCACCCAGTGGATGCTCGAACGCCTCCAGGCGGCCGTCATCGCCACGACCGGAAGGCCCTGGCCGGAGGCACCCGACGGAGCGACTCCGGACGTCCATGCCGAGCTGGTCGACGACCGCTACAACCCGAAGCTCCGAGTCGGGTATGGCGACCCGAAATCGCCGGTGGCGGCGCCGGCCGCGCACGCCATCCACCTCAACATGGTGATTAGCACCCTCTAGTCGCCGCCAGACGCTGTAGTAGGCGCCGGGCCAGGCCCCACCGGGCGCGGCGACCTTTACTGCTCCTCGCGCGTGTCGCCAGGGGGATTCTCAGCAAACCACTGCGCGATCCCCGGCATGCGCTGCTCGAAGTCACCCGGCGACGAGACATTGAGCATCCCCGCGGGTTTGCCGCTGCGGTTCTCGAAGGTGTGGGTCACACCTCCCGGTACCAGCACGAAGGAACCGGCGCTCGCGTCGATCCACTCGCTGCCGACCAGCATGGTCATCGTGCCGGCAAGGATGTAAAACACGTCGTCCTTTGGATGCGAGTGCTCCCCGGGCCCCTTGGTGTACGGGGCAAGCCACCACTCCGAGATCGAATAGGCACACCCCGTTTCGGCGCCGTCGGCCTTGAACGTGGCGGAGATGCGACCCATCAGATATCCCCTGCCCTCACCCGGTCCGAGAACCACTGGACGTCGGTCAGCGCTGCTCACGTGTCGCTCATGTTCGCACTAGTCGGTGACCTTGGTTAGGAGCAGCCACGCGCTGACGACGCCGCCGCCCAGTCCGGAGATGACCGGCGCGACCAGGATGTACAGCCCAGCCTTTGAGCCGACGGTCACCGTGACACCGGAGGCGAGCAGCAACACCGACGTTATGCCGTTCGGCGAGACGGCGTCGAGCAACTGGGCAACCGGCTGCGAGCTGGCCGCCTCGATGCCCGAGCGCGCGCGCCGGTCCAGGAGCACCAGGACGGCAACGAGCGTTACAGCGATGGCGATCAGCTCGCCGCCGAGCACCTGGTGTGCCTCGCGCGGGATCGCGAGAACGATGGCGACGAGCAGGACGGAGAAGAACAGCGACAGCGCCTGGGCCGCACGGTTCCTGAGCTCCTTGGACGCCACGATTACGTTGACTCGGATCGAGACCGCGACGAACAGCAGTCCGACGAGCGCGGCCGCCGCCGCACCGATGATCTCGGCAAAGGTGGCCCATTTCTCCACGACGAGCGGGAGAGTACGGGCTCGTTCGGCTCAGCCGCACGACACTCACCGAAACGTGATCAACGCCATTGCGGGAGCTGCTGCACCGACCACTTGTTGCCATCGGGATCGCTGAAGAACACGAACGACCCCCACGGGAACTGCTGGACGTCACTCACCTCGACGCCGCGCTGCGCGAGCTCGTCGTGTGCCTTCTCGATGTCCTCAACGACGAGCTGAAGACCCTGGACGGACCCAGGCGCGGCCTCCGTCACTCCCATCCCGAGGGCGATCGAGCAGGCCGAACCGGGCGGCGTGAGCTGAACGAATCGGATCTCCTCGCTGACCGTGTGATCGTGATCGGCGTTGAAGCCCGCTTGCTCGACGTAGAACGACTTGGCTCGATCGACGTCGGATACGGGGATCGCTACCAGCTCGAGCTTCCAGTCCACGACGCTTCTCCTTTCGGTAGGTGCATGAAGCGTGAGCCGCTCGGGCTCAACCGGGGACACTAGGCGGAAAAGAGGTCCGCTTCGGTCCGCTAGCTGCTCTCCACGAACCGGCGAAGGGCCTCCCGCCCGTCGCCCACCACGGGCCCGCCGTGGGCCAGCAGGAGCACATCGAAGTCGAGGTCGAGCAGGCCGCGATAGGAATCGCGCAGACCCCGCTTGGTCCGCTCGGGCTCGTCCATCAGATAGTCGGGGACGAACTGGAGCTCCTCGCCGCTGCGCCAGCGCACCACGCCGTCCGCGCAGGCCAGCGCCCCGTGGCGGGGAATGTGCAGCGCGGTCTCATCGGGACAGATCGCGTCGACCTCGTGCACGACGATCTCACCCGGCAGTTCGTCACCGAACTGGAACGGCACCACCGGACCGCGTCCCTCGAGCTCGTACACCCCTTTGTCGATGCAGCGCACGGCACACCCGAAAGCCTCCCGGAGCTTCCAGGCGTCTCGATCGTGGTGGCGGTTGCTGAGCACGGCGTGCTCGACGCCGCCGTGTTCGTCAAACCACTCGAGCCCATCGGGTGGGATCATCGGGTCGATCACGACGTGGTCTTGCTCCAGGTAATAGGAGCTCACGTCGGCGCCGATCGACTCGCGTCGCGCGGTCCAGTGCCAGAGACCAGGACGGATTTCGATCATCTCGCCCTACCCTAGCCGCCCCGCCCTGCAATTGACTAGTCAACTATAATTCTTGCTATGAATGCCAGCACTACACGCCCGGATGGCGACATCCTCACGCTCGAGGAGCCTGCGGCCGCGATGCCTCACAAGGCCGCCGGCCTCGCGCCCCAGTGCGCGGTTTCAGACGACGAGAGCTCGAGCCTGGACGGCGACGCACTCGAGGCGTGGCGCAGCTACCTCCAGAGCCACGCCACGATCCTGCGTCTGCTCGACGCCGAGCTCGTGTCCGAGCATGGCATCACGACCCGCGACTACGAGGTGCTGCTGTACCTGGCTCAGGCCCCGGATCGCAAGCTGCCCATGTCGGCACTGGCCGAGAGCACGATGCTCACCCGATCGGGCATCACCCGTTTGGTCGACGGTCTCGTCTCCGGCGGATTCATCGAGCGAGCGGCGTGCCCGAATGACGCGCGCGTGTCCTACGCGCAACTCACCGACGAGGGGTTCGCCAAGCTCCGCCATGCCGGTTGCACGCACGTGCTCAGCATCCGTCGACTGTTTCTCGAGCACTTCGACGCCGACGAGACGGCGCGACTGGCCTCGCTGCTCGGGCGGCTTCCCGGCGCCCAGGCAGGCGGCAGCTGCACGGTCGATCGAGATCGATGAGCGCGACCCCAGCCTCGGTGGAGGGCGCCGCGGCGAACGGAATCGATCACAGCACCGCGCTTGGAACCGTTCGCCTGACCGTCTCCGACCTGGATCGCTCGCGCCTGTTCTATGAACAGGCGATCGGGCTGACGGCAACCGAGCGCGACGATGGGACGCTGGCGCTTGGCGTCCCGGGCGACCCGGCGCTCATCGAGTTGCGCGGTGACACGGCCACCCCGGCCCTGAACCGTCGCGCCACCGGCCTTTATCACCTGGCGATCCTCGTCCCGACGCGGCTTGACCTCGCGTTCGCACTCGGCCGCCTGGCCGTGACGCGCTGGCCGCTGGACGGCGCCTCCGACCATCTGGTCAGCGAGGCGCTTTACCTGTCCGATCCCGACGGGAACGGCATCGAGATCTACCGGGACCGCCCCCGCGCGGACTGGCCGCGCGCGGATGGACAGCTCCAGATGGCGACCACGCCCCTCGATCTCGACGACGTGCTCGACGAGCTGCGCGCCGCGCCCGAGCGCCAGGACCAGGCGCCGGCCGGCACTCGGATCGGACACGTCCACCTGCAGGTCTCGGATCTCGCCGCGGCCGAGGCCTTCTACCACGGGGTGCTCGGCTTCGACGTCACGGTTCGCGGCTACCCCGGCGCGCTGTTCGTGTCGGCCGGCGGCTACCACCACCACATCGGGCTCAACACGTGGCACAGCGCCGGCGCCGAGCCGCCCGCCGCAGGAGCAGTCGGGCTACGTTCGTTCACGATCGAGCTCCCCGACGCCGACGGCCTGACCGGCGTGAGCGCTCGGATCGAAGCGGCCGGCATGCGCTACGAACGCCGGCCGTACGGGATCCTGGTGCGCGACCCATCCGGCACAGCGGTGATCCTGACGGTCGCCCGCCGGCGCATGTGATCTTTCGGTGTGCCGGTACCCTAGGCACTCCCGGCGACGTGGCGGAGTGGCTACGCAGCGGCCTGCAAAGCCGTCTACACCGGTTCGATTCCGGTCGTCGCCTCTCGGGCCAGTCTCTTGACCTCCTGCCGGGACTAGGCCAGCATCATGCGAGCCAAGCGTGCGGTCTCACTGCCCGTTTGATCGAGCAGCACCACGAAAACGCGTTTCCGCGGGAACGCAACCTCCCGGTTGCGCATAGTTCTCGAGTAGTGCACTCGATCGAATGCCTGCGGCGTCGGTCTCCGAGCGACGGCGACCGATAAGAAGTCGGCATCGATCGTAAGAAAGACGCTCTTGCTCGGCGGGATCGCCGGTCCATGAAAGGCACGACCCAGGTGGTGCCCGAGGAGGACCCATGCCAGACAGCCAGCTCGATATCGACCCGGGTGTCGCTCGCCTGCGTACGCCATGGACGGCGCATCTCGCAGTCGAGACGCGACACCTCCGTTACTTTCTCGCCGTCGCCGAGTGCCGCAACTTCAGCCGCGCGGCTGAACGGGTCGGCATTGCCCAGCCCGCTCTGTCGCAACAGATCCGTCGCCTTGAGGAGATCCTCGGCACGATTCTCTTTATCCGCACCAACCGCCGCGTGGCGCTGACTCCGTCGGGAGAGGCGTTGGAGCGCGAGGCGCGGGCGGTACTTCACGCCGTGCATCGTGCGATCGACGCTGCCCAGCGCGTCGAACGCGGCGAGGTCGACCAGCTGACGATCGGCTACTCCTCGCAGCTCGGGGTGAGCCTGCTCCCACGTCTCGTACGCCGCGTTAGGGCCGGGAGACCGGGCCTGACCCTGCGCCTGCTCGAGATGTCCGCGAGAGAGCAGATGGCCGGACTTGCCGACCAGCAACTCGACGCGGGCCTGATTCTGGGCGACGTGTCGCCAATGCCCGGAGTAAGGGTGACCCCAGTGCTCAATGAGCGCGTGGTCGTCGCCGTCGGCGCAGCGCACCCTCTGGCCAGCGCCGGAGTTGACGATCTGGATACGCTCCGCGAGCATCGTTTCATCGCCGTCGAGGACCCGACCTCACCGGCGTATCTGCCGTTCGTGGGCAGCATCGCCGGCGAACGCATTGCCTTGCGACAGGTGGACCGCGTTTCCAGCGTCCAGGCTCAACTGGCGCTCGTCGCTGCCGGCCTGGGGGCGAGCCTCGTGCTCTCATCTCAGGACGAGATCTATGGCGACGACGTCGTTACCTTCGAGCTGGCGCAGCTGCCGAGCCTGCCCGTCCAGCTCGCGCTCCACGAGTCGGCGCCCAGGCCCGCGCTCGAGCATCTGATCGAATCGGTGATGGCGGTCGGAGTGGTGCTTGGTCGCCTGCACGGCAGCCGTTCCGATACCGCGATCCCCGTCGCAGCATGATGGCGCGCTCACGACAGGCGATTGTCGTGGGAGGATCGCTGGCCGGGCTCTCATGCGCGCTCACGATCGCCCGCGCCGGGGTGCGAACTCTGGTGCTCGAACGATCGCCCGCCTCGCTGGTCGACGGCGCCGGACTGGGTGTCGATCTCGGGTTGCTGGCGCGGGTGGCCGGCGACGATGTCGCTGCGCCCGGGCGGCTGCCGGTGCTCCACGACCGCACACGCGACTCGGCGGCGTACATCGACGTTCGCTCCTGGCTGCGCAGCCGCGCGCTCGAGCACGAGTTGATCGAAGTCGATGAACACGCCGAGGTTGTCGGGCTCGAGGACGGCGATGGCGACGAGGTGACCGTCCGCACAGCGAACACTCAGCACCGGGCAGCGATCGTGGTCGGTGCCGACGGCGTGCGCAGCATCACTCGCGGCTTCGTCGAGCCCCGGCGGCCCGACGCGGAATACGCCGGCTATCTGCTGTGGCGGGCGCTGGTGGACGAGCACGGGTTGTCGCAGGCGCCGGCGATGATCCCTCCCCGCGACACGATGCGTCTCAGCTCCCACGAGGGCTATCAACTGGTCGCGTACGCCGTGCCCGGCGCAGACGGGTCGGTCGATCCCGGCCACCGCAGACTGAGCATCGCGTGGTACGACGGCGGTCGCTCGAAGCTGCTGCGCGAGACCAAGTGCGTTGAAGGCTCGCGTGTACTTCAGAGTCTCACTCCCGACCGCATTCCCAAGGACGTGATCGGTGAACTGCAATCGCTCGCCGGCGGCTGGCCGCGGCCCTGGGGTGAGGTGATTGGCCGGGCGCTCGACCGGGGCCTGATGTTCGGCTTTCCGATCGCCGAGTACGTCCCGACAGCGGTCGCCAATGGTCGCGTCGCGATCGCCGGAGACGCTGCTCATGTGGCGACGCCCATGACCGGGCGCGGGTTTGTCACCGCTTTGGAGGACGCGCTGGCGATCGGCTCCGCCTTAGCCGAGAACGGGCTTGTGCGCGACGCGATGACCGCCTACGAGCGCCGGCGACTCGAGCCGGTCCGCTCGCTTGTCATGTCCGGACGGGTGTGGAGCGAGGCCTTTCTACATCCCGACCGGCTCATCTCCCGCTGATCAAAGGTCCTCGATCACCCAGCGGCCGTAGTAGCGGACGTGCCGGGCATGGGCAGAGCGCAGCAGTGCCGCGGCCTCTGCGGCCTGCACCTCGTCCTGCACCTCCACGGCGATAAGCGACGCGCCGGCCTGAACGGCGCTGATGTAGCCGGAGGCCTCGCTGCTGCGTCCGCGCAGCCGCTGACGCAGTCGCTGGATCGCGCGTCGGATGTGCGCGCCGCTTCCCTCGGGGGCGCCGTCGGCATCGAGCAGCTCCAACGCCGCGTCGCCGGACAGGACGGATATCCCGGATTCGAGGTGGCCCGCCGCAGCGAGCCGGTGCTGGGCGTCCTCGGCTTCGCTCGGATCGCGGGTCACGCCGACCACGAAGTTCTCCGGGAACGACGAGTCGGCCTTGTCGGATGTAGCTGCGTCACTCATCGGCCTCTTGTCTCCAGTCAGTTGTGGCGCAGGGTCGACTGCGCGATCGGATGGGGTGGCTGACCCCCGGCGCTCGCTGCCTGCCGGTGCAGTTCGCCCTGGCTGGTGCGCCGGCTCAGCTGCGCTGCGACGGCCGCGGCCGCGGCGATCGCGAGGCCGGATCCGACTAGGAAAGCGAGGCGGTACCCGGCCGTCAGGGAATGGTCATGACTTGTCTCGGCGACCGAGATCGCGACGAGGGACGCCAGCCCGAGCGCGGCGCCTGTCTGCTGGCCGGTGACGAACAACCCCCCAGCCAGGCCCTGCTCGCTCGACGAGACCCCGGCGGTGATCGCCACCGATGCGCTCGGAAGCGCCAGGCCAATCCCCAGGGCTGTGAGTATGAGGCCGGGCGCGATCGCCGCGCCATAGGAAGCGGTCGGCGTGATCTGGGACAGATAGGCCTGCCCGGCCGCGATGCAGACCAGGCCGAGGATCAAGACGCTCTTGACCGGGACACGTGCGAGCAGCCGTCGGGCGAGCAGCGTCGAGGTACAGACCACGGTCAGTGTCGACGGCAGCAGGGCCAGACCGGTGAGCAGCGGAGTAAATCCGCGGACATGCTGGAGATACAGCGAGGTGAAGTAGACGTAACCGGCCAGGACCGCTCCCGTCAGCACCATCGCCTCAAGCGCAGCGCGACGTGTCGGCGAGGCGAACAAACTCAGTGGAAGCATCGGATCGCGCCCTCGGCGCTGGACGACGACGAAGACGATCGCGAGCAGCAGACCCAGCAGAATCGGGCCCCAGGTGATCGCCGCCGCGAAGCCGTGGCTCTCGCCGTTGCTCAGGCCGAGGATCAGTCCGGCAAGAGACAGAACACTCAGCGTCGCGCCCGCCACATCGAGGCCCGACGCTTTGTCCGGACGGACCGCCGGCAAGAACCGCGGCACCATCGTCAGCATCACCGCGATCAAGGGCGGGTTGATCAGGAAGATGGCGCGCCAACCCAGGTACTGCGTCAACAACCCACCGACCACGATCCCGACGGTCGCACCCGCGGCGGTCGCGGCTTGCCAGATGCCGAGCGCCCGGTTGCGCTCTGGGCCCTCGGGATAGGTCGCGGTCAGCAGCGACAGAGCTGCCGGCGCCACGAGCGCGCCGGCCGATCCTTGGATGATCCGAGCCGCGATGAGCATCGCCGCCGACTGGGCCAGACCGGCGAGCAGCGACGCGAGCGCGAAGCCCGCTAGCCCCATGCTCAACACTCGCCGCCGTCCCAGGAGATCGGCGGCCCGACCACCGACGAGTAGCAGCGAACCGAAGGTCAGCGCATACCCGGTGACCAGCCACTGCAGGGCAGAGCTGGACAGCCGGAGGTCGCGCTCGATCGAGGGAAGGGCGACGGTCACGATGCTGAAATCCAGTTGCAGGACAAACTGTGCGCCACAGATGAGCGCCAGAGCGACCGCACTCCCCGCGCGCAACCGGTCAACGCCGGATGCGGACAGTCGAGACGTCGAGGTCATCGATGGACGCCCACGCTCCTCGTCTGGGCGAGCAGACCAACGGCGCCAAGAGCATCCGCTGCCCGATTGATCACGCACGTAGATCAATCGCGCGCATGAGAGTCGGGGCCAACCCTGTCATTCATCTCCGCTCTTGACGCCCGCCGCGCGCGGCGCTAAGAGGCAGGCGTGATCTCGCCCGCCTCCCCTCGAGTCCTCGTCGTCGGCGGCTCTTTGGTAGGCCTGGCGTCCGCGATCGCCCTCGCCCGCCGGGGCGCCGCGGTGACCGTGCTTGAGCGAGCCGGCGACGTGACCAGCACCCTCGGCGGGGGCCTCGGCGTCGACGTCGACCTGCTGCGGCACGTCACCGGGCTGGAGGACGAGCCGCCGGTGTACTGGGGCGTAGATCGGGCGACCAGTGCCTGGGCGCTCTTGACCGAATGGCTAACCGCGCAGGCGCGGGACCACGAGCACATCGACATCAGGCAGCGAACTGAGGTGACCAAGGTCGGTGAAGGCTGGGCGCTCAGCGCTGCCGGCAAGCGGTTCGAAGCAGATCTGAT
>Ga0335072_10004798_pt1 | contig 19981 bp, 15 predicted proteins | sample Lox_Sample_21_FD_206725 | JGI IMG/M metagenome (GOLD analysis project Ga0335072, IMG submission 206725) | Soil microbial communities from Loxahatchee National Wildlife Refuge, Florida, United States - Lox_Sample_2.1 | ecosystem: Environmental > Terrestrial > Soil > Wetlands | place: USA...
ACGCCGAGTGCCGAGGCGCTGTTGTAGTTGCTCGCGCCGCTCATCGCGAACGCGTACTGGTAGATGAGCATCACCACGGACAGCGTGTTGTCGCCCACGCCCCCGCCGCCGTTGGTCAGCACGAACGACTCGATGAACATCTGCATGGTGGCGACGACCTGCAGCATCAGCAGCAGCGTGAGGATCAGCCTGGTCTGCGGGATGGTCACGTGCCTGATCCGCCGCAGGATGCCCGCCCCCTCAAGCTCGGCGGCCTCGTAGAGCTCGCCGGGGATGTTCTGCAGCGCGGCCAAGTAGATCAGCGTGGCGCTGCCCATGTTCATCCAGGTCGACGCGATCACCACCGACACCATCGCGGTGCTGATGAACCCGTTGCCCGGCTGGAACACCCACTGCGACGTCGGCAGGTGCAGGATGTGCAGAATGTCGTCGAACAGCCCGTACTGCGGGTTGTAGAAGTAGGCGAACAGCAGCAGTGCCGAGGCCGGCGGCAGCATCACCGGCAGGTAGACGAGCACCCGCAGGTAGCCGCGCGCGTGCCGTAGCTCGTTGAGCACGATCGCCACCGCGAACGGGATCGCGTACCCGATGACGAGCGCGAGCAGGGTGAACTCGAGCGTGTTCCGCCACGCCTGCCAGAAGGTCGGGTCACGGAATATCCGGAGGTAGTTCGACCACCCCGCAAACGCGTAGCCGCCCCCGTACACGGGCTTCTGGAAGCTCATGATGACTTCGCGGACGATCGGGTACCAGGAGAAGAAGGAGAAGCAGAGGACCGCGCCGACCAGGAACCCCCAGGCCGCGGCGTTGCGGCGGGCTCCTGGCAGCAGTGCCCGCGGCTGCCGCCGGCCCGCGGCAGCCGGCGCGGCGGCGCGCCGCGCGGCGCTGGTGACAACGTTCGCCATTGCTTCTCCTGTTAGTCGCGCTCGCGGGCCCGGGGCGGGCGGCGGAGGCCGCCGCCCGCCCCGCGCTCCGCTGGGGATCGGTAATGAACAACCGGAGCGGATTACCCCGCGCTGTTCGCCAGGATGGTGTTGACGTTGGCCGCCGCCGTCTTAAGCAGTTGCGGGATGTTGGCGTTCGGTTCTGTCAGCACCGCGAGCATGACCGGGTCCAGCGTCTTGTAGACGGCCTGGGCGTCGAGCGGCTCGCCGTCGCCGGGCTCCTGCGCGTTGACGAACGGCGTGTAGTACGAGGTGTTGATCGTCGCGTACTGGGTGCGGAGCTGGTTGATCTTGGCGCCGGTGGCGCCGTCGAAGAGCTCGGGTTCGGGGAAGCCGACCGGGAAGCCGTCCGCTTTCTGCCTGGCGAAGTTGAACTGGCCGTCGCCCGGCGTCAGGTCCTCGAAATCGATCCACTTGATGCCGGCCTCGATCTGCGCCGGGGTGTCGTGCGGGGCGAACATGTAGTCGTTGCCGCCGGACAGCGAGCCCGCCGGGGTGCCGGTCAGGCTGGGCAGCGGGCCCATGCCGATGTCGCTGAGGTTGCCCTTGTCAGTCGGCACGATCACGTTATAGATGTCGTCGGGCGCGGCGATGTACATGCCGAGCTTGCCCGCCGCGAACTGCTGCTGCAGCGTGCCCCAGGCCAGGCCCTGGGTGGCGCTCATCGCGTTGTCGGTGAACCGCAGCGTGTGCAGCGCCTGCAGGACCGCCATGCCGTCGGAGTTGTCGAAGCTGGCCGTCGGGGTGGCGCCGGTGTCGTTGACCATGCTGCCGCCGAGGGCGTCGATGTACGAGGAGAAGTGCCAGCCGCCGTTGTTGCCTGCGCTGTAGTCACCCCAGCCCTCGATGCCGTTGCCGAGCTTGGAGATGGCGGTGGCGTCGGCCTCGACCTGCGCCCAGGTGGTCGGCGGGTCGTTGGGGTTGAGTCCGGCCTCGGAGAACAGCTGCCTGTTGTAGATGAGGCCCTGGGTGTAGTTGGAGGTCGGCAGGCCGTAGATGGTCGAACCCGCGGTGACCGCCTTCATCGAACTCGGCACGATGTCCTTGAGCGTGGGCACGGTCGTTGAGTTCACGTACGGGGTGATGTTGGCGGCCTGGCCGGCGAGGAGAACCTGCGGCAGGTCGGTGAAGTAGGTGTAGTAGATGTTCGTCTCGGTCCCGCCGCGCAGCATCGCGGTGAACGTCGCCGGTACCGCGTCGCACGGGTAGTTGTAGACGCTGTCGACGGTGATGTTGGGGTTGGCCTTCTCGAAGATGGCCACGTCTTCCAGCCACTCCTTGTGCTGCACTGGCTGCTGCGCCGCGGGCGGCGCGCAGTCGATGCTGATGGTGACCTTGCCGCCTGACCCGGCCGACGAGTTGTTCGAAGCCGAGTTGCTCGAGCATGCCGCCGCGGCGAGGACGAGACCCGCCACTGCGACGGCCGCGACCACCGGGCGGTGGCGCAGCCGGTCATACATGCTGCTCATCGCTGCATCCCTTCCCTGGGCTGAACGTGGGCGATGGGCATGCCCGCCCTGTTCAGCTCACCTGTCGCGCTCTGCAGCCGGGTCGGGTGCCGTCGCCGTTACGGGGAACATACATAGCAAGACAAAGGCCAGCAAGATCCTGATGATCTCATGCAAAGAAACAACAACTGTCTGCAGATCTCCGACTCTTGTCCCATGGATACGTGTCCATCAGTCCACGGCTTCGTGGCCTGCGAATTCATACTTGCAAGCTTGATCAGCTGTAGTCGGAAGTCGGTAAAGATATCTCTCTGATAACGCAATTACTTGCGTTAAATTGCCGTATTCTTGCGTCATGACACGTACTCCTGCCCGGCGGCTCGCCGAGGTCGCGAAGAAGGTCGGGGTCAGCGAGGCCACCGTGAGCCGAGTGCTCAACGGCAAGGCAGGCGTGTCCGACAGCACCAGGGACACTGTGCTCACGGCGCTCGACGTGCTCGGGTACGAGCGGCCGAGCAAACTCCGCGGGCAGCGCGCCCGGCTCATCGGACTCGTACTGCCCGAACTGCAGAACCCGATCTTCCCCGCGCTCGCCGAGGCCATCGGCGCTGCCCTTGTGCAGCGCGGGTTCACCCCGGTGCTCTGCACTCGCACCGCGGGCGGCCTGTCCGAGGCCGACTACGTGGACATGCTGCTCGAGCAGCACGCGTCCGGGGTGGTGTTCGCCGGCGGCAACTACCATGAGGTCGCCGCACCGCACGACCACTACCGGCTGCTGCGCCGCCGGGGGGTCCCGGTCGTGCTGATCAACGCAGCGGTCGACAACCTCGACTTCCCGTGCGTCGCGACCGACGACGCCTTCGCCGCCACGCAGGCTTTCACCCACCTGTCCGCGCTCGGCCACGACCGGATCGGCCTCGTCCTCGGCCCGGACGACCACATGCCCTCGCGCCGCAAGCTGGCCGGCTTCACCGCGGCGGCGCAGCGCGCGGGAATCAGCCTGGCCCCGGTCGAGCACGCCCTGTTTTCCCTGGAGGGCGGCCAGGCGGCCGCGACGCGGATGCTGCGGCAGGGCGTAACCGGCATCATCTGCGCCAGCGACGTGCTGGCGCTCGGCGCGATCCGCGCGGTCCGCCGGGCCGGCCTGACGGTGCCGGGCGACATCTCCGTGGTCGGCTACGACGACTCGGCCCTGCTGAACTGCACCGACCCGCCGCTCACCACGGTCAGGCAGCCGATCGAGCCGATGGGTATGTCAGCCGTCGCCCTGCTGGTCAACCAGATGGAAACGGTAATAGCACAGCACCCCGAGGAACTCCTCTTCGAGCCGGAACTCGTCCTCAGAGGGTCGACCGGCCCGGCCCCGCTCCGCGAGGCCTGACCGTTAGCTGGCGAGCTGACCTCAAGCCGTCTTAGTCGCGACGCCGATGATGGCCGGGCGCACGAAGGGCGGCGCCTTCGGCAGCGCGGTGTGCTCCACCGACGTGACGGTGAAGCCCGTCTGCCTGATGGTGTCCAGGGTGGGCCGGTTGCAGTCGCACCTGACCACCAGCCGGTTGAGCCAGTTGATCCTGTCCTGCTGCCGCGCCCGTGCCGGGTCATCGGAACGGACGTGCTCGAGGAACAGCAGCCTGCCCCCGGGCCGAAGGACCCGGCGCAGCTCGCGCAGTGCCCGCGGCTGGTCGTCGACTCCGCACAGGACCAGCGTCGAGACGGCTACGTCAAAAGTGGCGCTGTCGAACGGAAGGTCCTCTGCCGGGGTGCGCAGAACCTTGGCGGCGGAGTCGAGATCACGAACCCGGCGTTCCAGCCGCCGCAACATCGGCACCATTGGCTCTGTCACCGTGAGCGACTCGACCCCAGGTCCGTACCAGGGCAGGTTTTCTCCGGTCCCGCCACCGATCTCGAGGACCTCGCCGGCCGCGTCCGCGAGCAGCCGGCGGCGCATCGCACTGAGCCCGGCTTTCTCGCTCCTGGCCAGCTGCCGGTCATAGGTGATGGCGAAAAGGCTGTCCCGCAACGACATGGCTGACTCGCTTCGTTCCCGCGCCCTCCCGCTGAGAGCACCTGTGTTACCGACCGTAGGAGCGGGCACGGTCCGGCCACATGAGGCCAATGCCCCATCTTCTCCGCTCATCGTTGCCCCCGGGCGCACCGGGGCCGCGGGTTACCCTTGTGCGGTGGAAACTGCGGGGCACTCGCGGATCCGGCTGGCGGAGCTCGTCGCGTCGCTGTCCCTCGGCGTGGACCTTGGCTTCGGTCAGCCGATGGAGCACGTGCTGCGCCAGTGCCTCATTGCGCTGCGGCTGGCCGAGCGGCGCGCGCTGAGCGAGCAGGACCGGGCGGCCGTCTACTACACCGCCCTGCTGGTCAACGTCGGCTGCCACTCCGACGCACATGAGCAGGCGAAGTGGTTCGGCGACGACATCGCACTGAAATCCGGGAAGTACGAGCACGAGATGCGCAGCCTGCGCGGAACGCTGGCGATGCTGCGGCTGATCGGGGCGGGGAATCCGCCGCTGCACCGGTTCCGGGTCGGGCTGGAGTTCGCGCTCTCCGGGCACCGCGAGGTCGACGGGATGATCGCCCAGCACGCCCGGCTGGCCCGGACCCTGGCCGAGCAGCTCGGCCTGCCGCCCCCGGTCCGCGCGGCGATCGGCGCCGCGTACGAGCAGTGGGACGGGCACGGCTGGCCCGGCGAGCTGCGGGCCGAGGCGGTGCCTATCGCGGCGCGGATCGCGCAGCTCGCCGAGTTCATGGAGGTGGCGCACCGGGTGCGCGGGGTGGCGGGGGCGCGGGCCCTGGCCTGTGCCCGGCTGGGCAGGCAGTTCGACCCGGATCTCGTGGCCTTGGTGTGCGCGGCGCCGGACGAGATCTTCGCCGGCCTCGACACGGTCCCAACCTGGCAGGCGGTAATCGCCGCCGAGCCGGCCCTCGCCGTCGAGCTGTCGCCGGACGAACTGGACAACGCGCTGACCGCCATCGCGAACTTCGTCGACCTCAAGTCACCCTTCATGCTCGGTCACTCGGTCGCGGTGGCGGAGCTGGCCGAAGACGCCGGGAGCAGGCTGGGACTGCCGGCCGAGAAGACGGACCTGCTGCGCCGGGCCGGCCTGGTCCACGGGTACGGCCGCCTTGGCGTGTCTAACTCGATCTGGGACCGGCCCGGGCCGCTCAGCGCCGGCGAGTGGGAACGCGTCCGGATGTCGCCCTACCTGACCGAGCGCATGCTGCGGCAGTCGGCGGCGCTGGCGCCACTCGGCGAGATCGCGGTGCAGGTACGGGAGCGGCTGGATGGCAGCGGGTACCCGCGCGGGCTTTCCGGCGGCGCGATCTCCCGGCTCGCCCGGGTGCTCGGCGCGGCGGAGGCCTATCAGTCGATGCGTGAACCGCGGCCGTACCGGCCCGCCCGGCTGGCGCCGGACGCCGCGGCCCAGCTGGAGGCCGAGGTGCGCGCGGGCCGCCTTGACGCAGCCGCGGTCGGCGCCGTCCTTGAGGCGGTCGGCCACCGGGTTGCGCGGCGCAGGGCGGCGGTGGCGGGCCTGACCGCCCGCGAGATCGAGGTGCTGATCCTGGTCGCCCGCGGCGCGTCGAACAAGCAGATCGCGGCCAGCCTCGTGATCACGCCGAAGACGGCGGGGAACCACGTCGAGCACATCTACGCGAAGATCGGCGCCTCGAACCGGGCCGCGGCGGCGATGTTCGCCGTCCAGCACGGCCTGCTGCCCGAGGACGAGACCGCCGTTCCCGTCCGCTGAGCCAGGTTACTGGTCCTCGTAGAAGGCGAACACACGGACCTCGATGGATGCGCGGGGCGGGGCGGAGGGCGGGCAGGACTCGTTCACGAACGCGCTGTGCGGCACCTGCTCGGCGTGGCCGGGGGCGGAGTCGAACGACCTGAACACGTACGCCTCATCCGGCGTCATGTCGGGGCAGTACCACCAGCGGTGCGCCCCGCTGTGGTAGTAGGTGATGTTCTCCCAGGTCAGTACCTCTCCGCTGGCCGACTTCATGGTGATCTCGCAGTACTGCTTGTCCTGCGGTGCGACCGAGCGCGTATCGCACAGCGCGAGCGGCACGTCCTGCGGCGGCCCGGAGAACGTCCGCCACACGTTGAAGACCGAGTACCGGTGGCGCAGCCGCTCCGCGACCTCGCCGGCCGGCACGTTCCTGCGCAGCATCGACTCGGCGGCCGGGGCGCTGAAGTCCGCGTGCGCGAAGTCCCCGGTGAACGTGGCGCCGGCGGGCCGGGCGCCAACGCGGCCGCTGACCCGCACCACGGGGCTGTTGAGCAGCGCGGTCGCCGTGCAGCCGGTGAGCGAGCGGACGAGTTCGCGGGCCTCGGCGACGTATGCTCCCTGGACCTGGTCGCGGTCGTAGAAGTCGCGGACGGACGTGGCCGCCGGTGCCAGCGTGAACCCCTCGCGGTCGAGGGAGAAGCCGCCGCCGGCCGCGCGCATGTCCGAGATGGTGACCGGCTTGCCGGAGAGCGGAAGCGCGGTGAAATCGGGCCGTTCCGCGGGTCCGGGACGCCGCGGCGGGTCGTAGTACGCGATCTGCGCGCGCATCACGTTACCGCCCCTTAAGTTCCGCGCTCGCGGCCTGCTGCCTGAGCGCCTCCTGCTCGCGGAAGGCCTCGGCGATGGCCTGGTGGCGCTCGGCGACCATCGGGTACCAGTCCGGGTGGGTGAGGGCGTACAGGTCGCCGCGCTTGATCGCCCTGACCACCACGGCGCCGGCTTCCTCCGGGTAGATCCACCGGTACCTGGGGTTGTCCTCGAGTTCGATGTCCACGTCCTTGAAGCCGGCGTCGGGCAGGCCGGCGGGCCGGTTGCGGGACGACGTGCCGATGCTCGTGTGCACGGTGCCCGGACAGAGCACGGACACGCCGACCCGCGAGTTGTCCGCGGCCAGTTCGGCGGCCAGCACCTCGGTCAGCCCGACCACGCCGTACTTGGCCGCGGCGTACGCGCCGAGCCGGGGACCGGCGACCAGGCCGGCCATGGAGGCGGTGTTCACGATGTGCCCGCCCTCGCGGTTCTGCTTGAGGATGGGCAGGAACGTGTGCACGCCGTGGATGACGCCCCACAGGTTCACGCCGAGCATCCAGCGCCAGTCGTCAAGCGTGAGGTCGGCGACGGGCGCGAGCGGCCCGATGCCGGCATTGTTGCAGACGACGTGGACCGCACCGAACTCGTCGAGGACCGCGCGGGCCAGCGCGTCGACGCTGGCCGGGTCGCTCACGTCGGTCTGGATGCCGGCCGCGCCGATCTGGGCGGCGGTCTCTTCCAGCGCGTCGCGCTGGATGTCGGCGATCACGACCCGGGCGCCCTCGGCGAGAAGCCTGGTGGCGATCCCCTTCCCGATTCCCGAGGCGCCGCCGGTCACGATGGCGACCTTCCCGTTCAGGTCCGGCAGTCCGCTCATCGGCTGACCGCCGCAGTGGTGAACGCCAGCATGCCCCTGTCCGCCATGGCTCGTTCCTCCCGGGGGGCGGCCTCCGAGTCCCCCGCGGGGAAGCTCTCAATGACGTGGGGTAGCCGAGGCCGTCCGGTTGCCTTGTCTCTTCACCTGTGAGATTCCTCGGCCGGCCGCGCCGGTGCAATGGCCCCAGGACACGGAAAACGGACCGCTGGGCGTACCCCAGTACGCCCAGCGGTCCGCTGTGTGCTCAGGACAAGTGCCCCGGGCTCAGGCGGCGGTGACGCCGGCGGTGACGCCGGCGGAGAGCGGGTGGCCGATGGACTCGCCGCTTGCCGGGTCGAAGAAGTGCAGCCGGCTGGTATCGATGGCCAGCTCGATCCCGGTGCCGGGGCGGACCGCGGAGCGGGAGGAGACCCGCGCGGTCCACAGCGAACGGCCGCCGGCTAGCGCGGTTACCGTGTCGTCTTCCTCGTCGTGCCCGCCGGCCGCGGAGGTGATCGAGGCGTGCTCAACCGGCGGGGCGTCGATGGTGAAGATGACGTGGATCTCGGTGCCCAGCCCCTCGGTCACCCCGGCGGTGACCGCGATCCGCGGCCAGGCCGCGTCCGCGAACGAGGCGTCCTCGAAGTCCGAGGGCCGCACCCCGAGGATGACCTTCTTGCCGAAGTAATCGTCCAGGCCCGGCTTGCCGGAGATGACGGACGCCGGGACCGGAAGCCGGAACCCGGCGAAGGCGACCGCGGGGCCGTCGTCGCGGACCAGGTCGGCGGTGACGAAGTTCATCGCGGGCGAGCCGATGAAGCCGGCCACGAACAGGTTGACCGGCGCGTCGAACAGCGCCTGCGGCGTGTCGACCTGCTGCAACCTGCCGTCCCGCAGCACGCACACCCGGTCGCCCAGGGTCATCGCCTCGACCTGGTCATGCGTCACGTACACCGTGGTGGTGCCCAGCCGCTCGTGCAGCTGGTTCAGCGCGGCCCGCATCGACACCCGCAGCTTGGCGTCCAGGTTCGACAGCGGCTCGTCCATCAGGAACGCGGCAGGCTCGCGGACGATCGCCCGGCCCATCGCCACCCGCTGCCGCTGCCCGCCGCTCAATGCGGCCGGCTTGCGGTTCAGGTACGGCTCAAGGCCCAGCATCTCCGCCGCCTCGCCGACCCGCCGCTTGATCTCGGCCTTGGGCGTGTGCCGCAGCTTCAGCCCGAACGCCAGGTTGTCGGCCACCGTCATGTGCGGGTACAGCGCGTAGTTCTGGAACACCATCGCGATGTCCCTGTCCTTCGGCGGCAGGTCGTTGACCACCCGCTCGCCGATCGAGATCGTCCCCCCGGTGATCTCCTCAAGACCCGCGATGGACCGCAGCGCGGTCGACTTCCCGCACCCAGAAGGCCCGACGAGCACCATGAACTCGCCCTCCTTCACCTCCAGGTTCAGGTCGTCCAGCGCCTTGACGCCGCCGCCGTAGACCTTCTCTACGTGGTCGAGCGCGATACGTGCCATTCGGAAACCTCCGTGTCAGGTCCTGTCCGCAGGTTGGGCGCCATCCTAATCGGTAAGTTTCTTTACAGAAACCGGCGTGTCGAGCACCCTATCAGTACCCACGGTACGTAGCGGGCCAGTCAGTGTGAACGAGCCCGTCAGCGGCAAATCGTCAGAAGAGCCGCCAACGGTAACCGTGATCGTGCCCGGCTCGACGATCCGCGTCAAGTCCTGGCCGGTAAACGAGACCCGGTCGGCGTGCAGCCGGAACGTCACGCGCGCGCCCTCACCAGGCTTAAGTACCACCCGTGCGAAACCAGCCAGCCACCTCACCGGCCGCACCACCGAGGCGACCGGGTCACTCAGGTAAAGCTGAACGACCTCGGCCCCGGCAACCAGGCCGGTGTTCCGCACGGTGCACGCGATCTCCACCGCGCCGTCGGTGCCGGTCTCGTCCGCCGACAGCACCAGGTCCTCGTATCCGAACGTGGTGTACGAAAGCCCGTGCCCGAACGCGAACAGCGGCGTGGGATCGACCGCGCTGCCGCTGTGCCGCGCGGCGGTGCGTGACCTGAGGTACGTCGCGGGCTGCGCCCCGGCGTCCCGCGGAACCTCGACGGGCAGCCTGCCGCTCGGGTTCACCTGCCCTGTGAGCACGCCGGCGACCGCGTGGCCGCCCTCCTCGCCGGGGAAGAACGCCTGCACCACCGCGGCAAGCCGGCCGGCGATGCCGCCGAGTGCGTACGGCCGCCCGGTGACCAGCACAGCGATCACCGGCACGCCGGTGTCGGCCAGCGCGTGCAGCAGCTCCTCCTGCACGCCGGGCAGCTTGAGCTCAGTCACGTCGCAGCCCTCGCCGCTGGTCCCGTGTCCCCACAGGCCCGCCTCGTCGCCCACCACCGCCACGATCGCGTCCGCGGCCGCGGCGAGGCTTACGGCCTCTGCGAACCCGGACTCATCGGGCGTGCGGACGGTGCTCCCTCGCGCGTGCCCGGTCACCGTCGCGCCTGCGGTGCGCAGCGCTCCGAGCAGGGTGGCCACCTCGACGCCGGCCCCGCCGGCTGAGCCGTCAAACCGCTGCGTGTGGCCAAGGTGCCGGGGCATCGAGTAGCAGCCGAAGAAAGCGAGCGGCTCGTCCGCCAGCGGCCCGATGACGGCGACCCTGGCGTCCGCGGCGAGCGGCAGCGCGTTGCTGCCGGAGTCGCTGGCATCGTTCTTCAGCAGGATGACCGACTCCTCGGCGAGCCGCCTGGCGATGGCCCGCTGCGCGGGCGGGTCCAGGTCGGGGACACCCGCCCCGACTGGCTGGCCGGCACTGCCCGGCCGGCCGTCCCAGTCCGTCTGGCCGCTGTGCGGCGACCAGTCAGGGTCGAGCAGGCCGAGGTCGAGCTTCTGCCGCAGCACCCGGGCGGCTGCGCGGTCGATGACCTCGGTCGGCACCTCGCCGGCCGCGGCCAGGCCGAGCAGCGGCTCGCCGAAGCACCGGGTGCCGGGGAGCTCGACGTCCAGTCCCGCGGTAAGCGCGAGGAGCGCCGCGCGGCCGGGGCTGGCGGCGACCGCGTGCTGCAGCTCGAGGAAGGAGACGGCGTAGTAGTCGGACACCACCACCCCGTCGAAGCCGTACTCATCGCGCAGCACGGCGGTCAGCAGCCGGGGGTCGGCGCTCGCCGGCACGCCGTCGATGTCCACGTAGGTGGGCATTACCGAGCGCGCGCCGCCGAGCCGGAGTGCCATCTCGAACGGGACGAGCATGACGTCGGCGAACTCGCGCGGCCCCATGGAGACAGGGGCCATGTTCCGGCCGGCCCGGGAGGCGGTGTAGCCGGCGAAGTGCTTCAGCGTGGCCTGGATCCCGGCGCTCTGCAGCCCGCGTACGTACGCGGTGCCGGTAGTGCCGACCAGGTACGGGTCCTCGCCGATGGTTTCCTCGGTCCGCCCCCAGCGGTAGTCGCGGGTCACGTCGAGTACCGGGGCGAGTCCCTGGTGGATGCCTAGCGCGCGCATGGTCGCGCCGAAGGCCGCGGCCATCTGGCCGACAAGCGCCGGGTCGAACGAAGCGCCCCAGGCAAGCGGGGTGGGGAAGATGGTCGCGCCCCAGGTGGCGAACCCGGTCAGACACTCCTCGTGCGCGACCGCCGGGATGCCTAGCCTGTTGCCGGCGGCGACCCTCCCCTGCAGCGAGGCGAGCGCCTGCATCCCGGCCGCCGCGTTCACCGGGCGGGTACCGAACACCCGGGTGAGCTGGCCGAGCCCGTTCTTGACAAGCTCCTCGAACGGCGGCTGGTCATGGGTGAAGAACTGGTCCTGCATCGGCGCGACGCCGTCCCCGTCGCCGGAAGCCCCCAGCCAGATGCTGCCGAGCTGCCCGATCTTCTCTTCAAGCGTCATGCGGCGCAGCAGGTCCGCGATCCGCTCCTCGGCCGGGATCGCGGGATCCCGCCACGGTTCACTGTGCTCTGTCTTGTCTCGCATCAAAGCAGGCGACTCGGGCACTCCGGACATTTCGTACATTTGTGGCATGTCTCTTGACGTGCTCATACCGTCTCTTTCTGCGGGGCGGCGGTCGATTCGCGGACGCGCAGCTCGGTGCTCAGCTCGACCCGGTTGGTGCGCAACGGTCCGCCGTCGATCAGGTCCCCGAGCATCTGAGCCGCCGCATTGCCCATCTCGGCAAGGGGCTGGCGCACGGTGGTCAGCGGCGGCGAGGCCCAGCGGCTCACCGGCAGCGCGTCGAAGCCAACGACGGACAAGTCATCGGGGATACGCAGCCCGCGCTGGCGGGCCGCCTCGTACACCCCGAAGGCCTGCTGATCGCTGCCCGCGAAGATCGCCGTCGGCCGCTCGGGAAGGTCGAGCAGCTCGATGGCGCGGGCGAAGCCCCCCTCGTGCTCGAAGTTGCCGTACCTGATCAGCTCGGGATCGGTCGCGACGCCCGCGCGCTCAAGGCCCGATCGGTAGCCGTCCAGCCTGGCCAGACTGCACAGGACATCGGCGGGGCCGGTGATCGCGCCGATCCGCCGGTGGCCGAGCGATAGCAGGTGCTCGGTTGCGGCGAGTCCGCCCGCCCAGTTCGTCGCGCCGACTGACGGGATGTCCGGCGGCGGCGTGTTGGCCGGGTCGATGACGACGAGCGGGATGCCGGCCCCGCGCAGCTGCCTGACCTGGGCGTCACTCAGCGTGGTGGTGACCAGGATCACCCCGTCGGAGTGGTGGCTCGCGATCGCCGACGTCCAGCTCGCGGGCCTGGCGTCGCCGTGCCGAACCGAGGACACCGCGATCGCAGTGGAGCGCTCCGCGCCCCACTCCTCGATCCCGCGCAGGATCTCCACCGCCCACGGGCTGTCCAGGCCGCTGAACACCACGTCGATCAGGCCGGAGCGCCGTGCGCCCGGATGCCCGTTGCGCGGGTACTGATGTTGCTCAAGGAGCTGTTCAACCCGAGCGCGGGTGGACGCCGCCACATCGGGCCGTCCGTTGACCACCTTGGAGACGGTGGGCAGCGACACGCCGGCCTCTGCGGCGATCGCGGCGAGCGTGGTCTTCCGCACGGCCACACACACCTTTCGACTCGATCTCGAAACTTCTCGGAAATCCGGACGATCTGTGGAACGTCGGTGTTCTTGCTGCATCGTACGGCAAATAAGAGCGGTATGAAAACGTTCGTAACGTTACGGAAACCAGGGGTTGACCGTCATGAACGGTGAACTTACGATAGCGGCACGTCGAAAGTATTCGAAAACTTTCGAAAGCATCTTGCGCTCATACCCCCCATTCAGGAGACGACTATGCGTAGCAGCAGCCGGGCACTCGCCGCCGTCGCAGTTGCTGTGGCGGTGGCATCAGGGGCCGCCGCGTGTAGCAGCGGCAGTTCCAGCAGTACCTCTTCCTCATCCTCTGCGAGCGGCTCGTCCTCGAGCGCTCCGACGGCGTCCATCACCGCGTGGATTGTCACGACGGCCGCGGCGGGTAGCCCCGCCCCGTCCGACACCGCGGTGCAGAACCTTGCGACCGCGTTCAACAAGGCTCACCCTGGCGACACGGTCACCATCAAGTTCGTCCAGAACGACGCTTACAAGCAGCAGATCCAGGACGCGATGACCGCGGGCAACGAGCCGCAGATCTTCTGGACCTGGGGCGGCGGCCCGCTCCAGCAGGACATCAAGGCAGGCAAAGTCACCCCGCTTACGACCACCGCCAACCTGAGCTCCAGCTACCTGGGCCAGTTCCTGCCATCCTCGCTCGGCGCGGTCACCGTGAACGGCAACGTCTACGGCATCCCGGTCGAGGGCACGCAGCCGGTCTACTTCTTCTACAACAAAACCGTCTTCAGCAAGTACAACCTGACGTTCCCGACGACGTGGGCACAGCTGCTGTCTGACGTGGCGGTGTTCAAGAGCCACGGCGTGGCCCCGATCTCCCTCGCCGGCGGCCCCACCTGGCCCGAGCTGATGTACCTCGAGTACCTGGCCGACCGGATCGGTGGCCCGTCCGTCGCGGACGCGCTGCAGTCCAACCAGGCGAACGCCTGGTCCAACCCGGCCGTGACCGAGGCGCTGACCGACATCCAGTCACTTATCAAGGCCGGCGCCTTCCAGACCGGCTACACCACGCTGCAGGACAACGGCACCAACGACACGCTGGTCACCAGCGGCAAGGCGGCCATGCAGCTGATGGGTGACTGGGACATCTCCAGCATCCTCGGCTCCGACCCGAGCTTCATCAGCAGCGGCGACCTCGGCATGGCGCCGTTCCCGGCCGTGGCCGGCGGCACCGGCAACGCGGCTGACCTCGCGGGCAACACCGCCAGCTACGTGTCGATCTCCACGAACGCGAGCGCGGCGCAGATCGCCGTGGCCAAGGAGTTCTTCCAGGACGAGCTCGCCTCAAGCAGCTACGCCCAGGCCGAAGTGGCCGCCGGCGAGGTGCCCGTCACCTCGGGTGCTGCGTCTGACTTCACCGGCAACATGGCCAGCTTCGACACCACCATCTACAACGATGTCCAGAAGGCGCCGAGCTTCCAGTACTCCTGGGACCAGGCGATGACCCCGGGCGTGTCCGCCGAAATGCTGACCGACCTGGCCAAGATCTTCGACCTGTCGATGACTCCGGCTCAGATGGTCTCGGACCTGAACGCGACGGCGGCCAAGGACGCGTCATGAGCACGGTTTCCGCGATGAACGCGGTGGTGAAGAGGGACTCGTGACCGCTTCAGCCTCCACGAGCAGCGCCCAGCGCACCTCGTCGGCCGCCGCCCCGCTGCGCAAGCCGCGGGGCGGCGGCCCCGCGCGCCGTGGCAAGGTGGGCGGGCTCGCCGACTGGATCGGCGTCGGCCCGCCTCTGCTGCTGTTCTGCCTCTTCATCGTCGTGCCGATGATCGTCGCGGTGGTTCTGAGCTTCATGAACTGGAATGGCACCGGCAATCCGTCCTGGGCGGGCTTCGCCAACTGGACGACGTTCTTCCACGACCCCCAGGCACACCAGTCCCTGTGGATCACCGTGAAGCTCGTCGTGTTCAGTTACGCGGTGCAGACCCCGATCTCGATCGCGCTCGGCCTGTTCACCGCGGGCAAGGGGCGCCTCAAGTCGATCTACGCCGCAATCTACATCCTGCCGCTGCTGATCTCCACCGTGGGCGTCGCGCTGATGTGGGAGTCGCTCCTCGACCCGCTGCTCGGCCCGTTCCAGGGCCACCAGGCCTGGCTCAGCAACCCCGGCGATGCGCTCTACGCTTTGACGCTGATCATCGCGTGGCAGTTCATCCCGTTCCACACGCTGCTGTACGCGGTCGGCCGCCGGCAGATCCCCGCGGTGCTGTACGAGGCCGCGCGGATCGACGGCGCCACCCCGGTGCAGATGTTCTTCCGGGTGACGCTGCCGCAGCTGCGGTACACGATCGTCACGTCGGGGATCTTGATGGTCGTCGGCGCGCTGACCTACTTCGACATCATCTACGTGATGACCGGAGGCGGCCCGGGCACGTCAACGCGCACGCTGTCGCTCGACATGTACCTCGCCGTGTTCCCCGCGAGCGAGTTCGGTTACGCCAGCGTGCTCGCGGTCATCCTCGGGGTCATCGGTATCGCGATCGCCTTGGTCATGGTCAGGTCCAGCGGGTTCGGCAAGATGCGGAGCCAGCAGGAAGGAGTCGCGTGATGCTGTCGCGCCTGCGACCCGGCCGCACGATCTCGGTGGTGTTCGCGACCGTCTGGCTGCTGATCGTGGCCATCCCGATCTACTACATGATCCTGGCCACGTTCCGCAACCAGAACACCTACCTCACCTCCAACGCGTGGATACCGAACAACCTGACCTTCTCCTCGTACGGTCAGGTGTGGGACGCCCACCTGGGTACTTACTTCCTCAACAGCGTGATCCTCACGGCGGCGTGCATCGTGCTCAGCGTGACGCTGTGCCTGGGGGCGGCCTACCGGATCGTGCGGCGCCAGTCGCGGTGGGTCGGCGTCTCGTTCTCGGTGATGCTGTTCGGCCTGGCGATCCCGATCCAGGCGATCATCGTGCCGCTCTACGTGATGCTCGTGAAGATGCACCTGTACGACACGATGTACGCCCTGATCCTGGTGCTCACCGCCGCGGCGGTCCCGGTGTCGGTGCTGATCATGGTGAGCTTCGTGCGGGACATCCCGCGCGAGCTGATCAGCGCGATGCTGATCGACGGCGGGACCGAGTGGACGGTGTTCCGCCGCCTCATCTGGCCGCTGTCGCGTCCGGTCATCTCCACGCTGGCGATCTACAACGGGCTGAACGTCTGGAACAACTTCCTGCTGCCGCTGGTGCTCACGATCAACCACGCGACGGTGCTGCCGCTCGGACTAAACACCCTGAAGGGCCAGTACTCGGAGAACGTGCCCGTCATGATGGCCGGCGTGCTGCTGTCCACGCTGCCACTCGTCATCTTGTTCATCTTCATGCGGCGGCAGGTGATGAGCAGCCTGGGAGGGATTGTCACGCGATGAGTGAGCCACCTGTGAACGACACGATGCAGTGGCTGCGGACCTCCGGTCCAGACGTAGTCCAGCCGGACGGGACGCCCGTCCGGCTGCGAGGCGTCGGGGTCGGCGGCTGGCTGAACATGGAGAACTTCATCACGGGCTACCCGTCGACGGAGTCTGCGCATCGCAAGGCGATGCGCGAGGTCCTCGGGGAGCGCCGCTACGAGCTGTTCTTCGACTCGTTCCTGACCCACTTCTTCGGCGCCGCGGACGCCGCGTTCATCGCCTCGCTCGGCCTGAACTGCGTCCGCATCCCGGTGAACTACCGCCACTGGGAAGACGACGGACGGCCGGGCGAGATCGACCCCAGGGGCTTCGCGCACCTGGACCGGGCGATCGACGCGTGCGCCGCCGCCGGCCTCTACACGGTGATCGACCTGCACGCCGTGCCGGGCGCGCAGAACCATCACTGGCACAGCGACAACCCGTTCCACCAGCCGTTGTTCTGGCAGCACCGGCAGTTCCAGGACCGGGCCGTCGCGCTGTGGGAAGCGATCGCGTCCCGCTACGCGGACCGGGCAGAGGTCGCGGGCTACAACGTGCTCAACGAACCCGCCGACGAGTCGGGCACGGCGCTGGCCGGCTTCTACCGCCGCGCGGTCGCGGCCATCAGGGCCGTGGACCCCAGGCACATCGTCTTCCTCGACGGCAACACGTACGCGCGCGAGTTCCGGGGCTTCGGCGAGCCGTTCGAGAACGCGGTGTACGCGATCCACCAGTACCCGGAGCCGGGCGCAGCGGACGGAGGTCCCTACCCGGGGAGCACCGGCGGGCACTACGTTGACAGACAGGCCGTCGAATCGGAGTTCCTGTCCATGACCGGGTACATGCGAGAGCGGAACCTGCCCGTCTGGGTGGGCGAGTTCGGCCCTGTCTATGGTGCCGGGCCCGGGCGGGACGCGCAGCGGCGGCGCCTGCTGGCCGATCAGATAGGCATCTACGAGGCGGCAGGGGCCGGCTGGTCGCTCTGGACATATAAGGACATCGGAGTGCAGGGCCTGGTCGTCGTGGCCCCGGAGTCGCCGTGGCTGCGGCGGACGGAGCCGGTCCGCGCGAAGAAGAGCGCGGTTGCCGCCGACCACTGGGGGATGACGACCGACGGCATGCGCGATGTCCTGGAGCCGCTGACGGCCCGGTTCGGGCGCGAGTTCCCCGGCTACGACCCCTATCCGTTCGGTGCGCGCAGGTACGTTGAGCAGCTCGTGCTCAGCATCTGTTTCGCGGAGCCGCTCGCGGGCGAGTTCGCTGCGTGCTTCACCGATGCGTCCGACGAGGAGCTCGTCGCGCTCGGGAAGAGCTTCGGATTCGGTGCCTGCGTCGAGCAGAAGGACTTGTGTGCGGTTGTCTCTCTCAACCGGGAGGGAAACTAGGCATGCACAGGCGATTCAAGGTGACCTTTGACTGTGGGAGGAAAGATGACTTCTGACGCATATGTTCCGGCCCGTGAGGACAAGTTTTCGTTCGGGATATGGACCGTGGGATGGCAGGGAGTCGATGTTTTCGGTGGCGCGGTGCGGCCGCCGATGGCGGCCGACCGGGCGGTCCGCAAGCTCGCCGAGCTCGGTGCCTACGGGGTGAACTTCCACGACAACGACGTGTTCGACTTCGGCGCGTCGAACGCGGAGCGGGACGAGAAGATCGCCGCGTTCCGTAAGGCGCTCGACGAGACCGGGCTGGTGGTGACCACCGCTACCACGAACCTGTTCGGGCACCCGATGTTCAAGGACGGCGCGTTCACCGCGAACGAGCGCGCGGTCCGCCGGTTCGCGCTCGCCAAGGTGATGCGCAACCTGGACCTGGCCGCCGAACTCGGCGCGAAGACTTACGTCTTCTGGGGCGGCAGGGAGGGTGCCGAGTCCGGGGCGGCCAAGGACATCAGGAAGGCACTCGACCGCTATGCCGAGGGCCTCAACGTGCTGTCCCAGTACGTCATCGACCAGGGCTACGACATCAGGTTCGCGATCGAGCCGAAGCCGAACGAGCCGCGCGGCGACATCCTGCTGCCGACCGTGGGGAACGCGCTCGCCTTCATCAATTCGCTCGAGCACCCCGAGATGGTGGGCGTCAACCCGGAGATCGGGCACGAGGAGATGGCCGGGCTCAACTACGCGCACAGCATCTCCCAGGCGCTGTGGCACGGGAAGCTGTTCCACATCGACCTGAACGGCCAGCACGGCCCGCGCTACGACCAGGACCTGCGGTTCGGCGCCGGGAACGTGCGGGGCGCGTTCTGGGTGGTGGACACGCTGCTGGCCGGCGGCTACGAGGGCCCGGTGCACTTCGACTACAAGCCGCCGCGCACCGAGGACGACGAGGGCGTGTGGGTCTCGGCCGCGGCGTGCATGCGCAACTACCTGATCCTGCGGGAGAAGGCCAGGTCGTTCCGCGCCGACCCGGAGGTCCAGGCCGCCCTCGCCGCTTCGCGCATACCGGAACTCGCCGAGCCGACCCTGGCCCCCGGCGAGACCTGGCGCGATGTCCGCGACGCCACCGCGGACACCGGCGCGCTCGCCGCCCGCGGCATGGGCTACGAGCACCTCGACCAGCTAGCCATGGAACACCTCTACGGCGTGCGCGGCTAGATTCCCGGGGACCGCACCCCCTCCTGTATGCCCGGAAGGCGCCCGGCTGGACGCGGGTGCGTCCCGCGTCCGGCCGGCGCCGCGTGGTGCATTGCCGGCCGGCTTTGGCGGTGCCGCCAGGATCAGATCCCGTCGGCCGCGAGCGGGCCCTCCGCCTGGTTCGCGGACTCGGCGGTACCTGCCCCACGCGGTGGGTCAGGGCGGTCATCCGCCGGGCCGGCAAGGCCACCGCGATCAGGTCGAGCAGCGCGACCGCCGACAGCGGCAGCCAGAGCGCGGCTGCGCCGGCACCCAGCGCCACGGTCACTACAGCCGGGCAGACGATGTCAGCGATGCTGAAGGTCACCTGACAGGCCGGGGTATAGCGGCCAAGGGTCAGCGGGGTGGCTGACTCGGTGACGACCGCGGGCACGACGGCGCCCTGCATCACCTCGCATGCGGCCAGGGGCAGGACGGCGATCAGTACCAGGCGAGGGCCGCCCCGGCCGCGAGCAGGTGTACCAGCAGGAGGAGGGCGAGCGCCACGATCATGCACGCCTGCGAGGCGATCAGGACGTTGCGTCGCTTTCGGCCGGAGATGGCGGACATCACGGCTGTCCCGGACCGCAGCCGGGCGGTGAGGACGGCCGCGAGGACAAACGACGACTTGGGTCGAATCACCGCCGGCGAACCATATCGGCCGGTACGCGCGTTTCAATGCGACAGCCCCGTCGCGGCAGGGAAAGGGAGTGCCGCGTCCCTGGAAGTCAGCAGGCGGTGGTACCGTGCTGCCGCACTGCCCGCAACGTGAGCGAGGGACAGGTGGCCGCACTGGAGGATGCCGCGCCGTCGGTCGCGCAGGCCGCGCCCCGGCTCAATCGTCCGTTTGTCGCCACGCTCATGCTCTCCTACCTCGGCGCCAACGTGGCGCTCGTCGCGCCGATCCAGAATGTGCTGCCGCGGATCATCCAGTCGGCTGTCGGCCCGGGGGACAAGGCGCTCTGGCTGGGCCTTGTGACCGGGATCGGCGCGCTCGCGGCGCTGGTCGTCAACCCGGTGGCCGGCCACTACTCGGACCGCTGGGTTTCCGCTGACAACCGGTCCGTCACCGTCCT
>Ga0335072_10004799_pt1 | contig 19979 bp, 18 predicted proteins | sample Lox_Sample_21_FD_206725 | JGI IMG/M metagenome (GOLD analysis project Ga0335072, IMG submission 206725) | Soil microbial communities from Loxahatchee National Wildlife Refuge, Florida, United States - Lox_Sample_2.1 | ecosystem: Environmental > Terrestrial > Soil > Wetlands | place: USA...
CGGGCACTGGCGGAGAAGACCGGGACGCCGGTGGTGACCAGCCTGAACGGCATGTCCACGCTGCCCTACGACCACCCGCTGTACGGGGGAGTGGTCGGCGAGTACGGCGCCGACGGGGCAAACAAGCTGATCGCCGAGGCCGATGCGATCCTCGTGCTCGGCTCCTCGCTTGGCAGCATGACCACGCACAGCTGGACGCTCATCCCGGCCGGTGCGCAGATCGTGCAGGCGGACATCGAGGGTCAGGAGATCGGCCGCAACTTCCCGGTCGAGGTGGCCCTGGTCGCCGACATCCGGGCGGTGGCCAAGCAGCTGGCCGGGGGCGCGTCGTTCACTGTGCCGCGGCACTGGCGCGAGCGCCTGGGGCAGCTGCGGGCGCAGTGGCAGGCCGAGGTCGCGGACGCAGAGAACTCGGCGGCCAGGCCGATCCGGCCGGAATGGCTGTTCGCGCGGGTAGGCCGGGAAATGGCCGACGGCGGGGTGCTGGTCGGCGACACCGGCCACGTCGGGGCCTGGAGCGCGCGCCATGTCCAGCTGCGCGAGGGCCAGCGGATGATCCGGGCGGCGGGCTCGCTCGGCTGGGGCCTGCCGGCCGCGATCGGGGCCAAGTGCGCCGTGGGCGACCGGGAGGTGATCTGCCTGACCGGGGACGCCGGCTTCTACTACCACATCGGGGAGCTTGAGACCGCGCGGCGTTACGGCCTGAACGTCATCGTGGTGGTCAACAACAACCTGTGCATGAACCAGGAGGCCGTCTTCTGGGACGCCGGCAACGCCGACCAGGAGAAGAACTGGATCTTCTCCGACGTGAGCTTCGCCGACGTGGCCCGCGGCTTCGGCTGCCACGGCGAACGAGTCGACGACCCGGCCGACTTCGCGCCCGCGCTGGAGAAGGCCCGTGCCTCCGGCCTCCCGGCGGTGATCGACGTGCGGACCGACCCGTCGGTCGTCGCTCCGCTGGCCTACCGGCCCGCGGCAGGCTAGCGCCGCGCCATGAAGATCACCGCGGTTGACGCGATCGTCCTGGACCACCAGCCGGCCGGGACGCCGCGGCCGGCGCCGCACGGTGCCCAGGACCCGCTGATCATCCGGATCCGCACCGACGGCGGCATCACCGGCTACGGCGAGGCCGACACCTTCGCCCCGGTGGCCCGGGCCATCGTCCGGGCGCCGCGGGAAACGGTCATCGCCTCGGGGCTCGCGGCGCTGCTGGCTGGCCGGGACCCGCTGGACGAGGGTCTGTGGGCTGAGCTGTTCCTTGCTACCTCCTTCTACGGCCGCGGCGGCGTCGTCGCGCACACGCTGGCCGGCATCGACCTGGCCCTGTGGGACATCCGCGGCAAGGCCGCGGGAAAGCCAGCCAGCGAGCTGCTCGGCGGACGACGGCGGGACCGGGTGCGCACCTACGCGACGACCGGCATGCCCGCCAGTCCGGCGGACCTGCCGCAGGTCGTAGCGGCCTGCCGGGAGGCAGGCTTCACCCGGGTCAAGTTCGGCCTCGGGGCTCACCCGGCGCCGCCGGCCGAGCACGCGGACCTGATCGCGGCAGCCCGCGACGCGGTCGGGGAGCAGACAGAGTTCATGATCGACGTCGGCCGCCGGTGGAGCGACGCGGAAGCGGCGGTCAAGCTCGTCGCAGCGGTGGAGCGGTGTCGGCCGGGCTGGATCGAGGAGCCGTTCCAGCCTGAGGAGCACGCTGCCTACCGGACGCTGACCGCGGCCTCGGCCATCCCGATCTCCACTGGGGAGGCCGACTCCGTACCCGCCGAGTACGCCGCGATCGTGGCCGACGGCGTCGCGATCGTGCAGCCGGACGTATGCCGGGCCGGCGGCTTCGGTACCTGCCTTGAGGTAGAGCGGCTGGCCCTGGCGGCCGGCCGGCGCTGCATCCCGCACGAGTGGGGGAGCGGTATCGCCAAGGCGGGCGCGCTGCAGCTGCTCGCGGCCATGCAGGCGGACGAGCTGTTCGAGTACCGGATCACAGAGCCGCCGGTGATGGCTTCGCTGGTCGCGGAGAAGTTCCCGGTGTCCGACGGAACCGTAGCGGTGCCGTCGGGTCCCGGGCTGGGCATCACGGTCGACGACGAGCTGCTCGACTGGTTGCTGGCGGACGGCGGGACCGCCTGACGACGCCCGTAGGAAGGCGGCCTCGGCCGGGGACCATGGGCCGGGGCCGCCCTCCGGGCAGTCCTTACTCCGCGGTGGCCGACTCCACCCGGCCGAAGATCTTGTGCAGCCGGTCCAGGACCGGGGTCGGCAGTGGCCCGGAGTTGATCGACACGATGTTCTCGCGCAGGTGCTCCAGGCGCCCGGTGCTGGTGAGGATGACGTCGGCGCCGGGCGCGTGCCGGTTGAAGCGGTAACAGGCGTCGACCAGCGACCGCACGGACGGGTCGTCAAGCAGGAAGCCCAGCGGCCGGTCCGGGTCGAGGTCCGCCGGGTCCACCTCGCCGGAGGCGACGGTCTCGGCGATGAGCGCCTGCGCCTGCTCCGGCGTGGCCAGCCGCCCGCGTACCGCGTAGATGCACTGGGTGCCGATGTCCTTGGCCCTGGTGTAGGGCAGGACCCTGGTCAGCGCGGTCTGGTTGACGAAGTTGAGGCCGACCATCATCACGTCGAAGAAGTCGTCTTGCAGGGCTAGCTGGAGCATCTCGTGGCCTGGGTCGACGTAGAAGCGCTCGGAGATCGCCAGGAACCGGATTTTGCCCTGCTCGCGCATCCGGATCATCTCCGGGACGAACTCCTCCACGCAGTAGCGGTACTGGTTCGCGCAAATGCCGTGCAGGTGAAACACGTCCACGTAATCGGTGCCCAGGCGGCGCAGGTTACCCTCGAACAGCTCGCGGAACTCGGCCGCGGTGATCAGCTCGTCGCCGGTCGGCTCGGTGCCCGGGCGGAAGACCTGGTTCTTGGTCGCGATGACGACGGAGCCGCGGCGTCCGGCGACCGCCTCCCCGACGATCTCCTCGGTGCCGTAGCCGGAGGCGGTGTCGATGAAGTCGATGCCCTCGTCCATGGCCGCGCGCAGCAGGTTCACCGACTCGGCAACCGTGGCGCCGTACGCCTGGCCGAGCCGGCTGAACCCGCCGCTGCCGATGGACGCGACCGCGACATCCAGGTTGGTGCGGCCGAGCCTGACCCGGTCCATCTGGGTGCTCATCGGCGGCTTACTTCACGGCCATCGCGTTGGCCGGCGAGCCGACCCCGCCGATCAGGTCAAGCGGCTTGGCCGACAGCAGGAACGCGTACTTGCCGTCCGCGGCGCACGCGGCGGCGATCTCGTCCAGCTTGAAGCACTCGCCAAGCAGCATGCCGAGCAGGGCGATCACCGGCCTGTGCAGCATCCCGTTGTGCGACGGCCCGCGGTCGGGGGTCGGCTCGCCGGGCCGTACGAACGGCGAGTCGGGGGTGATCGGATGGGCTTCCACGCCTGCGTTGTCCGCGAAGATCATCGACACCTGGTGGTCCCAGAGGAACTCGAGCATCTCGTGGGACTGCGCCAGGCCGGGCGCGCGCATCCCGCCCTTGCGGAACTCGTCCTGCTCCTCGGGGCTGAGCCCGAGGTAGTAGGCGGACCAGCCGGTGTGCAGCAGCAGGACGTCACCGGACTCGATCTCGACCCCTTGGGCGGACAGCGCCGCTTCCAGGTCGGCCGGGGTGATCATCTGGTTGGTCGTGATGTCGTAGGTCAGCCCGGCCCGCTCGAAGTACCGGGGCAGGTCGATGAGCATGCCCCGGCCGAAGATGCCCTTCTCCGCCGCCAGCTGGATGCCGAGATCCGGCTTGCCGACGTCGATGGCGTCGTCCGGCACCCCGCCGTAGAAGCCGTACTGCGGGTCCCGCATGTGCCGCCAGCCGTCGATCTGGGTGGTGGACTGCAGGTAGAACGAGTCCAGCCAGTCGTCCCTGTGATTGGGGTTGTTGGAGAACATCTTGTGCTCGGTCGCCGGCCGGGTCCCGGCGATGCTGGGCACGAAGGTGTTGAGCGGGTAGTCCAGGTTGTAGACATGACCAGTGGTGACGAGCTTCGCCGCCCGGGCCGCGGTCTCCTCGGTGAGGAAGTTCATCGCGCCCAGCTGGTCGTGCTGGCCGAATACGCCCCAGGAGGAGCCAGGCGGGCCGTCCTTGCGCGCGAGCAGCTCTTTGTAGGTCGGCACATCGGTCCGGCGACCAGGCATGTACAGCTCCGTTTCCGTCGTTCTGTCGGACAATCACATGGTAAAAGACCGCAGCCGCGGCGGCATGGCGCGGTGCGCGCCATGCCGCCGCCGCTGCCGGGACGCTCAGGTGGCGGGCAGCTCCTGCGGCGCGCTCACCAGGACCGGCTCGTCGTCGTCGCCCCGGACCTGCGCAAGGTCGGTGCCGAGCGTCTCCTGGCCGACGAAGCCCCCGATCAGGACCAGGATGCCGCCGAGCGCGGCCAGCACGGCCGGGGTGTAGTTGTACGGCATCCAGCCCAGCAGGCCGGTCTGGTAGAAGACGAACAGGGCCGGGATGATCGTCGCCGAGCTGTACCCGACGCCCCAGCCGGACGAACGCGTCCTCGTCGGGAACAGTTCGTTGATCCAGGCGGGCATGATGCCGATCGGCATGACCGAGGCGGCGGCCACGAAGAACGCGGTGAGCGTCAGCAGGCTCCAGTTGTTGTAGCTCATCGAGCCCATCAAGGCCAGTGCGGTGCCCTGGAACACGGCCATGATGCTGCCGGTGATGATCATGGCCTTCTTGCGGCCGAGCCGGTCGGACATCCAGCCGCCGAGGACGTAGGAACCCGGCACGATGATGTTGCAGGTGATCAGGGTCAGGGTCAGGTCGGTGGCGCTGTAGTTCTTGTGCGCGAGCAGCAGTTGCGGCATCAGCGAGCCGAGCATGTTGGAGCCGAAGAAGATGCCCGTCATGACCAGGAAGACCTGGAAAAAGGCCTTGCGGGAGCGCCGGGCGGCGAACGTGTCGACCAGCGGCGAGCGCACGTGCTTGGTCTGCTGCCAGACCTCGGAGTCCTCGACCTTGGTCCGCATGAACAGGCAGACCGCGACGGCCAGCACGGCGCCGGCCCAGAACGGGATCCGCCAGCCCCACTGCACGAAACCGGAGTGCAGACCGGTGGCGGGCGCGATGCGCAGGGCGAAGTAGGTGAACACCGCGATCAGGGCGTAGCCCCAGGTAGCCGCGCTCTGGATGCAGCCGCCGATGAAGCCGCGCCGGTCGGACTTGGTGTACTCGATGGCGAGCGGGGTGGCCGCCGTGTACTCGCCGCCGAGGAACACGCCGTCGACGAAGCGCAGCGCGATCAGCAGGCTGATGGCTAGGCCGCCGCCGATCTGCTCGCTGCCGGGCAGGCAGCCGATGACCAGCGTGCACAGTGCGAAACCGAACAGGCTGATGTAGCCGGCTACCTTGCGGCCGATGCGGTCGGAAAAGTGGCCGAAGATGGCGGCGCCGACCGGCCTGCCAAGCAGGGTGGCCGCGAAGGTGAAGTCCGTGACCAGGCGCGCAGCGCTCGTCGAGAGCCCGCTGTCGAAGTAGGCCATGGCCGGCAGCAGGGCCACGGACGGCAGGAAGATGTCGAAGGAGTCGATGAAGAAGCCGGCGTAGGCGCTTCTGATCGCCCGCCGTCGGCGGATCGCGTACCGCGGGTCGTTCTCGTCAGGAAGAGTGTGTGCCACCATGTTTTCCTCGCTTTAACCCGCCCCGGTGTATCGCCCAGACCGCGGGCGCCCGGGGCAGACCTGCTTGCCTGGCCCTAGCTTGAAGTTTTCTGACACAATCGCGGGCAGAGACTCGCTCCCTCCCGCAGGCCGCGTGTCCTGGCTGGAGCGGCTGACGGGCGTCACCTGACCTTTGATGAATGTAGGATTGTCATACAGATAGTGTCAAGACCATCGTTACGCCGATATGAAATCCGTGTTGATAGCCGGTGCCCTGAGCAGCCGCGGGCGGCGCCGCGCCGCGACCGCGGTCAGTCGGCGAGCGCCTGGTCCCCGGCGTCCTCCGCTAGGTTCCCGGCGTCTTCCTCCAGGTGCTCGGCCCGTACCTCGATGAGGATGCGCTCGGCGACGCGGAACGACTCCAGGGCCGCCGGAGCGCCGCAGTAGGCGGCGGTCTGCAGCAGGACTTCCTGAATCTCGGCCTCGGTGGCGCCGTTGCGGAGTGCGCCCCTGACGTGCACGGCGAACTCGTGCATCCGGTTGAGCGCGGTGAGCATGCCCAGGTTGAGTAGGCTGCGCGTCTTGCGGTCGAGGCCGGGCCGGGCCCAGATGTCTCCCCAGCAGGTCTCGGTCACGTACTCCTGGATCGGTCTGGTGAATTCGGTGGCCGCCCCCAGGGACCGCTGGACGTGCTCCGCGCCCAGTGTCGCACGCCGTACTTCCATCCCGCGCTCCATCCGCAGCGCTTGGACATCTTCCATCGCATGACTCCTGTCCGGCTTTGAAGGCGACGTTCGCGGCCCGCGTCCGGCGCCCCGGGCGCAACGTCCGATCATCATACAATCAAGAGCGTTACCCGGATAGTGAACCCGTTCAGGGCGGCTGCGGCTCCCGGCCGGCGGAAACGGGCCATGGCCTGTCTGTGCTGCGGCTCATGCCCTTCTGGCCGCGGCCGACCCTGGTGGCAGGCTTCTCCGCAATTGTATGATGGTCGGACGCTGATTAGGCGTTCCCGGGTGTATTCTCAGCCGTACCCGCCGGCAGCCAGGCCGCCGGCCGGCCGCCTCTACCCGGCCGGACTGACCAGAAAGAGGTTGAGGTTCGTAGTGACCATCTCCAGCGCAGGGAAGCAGCCGGGACCCGTCCGCCAGAGCGGCGGAGCGGTCCTGGCCGACATGCTCGACGGCTACGGCGTGACGCACGCGTTCATGGTGCCGGCCATCTTGCGGCGCACCATGGCGGAGCTCGAGCGTCGTCACCCGCAGATCGAGCGGGTGACGACGCACGGCGAGAAGTCCGCCGCGTACATGGCCGACGGGTATGCCCGGGCCTCGGGCCGGGTTGGCGTTTGCCTGGCGCAGGTGATCGGCGCGCTGAACCTGGCGGCGGGGCTGCGCGAGCCGTTCCTGGCCCATTCGCCGGTGCTCGCGCTGACTGGCGGCCGCCTTCCTGCGACCAAGTTCCGGCAGGTTTACCAGGAAGTGGACGATGTGCCGTCGTTCGAGCCTGTGACGAAGTTCAACGCGACCATCGATGACGTGACCCGGATCCCAGACATGCTCAGGCACGCGTTCCGGGCCGCTACCACGGGCTGTCCGGGCCCGGTTCACCTGCAGTTCCAGGGCAACGAGGGCCAGCTCGACGTTGCCGAAGCTGACCTCGAGCCGCTCGTGGAGCCGCAGTTCGCGCAGGTGCCGCCGTTCCGGCCGGAGCCGGACGGGGCGGCGGTGGCCGCGGCGCTGAGCCTGCTGGCCGCCGCGCAGCGCCCGGTGATCGTGGCCGGCGGTGGGGTCCGCATGTCGCGGGCCGGCGCCGAGCTCGTCGCCCTGGCCGAGGCGCTGTCGATCCCGGTGGCTACCTCGGCCAACGGCAAGGACTCCATCCCCGGCACCCACGCGCTGTCCGCCGGGGTGGTGGGCAGCTACTCGAGGGAGAGCGCCAACCAGGTCGTCGGCCGCGCAGACCTGGTCTTCTTCATCGGCACCAGGACCGGCGGGATGACCACCCACTTCTGGGCGGTGCCGCCGATCGGCATCCCGGCCATCCAGGCCGACATCGACCCGGAAGTCCTCGGGCTCAACTACCCGCTCCAGGCGGCCGTGCTCGGCGACGCCCGGCAGGCGCTACGGGCGATGCTGGCCCTGGTTCTGGCCGACCCGGCGCCGCGGCCAGCGCGGCACGGATGGCTGGACGAGGTGGCCGCGCTGAAGGCCCAGTGGGCCAAGAAGTACCGTCCCGTGCTGGTCAGCGACGACGTGCCGGTGCGGCCGGAGCGGATCTGCGCCGACCTGACCGCGTACTTGCCGGACGACGCCATCGTGCTGGCCGACACCGGGCACGCGGGCATGTGGATGGCCCAGTTCTTTGACGTGACCTCGCCACGGCAGGACTACCTGCGCACCGCCGGGCACCTGGGCTGGGCCTTCCCCGCCGGGATCGGCGCCAAGGCGGGCGCCCCGGACCGGCCGGTGGTGGTCTTCACCGGGGACGCCGGGTTCTACTACCACCTGGGAGAGATCGAGACCGCGGTGCGGTGGGGCCTCAACTCGGTCACCGTGGTCAACAATAACCGCGGCGGGAACCAGAGCAAGCGCGGGTTCGACCGGGCCTACGGAGGCGAGACGACCGATGGGGCCCGCAAGCTGTGGACTTACCAGGACGTCAGGTTCGCGCGGATCGCCGAGGAGATGGGCGCGCTCGGCATCACGGTGGACAAGTCCGCGGACTTCCCGGCGGCCCTGGAGCGGGCCATCGAGTCAAGGTGCCCGGCCGTGATCGATGTCCGCACCGACATCGGCGTCGTGGCCCCCCTCCCCGTGACCTGAACAGGAGACCCAGTGCCGGACGACGCGGTGCAAGAAGACACGGGGCGGCCGCGGGCCGTGCCACGGTTCGCGACGCCGAGCCTGGCGGAAATGACCGACGCCCAGCGCGAGATATACGCGCTGTTCACCACCGGCCCGCGGGCGGCTGGCGCGGCCTTCTCGCTGGCCGGCGAGGAGGGGCAGCTGGCCGGGCCGCCGGCCGTGTGGCTGCTCAGCCCGCCCGTGGGCCTGGCGCTTGAGAAGGTCGGCCGCGCGGTCCGGTTCCAGCTCGAGGTTCCGCCCCGGGCGCGGGAAATCGTCATTTTGATGACCGGACATCACCATGCCAGCCCGTTCGAGATCTACGCCCACAGCCGGGGCGGTCTGGCCGCCGGGCTGTCCCCGGCTGACCTGGACGCGCTGGCCGCCGGGCAGCCCCCCGCGCTGGCCGACGACACCGAGCGGGCCGCCTACGCGGCCACCCGGGAGATTCTCGCCGACGGCACGCTCAGTCACGACAGCTACAGGGCGGCAGTCACGGTGCTCACCGAGCGGGGACTGTTCGAGGTAGTGGCCCTGATCGGGTGGTACAGCATGCTCGCGGTCCAACTCGCCGTGTTCGGGGTGCAGCCGCCAGGAGCCGCCGGGCACGACGAGCAGTGAGCGGCTTCCGGCGGCCCTAAGCGCCGACCAGTTTGCTCAGCTGGGCTGTCGTGTCCTGCAGCATCTCCACCATCTTCTGCGACCTGCCGGATGCAGGGAGCATCTTGTCCGTGCTGATCAGGGCCATCGCGGCCTGCACGTCGCGGCTGCCGAAGACTGGGGCGGCGACGGCGGCCAGCCCGAGATGGCCGAGCTCCGACCAGCCGACCCGCTCCCGGCGGACCTTGTCCAGTTCGGCTCGCTCCTCGTGAGCCTCCCCGTCGGGCAGGCTGGCGAGGTACTGGGAGACCACCGCGGGCTCGGACTGGAACGCCATCAGCACGCGCGCCTGCGCCGACTTGGCAGCCAGCACCGTGCCGACGCGTACCGTGATGAGGATGGTGCCGATCGCCGCCTCCTCGACCAGCGCCACCACCGGACCGGACCGGCCGAGGATGCTCATCACTACGGTGATGCCGGTCTCGTCGGAGAGCTTGCGCATGAGCGGGGGAGCGAGGCTGAGAACCTGGCGCCGGCCGGAGATGAAGGCGGCGAGCTGGTCCAGGATCGGCCCGGGAGCGTTGCCCTTGTTCAGGAAGCCGGCGCTCTGCAGGGACAGCAGGTAGCGGTGCGCCGTCGTCCGATTGAGCCCCAGCCGCTCGGCCACCATGGCGGCGGACAGGCTGAGCGTGTCCTGGTCGAAGAGCGCGAGTATCTGTCCGGCGCGGTCAATCGACTGGATGACACCCTTGTCGACCTCGGAAGCAGCGCTGAGCCCGCTGGCGGCGGACTGCCGCGCTTCACCGGGACTGTCGTTCAGGTCCATGTCACGCCGATCGTTCGCGGGGTCTGCCGGGGCCTGGCCGGTGGTTGGCGGCCTACTCGCCGGTCACCGTCTCGACCCGGCCGAAGATGCGCTCGATCTTATCGAGTACGTGCCGGGGCAGCGGAGGCTTGCTCAGCGCGGCCAGGTTCTCCCGCAGGTGCCCCACCCGCCCGGTGCCGGTGAGCGTGGTGTCGATGCCGGGCGCGTAGCGGTTGTAGCGGTAGCAGGCCTCAACGATCGAGCCGGCCACGCCGTCCGCGGTGAGGAAGCCCAACGGCTCGGGGTCGAGGTCGCCCGGGTCGATCTCGCCCAGCGCGACGGACTCGCTGATCAGCTCCTGAGCGGCCTCGCGGGTGGCCAGCTTGCCGCGGACCGCGTAGATCCCCTGGACTCCGACGCCCTTGGCCTTGGCCGCGGGCACGACGTGACGGAGCGCGGTGTGGTTCATGAAGTTCAGCCCCACCATCATGACGTCGAAATAGTCGTCATGGACGACCCGTTCCAGCAGGTCGTGACCTGGCTCCTGGTAGAACCGCTCCGAGATCGCGGTGTAGCCGATCTTGCCCTGCGCCCGCAGGTTCTCAAGCACCGGGACGATCTCCGCGACGCAGTAGTCGTACTGGTGGGCGACGATGCCGTGCACGTGCAGGATGTCGATCCGGTCGGTGCCCAGCCGGGTCAGGGTCGAGTCGAGGAGCTTCGCGTACTCGGCCCCGGTGATGAAGTCATGGCCGGTGAAGGACGTGCCCTTCCTGACCATGTGGTTTTTGGTGGAGATGACCAGGCCGTCGCGACGTCCCTTGATCGCGGCCCCGACGATCTCCTCGGTCCCGTAGGCGGCGGCCGTGTCGATGAAGTTGACCCCCTCGTCGATGGCGGCCCGGACCACGTTGGCCGACTCTTCGAACGTGTTGCCGTAGGCCTGGCCGAGCATACTGTGCCCGCCGGTGCCGAGGCAGGCGACGCTGACCCGCAGGCCGGTGCGTCCGAGTACGGTCGTGTCCATCAAGCGTCCCTTCTTCGTGCCTGCCGGTTGCTTCCTGGTTACTGCGCTGGCCGGGCCGGACCGGGGCGGAGGCGCGTGTCCGGGAGGTGCGGAGGATGGTTCCTGGCGGAAACGCGGTGCGAGACGGTGCCAGCCGTCGCTGTGTGCACAAGGGCCGGCGGCCGTGCGGCGAGCCGACCGGGCTCGTCCTTCAGTGTTCGCATTGCAAACACTGAATTCATAATATGAACTTTACTCGAGAGTATTACGGGTTGGCAATGGGGCGGTGTGACGCAGGTCTGGTGGTGCGCGCCGTCGCCCCGCGGGTCAGCGGAAGACCAGCCCGACGCGAGCCAACAGCCTGGTTACCGCGGCGTAGAGAAAGTGGGTGCCGGGCCACTGGGTGACGTTCGCGCCGCCGGCCACGTGGTAGTAGTTCCGGCAGCCGGCATCGGTGGCGGAGGCGTGCCGGGCCAGCCGCCGATCGATCCAGCGCACGTACGCGCGCTGCGCGGCTGGCCTGGTGTCCACGCTCCGGGCACCGTGCTGCAGCCTGCGGATCGCGGCGACCGCCACCTCGGCCTGTCGTTCGAGTTGCGCGATGATCGACAGGCCGCCGTTGGTGTTGGGGCCGTACAGGATGAACAGGTTGGGGAAACCCGCCACGGTGATGCCCAGGAAGGCGGACGGGCGCTGCGACCAGACGTCGTGGATGCTTCGCCCGTCGCGGCCCTTCACCTCGAGGCCGCCGAGGAAGTGGGTGGGCTGGAATCCCGTGCTGAGGATCAGTACGTCCGCCTTGCGCCTGGTCCCGGTCTCGTCCACGATGCTGTCCTCCGCCACGCTGGTGACCGCATGCGGCACCAGTTCGACGTTGTGCCGGTTGAGCGCCTGGTAGAAGGTGGAGGCGACGACTGGTCGCTTGCAACCCCACGGGTAGTCCGGCGTCACGGCCGCCCGGGTCGCCGGATCGGTGATCGTATCGTGGATGAAGTTGGTGCACAGCTGACGCATCTCGAGCTGACGGGAACTGGCAACGTCCAGGCCTTGGAACCGCTTGACCGACTTGGCGAAAATCCAGGCCCGGTGGATCCGCTGGGCCAGCGGGACGTTGCGGTAGATCCACAACTCGCGGAGCGTGAAGGAGCGCTCGTGCTTAGGTTCGATCCAGCCTGGCTCTCGCTGGTACACGTACAGCTGCTTAACGCGGGAGGCGATCGCGGGCGCGATCTGCACCGCGGTCGAGCCGGTGCCGACGATCGCGACGGTCTTCCCGAACAGGTCGTGCTCGTCCTCCCAGCGGGAGGTATGGAAGCAGGGACCGCGGAACGACTCGAGGCCGGGCCACTCCGGGTAGCGCGGAATGCTGAGCAGCCCCAGCGCGCAGATGACCGCATCGAACTTCAGGTGCTCGCCCCGGTCGGTGCCCACCACATAGTACTGACCGTCGTCCTCCCAGGTCAGGCTAGTGACCCGGGTGGACAGCCGGAGATGGTCGCGCAGTCCGAACACGTTGGCGACGTGTTCGGCGTAGACAAGCAACTCCGGCTGGGTGGCATGGGTGCGGAGCCATTCGTACTTCAGGAACGAAAACGAGTAGGCATGCGAGTGCACGTCTACCTCGCACCCCGGGTAGCGGTTCACCCACCAGGTGCCGCCGACGCCGTCCGCCTGCTCGAAGATGGTGAAGCTGGCCGTGGTCCGCTGCCTGAGCTTGACCGCCGCTGCCAGGCCGCCGAAACCGGCTCCGATGACAGCGACGCGCAATGGGCGGCGGCGGTCGGATGATGTCATGGGTGAGGCTCCTTGACCATTGTCAGTCCAGACCGATCAGCCGGGCCGGGTTGGCGCTGATCATCAGCCCGATGTCGCTTTCCGAGATGCCGCTGTCCAGCAGGTTGCCGATGACCTGCGTGTAGCCCTCGAGCGGGAGCGGGTTGCCGACCTGTCCTAGGTCGGAGCCCAGGCAGGTCCGCTCCGGGCCGATCAGGCTGATCCAGTCGACCAGCTCGGAGATCTTGAAATGCTTCTCGTTGTAGTACATGGCGATCTCGTGCTCGATCGTCGCGCCGTGCCGGGCGAGCTCGGCCGCCTGCAGGCGGTCGATCCCGACCACGTAGTTCGGATGGCTCACCACGAGCTGCGCGTGCCCGACCGCGGCGGCCGCCTCGGCCAGCGCCAGCGCCGGCTCGGGCCCGAGGTGCCCGGTGGAGATAAGGGCACCGGCCTCCTTGGCCTGGCCGATGATCTGGTGGACCACGGGCTTGAGGTCGCCGTCGTCGCCGAAGATCGACACTTCCTCGCTCTGCATCATGCCCATCGGCTGGAAGTGCTGCTGAACTTCCTGATCATGCGCCGCGTGGTCGAGGTGGGCTTTGGCCGAGATCGTGGGAAACCAGATGATCTTGCCGCCCATCTTGAGCGACCGGTCCACCGCGTGCGGGTTCAGGCCGCCGTTCTGGCTGTTGAGCGCGATGCCGCCGAAGACCTGGATCTTCAGGTCGGCCAGGAGGGGCGCGATAGCCAGCACGTCGGTCACTGTGTCGTGGTAGTGGCACTTCGCCACCATCGCGCGGAAGCCGGCCGCGTCGGCCTGCTTGGCCGCTTCGGCATGGGTGATCCGCCTCGGCATCGGCGAGGGACCAGAGTGGCAGTGCAGGTCAACCGCGCCGGTGAGCAGGTTCTCAACCGCAGCCATAGATACTCCTCATGCGAAAACTTGAAGCGTTATTGTATGATCGTTAGGCGATATTGATGGCAGCGTAATAACCCGCACCCGGGCCTTGCGCTGCGGGACCGGAAGGGGGCACCCCGGGCCGGCAGGTGATGGCCCGGCCGCGGCGCGGCGGCCGGGCGGGAACCTCGCGCAGGCCGGACCTCTAGCAAAACCAGGGCCCGGCCGCGGCGGGCACGTCATGCATGGGAGAGCGGCGACTTCGGAGCGATAGCCTCCTCCTTAACTGCCGTGAAACCGGCGTTGCGTATCGTCGTGTTGTCGGGCGGGCATACACTCGCCGGGATGTCAGGCGGCAACCTGGCATGTATCATCTCGATAGGATTGGATGCGTGACTACGTGGGAGCACAGAGTGACTGAAACTTTCCCCGGGTTGCGGGTAGAGCGGACGCCGGCGCCGGTTCGAGCCCAGGTGCTCGATAACTTGCGGCAGGCGATCGTCCAACGCCAGCTGGCGCCCGGCCAGCGGCTGATCGAGCGTGAGCTGGTCGAGCTCACCGGGGTTTCGCGGACCTCGGTTCGCGAGGCGCTCCGCGAGCTGGCGGCCGAAGGGCTGGTCACAACCGTCCCGAACAAGGGAACCGTGGTCGCCAGCGTCTCGGCCGAGGAAGCCAGGCAGCTGTACCAGGTGCGGTCGGCGCTCGAGGGGCTGGCCGGCCGGCTCTTCGCGCTGAACGCACAGCCTGCCCACCGGACGGCGCTGGTACGGGCCCTGAACCGGATCGAGCGGACGGCCGACAGAGGCGCGCCGGTGCTGGCGGCCAAGGACGCGTTCTACGACGTGCTGTTCGAGGGAGGCGGCAACGAGGCCCTGCGCAGCGTGGTCGCCGGCCTGCACGCGCGGGTGAGCGTGCTGCGGTTCCTGTCGCTCTCGGTTCCGGGCCGCACCGAGCAGACCGTGGCGGAAATCCGGGCGATCGTCGGGGCAGCGCTGTCCGGCGACGCTGAGGCCACCGCCGCGGCGTGCTCGCGTCACGTCGAAGCCGCGGGCCGCGTTGCCCTGGCCGCCTTGCGGGAGCAGGAGCAGGCCAGCGAGAACGGCCACACGTCGGACAATGCCGAGCACGCCGGCGGGGACGCCGGGACGGGGGGCGCGCATACAGGTCGGCGCGGCCGGCCGGCCCGCCTCAAGGCGGCTGCCTCGGCCTAGGCCGGTACCGGTTGACCCGGCAGGGTTCTTCGCCACACCGGCCGTCGCCGTGCCGGTCGGCTGTGCAGCCGACCGGTACGACACGGCTACGGTGCGGCTGCTCATCATCCGGATGCCTCCGTTCGCACGGGGAAGGCAGCCGGACGGGCAAGCTCCTCGGCCAGAATGGGCGCCGCGGTGGTCGCCGCGTGGATACCGATCACGCTGACGATGCCGAGCACCGCGACGATCTCCTCGGTGGTGGCGCCGAGCCGGAGGGCATTGCGCATGTGCGCCTTGAGGCCGGGCACGTACAGGTGCGTGGCCGAGGCGTCGAACGCCGTGTAGATGAATTCCTTGACCTTCGGTTCGAGCACGCCGGTCCGCCAGGGCACCGAGGAGAACTCCGTGTAGGCCGCGAACAGCTCAGGGTCGAGCTCGAGGATCCCGTCCCAGAATTCGTGCCAGTAGCCCCGGCTGGCGGTGAACTCCGCCTTCAGCTCCTCCTGCCGCGCGGTGAGCGGTGCGGGGCCGTCCCGCATCCCTTCCTCGTGGAGTACCTCGATCAGCAGCGGGATCCCGATGTTGCAGGCGTGGATGCCGAGGGTGCTGGTCAGCTCGAGGACTTCCATGATCTCGGCGGCGGTGGCGCCTGCGTCGAGCGCGGCCCGCACGTGCTGGCGGACGCCCGGCGTGTACAGGTGAGTCGCGGCCGCGTCGGCCGCGATGTAGACGAACTCCCTGACCTTCGGGTCCAGCACCTGCTGGCGGACCGGCAGTGCCGACCACCGCAGGTAGGCCGCCAGGAACTCGGGGTCGAGCTCCAGGATCCGCTCCCAGGCGTCGCTCCAGGTCCCGCGGACCGCGATGAAGTCGTCCTTGATCTCCTGCTGGCGTTTGGTCAGTGTCATCGGTTCCTCACCTGTTCCCAGCGGCGTGTTGGTTCAGTTCCCCGGTCGGCGTCAACCGCTCCAGCCAGCGGGCGATCTCGGTGTGATCGGCGTCAGGCGGCAGCGTGTCCGCGGCGGTGGCCCAGGCTTCGACCGCCGCGGCGCTGAGCGGGGCCGGGATGCCTGCCGCTTCCTCCAAGCCGAGCGCCACCCGCATGTCCTTCAGCATCAGGCGCAGGCCGAAGCCCGAATCGTAGGACTCGGGAAGGATGTAACGCGGCCACTTGACCTGGGTCGACCCGCTGCGACCACTGGAGGCGTTGACGATGTCCAGCATCACCGCCGGGTCCAAGCCGAAGGCCCGGCCCGCCAGCAACGCCTCCGAACTGGCGAGCAGGTGTGTCGCCGACATCAGGTTGTTGAGCGCCTTGACCGCGTGCCCGGCCCCGACGATGGCTCCGGCGTGCACGATCTCGGCCCCGAGCACGCGCAAGATCGGCTGGACCCGGGCCAGCACCTCCGCGGGTCCCCCGGTCATGATGGTGAGCGAGCCGGCTCGGGCGCCGCTCACGCCCCCGGAGACGGGGGCGTCGACCAGCAACACGCTGCTGTCCGCGGCGCGCGCGGCGAGGGCCCGGGTGCGGGCCGGCACCGAGGAGCTCATATCGACCACCACGGCCGGGCGGGCGGCATCGGCGATCCGCTCAAGCAGGCCGCCGTCCAGCAGGACGCGCTCCACCACGTCGGAGTCGGGCAGCATGAGGATCACCGCGTCGGCGCCGTCGGCGACCTCGGAGGCGCAGCCGGCGATGGTTACGCCGGCTGCGTCCGCGAGCCGATCCCTGGCGGCCGGCTGGGTGTCGTAGGCCAGGATCCGGTGCCCGGCGCCGGCGAGCCGGCGCACCATCGGGTGGCCCATGTTGCCCAGGCCGACGAAGCCGATGCGCATGCCTTTCATCTGGCTCATCACGCCCTCGCTGCCGCGGACTGACAGCCGCAGGCGGTGCCGTAGTCGGCCGCCGTGACCTCTTCCAGCCAGCTGGTCGCGCCCAGGGAGACCGCCAGGTGTGCCATGACGCTGTCCGGCCCGGCGCCGTGCCAGTGCTGCTCTCCCGGCGGCACCCACACGATGTCGCCGGGATACAGCGGCTCGGCCGTCTCGCCCCGGGTGCAGACCCAGCCCCGGCCGGTCAGCACGTGCAGCAGCTGGCCGTGCTCGTGCCAGTGCCAGTAGGTGCGGGCCCCGGGCCCGAAGAAGACGCTCGCGAACGTGGCCCCGTCGGCGCCGCCGAGCGGGTCGGCGTAGACCAGCCCGGTGAACGTCGCCGACCGTTGCTCGGCTGGTGTGCCGGCCGCGCCCTGGCCCCTGCGTACTATCCGCATCAGTGACCGTCCTTGGCCGCGTCATGCAGCCGGACGCCGCCGGCTACGTCGCCGATGGCGTCGACTACCCGGTTGCTGATCTGGTCCCGGTAGCCGAGGCTGTTGGCCAGGCCGAACGCGGCCAGCGGGCCGGACGCGGCCAGCGACGGGACACCAAGCTCACCGATGCGGTCCACGTACAGCGCGACGTCCTTCGTCATCAGCGCGCTGGTCAGTCCGCCTTCCATGTAGTCGCCGCGCACGATGTTAGGGAAGCGGTTGAGGCTGGCGAAGTTCACGCCGCTGCTGGCGTTGATGACCTCGAGTGTGCGGTCCAGGTCCAGGCCCGCCTTCTTGGCCGCGACCATGACCTCGGCCGTCGCGGCGAGGCTGACCGCGTTGAGGAAGTTGTTAAGCACCTTAGTGGTGTGGCCGGCGCCGGGTCCGCCCATGTCCACCACCCTGGCCGCGATCGGCTCGAAGACCCGCCCAACCCGAGCCAGCACTCCGGGCGAACCGCCGACCATGATGGTCAGCGTGCCCTTCTCGGCGGCGGCCGCGCCACCGGAGATGCCGGCGTCGAGGAAATCGACCTGGCGTTCGGCCAGCGCGGCGTGCAACCGGATCGACGAGGCGGGCGCGGCGGTGCTCAGATCGATGACGACCTGTCCCGGCCGCGCGCTCTCCGCGATACCGCCTGGCCCCAGCACCACCGGCTCGATGACGGAACTGTCGGGCAGGGACAGCAGGACAATGTCACTGTCGGCGGCCACGGCGGCGAGGGACGGGGCGGGTGTGGCCCCGGCCGCGACGGCCCGGCCCTCGACCGGGTCGTAGCCGAGCACGGGGTAGCCTCCATCCACCAGCCGCCGCGTCATCCGGCCCCCCATGTTGCCAAGGCCGATGAAGCCGATCCGCTGCTTGACCACGATCCCGCCTTTCCTGATATCTGCCCTATGACCCGGCCCGGCCGGCAGGTCCGGCCGGGTGCGGCCCGTACAGGGCCGCGTCGTGACCGGCGAAGTCCCATGCCCCGGCCCCGCCCGAAGGCCGGACCGAGCTGACGATGCTCGCGCCGCCGTCGGCCGACACCACCTCGCCGGTGATGTAGGCCGCGTCGTCGCTGAGCAGGAACGCGACCACGCTGGCGATGTCGTCGCCGGTGCCGGCCCGCCGCAAGGGAGTGGTGCTCGCCCTTTTACTCATGTCGTCCTTGCCGCCGGGCGCGTCCGGGGTCGCCGCGAACAGCTCGGTCGGCACGATCCCTGGGGCCACCGCGTTGACCCGCACGCCGAGCGGCCCGCCGTAGACGGCGGCCCCGTGCACAAGCCCGAGCACCGCATGCTTGGACGTCTGGTAGGGGAGCAGGTCAGCACTGCCGCGCAGGCTGCCGATGGAGGCGGTGACCACGATCGCCCCGGTGCCCGCCCCGGCCTTGCGCTGCCATGCGAACTGGCGGAACGCGGCGCGCAAGCCGAGAAATACCCCCCGCACGTTGACCGCCATCACGTGGTCGAATTCCTGCGCGGTGAGGTCAGGCAGCGTGGTCAGCGAGCCCGCGATCCCGGCGTTGAGGTGGTGGAAGTCGACTTGTCCGAACCGGCTCACGGCCAGCTCGACGCACGCGGCCACGTCGGCCTCGGACGAGACATCGGCCCGCAGGAAGGCGCTGTCGGCCGACAGCGACTTCGCCAGCTCGGCGACCCGGTCTTCGTCCGTGTCGGCCAGGATCAGGCGGACGCCCTCGTCGGCGAGGCGCCGGGCGGTCGCCGACCCGAGGCCTCCGGCCGCGCCCGTCACAATCGCGACCCGGCCCTCCAGGCCGGGCAGGCCCCGGCTCATCGCGTCACCCCGCTTGCGGCGCCGGCCGCGACACTGACCGCGAGGCCAGTGGCATCGCCGTCCAGCGCCGGGTAACGGCGCATTACATCCGGGTCGTGCCCGGCGACCACCGGCCGGCCGGACGCCGCGAGCTCGCGCAGTGTCTCGAAGCCGGCGTACATCTGCGGGAGGTCGGCCACGTGAGTGAAGGGCCGGTCCCGCTCCATTTCCTCGTAGTAGTGCAGCGCGTCGGAGGCGAGTACGACCTCGCCGCCCGCCGCGGCGACCAGGACGATCAGCTGGCCCGGGGTGTGCCCGCCGACCTCGAGTACGTCGATGCCCGGCGCGGCCGGCTGCCGGACCCCGCGCTCGCCCGCGAAAGTGATCCGCTGTTCGGTGCGGGCCTGCCGCAGGATCGCTATCTCGTCATCTTCGGCCGAGGTGGCGAACAGCGGACGCGACGCCATCGGGCCGGTCCAGAAGTCGTACTCCCGGCGCGACATGACGATCTCCGACGAGGGGAACGCGGCAAGGTTGCCGATGTGGTCGTAGTGCGCGTGCGTCACGATCAGGTGGGTGACCGAGCCCGGGTCGATGCCCAGGCGAGACAGCGCCTCGGCCGGCGGGCACAGCGTGGTCCGGTTGCGCCGGGCACCACCGCGCTGGCTGAACCCGCAGTCGATCAGCACGGTGCGTTCCTGGCCGCGCGCCGCCCAGAAGAAGTAGTCCATCGCGGTCGGCTGGTCGGGTTCCCCGTAGATGTCGTAGTGCAGGAAGACATCGCTCTTGTGCGTCTGGCGGGTCCCGTAGCGGACGGCGATCACGTCGTAGCTCACTTGATCACCACCGCATTGGCCGGCGAGCCGGTGCCGCCTGGCAGGTTCAGCGGGGCGCTGACCAGCATGCCCTCGTAGACGCCGTCGGCGCGGCAGTCGGCGGTCAGGTCGGCCAGCCACCACAGCTCGCCCACGGCCATGCCGAAGCCGCCGATCAGCGTCTGGTGCAGGAACCCGTACGGGCGCCCGCTGTGGTCGGGCGGCCAGACCTCGAGCGTGAGAGTGTCGGTGGCCACGGCGGCGGCGTGGGTCTCCCACAAATACCGGCAGACCGCCTCGGAATGCTCCAGGCCGATGACGG
>Ga0335072_10004800_pt1 | contig 19978 bp, 22 predicted proteins | sample Lox_Sample_21_FD_206725 | JGI IMG/M metagenome (GOLD analysis project Ga0335072, IMG submission 206725) | Soil microbial communities from Loxahatchee National Wildlife Refuge, Florida, United States - Lox_Sample_2.1 | ecosystem: Environmental > Terrestrial > Soil > Wetlands | place: USA...
GGTCGCGGCCGAGCGCCGCGCCCCCCACCGGATCGCCGCCTACGCGCTGGAGCTGGCCCAGGGCTTCACGGCCTTCTACCGCGACTGCCGCGTCGTGGGCGCCGAGCCCGCAGCGGTCGAGTCGCGGCGGCTGGCGCTGTGCGTCGCGAGCAGGGGCACGATCGCCGCCTGTCTCGGGCTGCTCGGCGTCGGCGCGCCCCGGGAGATGTAGCTCAGTCGAAGCGCTTCAGGTCCGCGTCCAGGCGCTGGGCGTCGCTCGGGCTGAGCGTCGCCGCGGGCGTCGAGAGCGCGGCCTGCGCGCGGGCGCGCCGCCGCCAGCGCGGCAGCAGCAACAGCAGCAGCACGAGCAACGCCAGGCACGCCAGCAGCGGCACGATGTAGGCGGTCGCGTCGAAGCCGCTGTCGCCCGGCAGCGCCAGCACCGTCGCGCCGTACTGGCCCACGAGCGCGTGCTTGACCGCGGCTTCGTCGTAGCCCTTGTCGATCAGGCCCTGGATGAAGGCCCGCTCGCGGTCGGCCTGCGGCGACTGCGCGACCTGCAGCGGGATTTTGCAGGTGACGCACATCACCTCGCGTTCGATCGCCGGCAGCGAGGCACGGGGCGGTGGGGTGCCGGTGGCGCTGTTCGCGCCCGTGGCCGCGACCGCGAGCAGCGCCACGGCGAGCGCCGCGCCGAGCAGAGCCCGGCGGAGGGCGCCGCGCTGGGCCGGCCGTCGGCGTTGTACCGCTCGCGGGTGTCGAGGTTCCGCCTTCACGAGCTCTCCGCGAGCGCGAGCGCCTTCTTCATGAACGGTTCCTCGATCTCGCCGCGGGACACCGCGACGACGTGCCCGTCGCGGTCGACGATGAAGCTCTCCGGGAGCTGGTTCGTGCCGTAGGAGTGGGCGAAGGCGCCGTTGTTGTCGCGCAGGCTCGGATAGCTCAGGCGGTAATGGCGCATGAAGCCGAGCGAGTCGGGGGAGGCGTCGAGGTAGGTGACGCCCAGCACCGTGGCGTCGTGCGCTTCCAGCGGGTGCTGGTAGCGCTCCAGCAACGGCGCCTCGACCTGGCAGGGTTCGCACCAGGAAGCCCAGAAGTTCAGCACGACCACCTTGCCCTTCAGCGCCGCCAGCGAGCTGACGCCATGCCCGCCGAGCACCGGCAGCTCGCGCGTCGCCTCCGGCGCGCGCGGGCGTTCGCCGCGCGCGACGCTCTCGTCCAGCGTGCGGCTCGCGGACTTCGCGGTGACGCCGTAGATCAGCAGCCCGATCAGGCAGGCGCCCGCCAGCGAAGCGAAGATCGGCAGCAAACGGCGTTTCACGGCCTCCAAGGGTAGACCGCGCTTGCGTAGTATCTATCCACCACGCGGCGGTAGCTCAGTTGGTAGAGCGCGAGCTTCCCAAGCTCGAGGTCACGGGTTCGAGACCCGTTCGCCGCTCTCGTCCTCGATGCCCTTGACGGCCTCTGCGTAAATGTGGGAGGGTTCGAAGAAGCGGTATCGATCGGGAGCGATCGATACCGGTGATCGGATCGGGGGTTGGCACGCGATGGGGTCTTTGCTTCGCGGACGTGTCTCGAAGGTACTGGTAGGCGCCGTGGCCTTGGTGCTGGCGTGCGCGCTCGTTCCGGCGTCGGCGTCGGCGATCGACCTGATCGACCCGGAGGCGTTCCACGTCAACCCGGAGGAGTTGCCGCATGTCGACCTGGGGGAGCCCTCGATCTCCGACGAGCTGAAAGTCAACGAGGACACGCTCAAGGCCGAGGACGAGTCGCTGCTGGACGAGTCGCTCCAGGAGGATCGCAACGAACTGGACTGGTGCCTGTGGTCCGCGCTGGCGGAAATGGCCTCCGAAATGGCGAGCAGCGAACCCCCTGCCAACGTCGGCGAAGAACTCGAAGGGCATCTGTTGACCTGCCTGAAGGGGCACTTCGAACACAAGGCGGAGGCGAGCAGCATTCCCTGGGTGGCAAGGGCGATGGCGCTCAAAAGCGAGGTCGAGGTGCTGGAAGAGCTCGGCCTCGAACCCGAAGCGGCCTGGGACCAGCTCGTGGAGCACGGCGTGACGCTTTCGGTGGACGTGTGGCGCGAAGGGCTCGAACACGCCGCCGCGGCCGTGCCGCCCGTGCCGTGACGCGCCGCAGGTAGCGGTTAGACTCGGCTGCGAGCGAGAGGAGCGGGATGCCATTCGCCGAGGTGAACGGCCAGCGAATCGCCTATGAGGACAGCGGCGGCGACGGGCCGCCGGTCGTGCTCGCGCACGGCTTCCTGATGGACCGCGAGATGTTCGCGCCGCAGGTCCAGGCGCTGTCGCCGGAGTACCGCGTGATCACGTGGGACGAGCGCGGCTTCGGCGAGACGGAGTTCGACGGCGAGCCCTTCAGCTACTGGGACTCCGCGTCCGACTGTCTCGGCCTGCTCGACCACCTGGGGATCGAGCGGGCGGTGCTGGGCGGGATGTCGCAGGGAGGCTTTCTCTCGATGCGCGCGGCGTTGCAGGCGCCGGAGCGCGTGCGCGCGCTGATCCTGATCGACACGCAGGCCGGCGTCGAGGACCCCGCGCGGCTGCCGGCCTATCGGCAGATGCAGGAGACGTGGTTGCAGGTCGGCCCCGTCGACGAGCTGGCGCAGGCGATCGCGAACCTGATCATCGGCGAGCCCGAGCTGAACGAGGTCTGGATCGAGAAGTGGCGCAAGCTCCCGCGCGAGAGCATGAAAGCCCCCGGAGACTGCCTGTTCGAACGCGACGATCTCACCGGCCGGCTCGGCGAGATCGCCTGCCCGGCGCTGGTGATCCACGGCACGGCCGACAACTCGATCGAGATCGAGCTCGCGGAGCGGCTGTGCGCGGGCCTCGCGGGCTGCGACCGCGTCGTGCGCATCGAGGGGGCGCCGCACGCTTCCAACCTCACGCACCCGGCGCCGGCGAACGCTGCGATCCTCGATTTCCTGCGCGCGCTCTAAGCGGGCAGGTTCAGGTTCGGCAGCAGCGCCGCGGCGAGGTCGTCGAAGCTCGGCTTGGCCTCGGGCAGGATCGGCCCGTCGGCGAGCGTGCGCTCGAGCACGGCCGCGCGCGACTCGTCGAGCATCCGGCCCACGTCCGCGAGATCGACGTCGAGCAGCCTTCCGTCGAGCTTCACGGGCCGCCCCGCGACGAGCACCGTGCGGACGTTCGAGGGGTTGGCCTGCTGCACCAACGCGCCGACGGGGTCGGCGAGGCCGAGCATGTTCGGCCGCTCCCCGCCGGGGCCGACGACGATCACGTCGGCCGCCTTGCTGGGTGCGAGCGAGCCGATCCTCGCGTCCATGCCCAGCGCCTTCGCGCCGTTGACGGTCGCCCACGTCAGCGCGTCGCGCGTCGTGAACGCCAGCTGCGTCGGGTCGGTGCGGCGGGCGTGGCTGCGGTCGTTCGCGAGCGCGCGGGCGTCCTGCAGCCCAAGGCGCATCTGCGTGAGCATGTCGCCGGAGTTCGACGAGGCGACGTCACAGCTGAGGCTCAGCACGAGCCCGGCCTCGATCGCGCGGCGGATCGGGGGATGGCCCATGCCCATCTGCATCTCGGTCTCGGGCGTGACGGAGATCTTTGCGTCCGAGCGCTCCAGCAGCTTCCAGTCGCGCTCGGTGCAGGCGTTGCAGTGCACGTGGACGATGTCGGGCCCGAGCAGGCCGCAGTGCGCGAACTGGTCGAGGCCGCTCGGCATCCCCCAGATGCAGCCGGTGTGCGTCGCGATCACGACGCCCAGCTCGCGCGCCGTCTCGACCTCGCGCCGGGTCTGCTCGAACGGGATCAGCCCCGGCTCGGTCAGCGAGACCCCCATCGTCAGCAGGTCGCCCGGCAGCCCTTCCAGCTCGCGCTGCACGCGGCGCGAGTCCTCGAGGCGCTGCTCGTGCGAGGTGAAGTGCGGCTCCGCGCGCGGCGGCGCGAAGTAGCCGTAGGCGAACGTCGCGCGGATGCCCGCGTCCGCGAGTCCCTGCAAGGCCCGGTCGGCGTGCTCCGGCGTGTTGTTGCAGTGGGAGAAGTCGAGGATCGTCGTCACGCCGGCGTCGAGCGCCTCCAGCGCGCCGGCGTAGTTGCCGGCGTACACGTCCTCGGCGGTGTACCGCGGCGACAGCGTCGAGCGGATGCCAAGGAAGTAGTCCATCAGTGTCCAGTCCGCGCAGATGCCGCGCAGCGCCGTCTGCCAGGTGTGTCGGTGGGTGTCGACGAAGCCCGGCATGATCACGCCGCCTTCGGCGTCGATCGTCTCGGCGTCGATCGAACCCAGGTCGCGCTCGACCGCGACGATGCGGTCGTCCTCGATCAGCACCGAGCCGCGCTCCAGCTCGCCGATCGACGGCTCCATCGACAGCACGTAGCCGTTCGTGATCGCGATTCTGCTGCTCATCTGCCCCTCCCTCCGCTCGATCCCCGGGCCGGCCCGGCCGGTTGGCGAGCTCGCGCCCGGCGGGCTCGCCCAAGGCGGGCTCGCCCAAAGGTAGAGGAGCCGCCTTCAGGCCGCTTTGGCGCCGGGGGCGGGCGGGGCGCTCATCGTGGCGGCTCGATCTCGACCACCAGCGGCGTGCCCCGGTCGAACCACTTCCCGTGCAGCGCTTCGAGCTTCTGCCTGCTCGACACGCCGCGCTGGTGCAGCGTGCCCGCGACGTGGTCGAAGGGGTCGATCGTGCCGCAGTAGATCGCGCGCGCCCGGGCACGCTCCTCCGCGTCGCGGGGGTCGCGCGCGAGGCCGCGGAAGGTGCCGCCTTGCAGCCGCAGCTCGACGCCCGGGCCGGCGCGGATGTTCTTCAGCCAGGCGGCCCGCTCGCCGGGGATCGCGACCAGGTAGGCGTGCTTGCCCCGGCGCACAACGCGCACGCACTTGCGCCGCGCTTTGCCGGTGCGCCTGCCGGTGGTCGTGATCACGCCGTAGGTCCGCGAGGGCGAGGCGAGCAGCAGCGGCAGCATCATCGCGCTCAGTACGCGCCCGCCCCTGGTCGAGCGCGTGAACGGGTTCTTCCGCGCGGGGACGTCGCGTTGCCCCGGCGGTGGCGAGGCGCTTTGCCTGGTTGCGGTCGTCGCGTCTGGTGGCATCGGTGGCTGTTGGACGGTGGTGGCTGGGACTGTGGGCCGCTGAACGGCGGGCTGCTGACCGGTGGCTGACGGGACGGTGTTGCTTGACGTGGCTGCGAGGACGATCGAGACGGGGGTAATGTATCCGGCTAGATGCATCTGATCAGAGCAAGCCACCGCCCGCAATGGGGTTCGCGAACCCGGTCGGTGGGGACGGCGGGACGATGAAGCTGCGCCCCGTGAGCTATCTGCTGCTGGGGATGGTGCGCCTCGGCGCGAGGTCCGGCTACGCGATCAAGAAGGCGGCCGATCTCTCGACGCACGCGTTCTGGCCGACTTCGCTGGCCCAGGTCTATCCCGAGCTGGGGCGGCTGGAGCAGGCGGGGCTGCTCGCCCGCCGCGAGGATCCCCGCGGTGCACGGGCGCGCGCCGAGTACAGCCTGACGGCGCTCGGCAGCGACTCGTTGCTGACGTGGCTCTCCTCGACGCGGGAACCGCCGACGAAGGTGCGCGACGAGGGGTTGCTGCGGCTGTTCTTCGCCGACGCGCTGGGCCGTGAGGAGCAGATCGCGATGGTGACGCGGATGGCCGCGAGCGCGCGCGCCGCCGCCGCCGAGATCGCGGAGCAGGTGCTGCCCACGGCGGAGGCCGTCGAGGACCACGGCAATCGCTTCCCGCTGGCCGTCGCCCGCTTCGGCGCCGACGTCTACGCGTATTCGGCGGCGTGGCTCGACGGGCTGCGCCAAGAGCTCGAAGCGGCGGGCGAGGAGGACGAGCCGCGCGCCGGCGCCGGGCGCGAGGGCCGCGCCACGCGTCAGCCTCCGGAGTAGGAGGCGGGCGCCGGCGGGTCGCCGCTCGTGTCCGCGATCAGCTGCAGCAGCGCGGCCCCGGAGGTGCCGCCCAGCACGCGCAGGCGGTGCATCCGGTATGGATCTTCGTGCGGGTGCGCCCATCCGGGCACGACGGTCGTCGAGCCGGCGTAGCCCGCGGCCCTGACCTCCGCGACGACCGTGTCGTCGTAGTGGCCGGAGGGGTAGCAGAACCAGTTCACCGGGACGTGGAAGCGCCGCTGGATCGTCCTGCGCGCGCCGGCCACCTGTTCGCGCAGCTCGCTTGGGCTGAGGGTGATCAGGTCGGCGTGGCTGATCCCCTGCGTGTCGAGCTCCCAGCCGGCGGCGATCAGCCCGCGGATCTCGTCCGTGCCAAGGCCGCCCTGGGAAGGGGGGAGGCCCGTGAGCTGGATGTTCTCCTCGGCGACCCAGCCCAGCCGCCGCAGCACCGGCAGCGCCTGCGTGAACTGGGACTGGTAGCCGTTGTCGAACGTCAGCACGATCGGTTTGCCGGGTGGCAGCGAGACGCCGCGGCGCCAGTAGGCGATCAGTTCGTCGGGCGTCACCGCGACCCAGCCGGCGCGCTTCAGCGCGCGCATCTGTTCGGCGAACTCCGCCGGTGGCACGTACAGGCCCGGGAACGGCGCCCCGGCCGGCGGCGCGGCGATCACGTGGTACATCAGGACCGGCGCCGGCTCGCTGCCGGGGTGGCCCGTCGCGACGCCGCCGCCGCGTGCCTTGGGGCTGCGCGGCGCCCGCTTCGAGCGCGCGTGCGCCGGCGGCGCCGTCGCGAGCTGCCGGCGCGTTTTGTGCGCCGCCCCGCCGGAGCTCGCGAGGACGACCGCGGCCGCGACGAGCAGGCCCGCCGCGAGCAGCCCACCCGCGAGCAGCCGCCGGCGCCGGCGCTGCCGCAGGCGCTGTTCGGCGCGCCGCGTTCGTCTCTGCTCTAGGTCCACTGGCCCGCCCCCGGCCCACCGGTCTGAATCCCGCTCGCGGCGCGCATGCCGGCGGAGCATAGTCGCGGCGTAGGATGAGACAACGTCTTTTATGAGACTTCGTCTCGAATATCTGTTAGGTTGCTCGCGTGTCACGGATCGGCCATCGGTTCCGCGCCAAGGCGCTGCTCGTCGCCGCGGCCGTCCTGCTGCCCGCCACGCTGCCGCTCGCGGGGTGCGGGCGCTCGGGTGCGCCCGGGGACGCGGCGGGCAACGGCCGCATCCAGGTAGTGGCGGCGGAGAACTTCTGGGGCAGCATCGCCGCGCAGCTGGCCGGCGAGCAGGGCGAAGTCTCGAGCATCGTCACCGACCCCGCGACCGACCCGCACGACTACGAACCGACCGCCGCCGACGCGCGCACCGTCGCCGGCGCGCAGCTCGCGATCGTCAACGGCATCGGCTACGACGGCTGGATGGACAGGCTGCTCCAGGCCAGCCCCGCCGGCGGCAGGACGGTGCTCGACGTCGGCAAGCTGCTCGGACTGGGGGAGGGGCAGAACCCGCACCAGTGGTACTCCCCGCGCAGCGTCCGCCGCGTGGCCGACGCGATCGCCGCCGGCTACGCGCGGCTGGACCCGGCGAAGTCCTCCTACTTCGCCGCGCGCCGGCAGGCCTTCCTCACGCGCGACCTCGCCCGCTACGACGCGCTGCGTCGTGAAATCCGCGCCCGCTACGCGGGGACCCCCGTCGGCTACAGCGAGAGCATCTTCCGCCCGCTCGGCGAAGACCTCGGCCTCAGGCTGATGACGCCCTACGGGTTCGCGAAGGCGGTCGCCGAGGGAACGGAGCTGACCGCGGCCGAGAAGCAGACCGTCGATCAGCAGGCCCGCGGCCGCCAGATCGAGGTGTGGGTGTTCAACTCCCAGAACGTGACCCCCGAAGTCCAGCGCGTCAACGAGATCGTGCGCGAACGGGGAATCCCCGTCGCGACCGTGACCGAGACGCTGACGCCGCGGCGCGACAGCTTCGAGCAGTGGCAGGTCGCCGAGCTGGAAGGGCTCGCGCGCGCTTTGCACCGGGCGACGGGCCGCTGAGATCGTGAGCGGGCCGTCGCGCGCACCTACACTTGAGCGCATGGGCGGAGCACCTGCGGAGGGATCGACCTGGGCCGCGCGGGCGGCGCGCGCGTTGAGCGACGCCGGCTACCGGCGCGGCGGCGCGCGCGGCGCGATCCTCGACCTGCTGGACGAGCAACGGTGCGCGCTGTCGGCGGTCGAGATCGAGCAGGCGCTGCTGGAGCGCAGGCGCGAGGTCTCGCGCGCCAGCGTCTACCGCGTGATGGACGAGCTCGAGGCGATCGGGCTCGTGCAGCGGGTCGAGATCGGCCAGGGGATGGTCCGCTACGAGCCGGTGCGCCCTGGCCCGGGCCACCATCACCACCTCGTCTGCGATCACTGCGGCCGGCTCGAGCCATTCACCGACGAAGGCCTCGAGCGCGCGATCAAGCGGGTCTCCGAGCGGTTGCCGCTGCGCGTCTCAGAGCACGAGATCGTGCTCCACGGCGCCTGCGAGTCCTGCGCGCCCGCTTCCGGCTAGCCCTGCGTCAGTCGCCGGCGAGGCTCGTCGGCAGCGGCAGGCCGTGCGGCGGCGGGTCTTCCGCCAGCAGGCGCGGGACGCTCACGAGATGAAAGCCGCGGACGCGCAGCTCGTGAATGATCTGCGGCAGTGCCGCGACCGTCTGTTCACGGTTGCCCCCGGCGTCGTGCAGCAGGAAGATCGCGCCCGGTTTTGCGCCTTCGATCACGCGTTTGACGATCGTTTCGACGCCGGGCTGCTCGTAGTCGTCGGTGTCCACCGACCACAGCACCATCAGCATTTTCATCTGGTGCAGCAGGTGGAAGGTCGTCGTGTTGAACGAGCCGTAGGGGGGGCGGAACAGCTTCGGTTTGCGTCCCCCGAGCAGTTCGATCCGCGCGGCCTGTTCAAACAGCTGTTCGTGCTGGTCGTGGGCCGAGAGCTGGGCCATCATCGGGTGGTTCTCGGTGTGGTCGCCGATCGTGAACCCGTCGCGGATCTCGCGTTCGGTCGAGCTGCCGAAGTCGTGGATCTCCTGGCCGATCACGAAGAAGGTCGCCGGCACGTGTTCGCGTTCCAGCACGTCCAGCACCTGCGGCGTGTACGGCCCGGGGCCGTCGTCGAACGTCAGCGCCACGTCGCGGCCCTGCGTGCCGCCTTCTTTCACGAACGGCGTGTACCCCAGCACCGAGTCGACGCCTTTGTCTTCCCGTTCGAGCTCGTCGGGGCCGGGGGGCGCGAGCGTCGCCGCGTGCGGCCCCGGGGTGCGGGTCCCGGCGGAGGAGACGGCGCCGTGGTGGTGCGACCCTCCCAGCGCCAGGACGAGGACCACGACGAGCAGCACCAGCCCCGCCGCGGCTCCCAGCCGGCGCCGGCGAAAACGGGCGCGCGGATCGATCGGCTGCGGGGCGCTCGGCGGGGGAGGGGGGCCTGCCGCCTCACGCGCGGGTGCCGGCGCCGGCGCCCTGCGCGAAGCCCGCGGCTCGTCCTCGAAGTCCCAATTCCACCCCGGGCTCATGGACGGATGCTAGACAGCCGTGCAGGCGGTGGAGCCGAGCCGGGTTTCGGGCCGTGGGAACGGGCGCTTTGCAGGGGTTTCCACGATTCACGTTTGGGCGGGTGGTCTTCGGGGTACAGCCTGTCTTGACGTTGAGGAAGGGCCGCCGGGTTCAGCCAGCGACGAGGGCAATTCGAGGGTGCCGGCGCGTGACGCCCGCTCGTAGAGCGGGGTAATCGAGTCGAAGGGGATCGGAGCATGCAGAGATGAGACCAGTGGCTGGAGAGACCAACCATGGGCGCGGTCGCGCGCGCCCTGCGCGCAGGCGCGTGCTGGGGGCGCTGCTGGCGCTCGCCGTGCCCGCGCTCGCGCTGACGGCCGCTTCGCCCGCCTCGGCGGCCAGCGCCTTCAGGCAGGAATTCGCACCCTTCCAGTACTGCCCGGTCGAAACGGCGCAGTGGTGCGTCGTCGCGACGCCGCTCGGCGGTGAATTCAAGCTCGATCTGAAGACCACGAAGATCGAACACCCCGTCACGCTGCAGGGCGGCATCGGCAGCCAGAGCTTCGGCGACCAGCCGCTGATCGCGCCGATCGGCGTCGAACCGCTCTCGAAAACACCCCAGGAAGTGCCGGGCGGCTTGACGGGCCTCAGCGAATCGATCGGCGGGCCGGTGACCGCGACGGCGGAACTGGCGGGCCAGATCGTCCTCAACAAGGGCAACCTGCTCGCGCAGGAAGGCGTCGCGGTGACGCTGCCGATCAAGGTCAAGCTCGACAACGAAATCCTTGGCTCGAACTGCTACATCGGCTCGGACGCCGAACCGATCGTGCTGCACCTGACGACCGGCACGACGAGCCCGTCGCCTCCGAACCAGCCGATCTCCGGCAGCCGCGGCACGCTCGAAGGCGGCGGCAAGGGCAAAATCGTGAAAATCACGGGCAACTCGCTCGTGGACAACAACTTCGCGGTGCCCGGAGCGAACGGGTGCGGTGAAAACCCGCTGATCGACCTCGTGGTCGACGCCGGGATCGGCCTCCCGGCGCCCGCCGGTCTGAACACGGCGATCATGAACGGCGAACTCGAGGAAACCGCCGCCGTGTGGGCCGCGAAGTACAAACCCAAGGTCAAAAAGCCGAAAAAAGAAAAAAAACCGAAAGCCTGAGGGTCGCTCGCAGGAGCTTCGATCGAGAGGGCGGGCCGGCTGGCCCGCCCTCTTCTGTTTTCGGAGAGGCCGCTTCGAGGCTCGGCGTGCCGGGCGCTCGCGACGGCTAGGATCAGGCCGCCGGGCGCGTCATGCGGGCGCCGTCCGCCGAGGGTTCAGGGAGAATCAAGCAATGCACGTCACAGCCAAGGCCGACTACGCAGTCCGCGCGGTGATCGAGCTCGCCGACAGCAAGCAGGAGTCGCCGCGCAAGGTCGACGACGTCGCCCAGGCCCAGGGCATCCCGGTCTCGTTCCTGGAGAACATCCTCACGCAGCTGCGCTCGACCGGGATCGTGCGCAGCCAGCGCGGCCCCGAAGGCGGCTACTGGCTGGCCCAGCCCGCGAAGGAGGTCAGCCTCGCGCAGGTGATCCGCGCCGTCGAGGGGCCGCTCGTCGGCGTTCGCGGCCAGCGGCCGGAGGAGATCGAGTACGAAGGCTCGGCGGAGACGCTCCAGCAGGTGTGGATCGCGCTGCGCTCGAACCTGCGCAAAGTGCTCGAGAACGTCACGGTCGCCGACGTCTCGAACGGCAAGCTGCCCAAAGAGGTCCTGGCCCTGACGAAAAACGACGACGCCTGGGAAACCAGGTAGCCGGGTAGCGACGCCGCGGGCTAAGCGGCCTGCGCCGAGAACACCCGCGGCCGGGGCAGGCGCACCGCGAGGATCTGACCCTCCGAAAGTTCCCGCTCCTCGGCCTCGGCGCGTGTCACCTGCGCCCAGATGTCGCGTCCGTCGGGGAGCGTCAGCTCGACGCGCACCTCGAAGCCCAGGTGCACGACGCGCTTGATCAGCGCCTCGGTCGCGCTGCCGTCGTTCTCCGCCAGCAGCTGCACGTCGTGCGGGCGCACGAACGCGTTCCCGATGCGGTTGACGGGCCCGATGAACGACATCACGAACTCGTTGGCCGGTGTCTCGTACAGCTCGCGCGGCGTGCCGGCCTGCTCGATCTTGCCCGCGTTCATCACCACGATCTGCTCGGCGACCTCCATCGCCTCCTCCTGGTCGTGGGTGACGAAGATCGTCGTCACGTGGATCTCGTCGTGCAGCCGGCGCAGCCACTCGCGCAGCTCGCCGCGCACCTGCGCGTCCAGCGCGCCGAAGGGCTCGTCCAGCAGCAGCACGTTCGGTTGCACCGCGAGCGCGCGGGCGAGCGCCATCCGTTGCAGCTGGCCACCCGAGAGCTGCGAGGGGTAGCGCTCGGCGAGGCCGTCGAGGCGCACGAGCCCGAGCAGTTCCTTCACGCGCGCGTCGATCTCCGGCTTCGGGCGCTTGCGCACGCTCAGCCCGAACGCGACGTTGTTGTGGACGGTCATGTGCTTGAACGGGGCGTAGTGCTGGAAGACGAAGCCGACGCCGCGCGTGCGGGCCGGACGCTCGGTGACGTGCTCGCCGTCGATCACGACCTCGCCCGTGTCCGGGGTCTCCAGGCCGGCGATGATCCGTAGCAGCGTCGACTTGCCGCTGCCGCTCGGCCCCAGCAGCGCGGTCAGGGCGCCGTCGCTGACCCCGATCGAGACGTCGTCCAGCGCCGTGAAGGTGCCGAAGTGCTTGCTCACGTTCTGTACCTCGATTGCCATCAGGCAGCCACCTCCGCGGTCTTTCCCCTCGTGTGTCGTGTAAGCAGGTTCATCGCGATCAGCGTCGCGAACGCCAGGATCGCCAGCACCACCGCCGCCGTGTATGCGCCGGTGACGTCGAAGTTCTCGAAGCGCGCCTGGACGTACAGCGGCAGCGTCTGCGTCTCGCCCTCGATCCGGCCCGAGACGATGCTGACCGCGCCGAACTCGCCGAGCGCGCGCGCCGTGGTGAGCACGACGCCGTAGACCACGCCCCACCTGATCCCCGGCAGCGTGATCCGCCAGAACGTCTGCCAGCCGCTCGCGCCCAGCGTCGAGGCGGCCTGCTCGGCGTCGGTCCCCAGCTCGCGCAGCACCGGCATCGTCTCGCGCGCGACGAACGGCAGCGAGACGATCGCGGTCGCGATCACCATTCCCGGCACCGAAAAGATCACCTGGATGCCTCGTTCGGCGAGCCAGTCGCCGAGCCAGCCGGTCTTGCCGTAGGCGAGCACGAGCGACAGCCCGATCACCACGGGCGAGATCGCGAACGGCAGGTCGATCAGCATGCCGAGCAGCGCCTTGCCCCTGAAGCGGCCGCGCTCCATCAGCAGCGCGATGCCGATCCCGAAGACCGTGTTCAGGGGCACGGCGATCGCCACGATCTCGATCGACAGCCAGAACGCGCTCTGGGCGTTCGGCGCCGTGATCGCGTTCCACACCGGGCTGAGGCCGTGTTCGAAGGTGCGGTAGAAGATCATCGCCACCGGCGCCAGCAGCAGCAGCGCCAGGTAGCCGAGCGCCACCGTGCGCAGCCCGAGCCTGCGCGCTCGCGCCGAGCCGTCGGCGCGGCTCGTGCCGCGCGGCTTCGCCACCCTTCCGGAGGGCGCGGGGGAGAGGGCGAGCGCGCCGCCGCCTTCAGCCGACATGCTTGGACCTCCAGCGCGAGAGCAGCGTCAGCGCCGCCAGCACGACGAGCGCCGCAAGCAGCAGCACGACCGACACCGCCGCGGCCGCGGGCAGGTTTTCGTTCTGGATCTGGCCGAACACGTAGACCGAGCCGACCTCGGTCTTGAACGGCAGGTTGCCGGTGATCAGCACGAGCGAGCCGAACTCGCCGACCGCGCGGGCGAAGCTCAACGCGACCCCGGAGATGATCGCCGGCGTCAGGCTCGGCAGCACGATCCGGCGCAGCACGGTGAGCGGCGAGGCGCCCAGCGACTCCGCGGCTTCCTCCATCGAGACGTCCAGCTCCATCAGCACCGGCTGCACCGAGCGCACGACGAAGGGCAGCGTCACGAACAGCAGCGCCAGGCCGATCGAGAAGCGCGTGAAGGCGACGTCGATGCCGACGGGGCTGCCCTTGCCGTACAGCGCCAGCAGCACGACGCCCGCGACGATCGTCGGCAGCGCGAAGGGCAGGTCGATCAGCGCGTTGACGATCTTCTTGCCGGGGAACTCGTCGCGCACGAGCACCCATGCGATCAGCGTCCCGAAGACCGCGTTCAGCAGCACGACGATCGCCGAAACGATCAGCGTCAGCTTGATCGCCGCGACCGCCTCGGGGTTGGAGATCTCGCGCCAGAACTGGCTCGTGCCGCCGGTCCCCGACTTCGCGAGCAGCGCCGCGACCGGGAGCAGCACGAGCACCGAGAGGTAGATCCCCAGCAGGCCCTTGCCGAGCGCCCCGCCCGCGAGCGAGCCGAGCCTGCCGCCGCGCGCCCCAAGGAGCGCGCGGCGCGGCGCGGGTGCGGCGTCAGCCGCGACTATGCCGCCGCTATTTGGCAGTGGAGACTCCCAGCGACTGCTCGATCTTCGTCACGATCCCCGTTTCGGGTTCGAAGAATTCCTTCGTCACCTTCTTCCAGCCGCCGAGCGAGTCGATCGTAAACAGGCCCGGCGGGTTCGGGAACTTCGAAGCCCCCGGGACGCCCGAGATCACCGGGCGGTAGCCCTGTTCGGCCCAGATCTTCTGCCCCGCCGGCGAGACGGCGTAGTCGACGAACTTCTGCGCCGTGCCCGCCGCCGAGCCTTTGCCGACGACCGCGATCGGGTTCTGGATCAGGATCGTGTCCTTGGGGATCACGTATTCGATCGGTTCGCCCTTCTGCTGGTCGGTGATCGCCTCGTTCTCGTAGTCGATCAGCGCGTCACCGCGACCCGAGACGAACGTCTGCAGCGCGTTGCGCGCCGAACTGTCCTGGCTGACGACGTTCTTGAACAGTTCCTTCAAGTACGTTTCGGCCTGCGCGGGGGTCTTGCCTTCCTTGATCTGCGCTCCGTACGCGGCCATGATGTTCCAGCGCGCGCTGCCGGAGGTGAAGGGGTTCGGCGTGACGACCTGCACGCCCGGCTTGACGAGGTCGGACCAGTCTTTGATGTGCTTGGGGTTGCCCTTGCGCACGATGATCACCGCGACCGAGTCGGTCACGAAGCCGTGCGTCGCGTTCTGGTTCCAGCTCGCGTCGACGAGGCCGGCCTTCACGAGCCGTTCGACGTCGGGTTCGAGCGAGAAGTCCACGACGTCGGCGTGCAGCCCGTTGGCCACCGCGCGGCTCTGTTCGCCGGAGGGCCCGTAGGACTGCTTGAAGCTCACGCCCTTGCCGTCCGGGGTGGCCTGGAACGCCGGGATCACCTTTTCGAACGCCGCCTGCGGGGTGGAGTAGGCGACGAGCGTCAGCTCGTTCGACGACCCGCCGCCACTGCTCGACGATCCGCACGCGCTGAGGCCGACCGCGGCGGCCGCGATCGACACGAGGACTGCAAGGGTTCTTTTGCTCATAACCACTTTCTTCATCGAAGAGATCAAAGGGACTGGAATGGTAAAGGAACGCAACACCATAAACAAGATCAGGTTTCGGGTATTTGATCTTGGGGAAGCGCGTTCCCGACCATCCGAATAAGAGACATGCCTTGTGGAGTGATCGGCCGGCCCCTTGACTGTCGGGGAGGGAATCCGCACGCTCGACCCCGGTTTGACCAGCCGTCGGCCCGGGTACCCTGGAACGGGTGTGGGGAATCCCCCATCTTCCGCACGCCAACCTCTCCCTCCGCCGTCTTCCTCGTCTATCTACCTAGGAGAAGCAGCCGATGCCCGCACCCGCCACGTCAACGCTCGAGACCCCAGCCGCCACCGAGGCAGCCGAGGCCGCCGTCGAGGCGATCGCTGGCTCCGCAGGCCAGGAGGTCGCCTTCTCCCTGGCTCTCAGCCAGGACCAGAAGGACATCCGCGACTGGGTGCACGGCTTTGCGGCCGATGTGATGCGCCCGGCGGCCGCTGAGTGGGATGAGAAGGAGAAGACCCCCTGGCCGATCATCCAGGAGGCCGCGAAGATCGGCCTCTATGGCTTTGAAGGGATCGCCCAGTTCTTCGCGGACCCCACGGGCCTTGGGCTGCCGATCGTCAACGAGGAGCTCTTCTGGGGAGACGCCGGCATCGGCATGTCGATCATGGGCACCTCCCTGGCTGTGGCGGCGATCTTCGGGCAGGGCTCCGGGGAGCAGATCGGCGAATGGATCCCGCGCTGCTTCGGAACCGTTGATGACGTGAAGGTCGCGGCCTTCTGCGCTTCTGAGCCAAACGCGGGCTCTGATGTCTCAGGAGTACGGACCAGCGCCAAGTTCGACGAGAAGAGCGGGGAGTGGGTCATAAACGGCCAGAAGGCCTGGGCCACCAACGGCGGCATCGCAGACGTCCACGTCGTGATCGCCTCCGTTGACAGGGAGCTCGGCTCACGCGGCCACGCGGCCTTCGTGATCCCGATGTCAGAAGCCAAGGGCATCTCCCAGGGCGCGAAGGTCTCTAAGCACGGCCTGCGGGCCTCCCACACCGCAGACGTCTACCTGGATGACTGCCGCATCCCCGCAGGCTATGTGCTCGGGGGCAAGGAGAAGCTCGATGAGCGCCTGGCAAGGGTCAGGGAAGGAAAGAAGGCCAAGTCCCAGGCCGCGATGCAGACATTTGAGGCCTCACGCCCCACGGTCGGGGCCCAGGCCCTTGGGATCGCACGCGCGGCCTATGAGTACGCCCTCGATTACGCCAAGGAGCGCGAGCAGTTCGGCCGCAAGATCATCGAGAACCAGGCGATCGCCTTCACGCTGGCGCGGATGAAGCTTGAGATCGACGCCGCGCGCCTGCTGGTCTGGAGGGCCTCATGGATGGGGCGAAACCAGGTCCCCTTCCAGAATGCCGAGGGCTCGATGTCGAAGCTGAAGGCAGGCGAGGTGGCCGTCTGGGTCACAGAGCGCGCGATCCAGATCCTTGGCGGAAACGGCTACACCCGCGAGTTCCCCGTCGAGCGCTTTCACCGCGACGCGAAGATCTATGACATCTTCGAGGGGACCGCCGAGATCCAGCAGCTTGTGATCAGCCGGGCTATTTCGGGGATGCACATCAAGTAGGGCCGGGCTTGGGCGGGGGCGGGGGCGCCGGCGCGGAGGGCGGTGCGCCCCGTGAGCGCTAGATCTGCTCGACCTCTGGCGCGTCGGTGCGCAGCAGCGACTGCTCCCTGCCCGCGCCGCCCGTGGGCGGCTCCGACGTCGCGAGCGCGGCCTTGACCCAGGGCCGCTTGATCGCCAGCCAGCTCCCGGCGAGCGCCAGCAGCGCGCCGCAGAGGATCCAGCCCAGCGTCGTGGCTTCGACGCCGACGTACTTCAGGCCCGAGGCCGCGATCACGAACGTGATCACCGGGCGGATGTAGCGGTCGGGGGCGCTGGAGGAGAACAGCGATCCGATGAACACCGCCGGGACGCTGCCGATGATCAGCGAAGTCGTCACGCCGAATTCGACGTGCCCAAAGGCGAGGGCGCCCAGCGCCGCGGCGGTCGTCAGCGGCACCGCCTGCGTCAGATCCGTGCCCACGAGCTGCTTGGCGCCGATCATCGGGTACAGGAACAGCAGCATGATGATCATCAGCGAGCCCGAGCCCACGGAGGTCATGCCGACGACGATCCCGCCGATCATCCCGATCGCGATCGTCCGCAGCGGCCGGGGTTCGATGTCGTGCACGCCCGCCGTGCGCTCCTGGCCCGATTTGCGGTCGAGGATGTAGCGCAGCACCATCGCGCTCGCCCCCACCAGCAGCGCGATCCCGAGCGCCAGCTCGATGTTCTTCTGCGCCGTCTTGGCGTCGCCCATCAGGTGCAGCAGGTAGGCGCCAAGGAACGCCATCGGCACCGAACCCAGCACCATCCAGCCGACGAGCCGCAGGTTCACCGTGCGCTGGCGCAGGTGCACCACCGCGCCGATCGGGCGCATCAGCACCGCCGCCACCAGATCGCTGGAGATGGCTGAGGACGGGGTGACCCCGAACAGCAGGATCAGCATCGGCGTCATCAGCGCGCCCCCGCCGGCCCCGGTCATGCCGACGAGGAAGCCGATGATCGCGCTGCCCAGAACGATGTATGGATCGACGTGCATCCCCTGCCCTCCCTCGCCGCGGACAGTAGCGGGTATCGGTGCCCGCGGCGAGGGAGCGCCATGGCGCTCCGGGGGAGGGGGGCTCGTCCAGGTTGCTGTTTCCAGCGCCGGAGCCCGCGGGCGAGGACGGGCTCCGGCGTCAGGCGCGGTGCGCGCCGTCCGCCGCTGCGCTCGCCGGCGGGGCGGTCAGGCGGCCCGGGCCGTGGCCGGCTGCAGGCGCTCGAGCTCCTCGGCGTCGCGCAGCGCCCAGCCCAGCCGCTCGATCAGCTGGTTCGCGGCGTGGCCCGTGCTGAGGTGCACGGGGTAGACGCTCTCTTCGAGCAGCACCGGGGCGCTGCCGTCGTTCTTGTCGGCCGTCACGACGATCTTTGCCATCTTGGGGCTCCTTTGGGTTCGGGCGAAGGGTGGGGTCGCGGCTGGAGGCGCTGTGGATTGGGGCACGGCCGGGCCGGGCCACTGGGCCCGGCCCGGCCGTGAGGGGGACTACTCCCGGAGGGGGACGCTTCCGGGGAGGAGGCACGGCGCCTAAGCGCCGCGACATCGTCCGTTCGCGCAGCCCCGGGCTGAGACGACGCCGGGTTCGCCAGACGCGCGGAGGGAGTCGCGGGAGGCGATCTGGGCTACACGAACGAACATTGTTCAGTAATCATATCGAGAATATTGTGTTTGTCAAGAGCGAGCGTGGAAACGGCAGAGGAGAGGCGTTGCGAGCGATGCTTCGGCCGCCCGGCGCCCGTCGCCCGGCGCCTGGCGACTGCTGCCGTATGGCCCGGTCACGGCGAGCGCCGTGCGGGGGGAGAGGCGCCGGCTGTGCGGCTACCAGGCCTGCGTCGTCTGGCAGTGCGGGCAGCTCACGGTCGTCGAGACCGGCGCCCGGAAGACGAACCCGCAGTGGCAGGTGTAGGAGGCCTCGTCGAGCGGGCCCCCGGCGTCGCGGACGCGCTCCACCGCGAGGTCGGCCGCGCGCGTGCGCGAGTTCGGCGAGGGGGCCGTCGCGAGCGGCCTGGGCTCCCGCGGGGAGCTGTCGGCGCGCTCGGCCCCGGCTCGCCGGTGCGGCTCTGCGGCGCGTGAACGACGGCGCTCGCGCAGCGTCTGCGGAAGGCTTGCTCTCATGGCTCTACCCGAAAAGACCCTTGCCACGGTCAAAGGTTTCGCCCTGCAACCTCTATTTCCTGGCGGCTGGACGGGTGTTAGGGCCCGCACCGGCCTCGCGCGCCTGTGGCACGGGCCGAAAATCGGTTTGAGATACTGGTGTCGATGAATCCCTCGCGGAAGCGAACGGTCCGCTTGGTCGTGGCCTTGAGCGCAGCCGTGCTGCTGGCGAGCGCGCTGATCTACACGAGCTTCAGCGCCGCCAGCCCGGCGCTCAGCCCGAGCCAGCTGGTGCGCCAGGCGCAGCCCGGCCGCAGCTACCAGCTCACGGGCACCGTCGTGAACGGCTCCGTGCGCCACGAAGGCAACACGCTCGACTTCAGCGTCGCCGACCGCAAGGGCGGCACCGCGATCCCCGTCGCCTACACCGGCACGGTCCCGGACCCGTTCCGCGAAGGCCGCGAGGTGATCGTGACGGTGCAGAAGCAGGGCGGGCACTACCTCGGCGAACGCGACTCGCTGATCACGAAGTGCCCCTCCAAGTACAAGACCGCTCCCGCGGGCGAGAAGCAGAACTACTAGGGGTGGCAGAGCTAGGGCGCATCTGCCTGCCGCTGGCGCTGATCGTCTGCGTCTACGGCATCGGCGTATCGCTCTACGGGGCGCGCACGGGGCGGCTCGAGTTCTCGGACTCGGGGCGGCGCGCGGTCTACGCGCTGGCGATCGTGCTGACGGTGGCCTTCGCAGTGCTGGAGATCGCCTTCCTGCGCAACGACTTCGCCTTCAACACCGTCGCCGACACGTCCAGCCGCACGACGCCGACCTTCTACCGCGCCGCGGCCGTGTGGTCCTCGCAGGAAGGCTCGCTGTTGCTGTGGGCCTGGCTGTTGTCGCTGTGGTCGAGCCTCGCGCTGTTCCTGGTGCGCAAGCGGATGCGCGACGTCGCGGCCTACGCCACGGCGATCCTGCTCGGCTTCGGCGGCTTCTTCGTGGCGCTGATGATCTTCTACGCCTCGCCCTTCGACACCACGAGCCCCACGCCCGCGGAAGGCGTCGGCCTCGACCCGCTGCTGCGCTTTCCGACGATGATGATCCACCCGCCGATGCTCTACTCGGGGTACACGCTCTGCACGATCCCGCTGGCCTTCGGGGCGGGGGCGCTGCTGGCGCGGCGCGTCGACGCCGACTGGATCAAAGCCACGCGGCGCTTCGCCTTCGCGGCCTGGTTGTTCCTTGGCGTCGGCATCCTGCTCGGGGCCCGCTGGTCCTACGCGGAGCTCGGCTGGGGCGGCTACTGGGGCTGGGACGCCGTCGAGAACGCCTCGCTGATGCCGTGGCTGACCTGCA
>Ga0335072_10004801_pt1 | contig 19973 bp, 15 predicted proteins | sample Lox_Sample_21_FD_206725 | JGI IMG/M metagenome (GOLD analysis project Ga0335072, IMG submission 206725) | Soil microbial communities from Loxahatchee National Wildlife Refuge, Florida, United States - Lox_Sample_2.1 | ecosystem: Environmental > Terrestrial > Soil > Wetlands | place: USA...
CCCACTTGCCGGAAAAGACGGCAGGCTACTTCCTGACGGGAACGCTGGCGGGATTTGGCGTGGGCCGGTTCGGATCAAGCTACTGGATGAAGCGGGTACCGGCACATCTGCTGATGGGGGCGTTTGCCACAGCCAATATAGTCCTTGTGACCCTGGGAATCCTTTGGCCGGGTTGGGTCGGCGTCTGGGCCATTTTTCTCACCAGCTTCTTTATGTCAATCATGTTTCCGACGATTTTCGCGCTTGGCATCCGCGGCCTGGGCGAGAATACCAAGGCGGCTGCGTCATTGTTGGTGATGTCGATTATCGGGGGTGCGCTCATCACGCTGTTGGTTGGCCTGGTTTTTCAGGCGACCCGCAGTATGGCTGTCTCTATGGTGGTTCCGCTGGGGTGCTACCTATGCGTTGGGTATTACGCATTCTGGGGATACAAGCTTCCGCCGAGCGGATTGCGAGGATCCGCACTGGAGAGCTGAGGCGGCTAAGAGACAGACGATGCGCTTCGCAGCGCCCGCCCTAGTAGATTCCCTAGTTGTCCCCTCCGGAAGATTCGTTTTATGGTTTCCGCATGCAGTCAGGGCTAGTGGTGGTGTCCCTGAAGATGCTCGCCAAGGGCCTCGGCTGAATCTCAACTCCAAATCCCGAAAAACGCCATCCTGCAAACCCATCAGGACTTCTTCCACACTCGACGTCTCTTGGGCTGGGGTGATTGGAGCGGACAGACATGGATCAGCGCAGACCGATCGTCTATGTCGTAGATGACGAGAGGGTCATTGCGGAGACGCTGGCAGTGATCTTGAACCAAGCCGGTTTCTCGGCTCTCTCTTTTGAAGATCCTGAATTAGCGTTGGAGGCAGCTAGCTTCGAAGCGCCGCCGGATATGCTCATCTCCGATGTTGTGATGCCGGGAATGTCCGGTATCGAACTCGCGATTCGACTCCAGCACAAATACCCTCTCTGCAAGGTGCTGCTGTTTTCGGGGCAGGCTGCTACAGCAAATCTTTTGGAAGTGTCTCGGAAACAGGGTTACGAATTTGATGTCTTGTTGAAGCCCGTTCACCCGAGCGAGTTTCTGGCCAAGGTGCGCGCGTTTTCACCATGGATTGAACAAGGCCGGGTTGTGAAGAAGACAGCGTAAGTCGGTCCGAAGATTTTTCGAATGTCGCATGGCGAGAAGGCATTCTCGTCCACATCTCAACGTATCCGGCGTGTCGAAGCGGATGCCAGGTTTATGCTTGTCCCGGGAAATTCGCCTGAACTCACAAAACCAAGATTCCTCGGAATTGTGGACAGAGCTTGGGATTGTCCCCAGTATCTTCGGAAGAAGCGCACTGATAGTCTTGAGGCCTCTTGCAGTCCCGGCAAGGATTCCCACATGATTTTCTCCCTCCCCCAGAACCGCGAATATCCTCACAGGACGAATCAGGATGGCACAATCGCCTCCATCTGCCCCCATTGCTACCGCACGATTGGAAATTCAACATGGGAGGCGGAGTTGGAGCAGATCGAGCGGGCTCACCTGTGCGAAGGAGCGAGATGAGTCTGCATGGCAATACAACATGCAAGCCAATTCGCAGCGTAATTCCCACACGAAGTAAGGAGCGGATGAGAGCCTGATTCCAGAGGCGCAAGCTTGCGTCGCGCGTACATGCGCGGCGTTCGATTCCGAACAGCGTGGGCGCAAGCCAGGCAGCACTATTGCGGTCCGGGACTCGATGCATCCCATTCGATTTCGATCACGCCTGGCAGGCGCTCAAGTTCCGCGATCGCGGGCGGAAGAGCATCGCTTTGCGGCTGAGATGGCCAGCGCAATCGATAATGAAGCTTCCGGCGGCTTTCGGCCTTGCGGTTGGACATCGAGAAAGACTTGATGCGGAAATCGGAGACTTTGAGCTGATCGCCCACTTCTCCCGGGGTCGTGCGATCGTCCTTGAGAACAACCGTGAGCTCGGCGAGTTGATATTGCTCGACGCGGCGTTCGAAGTGGCGGAGGCCCCACAGAACCCCATAGCCGATAGCGGTTGATACGGAGCCCAGAATCACCTGCCCCCCGCCCATGCAGAGTCCGACGACGGTCGCAAACCACAAGGTCGCTGCTGTCGTAATGCCCAGTACCAGCTCATTTTTCCTGACGATGGCTCCGGCTCCAATGAATCCGACTCCGGTGAGTATGCCGAGGGGCAAGCGCATCAAGTCCATCACGGCATATGAATCGCTGGGCTTCCCGTTGGTAGGGATCAGCAGATTCATTTGAATCATAGCGACGGATGCGGCGAGCGTCACCAGCAGAGTCGTACGCATTCCCGCGGCATGGCCGGTTCTGCTTCGCTCCAAGCCGAGCAGGCCCCCGGCAGCCAAGGTTAAGAGGAGCCGAAGAGCGATCTCCTGCCAATGCAATTCCGTCGGCACAATGAATTTCGATTCCAATTCAACAGAGAGGGATGCAAAGCGGTGACACAGTGGGGCCAATTGGCATCTAAGACCCGCGTGACGTGGCTTGCCGTTGAAGATCTTATTGAAGGACAAACCTCACAAAACAAATCGGCGTCAAAGCATTTGTCTCAGTTGCACGGACCCTTGGGATGAGGAGAAACCAGGATGAATGCGTCGGATGTGCTTGTCGAGCGGCTTCTTGCGTGGGGAGTGGATACGATCTTCGGCTTGCCGGGGGATGGGATCAACGGGGTTTTCGAGGCGCTTCGGAAGCAGAAAGACAGGATCCGGTTCATCCATGTTCGCCACGAAGAATCGGCTGCTTTCATGGCCTGTGCTTACGCCAAGTTCACCGGGCGGCTGGGAGTCTGCGTGTCGACTTCGGGGCCGGGAGGCATTCACCTGCTGAATGGCCTGTATGACGCGAAGATGGACCACGCTCCGGTCCTGGCAATTACCGGTCTGCAGCACAGCGACCTGATTGGGACCTTCACGCAGCAGGATGTCGCGCTCGACAAGCTCTATATCGACGTTGCGACCTTCAACGAGCGCGTGATGAATGGCGCGCACATGGAAAGCCTCGTCGATCTAGCGATTCGCTCGGCCCTGACTTCGCGCAGTGTAGCCCATATAACGATTCCCGTGGATGTCCAGGTGCAAGAGATTAAGCAGGGTCGTTCGCCGAGAAACCCGATCCATCACACTTCGGCCGTGCCAAGTTATTTTGAGCAACTCCCGGCTCAAGTTGAGTTGGAGCACGCGGCCGACATCCTGAACCGGGGCCATCGCATCGCCATCCTGACGGGGCAGGGCGCGCTGCATGCGACCGATGAGTTGGAGTCGATTGCCGAATTGCTGGGCGCGCCGATTGTGAAGGCGCTGCTTGGGAAAGCCGCCGTGCCGGACGATAGCCCCTACACGACGGGCGGGATCGGGCTGCTCGGGACCGAACCATCTCAGGATGCGCTCGAGGAGTGCGATACCCTGCTGATGGTGGGAACGTCGTTTCCCTATGTCGAGTTTCTACCCAAGCCTGGATCCGTAAAATGCGTGCAAATCGACATCGATCCTCAACGCATCAGCTTGCGCTATCCCGCGGATGTTGCCCTGGTGGGCGACACAAGAATGTGCCTGCGCGCGTTGATCCCGATGTTGAAGAAGCATGGCCACGGCTTTTTGAAAGATGCGCAGCGCGCCAAGGCAAAGTGGCAGGAGTTGATGGAAAAGCATGGCACCCGCTCCGACAAGCCGATGAAGCCTCAAGTTGTGGGATGGGAGTTGGGGAAGCGCATCCCATCGAACGCGATTGTCACTTCCGATTCCGGAACAATCACTTCCTGGTGGGCACGCTACGTGCCGGCGCTGCGAGGCCAAAAGCATAGCTGCTCAGGAAATCTGGCTACGATGGCGTGCGGTCTGCCTTACGCGATCGCAGCCGCAGTCGCCTATCCTGACCGACCCGTCTTCTGCATCATCGGCGATGGAGGGCTGAGTATGTTGCTCGGCGAACTTATTACGGTCGCGGCTTACAAGCTCAACATCAAGATCGTTGTCATCAAGAACAATACCCTCGGCCAGATCAAGTGGGAGCAAATGGTCTTCCTCGGTAACCCCGAATACGCCTGCGATCTGTACCCAGCGGACTTTGCGGCCATCGCTCGCGGCGCAGGGATTGAAGCGACGCGCGTTGAAGACCCGACGACTTGCGGATCGCAGCTTGATGGCATTCTTAACCATTCCGGGCCGGCGCTGATCGAAGCGGTTGTGGACCAGTTTGAGCCCCCGATGCCGGCAAAGGTTACCTCCTCGCAAGCGCTCAAACTGGGAGAAGCTCTGCTGCGCGGCGAGCCGAGCCGTCTGAAAATCGCACTCACGGCTGCGCATGACAAGGTGCGTGAGTTGGTGTAGAGTTCCGGCTGGCCTAGAGGACCGGGTGGTACCCGCCGATTGCAGGGCATGGCTTACCCCAATCGATCTGATTGGGCAAGGCTCATCGTTTGAGCGAATGCCGGCTGCACTCGTGTGCGATCTCCAGCCCCTCCTGCGTCACGATCACCCACGCCTGCATCTTCGACGATGCTGTCGAAAGCATCCCCTCGACGTCAATCAGGCGCTCGTTCGCCGCAGCGTCGATCTCCAACCCGCACCAGCGCAATCTCTCGCCGATGTATTTGCGGAGGAAAATACCGTTCGCTCCAATGCCGCCGCCGAAGACGATCGCCTCGGCGCCTCCAAGTACGGCGAGATAAGAGCCGATTGCTTTGAGCACGCGGTAGCAAAACATGTCGACGGCCAATTTTGCCTTCGGGTTCGAGTCGTAGATCTTCGTCAGCACCCGGGTGTCGAGCGATTCCCCTGACACGCCAAGCAAGCCGGATCGCTTGTTGAGAAGATGCATGACCTCGTCAAGATGGAGACCTTCTTCTCGAACGAGGAATGGAATGAGAGCCGGATCGAGATCGCCGCTGCGCGTGCCCATCATCAGCCCTTCGAGCGGAGTCAGGCCCATGGTGTTATCGACAGACCGCCCATTTCGAATTGCGGTGATGGAGCAGCCGCTCTCGAGATGCATCGTGATCAGATTGCATTCGGCCGGCGATCTTCGGTGCAAGTAGGCGTAGCGCTCGAGCATGTAACGGTGGGAAATTCCGTGAAATCCATAGCGGCGGATGTGGTGCTTTTGAGAAAGCTCCGGTGGAATGGCGTAGAGCGCCGCCTCTTCCGGAATGGCGTGATGAAAGGCGGAGTCAAACACGGCTAGGATTGGAACGCCCGCCACACGCCTCCGGAGTACCGTTAGAACCTCCAAGGAAGCCCTGTTGTGGAGTGGCGCCAGGCTTTCGAGAGCTTCGATCTGAGCGACAACGTCTTCCGTCATCTCGGCAGGGGACGTTAGGTTCGGGCCGCCGTGAACGACGCGGATGGCGACACGGTCCACCCCACGTAATTGGGACTTCTGCTCGAACCAATCGAGAATGCGTTCCGCGGCGCCGCCGTAAGTTTTTGCTTCCACCGGCTCGCTGCCTGCTTCCGGTTTCCCGGGCGACCAGAGGAGTCTTGCTTCTTTATCGAGGCCTTCAACGCTGAGGCTTGCTCGTTCCGCTGCGGCAGAAGCGGAATGCTCCCCTGGATCGCAGTCGACGATTGCTGCTTTGAGTGAGTTGCTACCGGGATTGAAAACGAGTATTTGCATTTGGGATTTGCGGGGCGCAGGCGCACAGCGCATTGAGCTTCCCTTAACGCGTGCCGCTACATCGCTCAGTGAACTCCAACAGGGGCCTTTCCATGCCCCACCTTGCGAAAGAACCATACAAAAACGACACAGCCAAAACAGAGAAGAGCAATCCACCGGAAGACATCGACAAAGGCCCATAGAAGAGCTTGTTGGCCAAGTTCGCGGTAGAGCGCACCTCGTGAAGCCTGCAGCGCATTTGCGGGGTTTCGCGCCTGCGCAAGAAAATGACTCAGGCTATTGGTTTGCTGCTGGAACCATGTCTGCGATCTCGGCACATAGTTGGCGATCTCGTTCTGGTGGAAGTCTGACCTTCGTGTAAGCAAGGTTTGGGCCACCGAGATTCCGATCGAGCCGCCAATATTGCGAATCAGGTTGAAGAGACCGCTTGCGTTGCCGATCTGTTCGTTGCGCAGGGTTCCGTAAGACTCGGTGGTGATGGGGACGAAGACGAAACTGAGCGCGAAGCCCGTAATAATAATCGGCCATAGAAACGTTGTCGGCCCGATGCCGAGGTTGGCATTTCCGAAAATGAGGGAAGTCACTCCGAAGACGACAAAGCCGAAGGTCAATAGATAGCGCGCATCCAGCCTCGCCCCGAGAAAGGCGATGACGGGCATGCCGATGATCGATCCAATACCGCGGGGGCCGACGACAAGGCCGGCAGTGAAAGCGGTATATCCCAGCAATTCCTGGTAAAAGAGCGGAAGCACCGTGATCGTCGAGTAGATCGAAACGCCGAACAGCAACATCAGCATGCAGCCGACTGCGAAGTTGCGATCTTTGAAGACACGAAGATCGACGAGCGGCTTGCTCGATCGGAGCGAGTGAACAAGGAAGGCAACAAGCGCGATGACCACGGCCGTGACCGCGATCCGGACCCAGGTTGCTCCAAACCAATCGTCTTCCTGGCCCTTATCGAGGACCACCTGCAGGCAGCCGGTCCAAACGATCAAAAGGCCGAAGCCCAGATTGTCGAATTTTCCGGCCTTGGCTTTGGCAATGTAAGGAGGGTCTTTGACGAACCGGCCGATCATGATTGCCGCCAGGATTCCGATCGGCACGTTGATGTAGAACGCATAGCGCCAGCTGTACGCATCGGTGAGCCATCCGCCCAGGGTCGGCCCCAAGACCGGAGCCACCACGACGCCAAAGGCAAATACGGCCATGGCTGCCCCGCGTTTTTGCGGCTCGAAGCTTTCCAGCAAAATCGCCTGCGAAAGCGGCTGCAGCGCGCCGCCACCGGCTCCTTGAATGATGCGCGCCAGCAACATGAGCGAGAGCGTGGGCGCCGCGCCACAACAGAAGGAGGCGGCGGTGAAAATGAGAACGCAGGTGACGAGGAAGCGCTTGCGCCCGAAGCGCATCGAAAACCAGTTGCTCGCCGGGAGGATGACTGCGTTAGCAACAAGGTAACTGGTCAGAACCCAGGTTGCCTCATCGGTCGAGGCCGATAGCGACCCGGCAATGTAGGGCAACGCAACCGAGGCGATCGCGGTGTCGAGAACCTCCATGAAGGTTGCCAGCATGACCGACGCAGCAATCAGCCAGGGATTTACCCCGGCATTCTGCGCCTGCTGGGCGTTTTCATCGGCCATCTCATCCTGCTGTCTGGTGGAGGAGTAGTCAAGTCAAGGGGTATCGGGCTGCCCCGACTCCCAAACGGAGCTTATGCCAACAGAGCTAAGGATTGAGTCCTGTGCTCGCAGGCTGCGATGCTCAGTCCGATGCCGTTGGTTTCGAAGCAGATGCCTGCCCGGGCGCCGCGCGATGCCGATGGATCGCTGAGTTCGGCGCCACAAATTCTATGCCGCTTGCCTTTTTCTGCGGGCACGCTCGGCCTTGACCCGCTCCGACAACAATTCCTTAGCCTTCTGAAGTTTCGCTTTACGCGATGCGCTCAGATTCTTTCCGGCCCGGTTGATGTAGAAGCTCAGCATGCGCATGCCTGAGCCTGCCCCTTTGGGGGAAACGCGTTTCGAAGCCAGAGCACGTGCGATGGTTTCGGGATCCTTCGTGAACAGGCCCTCGGGGGGATAGGTGGATGTGGTCTTGACCTTGCCTGACCACGTCTTTCTTGTTGAATTGGCCATAAGGTATACCAATGGGGCGCTGCCGGCCGAAACCCTAAGCATCCGCCGATCACCGGCTGGATCTCACGAAGTTAGTGACGCTTGAAGTACTGCACCGCGCGCTCGTGCTGCTTCGCGGCTTCCAGGGTCGCAAAAGTCCCCAGATTGCGGCGCTTCCCCGTTTGCTCATTTTTCTTTCGAGAATACAGACGAAACTGTCCGGACTTGAGTTTGCGGATCATGCGCAGATAGATGCCCAATGCCTCGCGGTGGTCGCCCAGACGTCTTCGTTTCGCGTTCTCTCCACAGTCCGCAACAGAGCAACGGGCCAAATCCGTGATGCATCACAAGACCCAAGATGCGCGACCTATGCACCTTTCAAAGGAGCAATCATGCCCACAGTGAATTCCATCGAAAAATTGCTGGAAGAAGAACTTAAGGATCTGTATTCGGCAGAGAATCAGATCACCAAAACCCTGCCCAAACTGGTTGAAGCAGCATCGTCAGAAGACTTGCGCGGCGCGTTCCAACATCACTTGAAGGAAACCGAAGGTCATGTTGAGCGCTTGAACAAAGCCTTCAAGCTGCTAGGGATCAGCCCCAAAGCCAAAACGTGTGACGGAATGAAAGGCATTCTCTCGGAAGGATCGGAAATGCTGCACGAGACAGAACCGGGAGAGATTCGCGACACAGCTCTCATCTCCGCGGCGCAGAGAGTGGAGCACTACGAGATGGCAGCCTATGGGACGGTGCGGTCCTACGCCGAGCAACTGAAGAAGGCCGATGTCGCGAAACTGCTGCAGGAGACCCTGGAGGAAGAGAAGGCCGCCGACAAGAAACTCACCGAAGTGTCGCACAAACTGAACCACCACGCAGCTCACGCAGCATAGCAAAGCGCGAATCGGGATCCACGGGAAGCCGGGTCAGGTCAACAGGAACGGGCGTGACCAGGCTTCTCCGCGGAACCGGGACGGGCGGAATCGCAGGAGAGGAGTTCGCCATGAAGCTGATGAGTGAAAAACTTCAGGATCTGCAGGCGCTGTATGTCAAAGACCTTCGGCTGCTGCTTTCCGCCGAAGAAGTGATCGCGATGAAGATGCCCTTTGTGATCGGGTCCGCGAGTGACCCCGAGCTGAAGCAGGTTTTCAGGCAGCATCGCTTGGAAACGGAGGAGCAAGTCAAGCGGCTCAGGGAAATTCTGCACCAGGTAAGCGGCGAGGCAGACCCGCTCAAATGCAAAGTCATGTATTCGATGTTCGGCGAAATCGAAGATGTGGCCGAGGATGCGGAGCACGAACGGCTTCGCGACGCAGCCATGCTCGCGGAAGCCCGCCGGATCGAGCACTATGAAATCGCATCGTATGGCGCTTTGCTGGAGTTTGCGCGGCTCCTGGGTTATGAGAGGCACGTGCAGTTGCTCGAAGCGACGATGCGGGAAGAAACCATGGCAGATAATCGGCTGGCAGAGATCGGCGCACGCGTGTATTTAACCGCGCGAACCGCGGCATGAAGACGGGTGACGGTTTGGTCATCGCCTCCCTCACGTTTGCGCGAATGGCGCTTGATGAAGCTTTCTGATGAGCCTTAGCTTATGATGCCGCGCAGCATTGCGTAACGGGTCAGTTCGGCGACAGTGTGGACGCCAAGCTCTTCCATCAGGCTATTGCGATGGAATTCGACTGTCTTGACCGAGATGTTGAGCACGGCTGAGATCTCCTTGGAGGACTTCCCTTCTGCCACCAGCTGCAGAACCTCTCTCTGGCGAGGCGTGAGCTCGGCTCCGAACATCTCCATGGGATTGCTCTTTGGATGAAGGGCCGTAAACTGGACCCCTTCCTGGCCGGCCAGAGGGGTAACGTAATACCGGTTCTGAAGGGCCAGGTGAATAGCGATCAGCAGCTCCGAAGATGCAGATTGCTTGGCGACATAACCCAACGCGCCGGCGGCAAAGGCCGCATGAATATACGCAGGGTCAAGCTGCTGGGTGGCGATGACCAGCTTCACTTCAGGCACTGACTTGCTGATACGGCGCGCAGCCTCAATACCGTTCATGCCGGGCATCCCGATATCGAGAACGATCACATCTGGCCGGAGGCGCGCTGCCTCGGCGAGCAACGCGAGACCGTCCCGTGCTGTTCCGACAATCTCGAATTCACTTGCCAGCAAGCGCGACAAGCCTTCAAGCACCAGCACATGATCGTCGGCGATAAGCAGGCGTTTACGCACGTCGGAGTGGAACCTCAACAATGACAGTTGTTCCCTGACCAAGCACTGAGTGCACACTCAGCTCTCCCCCGGCAAGCCGGGCACGCTCTTGCATTGAGATCATCCCCAGCCCTCCCGACGGCCCGTCCGCTTCCTGGTCGAAGCCGAGACCAAAATCCATCACTTTGAGTTGCAGAAGGTCGCCCAGCCCCGAGAGCGAGACTTTCACATGCGTCTTCCCGGCGTGCTTTGAAACATTGCGCAATGCTTCCTGAGCGATCCGATACAAAGCGGTGGCTGCCTGTCCGGGTAAATCCGCCGGCACATCCTGGGGAACGTAAGTTGTCGGCATTTTTTCGCGCTCTCCGAATTCCTTGACCATGGCACGCAACGATTCCGACAAGCCAAGATCGCTCAGAATCGATGGATGGAGGCGGTGCGAAATCTGCCGCACGTCGTTATTCAACGACGCGATGTCCATTCTAGCTCTCTGCAGCCGCTCAGAATCTTCGCGATCGAGCCGGTCAACACTCATTTCATCCAGATGAAGCCGCAAAACGCTGAGCCTTTGGCTGATGTCGTCATGCAGTTCTCTGGCCACATACTGCCGTTCCTCCTCTTGAACGTTAAACAGATGGGCCGTCAATCCGCGCAACTCTCCCTCGGTCCGCGTCAGCCGGCGCCCAGCGCTCAAAACCTCATCCTCGAGCGCTTCCTTTTGCCGGGCGAGCACCATTTCCGCTTCCTTGCGAACCGTGATGTCTTCCATCAGCAACAGGAGCACGCGATTGCCGTCGGTGGAAAGCGCCTGCGCCTTGATGAGCAAATTTCTCCTTTGTTGGGTTGTCGATTCGTGCTCGAATTCAAGCTTGGCGCCGGGGCGGTCTTGAACGAGGGCATCGAGCTTCGCACCCATACCCTCCAGGCCCCATAGATGCTTGACAAGATCGGGCATCGAGCGGCCTTCCAGTTCGTTCGCTTTCATCTGCGTCAGGTCGCGGAATGCCGTGTTTACGGTGCGGATGGTGCAATCGCCGTTCAGCACAACGATCGGCATCGGAACGCTTTCCACCATTGAGCTGGCAAAGTCCCGCGCATCCACCAGATGCTGCTGGCTGCGCCGGAGTTGGTCGATATCCACTAGAACGACGACCAGACCCTCGATCTTGTTGTCGGTGGTTCGGTAAGGCCGAACGCGAAGAAGGTGCCAACGGCCCTCGCGGTCCTGCACTTCCATTTCCCGCGTGCCAAGCGACTCCAACACTTCGTGGAGGACAGGCTCGATATTTTCGATGCTCAACTGCAGCCGGATCTCGCTAATGGAGCGGCCGATGTCGGCAGGACGAACGCTGAGCAGGCGCTGCATGGGCGGAGTAAATTGCCTGATCTGCAGATCGCTGGTCAGCATCAGGAGAGGAATATTCACGCTGTTGAGCAGGTTGGTCAGGTCATTTCCCGTTTGCGTAAGGACATTGTTGCGTTGCTGCAGTTCATCGTTGACTGTCTGCAGCTCTTCGTTCGCGCTCTGCAGCTCCTCTTTGGTGGTTTCCAGCTCTTCGTTGGTGCTTTGCAGCTCTTCGTTCGCCGACTGGATCTCCTCATTCGCCGAGACCAGTTCCTGATTGCGAGCGTCACGCTCTTCGACGAGCGATTGCAGATGGAAGCTGGTAGAGGCCAGATCCTGGCGCAGCTGGGTAATGATCCGGTCCTTTTCGTCGACAGTAAGTAATGGCTGGACCTGGGCTTCGAGAAGTTTTCCATCTGGCCGCGCCCCGAGCCTCTGAAAGAGAATGAGAAAACACCTTGGCCGCGCCCCCGCGCTCGTGATGGGCAGGACATCGACCTGCAGATGCTGCTGCCCGATCTCCTCGTCGATGATTGCGACGTTAGTCATTGTCGGCACGTTTTCGTCGATGGCGCGCTTCGCGGTGATTCTGACGTCATTGACGATGCCTTCGTGCAACACGCGCTGCAGGTTCCAGGTGACAGCGCCGGGAGTGATTTCGATGTAGGGCGCGGTCTGGCCGCGCGACTGAAGCACGTTCATCCGCTCGTCGATAATCAGGCCCGGGGGGCCAAAACGTGCCAGCACGATGCGGTCGGCGGCGCGCTGCAGTTCCAGCTCTGGCCACACGATGCTTTCGACTTCGACCGAGGACCCACGCGGGCCTCCTGAAGGGCTCGAGATGGCATAGCTATGAGGCGGCTGATAGCTGAATGGCAGATGCGCCCCGGTCTTCATGTAAATCTTGTGCTTGCGGTCGACAGTGTTGAAGACGTCGCCGTAGTCCCTCAAACCCTCGGACATGCCGAGGAAGATGTATCCCCCCGTCTCAAGCGCATAGTGGAACGTCAGCATGATCTGCCGCTGGAGGGCCTGGTTGAAATAAATCATGACGTTGCGGCAGCTGAGGATATCGATGTGCGAGAAAGGCGGATCGTTGGCAAGGTTCTGGCGCGCGAAGATGCAGGTATCGCGGACGCGTTTCGAAACCTGATAGCCCCGGTCGACCTTCACAAAATAACGACGTAGACGTTCGGAAGAGATCTCGGCGGCCAGTGTCTCCGGATAGAAGGCAAACCGCGCGGTGTCGATCGACTGATCGCTGGCGTCGGTGGCGAAAACCTGGATGGGCGTGTCGAGTCCATTCTGGTAAAGATATTCGAGCACGACAATGGCGAGGGAGTAGGCTTCCTCGCCCGTCGAGCAGCCCGCGCACCAGATGCGGATCGGCCGCTCCGGCGGTCGATCCTGGCACATAACCGGCAGAACATTGGCGCGGATCGATTCCCAGAACGCCGGATCTCGGAAAAAGCGCGTGACACTAATCAGGACGTCTTCCTGCAGGAGCCGCAATTCATCGGAACGGGATTGCAGGAGCCGCAGGTAATCCGCCAGGCGCTCTTTGCGAAGCAAAAGCATACGGCGGGCGATGCGCCTGCGAATGGTCTCGGGCTTGTATTGGCGCAGGTCGAGGCCACTCAAACCGCGAAGCATCTGCAGGACCTTCTGGTACGACTGGTCGTCGTCTGGAGTGGTCACGCCGGCTTCGAGCGAACGATGCTCGGGCCGCGCGAATTGCTGTGCAAGACGATTGAGCTCGATGGCAATTTCTGCAGGAGGAATGACCATATCAACATGGTCGGAGGCGATGGAACTGCGCGGCATATCACCGTGCAGGGCCGTTTCGGGGCTCTGCACCAGGGCGATGCCGCCCTCACCTTTGATCGCTTTCAATCCGAGGGCGCCATCCGCATCGGCCCCGGAAAGCACTACCCCAATTGCGTGATTTTTTTGATCCGCGGCCAGCGAGTAGAAAAAGCGGTCAATCGTTTTGTGGACCCGATCGTGCTCAGGCGGGGGCTCTACGTGAAAAATGCCCTCGTGGATTGTCAGGCTTTGGTTCGGGAGCAGGACGTAGAGATGATCGGGTTGAGGCCGTTGTCCGTTCTCCACCGGGACGACAGGCAATTTTGTGTAGCGCTCCAGGATCGCAGGCAGAAAGCTTTTCTGATCTGGAGCCATGTGGGTGACCAGGACAAACGCCATCCCGGTCCCCAGCTCAAGATTGCTAAAAATGTCCTTGAAGGCCTGGATTCCTCCGGCGGAGGCCCCAAATCCAACCACGGGATAAAGGAGCGCCGGAGCCTGGCCCTCTTCGGCTGCGGTCTCGAAGGTGAACGGTGGGCCCGTCGGATTCCTGTCGAGGTCGACGCTTGCCCCAGAAGCCACGACAGCGCCCTCGTTTTTTGCGATCGTGGAATCAGGGTCGCCGGCCTTGTCGACAACTGGCTCTGATTCAGCAGATTCTTCTTCTGGATTCTCGCTCAAAGGCCTGTCGTCCGTCATGTGGATGCCCTTCTTCAACGACAAGCATAGTCGCACCGGCTGCTGCAGAGCAGAGCGCGGACTCGCATTTTCATCGAAAGCCGCGGACTGCGCATCGCGGCAGCATCCTACAAACATGAGTTGCTGCGACGTGGTCGTAATCGGCGCAACGGCTGGCGGGCTCTAGGCGATTCGGCGGATTGCCGCCAGCTTGCCCTGCGACTTCGCTGCCGCATCGGGTGCCCGCGAGGCATCGTTGCCTCTCACAGCCGAATTCCTACGATCCCGAGTTGCTTCAACCGAGGCCGGCGACCAGCCTACCAGGGATCTGGACCGTCTTTCGAGAATGACAGGCCGGTAGGGCCATCCTCCTCGAGGAGGGCCAGGCGCGTCGCTGCGATGGCTCCGACTTCGACCGGTTGAGTCCCCTGCTGATGGTTCAAATCGGTTTTGGTGTATCCGGGATTTGCCGAGTTCACCTTGATCCCGGTCTCGCGCAATTCATACGCGAGGTGAACCGTCAACATATTCAAAGCTGCCTTCGACGCGTTGTAGCCGATGAGTTTGACATCGCGCCCTGTCCACTTCGGGTCGCTGTTAAACGTGAGTGAACCGAGCCCGCTCGAAATGTTCACGATTCTCCCGCCAGCCGACTTGCGCAGGAGCGGCAACATGGTCTGCGCTACCCGAAGTGCACCGAAGAAGTTGATGTCGAAAACCAGCTGCACCGCGTTCAAATCGGCCACACCCGGAAGGCCGTCGCCGCGCAGGTTGATTCCGGCATTGTTGATCAGGATGTCAAGGCGGCCCCACGTCTTCTCGATTTCTTGCGCCGCAGCTGCGATGGTTTTCTGCAGGGCCACATCGATCTCGATGAAGTGAACGTCCGTGAGGCCGGATTGCGCGAGCTGGCGAACCGCGTCCTGACCCCGCTCCGCGTTGCGCGCGCCCACCAGCACGGTGCATCCGGCGCGGCAGAGATTGCGAGCAATCTCCAAGCCGATGCCCTTATTTGCCCCGGTCACCAGAGCGACCTTTGTTTGAGTTGCCATCGTCGTTGAATTCTCCTCCTTCCACTTCAGAGCACCATCCCGCCAGAAACTTCGATGCGCTGGCCATTGACCCAGCGATTTTCGTCGGAGAGAAGCGCGGCTATCATGGGCCCAATATCATCGGCCACACCCGCTCGCCCCAGCGCGGTCATCTCCGCAACGCGCTTGTTGATCTCAGGATTGTCGCGCACCATGCCGCCGCTGAAGTCGGTCTGAATTGCGCCCGGGGCAACGACATTCGCAGTGATCTTCCGCGGCCCCAGTTCCTTGGCCAGATAGCGGGTGAGGACTTCGACCGCTCCTTTCGCTGCCCCGTATGCTGAACTGCCGGGCAGGGAAACCCGCGCCAGGCCGGACGAAATATTGACGATGCGCCCGCCATCGTTCATCAAGGGGAGGAGCTTCTGAGTCAGGAAGTAGACGCCTTTGACATGCACCTGAAAAATCGCGTCAAATTGGGCCTCGCTGGTTTCGCTGAAGGCTGCGTGAAGCGAGTTGCCGGCGTTGTTCACGAGATAGTCGAATCGTTCCACTCCCCAGTTCGCAAGGGTGTTGCGAGCTTCTGCAACGAATGCATCGAAAGCTCGCACGTCACCGGTGTCGAGACGCAAGGCGGCAGCCTTTCGGCCCATGGTTTCGAGCTCGCGGATAAGGCTTTCAGCTTCTTTCTGATTGGCGCGATAGGTGAAAAGAACATCGACGCCACGCTGCGCGAGATGGATGGCGGTGTTACGGCCGAGGCCGCGGCTTCCGCCCGTGATGATGGCCACTCTTGCCATGTTTCTGACTCCTTTGCTTCCGTGAATGGGGCGCGTTGACTGGCAGCTCCAAATGCTGCCCCTCTCAAGCTGGGAGATATTGCATGTTGGCGAGATCGGCAAGCAGAGCCGGCCCTGTCGGGTTCCAGCCCAGCTCCCGCCGGGTTTGTTCGCTGGACGCCAGCACGTCCCTGCCCGCAAAGAATCCCAGGAAGCCGAAATGCTCCTGAGCCTGTTCAGGGGAGATAGAAGCAACCTTCACCTTTAACCCGCGACCGATCGCTGTCGCGATGTCTTTGAGCGGCACCCCTTCTTCGGCGATGGCGTGATACCGGGCGCCCGCGGTGCCTTTTTCAAGGGCAAGCCGATAGAGGCGCGCCACGTCGACTACGTGTGCGGCGGGCCAGCGATTGTGTCCGTCGCCGACATAGGCTGAAACGCCTTTGGCGCGCGCGATGGCGATCAGGTACGTGACCAGTCCCGCCTTTTCTGTGTCGTGGACTTGCGGAAGGCGCATCACCGAGGCCCGCACTCCCCGCCCGACCAGTGCCAATGCTGTCGTCTCCGATACGCGGGGAAGGTTGGCGGATGGCGCCAGAGGCGGATCGGCTTCAGTGGCGGCGCGGCCCTGGGCAACGCCAACGCCCGAGCTCACGATAAAGGGACGGTCGGAACCCTCGAGTACGCTACCGATGGTTTCGATGGCCCGCTTGTCGAGTTCGCAACTTTCGGTAAACTTTGTCCAGTCGTGCCGGAAGGCGGTGTGGATGACGGCATCGGACCCTCTGGCTCCGCTGCGAAGGCTCTCCAGGTCTTCCAGATCGCCGCGTTGTACCTGAGCGCCTGCGGCGGCAAGGAACTGGGCGCCCGCATCGCTGCGCGCAAGGCCGAGCACCTTGTGGCCGGCACCGATGAGTTCCGGGACGATCCTGGAGCCGATAAAACCTGTCGCACCTGTGACAAAGACACGCATCTGTTTTCTCCTCGATTCTTCAAGCGAAAATCCCATGTCAGAATTGACACCTCTCCGCAGCATCCAATAGAAACGGAGAGGGTCTCCGCATGAGTAGATAAGCGGAGGATATCTCCGGTTGCAAGATTTTTGAAGATGGCAAGGAAGAACACAAAACCTGCCCCGCGAAAGCCGCGCACAGATGCGCAGCGGAACCGAGAACGCATTCTGGAGGTCGCAAAGGAAGCGTTCACACGCTTCGGCGCCGTGGCCAGCCTGGACGAGATTGCCAGGCAGGCGGGCGTCGGAGCTGGGACCCTGTATCGCCACTTTCCCACGCGCGACGCGCTCATCGAGGGGGTCTATCGAAGTGAAGTGGAGAAGCTGGCGGCGGCGGCACCCAAATTTGCCCAGGCAATGCCGCCGGTCGATGCGCTGCGAGCATGGATGTTATTGCTTGTGGACCACATCGCAGCAAAGCACATTATCGCACCCGCATTGAACAGCATCGTGGGCGGCCCAATGAGGCTCTACGAAGGCTCCCGCGGGGAGATCCAGGCCGCCATTGACGGGCTCGTGAAGCGCGCGATCAAGAGCGGCGAGCTGCGCCGGGATGTCGATGCGTTCGACCTGCTTCGCGCGCTGATCGGGGTCTCCCACGTGGCCTCCGGTGCGGGCTGGGAAGAAAGCGCGCGAAGACTGGTGGACATCCTGATTCGCGGATTACGGCCCGGTCACTGAAGTTGCGAATCGTTATGAGGACACCCAGTCCGAGCATGGACCATTGCGTGCCCTATAACTCCGCACTTCGAGCAGGTCGAAGCCCCCGACGGAGCCTTCTCAAATCCAAGAATTTGAATCTGGCAAACAATAATATGTGTGTTAGTATCCATTTATCTCATGTTCAACAAGACCACAGGCTCGACTTGCTGGTGTTTTTTCGGCGGGCGCTTGTGCGCATGAGCCATCGCCGCCCCGATCGTTAGCGGCTGACTTCCGTCCCCCAAAATGATCCGTTCGTCACCGGCGCTGCCGGATAGAAATCAGTGGTAAAGCTGTACCCGCAAGTGCCCTGCCGGGTAGCGCGGGTCCGCTCACTACACACGATAACCATCACCGGCTTGCAGCATTTGATCGCATGCAGGACGGCCACTTGATTCACTTCGAGGAGAACTGTATGCAAACGAACAGACGATGGCTCCAGGTACTCGCGACTCTGGTCGCCCCCCTATTCCTGGTACCGCTTCCGGCACCGGCGCAAACCTTCCGCGGCGGCATCAACGGCACGGTCACCGACTCTTCGGGAGCAGCGGTTCCCGGCGCTAAGGTAACGGCAATCGAAGTTGCCACCTCAACCGTACTCGAAACAGTTTCCTCAGGGGCCGGAGAGTTCTCGTTCAACGATCTTCCGGCGGGGGCTTACAACATCAAGGCCGAGGCATCCGGCTTCCAGACCGAGCAGGTCAACGGGGTTCAGGTGCTGGCGGGCAAGATGTACACGCTTCCCGTCAAGCTCAGCATCGCCCAAACGGCCACGACGGTCGAGGTAGCTGCGGATGCTCTGGCGCTGGACACGACAACGATTGCGCAGACGACGACCCTCGACAGCCAGGCGTTGCAGGATGTGCCGCTCAACGGGCGTGACTTTACCCAGCTGCTTGGCTCGTCGGTGTCCTTTTCCGGCTACAACAATTCCGGCTCAGTGAACGGAACCCGAACCGATCAGATCAACTACACAATTGACGGAACCGACAATAACGACCTCTATTTGCAGGTAGACGCTGTCAACCAGGGGGGCATCAGCGGCATTGCCGGCGTTGTCTACCCGGTCGAAGCCCTCGACGAGTATTCATTGCAGACGACGGGAAATAGTGAGTCCGGCCGAAGCCCCGGCGGCAACCTCAACGTGACCACGAAGTCGGGCACCAACCAGTTCCACGGCTCGGCCTATTACTACAACCGCAACGAGGCTTTGGCCGTTCTTTCGCCGTTCGTCACGCCCGGGTCGCCGGAACAGCCGCTGCGCAACCAGAACTACGGCGGATCGCTCGGTGGTCCCATCCGGCGCGACCACACCTTCTTCTTCCTGACTTACGAGGAGCAGAAGTTCGTGATCGGCGAACCGAATACCGTGACCGAGCCTTCTCCCGCTTATCAGGCTCTGGCGCTCGCGGAGCTGAACAAATACGGTGTGGCACCCAGCCAGGTCTCGGAGAACATCCTCAGCACGTTATGGGACCCCAGCGCCATTGCCAACCTTCCTGCGACCCCCGGCAACTACTCAAGCTCGGCGCCGCAAGCCGGTTACAGCCATAACGGCGTGGCCAAGATTGACCATAACTTCACTGATAAGAGCCGCCTGTCGGCTCGGTGGTACTTCGGCCAGGGCTATGCCGACGCTCCGAGTTGCGTGTTTGTCTGCTCGTACCTGCCTGAGTACTTTCAGACCGTGCCTTCGCACATCCAGAACTACAACGTGGTGTGGAATTATGCTCTTCGCGCCAACCTGAGCAACCAGCTTGCCGCGGGCGTCAGCTACTTCATGCAGGACTTTGCCGATGAAGTGCATAGCCAGAATCCCCTCACGCTGGCCGGGCTCAACACAGGAGCAACGTTGTCGGGTGCCCCGCAACTCCTGATTAACGGATTCGACTCCATCGGCGTCACGCCGACCTCGGGACGCAACGACATCAGCGGCCAGCTTGCGGACACCCTCTCGTGGACGGTAGGCAAGCACCAGTTGCGCTTCGGCGGGGAGTTCCGCCGGGCCTACATCGACCTCTACTACAACTGGGGCGCTCGCGGGGCCTTCAATTTCGGCACCGGCCCCAGCCAACTTGGACCCTGGGCCAGCGATACGTCAGTTACCGACCCCAATGTATTGAACCTGGCCGATTTCCTCGCCGGTTATGCGTATACGTCCAGCATCACGCTCGGCACCCAGGAGCGCTTCTTCTACACCCACACGGGAACCGTTTTTACTGAGGATTCCTGGCAGGTTACGCCGAAACTGAACCTCAATCTCGGCCTGCGTTACGACTACCAGCAGCCCTTCTACACCAACAGTCCGAACCTGTCGTTCTTCGATCCGAACAGCGCCACCGGCCTCGTTGTCGCCGGCTCGGGCTCTGGTGCGCCCCAGTACATCTACAACAGCAACAAGGTCAACTTCTCGCCGCGTGTCGGCTTGTCGTACCAGGTGCTCAACGGCACGGTAGTTCGCGCGAACTTCGGCCTCTACTACGACCAGCCCGCGGGCCAGGCTTTCTTCGGCAATATCGGCATCCCCAACGGCGGTTCCGGCGGCGCCAATAACAACCCAGCCGGCAGCGAGCCGAACGAGTCCATCGTTCTCAACACGCCGAATCCTGCGCCCGTCTGGACGCTCAACCAGACCACGCCAATCTTCACACCGAGCCAGGGGCAGCCCACCGGCAGCA
>Ga0335072_10004803_pt1 | contig 19969 bp, 15 predicted proteins | sample Lox_Sample_21_FD_206725 | JGI IMG/M metagenome (GOLD analysis project Ga0335072, IMG submission 206725) | Soil microbial communities from Loxahatchee National Wildlife Refuge, Florida, United States - Lox_Sample_2.1 | ecosystem: Environmental > Terrestrial > Soil > Wetlands | place: USA...
CGGTCATGCTGGTGGTTACATCCTCGAGTTCATGGATCAGGTCTAGGAACCTGTCAGCTACGTCGTTCATCGGCACCTCCAGGGCCGCAACGACCGCCGGCCCAACGGCAGCGACTGGCTGTTCCAATCGACGTTAACTGACAGCGCCGTCCTCGCCTAGGCCGACAGCGCGCAAACCAAATGCAGCGGGGTGCCAGGCCCGTTCCCGGCGGGAAGAATGTCTACGTGCGTGCCATTCGGGCACGCTGGCGGACGCGCCTCCGGCGCGGCCAGACAGGGAGGGCTTCGGTGTCGGAAACCAGGTTGGACATCGGCGCCATGCTGTCGGAGCGGCCCGACTTGCTCCGCAACGCTCTCGACCGGTCGCTCGCATATCTGGGCGGGGTCGGCGACCGGCGGGTCGTCCCCGACGCCGCGGCAGTCGCCAGGCTGGCCGAGCTGGACGTCGATCTGCCGAGGACGGGGCTGGCGGCCCCCGACGTGCTCCGCCAGCTCGATGACGTCGGTTCGCCAGCGACGGTCGCGTCGAACGGCCCGCGGTATTTCGGTTTCGTGACCGGCGCGGCGCTGCCGGCGGCGCAGGCCGCGGCGTGGCTTAGCTCAGCCTGGGACCAGAACGCGGCCCTGACCTTGATGTCACCGGTTGCCGCCTGCCTCAACGCGGTTGCGCTGCGCTGGATCACCGGCCTGCTCGGCTTGCCGTCCGGCACGGCGGGCAGTTTCGTCACCGGCGCGACCATGGCGAACACCACATGCCTGGCCGCGGCGCGCGACGCGGTGCTGGCCAGGCACGGCTGGGACGCGGCCAGCGAGGGGCTGGTCGGCGCGCCGCCGGTCACCGTGGTCGTCGGCGCGGAGGCACACACCACCGTGCGCAAAGCGCTCGGCCTCATCGGCCTTGGCCGGGACCGGGCCACGGTGCTGCCGGTCGATCACCAGGGCCGAATCGAGGCCAGGGGCCTGCCCAGGCTGGACGCACCAGCGATCGTGTGCCTGCAGGCCGGGAACGTGAACACGGGAGCCAGTGACCCGTTCGGGCCGCTGATCGAGTGGTCGCGGGACAGCGGCGCATGGACTCATGTTGACGGTGCCTTCGGCCTGTGGGCTGCGACCTCGCCGGGCCTGCGTGACCAGGTCGCGTGGGTGGACGGCGCAGATTCCTGGGCGACTGACTGTCACAAGTGGCTGAACACCACATATGACTGCGGTGTCGCATTGGTCCGCTCGCGGGAAGCACTCGCCGCCGCCATGGAAGCATCGGCTGCTTATTTGCCGGGGACCGGCACCGAGGCGATGGGCCTCTCGCCGCAGTCCTCGCAGCGCGCCCGCGGCGTTGAGGTGTGGGCGGCACTGGCGAGCCTGGGCAGCGACGGCGTAACCGGCCTCGTCGAGCGGAGCTGCCGCCTGGCAGCACGGTTCGCGGGCAGGATGCTGGATGCGGGCTTCGAGCCGCTGAACCAGGTGGTACTGAACCAGGTGCTGGTGTCATTCGGCGAGGCCGACCGCACCGACGCGGTTATCGCCGCAGTCCAGGCAGACGGCACGTGCTGGTGCGGGCCCACGACGTGGCACGGTATCCGCGCGATGCGGGTGAGCGTCAGCGGCTGGTGTACCACCGAGGAAGACATTGACCGGAGTGCCCAGGCCGTCATCGCGTGCGCGAGGCAGATACCGGCCTAGGGCTCGCTCGTGATCTGGGCCAGCCCGTAGATGATCCGGTCGAGCAGCGCGCCGGTCTCCGGCCAGGCGAAGGCTGGCGTATGGGGACGCAAAGTCGCCAAACCGTGCAAGGCGACCCAGATAGCCGTGGCGGCGAGTTGCGGATCGGTGCTGTCTGAGATCCCCGCTTCGACGCACGCCCGCACGCTGCTGATCAGCAACTCGAAGCTCTCGGATCTGAGGGCGGGTACTCTCGGCGGGCCGTCGCCGAGAAAGTCCCGTCGCTGGAACAGCAGCTGGTATCTGTTCGGCCGCTCGGCCGCGAAGCGCAGGTAAGCGGCACAGCCTGCGTGCAGCCGCGCGAGCGGGTCCTGCCCCGCTTCCGTTGCGGCATTGCTCGCATCCCTGATCGCGGCGTTGAAGTCGCCGAACGCACCGTCGATAATCGCGTCCACGATCGCTTCGCGGTCCGGGAAGTGCGAGTAGATCGACGGTGCCGAGATCCCGACCTGCCGCGCGACGGCCCGGAGCGTGACGGCCTCCTCGCTCCCGGTCTGCTCGAGAAGCTCCGTCGCGCCCGCCAGGATGTCGGCGCGCAGCTTGGCGCCCTCACCCCGCCGGTTCCGCTCCCTGACGATGTCTTTCATGTGAATGACTTTACAACCGTTTACTCATGCTGTAAAACTTACAGTTGTAAGTAAACGGCGTTAGCTCACGACGTGGAGATCTGGTCATGGAACTCACCAACGCTTCCGGCGGGCACGCGGGGACGGCCGGGCACCCCCGGCGCCGCGCGATCCTCGCCGTAATGTGCCTGTCCCTGCTTGTGGTCGTCATCGACAACACCATCCTCAACACCGCACTGCCGACCCTGGCAAGGGTCCTGCACGCGTCGACCTCCGGCCTGCAGTGGATCACTGACGGCTATACGCTCACCTTCGCCGCCTTGCTTGTCATGGCAGGCGCGCTGGGCGATCGTTTCGGGCGCCGGAACGCCCTGATAGCCGGCCTGGTCATCTTCGCCTCTGGCTCTGCGTGGGCGGCGCTGTCCGGTGACTACTCGACCCTGATCGCCGCCCGCGCCGTTATGGGCGTCGGAGCCGCGTTCGTCATGCCAGCGACGCTGTCAATCCTGACCGCCGTGTTCCCGGCGAAGGAGCGGGCCGGAGCGATCAGTGCCTGGTCTGCTATCGCCGGCGTCGGCATCGTGGTCGGACCGACACTCGGCGGGCTGCTGCTCGCTCACTTCTACTGGGGCTCGGTGTTCTGGGTTAACGTGCCGCTGGTCGCCGTCGCAATCGTCGCTGTCCTCATGGTCGTGCCTGGCCTGCCCGGCGAGCGTAACGCCGGGACCCGGCTCGACGTCCTCGGTGCGGCGCTGTCCGCCGCCGCCATGCTGGCGGTCGTGGACGCGGTAATCGAGGGGCCGACCCGGGGCTGGACTGCCGCGACGACGCTCGGCGAGCTAGCTCTCGGCGCACTCCTTGTCGCGGCGTTCGTGTACCGCGAATTGCACGTGGCGAACCCGATCATCAATGTGCGCGTCTTCCGCTACCGGGCATTCTCGGCCGCGAGCGCGGCGATCGGCCTGACCTTCCTCGCGCTGTTCGGCTCGCTGTTCGCGCTGACACAGTACCTTCAGCTGGTGCACGGCTACAGCCCGCTGTCGGCAGGCGTGCGGGCGCTACCGTTCGCCGCGGCGGTCATGGCCACTGCGCCGCTGAGCAGCCTGCTGGTTGCCAGGCTGGGCATCCGCGTCGTAGTGCCGGCCGGGCTGACCGCGATGGGCGCCGGACTGCTGATGCTGACGCAGGTCACCCCGACGACGTCCTACAGCTTCCTCGCGATCGGCGTTGCGATCATGGGCGCAGGCATGGGCCTGGTGATGGCGCCGGCCGGCAACTCGATCATGTCTGTGCTTCCGGCCGAGCAGTACGGAGCGGGCAGCGCCATCAACGACACGGTGCAGGAACTCGGAGCCAGCCTGGGCATTGCGGTGATCGGCAGCGTGGTCGCATCGTCCTTCCGCCACGCTGAGGCCGGCAGCGGATTGCCCGCAAAGATCGTCGCGGCGTCTGACCCGTCGATTGCCCAGGCGGACGCCGTTGCCGCGCACGCCGGCCCGTTCGCGCCTCAGGTACTCGAGGTCGCTCACCAGAGCTTCACCGGAGCGATGACGACCGGATTCACGGTCGCCGGACTGATAGCCGTCGGCGCGGCCGTGCTAGTGGCGATCTCGCTCCCGCGCCGCGCCGCTGATGCCCGCGCTGCTCACGCCGCCGGAGCCGCAACTGGTCTGGCGGAGCCACTCGCGGTCAAGCCGTCGCCTGCGCTGGCAGCCGCGAGCACTGACTAGCTCTTGGCACCGCCACGGCCTCGTGACGCCCCAGGTTCGCCTGGGGCGTCACGCGTGCAAGCTGAGAATGATCGAAGACTTAGCGGAACTCAGGAGACTGGCCCGCCGGCAGGCACACGGCCGGCTTCGAGGATCCGGCCTGCGCCGCGGATGACGCAGCGGAGCGGATCGTCTACCACCACGGCGGCGATGTCGGCCGCAGTCTCGATCCGGTACGCCAGGCCGGGCAGCAGCGCGCCGCCGCCGGCCAGCCGGATCTTGCCGCGGACAACTTCCTCGGCGAGGTTGGGCGGGATGGCGGACAGCAGTTCCTCGACGGCGCTGGTGATTGCTGCCACCGTCGGCTCGACGGCCGCGGCGACCAGCTTCGCGGAGACTCGCTGCACCCGCGGAACCCGGCGTCCCGCATCGACCCCTACCGTCTCGGCCTCGGCGATCGAGCCGTCAGCCAGGCCGAGGGTCATTTTCAGATTCCGTGCGGCGTTGCGGCCGATGAGCAGGCCGTGCTCCAGCTTCACGGCGCGGACGATGGCGTCGTCCATGACGTTCCCGCCGAGACGCAGCGAACGGGCACGGACGACGTGGCCGCCAGCCAGTACAGCTACCTCAGTCGTCCCGCCGCCGATGTCGACGATGAACGCACCGGACCCCGCCACCAGGTCAAAGCCTGCTCCGGCCGCCGCCGCGACCGGCTCGTCCACCAGTTGAACAACGCAGCGCGGCCTCAGTGCCTCGGCTGCTGCCGCAACGGACCGGCGTTCGACATAAGTCGCTTCGACCGGAAGACAGACGACCGCGAGGGTCCTGCCGAGGCCACGGCGCACCCGCGCCTGCCGGATGAAGGCCCGCAGCATGGCAACCGTGGCCTCGAGGTCTGCGATCACTCCATCGCGGAGCGGATGGATGACTTCGATGTCCTGCGGCTCCTTGCCGCTGAGCGCATCGGCTTCAGCACCGACGGCAACAACGCGGCCAGCCGTGCGGCTGATCGCGATTGCCGACGGCTCCTCGATGACGACACCGCGGCCTGCAACATAGACCAGCGTGTTGACCGTGCCCAGGTCGATCGCTACGCCCGACCTCAACCGCATGGCTCGCTCGCCCTTTGCCCGATTAGATGATCCGGTAACCAGTATGGAGTCACGTGCGACGGCGGGAGGAGCTTCCCCCTGCCTCATGCCCCAAACGTGACCGCGCCGAAGCCGGGAGGGGCCGGCTCGGCTGCGTTGGCCGCGGCCATAACGGCCGCGGCTGTATCGGCCGCGGCCCTGTTTTTACGGATAGAGCGTCAGCTGCCCGGCAGCCCCCAGGCGGCGACGCCGTTGCTGGTCGCGGTGAATAGCCGGCCGCTGGCGAACACCGACTGGCCGAAGACCGAGCCGGTAGTGAGCTGCTTGATGACAGCACCGCTGGCCGCGTCGATGAGGAACACGCCGGGCGTACCGCCACCGAACGTGCCTGCGGTAAGCACACCGCCACCGTCCAGCGTGGGGCTGCCGAGCACGCTGCCGGTCAGGCCAGTCACCCAGACCAGGTTCCCGGTGCTCGCCACGCGCTCCTGGACCGAGCCCGAATAAGCGGTTCCGTCAATGGTGGTCTTACTGCCGGCGACGTACAGGTCAGTGCCGTTGTAGGCCGGAGCGGCGAGGCATTCGGCCATGCCGCCGGATGCATAGGCGATCCGCTTCCGCCAGACGAGCCTCATCGAGGACTGCCTGAGCGCGTAGAAGATGCCGTTCTTGTTGCAGGCGCCGACGTAGCTGCCGAAGAACACTGGCGAGCTGCCGAAGTCGCCGTCCGCGGTCGCCTGCCGCCGCGGCACCTTGTATGACCCCAGCAGCTTCAGGGTCGGGGAGAACTTGAGTATGGAGTCGGAGTTCTGCAGGAACTGGTTATATTTCGGCCCGTTGCCGGTGGTCGCATAAACGTCGCCGTTCGGCGCCACGCCGATGCTGGACCAGACCGAGCCGCCATAGTGGTTCGCGCCGGCAGGCACGGTGAGGTACTGGCCGAGTTTCTTGCCGGTGCCCTCGTCGAACGCGAGCACTCCGCCCCGGACCAGCGGCTTATCGCAACTCGACGCGATGCCGATGTAGACCCGGCTGCGCGAGACCGTGGGCGATGACCAGTCGTAGTAGTTATTGACCGTCTTCGACGGGATGCCGATCACCGCGCGCCATTCGCGCCGCAGGTTGGACGCTTTGAGCGCGTAGAGGTAACCGTCGCCGCCGGCCACGTACACGGTCAGCACTTTGCTGGCCGGGTTGACAGCGACCGTGGCTGTCGACGTGATGCCGTTCGCCGGGCAGGTCAGGGCCGGCTGAGTGCCGAGGTAAACCTTCGCGAGGACCTTGCCATTGGCCAGGCTCAGCTTGTAAAACCAGCCGTTCTCGGAACCGATGTAGACCCGCCCGTCGGCTACTGTCGGGCTGGCCTCGAACGAATAGCCGGTGCTGACTGCCCATCGCTTCGTCAACGACGGCGCCGTTGTCGGCGTGATCGCCGTCTGCGAGGCGTTGTAAGAGGCGTGCAGCGGCCCGTCCAGGTAAGCCGGCCAGCCGGTAACCGTCGGGGCCTTAACCGTGCCGGCATTTACCGTGCTGGCTTTTACCGTGCTGGCTTTTAGCGTGCTGGCTTTTAGCGGGCTCGCCTGCGTTGTTGCGGTGGCTGACGCGGGCGTCGCTGTCAGCGCCAGCGCGGTTGTGGCCAGGACTGTGCACAGTAATGCGACACCCGCCGCTCCGCCACTCGTCAAGCGCGCGACCGCGCGCTTGGCCTGATTCTGGTCACGACGAACTGCCTGGCCCTCTGTCATGCGTGCTCCCGCCCCTGTCCCCGCACCCGCTGATTCAAACGAGACATCGTTGCAGCGCTAGGACTACCTTCGAGGAATAATTTCTGACAAATGACAAACGCGGCCGATCCGGCGGGAGGACGGTCACGTGACGCCAACACGAGCTAATACAGCGACGCCTGATACAGGCGTGGCTGTATTGCCGCTACTGAGTTGGCCGCTACTGGGTTGGCCCGTATCGGGTCGTCAGATCATGTCGAACTTGTCGGGGTCCGGCCCTGTCCGCTGGTTCCGGTTCAGCGCGCTGATCGCCTCGACGTCCTCGCCGGACAGCTCGAAGTCGAAGATGTCGATGTTCTCCCTGATCCGGCCGGGCGACACGGACTTCGGGAAGACAATGTCACCGCGTTCGATGTGCCAGCGCAGGATCACCTGGGCAGGCGCCTTCCCCACGCGCCTGGCGATGTCATCAATGGTCGGATCGCCGAGCGCGTTCCCGCGGGCAAGCGGCGACCAGGCCTCGACCGCGATCTGGTGCTCAGCGCAGAAGCCGCGCACCTCATCCTGGGTCAGGTACGGGTTGACCTCGATCTGGTTGACTGCCGGGGAGATCTCGCACTCCTGATGCAGCCGTCGCAGGTGATGCGGCTGGAAGTTCGAGACGCCGATCGACCGTGCCCGGCCGTCCCGGTAGAACTCCTCCAGCGTGTTCCAGGTCGATACATAGTCACCGTCATATCTGGTCGGCAGCGGCCAGTGAATCAGGAACAGGTCCACGTAGTCAGAACCCAGCGCCTTCAGCGACGCGTCGAAGGCCCGCCGGGCATCGTCAGGCCGGTGGGCGCCGTTATTCAGCTTTGTGGTCACGAAGATCTCACCCCGGCCGAGGCCGGACTTGGCGATCGCGGTGCCGACCTCTGCCTCGTTCCCGTACATCTCCGCGGTGTCGATGTGCCGGTAGCCCGCCTGCAGCGCGGTACTCACCGCCGCCTCGGTGTCCTTGGGCTTGATGAGGAAGACACCGAAGCCAAACTGCGGAATCCGCTGCCCGTTGTCGAGCATGATGTCTGGGATATTCGTCACGGCAGGATCCTTCCGCGGCAGGCTCAGAGTGCTGTTCTCCGCTTCCTGCGTTCACCTGCCCAGGCTCGGCCGTTCCCATGCCTGGGCTACCCAGTCGGGGCTAGCATGCTGATCCATGCGACTCCTGGGCGATTTCCGGCGATTGCTAATCATTCTCGGCGCTGGCCTGGCGCTTGCGACGTCCGGTGCAGCCGTCAGCCAGGCGGGCACTTCGGCCCGTACGACAACTGACGCAACGACGGATTCGGCAGCAAGCGCGCGGGCCGCAGCGAGCCTGCAGCCTCGTTACGGCAACCCGGCAGGCCACGCATCTGTACCGTCGGCCGCCCGTGCGGTGAACACGTCCCACCCGAACCACGTGATCCGCGACTGCACGTCTGCAGCGGTGGTCCGTGCCGTGGCCGAGGGCGGCATCATCACGTTCAGCTGCGGCCCGAATCCAGTGACGATCAGGATGACCGCCACCGCCAAGGTCGTGAATACCCACCGCAGGACGGTGATCGATGGCGGCGGCAAGGTCACGCTCAGCGGCGGCGGCAAGGTCCGCATCCTGTACATGAACACCTGCGACGCGAAGCAGCACCTCACCACGAGCGACTGCTGGCAGCAGAAGTGGCCGCAACTGGTCGTGCAGAACCTGACGTTTACCGACGCTTACTCCGGCGTCCGGGAAACCAGCACCTCCAACTACGGCGGCGGCGCCATCTTCGCCCAGGGCGGCCAGCTCAAGGTCGTTAACTCCGGCTTCACCAGCAACCGCTGCTACAAGTCCGGGCCCGACCTCGGCGGTGCGGCCATCCGCGCCCTCGGCATTTACGCGCACCGGCCCGTCTACCTCACCGATGACACCTTCCGCGGCGGCCGGTGCTCCAACGGCGGAGCGGTAAGCGGCCTGTTCGCCGGCTTCGCCATCTACAACAGCCTGTTCGTCAACAACAAGGCGATCGGCTTCGGAGCCAACCCGTCGGCGGCCGGCACGGCGGGCGGCGGCAGCGGCGGCGCGATCTACACCGACGGCGGCGAAAACTACGACGTATACCTTGCCGGGACAGCGATCCGCGATTGCCATGCGACCGAAGGCGGCGGCGCCATCTTCTTCGTCATCGACAAAGGCAGCAGTGGCCAGCGCTATCACGGCAACGTGTACCTCGAGCAGCACTCGGTACTGCATGCCAACCCGAGCGGCAAGTTCCAGAACGCGCCCGGCATCTTCGACAGCGTTGACGGGCAGGTCACGCGGCCGGCGAAATCCAGCAATTCAATCGATAATTGAGCCGTCGTTACCCGGCGGACTTCTTCGCAGAGGATCGTGGCCAGGTCAGCCTGGTGCCGAGCCCTGAGGAACGCCCTGATGCCCTGCCCGCGACTACGCCGCTTCCGACCTGACTCAGCGCGAACTCACCAGACGACAGGCCGGCTACTCGCGGCGCTGGCGTGCCTGGCCAGTGTCCTGGCCGCATGGCCTGCCGCGACTGCTGCGGCAACCACCGGCGTCCGGCACCGCCCGCACGCGGCTGCGGTACCCGGCGGCAACCTGCTGCTCAACCCCGGCGCGCAGGCTGGCGCATACTCGGCGCGCGGCTGGGACGCCGTGACGATCCCGGGCTGGCAGGTCCGAAGCGGCTTGCCCACGGTGGTGCGCTACGGCACCAACCTTTTCCCACCTGCGACCGGTCGTCAGCCGACCGTGAAGGGCGGCCTGCTGTTCGCCGGCGGCGCGGGCGGCACGGCCAGGTTGCGCCAGGTCGTCACACTGCGTTCGCCGGCGGGAACGTCCATAGCTTCGGGGACTCACTTCCGCCTGTCAGCCTTGCTCGGGGGCAGCGGGAGCAGTTCGGCCAGGGTCAGCGTGACGTTCAAGTCCGCGGCCGGGCGGGTGCTCGGCACGACCCGCACCGGGCAGGTCGCCGGACACGGCGTCGCGGCGACGGGACTGTCGCGCCGCACCAGGTCAGGAGTCGTGCCATCGAAGGCGGTGCGTGCGGATGTGGTGCTGACGCTGGCCACCACGCTGCCGCATATCGACGGACCGTACGCGCCCTACGCTGGCTACGACCGCGCAGTGGCAGACAACATCTCCTTCAGCGTCTCCGCGCCTGCACGACGTCCGGTCCTGACGCCGCCAGCCGTGCATGTGCCCCGCTACCAGCACGTGTTCCTGTTCTACTTCGAGAACGAGGACTTCAACTCGATCATCGGCAACACCAGGCAGGCTCCGTTCATGAACAGCCTGCTGCCCAAGGCCAGCCTGCTGAGCAACTTCTTCGCCGAAGAGCATCCGAGCGACGGCAACTATCTCGCGCTGGCCGGCGGCAGCACCTTCGGCGTGCCGCTCACCGACCCGGCCGAGGAGAACTCGCAGTACACGATCAACGCGCCAAATATCAGTAACCTCATCGACACCGCGCACGAGACCTGGAAGGCGTACCTGCAGAGCGCGGACGGGCCGTGTGACGACACTGTGCACGGCTACTACTGGGACGACGACATGCCGATGATGTACTTCCGTGACGTCCGGGAGCGGCCCGCCTACTGCGCCGCGCACGTAGTGCCGCTGCAGGCCATGCAGTCCGACCTGGCCAGCGCGGCCACCACGCCGAGCTTTTCCTGGGTCAGCCCGAATGACTGCCAGGACATGGAAGGCTGCGGGATCCGGTCCGGCGACAATTTCCTGAAGACCGAGCTCGGCGCGATCATGCGGTCGCCGGCCTGGCGGACGCAGCGCTCGCTGGCGATCATCACTTTCGACGAGGACGGCACCGACTACCAGAAACCTGCGCAACGGGTGGCCACGATCATGATCGGCTCCGCTGGCGTGAAGCAGGGTTACGTGTCGCACGTCCGCTACACCCATTACAGCCTGCTGCACACGGTCGAAGGCGCGCTGGGCCTGCCCACCCTCACCGCTAACGACCGCTACGCCCAGCCGGTCAACGACGTGTTCCTGCCCGGGCAGGCCGCGCCAGACCCAACCGCGCCCGGGCAGGCGGCAGGCGGTTCCGATGCCGCCAGTCAGCCTCGCAGCACACCCGCGTCCGGCCCTGCGGCCGGGACGGCGATGGCCGACGTTCCGGCAAATAAAGCACCAAGGCAGCAGACCGCGTTCGTGGTGAACTCAGCGTCGAACAACGTGACGCCCGTCAACCTGGTGACCCGGCGCGCTGATAAGCCGATCCGGGTCGGCGCTGATCCGACTGCGATCGCGATCACGCCAGGGGGCGGCACTGCGTACGCGGTCAGCTCCGGATCAGGCACAGTCACCCCCATCGCTACCGGCACGCGGCGGGCGGGCAAGCCCATCCGGGTCGGCGCTGATCCGCAGGCCATCGCGATCACGCCAGACGGCCGGACCGCGTACGTAACGAACGCGGGATCGGATTCGGTCACGCCGATTGACCTGGCCACTGGCGTCGCGGAGACGCAGATCCCGGTCGGCAGCGAGCCGCGCGCGATAGCGATCACGCCGGACGGGCGCACTGCCTTCGTGCTCAACTGGGGCGGCAGCTCGGTCACGCCGATCAACCTCGGCACCGGGCGCGCGGGCCGGCCTATCGGGGTGGGCAGCTACCCGTTCGCGATATCGGCCGCGCCCGATGGCCAGACGGTCTATGTCGCCAGCTACGGCTCGGACACTGTGACGCCGATCGACGTCAGCACGCTCAGGGCCGGCCAGCCAGTGGGCGCCGGTCAGGCGCCGGATGCGCTGGCCGTGAGCCCGGATAGCAAGACGATCCTTGCTGTCGGCGGAGATTCGGACTCGGCGACGCTGATCGGCGCCGCGAGGACCGGCGGATGGCGGCCGGTCGCCGGCCCGGCGGTCGCCGTCGGCTACTCCCCGACGGCCGTCGCGATCACGAAGTCAGGGCAGACCGCGTTCGTCGTCAACACGATCTCCGGAACGCTCACGCCGGTTACGCTCGCGTCGGGTCAGGCCGGCAAGCCGGTGTCAGTCGGCCTCTACTCCTACCCGACTGCCATCGCGCTGGCACCCGCCGGATCGACCGCGGTCGTGGTGGACACCTACGGCGATCAGGTCTCGCTGGTCAACACGACGTCCAGGCGGGCGCTCAAGAGCATCAACGTCGGCAGCTACCCGGTCGCGGCAGCGATCGCCCCGTAGCAGTGCCGGCCTGGTCACGCGCCTGACTCGGGCGTACTGCCCTCACCGGATCCGGATCGTCACGCCCTGGCTGGCCGCGTGGCCGATGTGGTTGCTAGCGGTGATGGTGATGCGGTAACGCTTGCCTTTGTCACCCCGGACTGGCTTGCCGATGATCAGCGCGGTGCCGTTGGCTCCGGCCCGGAAGGTGAGGCCACGCGGCAGCCGCCCGTGCTCGCTCAGCACTGGGGCGGGGAAGCCGGTGGATTTGACCCGGTACTGGACGTGGCGGCCGACCCGGAACGTCAGACGCGTTCGCGCCTCAACCGCAGGCGGCTCGTTCACGGTGAGCGTGAGCGTCTGGCTCGCGGTGATCCCCGATCCGTTAGCCGCGTTGATATAGACCTGGAACAGACCCCCGGACCCGGGCGGCGGCGTGCCAGAAAGCACTCCGGATGCGTTTCCCGGCGTGAAGGTCAGCCAGGACGGGTAGTCGACCGCGCTCACGGTCGGCGCAGGGGTGCCGGTTGCCTGCACGGTGAAACTGCCATGCACGCCTGTCCGGAAGGTGGCGGTCGCTGGCGACGTGATCGCCGGAGCGATGTCCACGTCGATGGTGAGGGAGACGGTGCTACCGGGGCTGACCCCGTTGCTCGCGCTCACGGTGATGGGATACGTCCCGACCGTCCCGGCAGCCGGCGTGCCGGAGAACACGCCGGAGGACGACATCGCGACCCCGGTCGGCAATGCGCCGGTCTCGGTGAACGTTGCCGCAGGCAGCGCGCTGACAAGGAGCGGATAACTTGACGCGATGCCGACTGAGAAGGTCGCGGTCGCACTCCCGAGTTCCGATTCGGCGAAGCCGTAGACCATCGGCGATAGCTCGTCAGCGGCGCTCGGCGTCGCAACCCAGACGGTCGTGAGAGGATTCCAGGAGGCGATGTAGGCGGCGCCCGTGACCGGATCAGCGGCGACGGCCATGCCGCCTCGCGGGAACGTTTCGGCCACGGTGTTGGTCGCAGCGTCGATCACGCAGGTGCTGTCGGCCGGACTCGCCGATACGGTGCCGTACGAAGTCACGAAGACGGCGTTCTCGGCCGGATCGGCCGCTGCCGCAACCACGTGGGACGGGCATCCGGTGATCTGTGCGGTGGTTTTCAGAGTCCCGGTGTTGACGACGTCGACGGTGTTGGTCGTGTCGTCCACGGCATACACGCTGCCGGAATCGACGGCCAGGCCGGAGATATTTCCGGGCGAGCTTAGCTGCACGGATGTGGTGACAGCGTCGGTCGTTCCGTCGATGGCGTACAGAGTGCCACCCGATGTGCCCGCGTAGATGGTGCCGGTCGCCGCGTCAACGGCGAGGCTGCTGACGGCACTGGTCGTGCTCGGCAGCGCGATCGTGGCAGCGACCGCGTTGGTGGCGCCAGCGATCACCGCGATGCCGGTGCCTGCGCCGGCGTACACAGTGTCGGTCGCTGGATCCACCGCGATCGCCTGGCCGCCCGGCGCGTTTGTGACGGTCGTCGTTACCGTGCTGGTCGCTCCGTCGATGACGGTGAGGCCGCTAGAGGTGGAGGCATAGACGGTGTTGGTTGCCGGGTCCACCGCGAGATGCAGAGGTGTACCGGGAACTGTAATTGAGCCTTCGACAGCCTCGCTCGCGCCGTCGATCACCGCGACCGTCCCCTGGCCCCGGACCGTCCCGTATTCTCCGACATACACGAGGCCAGTCGACGGGTCCTCCGCGATGCCGGAGACCCTGGAGCTCAGGACGACGCGGGAGACGGTGTACCCGCCTGACGCGGACGCTCCGGCGATGGTTGCGGGAAGCAGTGCCAGCACCGCAGTCGCCGCCGACACAGCTATAGCCACATTCTTCATGGGACGCCCCGCGCAATACGTAAGAAGCTGCGGCAAAGCATTCCATGTAAGGCAGCCGCCCGCAAGGCACCGGTTATCGCGGCGACTTATGCGGGCCGGGGCTGTCGCTCCCCTAACCGCTCAGGGCTGTCGCGATTGCGCGCGCCGCGTCGGTGGTCATCCGGATCTTCGAGCTGAGCGCAGTCGGCCAGGTCGACAGTTTGGCCACGACTGTCTGGGTCGGTACGTGCACGAACACGTTCTGACCGTTGATGCCCGCGGCGAAAAAGAACGGAACCGACGGCTCAGGCACCCACCAGCAGTTCCGGTAGTGCGCGCCGGCCGGGAATCCGGGTGCGTCACCGGCTGCGGCGAAAGCCCCGGCACCGTCCGGTGCGCCGGCAATCGTGTCGCCAATCCAGGCGGCTGGCACGACCTGGTAGCGACGGGCCGCGCGGTCACCGGACGCGAACAGCAGCCCGAACCTGCCCAGATCGCGTAGCGTGGCGCAGATTCCGCCGTCCGCCATCGCGTTGCCATGCGCGTCGACGGTGATCTCGGCGTCGAACTCCGCGCCCATCGCCTGCCATATCAGGCGCGCGATCAGGTCGTGAAGCCGCGCGCCGCCGGCCCGTTCCAGCACCCAGCCGAGCACGTCGGTAAGGATCGAGCGGTACCGGAACGGGCCGCCGTGCTCGCCATCGTTGTACAGCGTGGCGTAATACTGCAAAGCGTCCGCCGGGCGTAGCTCGGGTCCGTCCGGCCGCCACAGGTAGACCCGTTCGTAAGTCCGGACGTCGGACTCCGGGTTCTCATAGGTCTCGTCGAAGTGCGTGCCCGCCCGCATGTCGAGCAGGTGCTGCACGGTCGCGCCCTGGAATGAGGTGCCTGACAGCTCGGGCACGATCTTCTCGACTTGCGCGGCCACATCGAGCTGTCCCGTGCCCGCCAGGACGCCCGCGACCGACGAGACCACCGACTTCGACACCGACATCAGCAGATGCGGCGTGTCCGGGGCCATGCCGTTGAAGTACTGCTCGCTGACGATCTTCCCGCGGTGCAGCACCAGGAACCCGTCGGTATAGGTCTCGGCCAGCATTTCCCGGACCGTCATCTCGCGATCGCCCGAGCGAAACCGCAGATCGGAGAGGTCACGCTCGGCCCGCGGCAGCGTCCGGGGCCGCCCGTCGCCACGACTGATCCGCGCCGTCGGGATGAGCTCCCTGATGTGCTGGAACGCCCACCGGTTGAACGGTGGCTCCTGCCAGTTCCCGAGCGTTACCAGCGATTCAAGCGGGAACGGCGGCGCTCCGGCCATCAGCTGACTGTCACTACCCGGCTGAGGAGAAGGCTGGGTCATTAGCCAAACGTAATGGACTCTGAGCTAGCTGTCGTGGGAGGCAGCCCGCGCACCGATTCTCGTCCGCTCAGCGAGTGCCTGGGGAGGCATCCCGCTTGCAGGGCGCTGACCGCAGACGCACCATTCTCGTGCTGCTGCCCATGCCTGGCCGGATTTTCGGTGGACAGGCTGCCCGCACGGCGGTCACAGTCACCGCATGGACATTCGCATTCAGTGCCTGTGCGTGGACAGCAGGGAGCCGAAGAAGATCGCGTCGTTCTGGGAGGCGGCGCTGGGCTGGCGGCGGACCTTTGACGAGGACGGCCAAGTGTGCATCGAGCCGCCGAAGGACAGCCCGGAGGACGGCGTCGCGCCGGACATCTTGTTCCTGAGGGTGCCTGAGGACAAGGCGGTGAAGAACCGCTTGCACCTGGACCTGCGGCCGAAGGATCAGGCTGCCGAAGTCGCCAGGCTCGAAGCGCTCGGGGCCCGCCGGGTTGACGTCGGGCAGAGTGCCGAGTCGAGCTGGGTTGTACTGGCCGATCCCGACGGCAACGAGTTCTGCGTGCTCACGGCATTCCGCCCGGAAGAACTGGCTGCCCTGCAAGAAGGCTGACGCGCGACCGGAGTGAGCGGGCCCCTGGCCGATCCTGCCGCTGGTGGATCCTGCCGCTGGCAGGTCCGCTATCGCAGCGCCGCGTCCAGGGCCGCCGTGAGCACCTCAGCCAGTTGGCCCAGCTCCGCGGTGGAGATCACGAACGGCGGTGACACCTGCAGCGCGACACCACGCAGCAACCTGGTGATGACGCCGCGCTCGCGCGCCGCGGCGACGACCCGCGCGCCGAGGCCCGGATCAGCTTGCCTGGGCCCTTCGGCGAGCTCGATTCCGGCGAGGAGGCCAGCCCCGGTGCGCACCTCGCTGACGAGTTCGTGCTGGGCGAGCGGCGCGAGCGCGGCCGCCAGCACCGGCTCGAGCTCCGCCACTCTGGAGACGAGCTGCTCGCGCTCGATGATGTCCAGGTTGGCCAGGCCGACCGCGCAGGCCGCCGGGTGGCCCGAGTAGGTGTAACCATGCCGGAAGATTTCGGCAGACCCGGCACGCCAGAATGGCTCCGCCACCCTGGGATTCGTGATGACGGCCCCGAGCGGAAGGTAACCGGACGTCAGTCCTTTCGCGACGGTCATCATGTCCGGCTCGATGCCGTACCGCTGGCTGCCGAACCATGTCCCGGTCCGGCCGAAGCCGGTGATGACTTCGTCGGCGATGAACAGCACGTCGGCATCCCGGCAGATCTGCTGCACATCGGCCAGATAGCCCTCGGGCGGGAAGTACACGCCGCCGGCGCCGACCACTGGCTCGCAGATGAACGCGCCGACCCGGTCGGCCCCGACGTGGTCGATCATCTTGGCTAGCGCTGCCGCGTCATCCCACGGCACGTGCTCCACGTGCGTTACCAGCTGCCCGAACGGCTCGGTGTTCACCGCGATGCCGCCAAGCGAAGTGCCGTAGGCGTTGACGCCGTGGTAAGCGTGCGAGCGCCCGATGATCACCTGCTTCGCGGGCTGGCCGACGGCGCGCCAGTAGGCCCGGCTGAGCTTGGCAGCCGTGTCGACGGCGTCCGAGCCGCCGCCAGGAGTGAAAAACACCTTGGCGCCAGAGATCGGTACGAGCTCGGCGACGCGCTCCGCGAGTGCCTCGGCGGGCGGGTTCGAGAAGACCTCGTACGTCTGGTAAGCGGCGAGCTCGTGCATCTGAGTGGCGGCGGCATCGCCGAGCTCGGCCCGGCCATGGCCGACATTGCAGTACCAGAGGCTCGCCAGCGCGTCCAGGTAGGGCCGGCCTTCCGAGTCGTAGACGGTCGCGCCTTTACCGCTGACGATCTGGACGGCATGATCCGCGAGCGCGGCCATGTTGGCGAACGGATTCCACATGGCCGATGAGCCGGCCGCGCTGTCGGTTTGTGGCATCTGAGCCGGTCCCTTCGATTGGTCCTGGCTGTTCAATCTATCGGCGTCGCGTTACGCTGCGGCAAAGGTCAGCGCGAGCAGCGGATCGAGCCAGCCCGCGTCCGGCGGCACAGCGAACTTGCCGTCCTCCGCGTAGGGATAGCGGGAACCCGGCTCGTCGACCATGACCACGTGCTCTCCGCACCACAGGGTGGCAAAGCCGAGCTCGTCAGCCCGGCGCGCGACAGCGGCCACGATGTCAGGCCGGCTGCCGGTACCCACGCCCAGGACATGCAAGCCAACCTTGATTCCGTGGCGGTCGTTCCCGGTGCTGTTCACTTCGGTGCTGGCCGACTGATCACGCTCATCCGGGGTACTTACCCGGGCCCGCCGGGCAAACTAAACAGCACGCGGGCCAGGCTGCCAGAGCCGGTCTCCGGACGCGGCCGGACTGAAGTTACCGAGAGCTGGAGCGTCATTGGCCGGGTACACCGGGGGGCAGCGGATAAAGCCGGGCAAGCCGCCAGTGGGTAAGGTCGCTCTCCTGGCTGGCGGCGCGGCCATGATCGCCGTCGGCAGCGCGTTGCTCATCCCGGGCTGCGGCACCAAGCCTGCGACGTCGCCGCAGTCTGGCGCGCGCGGCGCCAGCAGCGCGGCTGGCGGCCACATTGTGCAGTTGGCCTCGACCGGGCAGCACGATGCAACGCTTGCGGTAGTCGCCGGTGCCGCCACCGTCACGGTGACCGCCGGGGCGATCCCTGGGAGCCTGATGAGAGCCTCAACGCCAGGTAACTCGGGTGTCCGCCCCGAGTTGGTCTCCTCGGCGGGCCGGGTGCAGATGTACCTTCTGACGACCGGACAGCGCGGCCCTGGCGCGGTCTCGATCGAGCTGAGCACTGCCGTTGCCTGGCAGCTTCAGTTCAGTGGCGGATCAAGCCAGACGGTCCTGAACCTGAGCAACGGTCAAGTGGCAGGCATCGACTTCACTGCCGGCTCGAATCTGATCCAGATGACGCTGCCGCGCCCCGTCGGCACGGCGACGATCACCTTGGCTGGCGGCGCCAGCCAGGTCGACGTGTCCACGCCGCCCGGCGTCGCGGCGCAGCTGCACCTGGATGCCGGTGCCTCAACCGCGACGCTGGCCGGCCAGACGCACACCGGCCTTGCGAAAGGGACGGTGCTGTCGTCGCCCGGCTGGGCACAGGCAGAGAGCCGGTACGACATCGACGCCCCGGCCGGGATTGACCAGATCTCGGTGACCGGCTAGTAGCCCGAGCCGAGCCGTCGCCGGTCACTCTCACAAATGGATGTGAGTTCTCTGGTGCTGGGGCGACAGTAAATTCACATTCACTGGGAGCGAAATTCAAGCCGAAGGGCTAATTAAGCCAGACATATCTGGTCAGAACTGCGCTTTTAGTTCTTCGATCTCGCGAGCCCGCGCGCGCAACTGATCGTAGGCCGGCCGCTCCCGGATACGGGCCAGCGCCCAGCGCACTGCGTCCGCGCGATTTGTGGCAATTCCAGCCGTGATCAGCGTGTCCAGCGTCTCCAGGTCCGTCGGCCCGAGCCTGGCCATGACCGGGGTTAGCTCGCCGCCTGACAGGGCGCGCGCCTCAAGCGACCGGACTGGCCGGCTGAGAACGACCGCCACCTTGTCTTCATCGTCGGCGCCGAAGCGAATCTCCAGCCGCCGGGCTTCGGGCAGCCTTTGCGCAAGCTCGTCCCGGAATTTCTCGAGCTCCCTGCCAAAGGACCGGGTGAAGTCCTGCGCGACCTGCTCGCGCTCCTCCCGGCTGCCGGGAGCAGCGATGAATACCCGGACAACTAGTTCGCCGGGTTCAACGACCGCCTCATCTCCGTACTGCAACAGCGCGACCCGCTCGATCGCGCCACCAGGGAATCTCGCCTTGACTTCGTCTTCGACCAGCTGCCGCAGCTGATCGAGTGCTGCCTGTTCCACTGACCTGCTCCTGCTAACTCTGACTACTGTTGTAATCAGCGTAACTCCGGCAACTGTTGGGCCACCATGGGTTTTTCGTGGGCGCGGTAACCGGGTGCTCCCGTCACCAGGCCGACGCGTGCTGCCTTGGCCGGCCGGAGAGCTGCCGGTACAGGGCCGCGGTATCGGGGTGCGGTTCACCGCCCGGCGCGATCTCCTCGATCGCATCAAGACAGCGCCGCCACGCTTCGGTAACCCCGGCCATGCTGCCCGCTGCGTGCTCAGCTCGCATCAGCACGCGCCATAGCTGCTCGGCTGACGGTTCGGCGCACAGGCCGGCTCTGGCGGCCCGCGCCGCGGCGCGGGCCGAGCCGCCTGCCAGCTCGACTTCGGCGAGCGTCTCGGCCGCGTCAACCAGTTCGGCGCGCATGGTCTCGATCAGCGGAACGTCGATCCACCAGAAGTAGCTGCCGGTGAACGGCTGGCCGCCGATCAGCGAAACCGCCGCACGTAATGTCTTGGTCTCTCCGGACGCGACGAGCTCACGGAACTCAGTCCAGTCGAGCGACGCGTCAGGATGCAGCAGGTAACGGCCGCTGCCGGCATGGATGATGTACGCCTGCCCGTCACTGGCAGGCCCGAGGCGCCGCCTGGTCCTGCTGATGATCTGCCGCACGGCATCGCTCGGCTTCGGGTGATCCGGGTCGGCGCCGAGGATGCTGCACAGCGCCGAGTTGGACAGGCCAGCCGGTGCCGCGAGCGCCAGGGCTAGCACTAGTTCCGCTTGCTTGGGCTGCAGTTGTTCAGCCGCACCGGTGATCATGAAGGAACCGAGAACCCTGACCCGCAGCTGCTGCCTTGCGGCTGCGCCCAGCCGGGCCTGGTACCCA
>Ga0335072_10004805_pt1 | contig 19967 bp, 20 predicted proteins | sample Lox_Sample_21_FD_206725 | JGI IMG/M metagenome (GOLD analysis project Ga0335072, IMG submission 206725) | Soil microbial communities from Loxahatchee National Wildlife Refuge, Florida, United States - Lox_Sample_2.1 | ecosystem: Environmental > Terrestrial > Soil > Wetlands | place: USA...
CGCCGACGAAGGGGCGCGCGATGCGCCGCGCCTCCTCCGCGTCGACCGAGGAATCGACGTCGCCGGTGAGCACGAGCGAGGTGTCGACCGCTTTGACGTCGACCGAATCGTCGGGCAGAAGCTTGGAGAGGGCGAGCTGGAGCCGCGCCACGTCGCGCTTCACGAGGACCGGCCGGCTGAGCAGGACATGCTGCTCCGCGTCGACCGCGTAGAGCGACGTCTCGCCCGGCGCCTTGGCGTAGAGGTAGATGAGGCGCGGCGACTTGACCTTCACGTCCGCGATGTCGGGATCCGCCACGAACACCGTGTCGACATTGCGGTCGAGGCGGATGAGCGTCCCCTTCTCGACGTCGATGACGATCGGCTCGCCGGTGGGGCGCACCACCTGCTGGGCCCAAGCGCCCGCGAACGGCGCCGCCGGCAACATGAGCGCCAAGGCGAGCGCGAGCCAGACGCGCTTGAGCCGGCTCATGGCGTCGCCATCGCGGACAAGGCGCCCTGCATGCCGGCGGTGCCGTTGGCGGAGCCGGGGCCGCCGCCGTTGTTGCCGCCGTGCCCCGCGCCGCCGCCTTTCTGACCCATGTCGCCGCGCAACACGGTGACGATCGCGGCAGGATGCGGCGGCGGCGGCGGCGCGCCATGAACGATGAGCGGACTCACCTCGCTGTCCCACGTGTGGGTGACCGAGCTCGGATCGTCGTTGTCCGCGTCCGTGCCCGCCGTGCCGCGCGCGAGGCTGCGCAGGCTGAGGGAGAGATTGCCGAGGTTGCTCGCGACCTCGATGATCTCGGCCTCCTTGGGCGTGACCTCGAAGGTCACCGTCTTGGCGAGCACCGGCGCGTTGGTCGGATCGGCGGTGCGCTGGTCCACGGCGAGCACGCGCAGGTCGCGCAAGACGGTCTCGCTCGCCATGCGCGCGGGCGCGTTCGGATGCGCGTCGTCGCGGATCTGGTGGGACAGGATGAGATCGACCTTGTCGCCGGGGAAGATCATGCCGGCCACGTCGGAGGTCGCCGTGACTTGCACCGACACCGCGCGCATGCCGGGACTGAGCAGGGCGGCGAGAAACCCGCGTCCGCCGGGCTTGACGACGCGCCCGACGGTGATCGGCTCGCCGGCCGCGATATTCTGGCGCACGACCGACCCCGCGAGCGACTGGGGCGTCGCCTTTCCCTTGACGAGATAGGCGCCGTCGAGCGCCTCGGCGGGCCAGGCCTGCCAACGCAGATCGTCGGCGCGCAAATAGCTCCCCGCGGCGAGCGGCTTGGCGGCGACCAGGACAAAAGAGCCGGCCGGCTCCGCCTTGGATCGGTCGGCGATCTCCGCCCGCTCGTGGGAGAGCCAAGTCCGGGCGAAGTAGATCGTTCCGAGCGCCAAGAGGAGCGCGAAGCCGGCGAAGAGCATGACGCGAACTCTCATCGCCCACGCCCTCGCTAGCCGGACACGAGCCGGGCACCGACATAGGCGGCGCCGACGGCGATCGCGATGCCATAGGGAACGCGGGCGGGAGTTGGGTCGGAGTCGAGGCGCGGGTCGAGACCCGGCGCGCTCGCGACGCGGTAGCGGCGGCACTGCTCGAGCACGAAGGCGCCCAACGCGAGAACGCCGCCCGAGAGCACCATGAGCAGAAGCAGCGGCGCGATCAGCTTGGGCCCGGCCCAAAGCGCAGCGCCGGCCAGAAGCTTCACGTCGCCGCCGCCGACGACACCGCGCGCGAAAAGGAAGAGGCCGGCCGCGAAGGTCCCGGCCGCGACGGCGAGCGCCCAAAGCCACTCGACCGGCACCGGGCTCGCCAGCACGTGCGCCGGGTAAAGTAGGACGAGGCCGAGGGTCGTGCCGTTGGAAATCCGGAACCGCGTCGCATCGCCGAACGCGGCCCAGGCGAGGAGCGCGAAGAACGCCATGAGAAATAGCTGATCGAGCGAAAATGGAGCGTGCACGGCCAATCACCCGTTTTCATGCAAGCCTTCGATCCGTTCACGGTCGGCCGGCGCGCGCTCGGGGCGCGGCGGCCGCGGCGTTGGAGGGAGCGGGACGCGCTCGATCGCCGTCCGGCGCCCGCGCACCCCTCCAGGGCGGCGCCTGCCGCTCGTTACGCGACAATGCGCGCAAGTCGCCGCAGGTCCGCCGCGCCGCGCGCGCTTTAGAGAGAGTTGGCGACCGTCGTGAAGATGCCCGAGAGGCTGGTGCCGAGCGTGGTCACGGCGCCGATGATGACGACGGCGACGAGGGCCGCGATCAGGCCGTACTCGATGGCGGTCACGCCGGACTCGTCCGTGCGGAGGCGACGAAGAATGCTGAACATGGTGACACCCCTTTTTATGTGTGTGGAAAGCGACCGCGCCATCACAGACCACGGGGGTTAAAACGCGGTTAGCGCGGAAAGGAGGGTATGCGCGGCGACGCGGCGGCGCGATGCGACAAGCTTTACTAAATCTTTATGCACGCGCGCGCGGTAGTGAAATCGCGCGCCGGCCGCTCGCATCGCTTGCCATACTATTTGGCGCTGGCTATGCTCGGACCAATGAACAAAACGTACTGGGCAAACTCAGGGGGATGTCATGGGGGCGCGATCCAAGCTGGTCGACAAGGCCAGCCATCAGGGATTTGAGTTCGACTACAACCACAACGTCATTTTCCACAACGGCAAGGTGATCCACCTCTCGCCGCACGAGGCGGACATCCTTCAAGTGCTCCTCAACAATCGCGCGCGCGCGACGCCGCTGGACGTTCTGATCCAACGCGTCTACGGCTCGGACGAGCCGGAGACGGCGGCGGTGTCGATCCGGGTTTCGGTGCACTCGCTGCGCAAGAAGATTCAGGAAACCGGCATCAAGATCCGCGCCGAGGCGCGCGTCGGCTACGAGATCGACGCGACGGACGTGCCCGAGCTCAATCGCCGCCTCGCCGACATCATTCTCATGGCGCTCAACATGGCGAAGGCGTCGAGCGAGCGCGAGCTCGCGGACCGGCTGCAGCTGATCTACGACCTCGCGGAAGCGAAGCGGCGCCAATGGCGCGGCACGAAAGGTGCGGCGGAGCAGGACATCCGCGCTGCCGGCTAGGCGCGCGCTCGAGCGCGCCCTTGAGCCCGCTCGCCGCGGCGTTTCACTTCGCGAGCATCAGATCCTTGCGCGGCGGGAGATACTTGTCGGTCCACACGTCCGCGAGTGGGGGCGTCGGAACGCCGAGCGCCTCGGTCGCCTCCGTGACCGTGTGCTCGAGCCGCGCGTGGGTCACGTCGCTCAGCCCGTGCTTCATCGCCCAGGGCGTCCCGATCGCGATGCTGTTGGAGAAGGCGAGTGCAGCGAGCTCGGTCTTCTCGTCGAGCAGCGAATTGTATTTCTTGAGCGCGTCGATGGCACCCTTGGGATCGGCGCGCGACGATTTGATGCTTTGGGCCGCGCAGGCGACGAACGCCTTGGCGGCGGCCGGATGGGCCGCGGCCCAGGCGGGCGTGGTGACGATCGCGTTGCCGTAGAAATTGACGCCCCACTGCGAATAGCGCAGCACGACGATGTCCTGGTCCTTGACGCCCAGGGCGCGCAGCCCGGTCAGGATGGTGAACATGTGCCCGGCGACCGCGTCGGCCCGGTGCTGCACCAGGAGCTGCTGGCGCAATGCGTACGAGGTCGTGACCCAATTGATGCTCTTCGGGTCGATGTGATTGGCCTTGGCGAAGACCGGGAACATCACCCGGCTCGCCTCGGTGACGCCGTCCGCGATGCTTTTGCCCTTGAGGTCGCTCGGCTTGGTGATGCCGTTCCCCTTGAGGGTCACGATCGACATGGGGGCCACGTCGCTCACCATGAAGATCGCGATCAGTCGCTTCTCGGGATGCTGGGCGTCGAAGCCGACCATGGTGCTGAAGTCGGACACGCCCACGTCATAGGCGCCGCTCGCGACCTTGGTGAGCGCGTCGGCCGAGCCGTAGCTGCGGTCGATCCTGACCGCGAGGCCGGCATGGGCATAGCAGCCGTCGGTCTCGCCCAAGGGCCAGATCGCCTGGGCCCCCTCGAACGCCCAATCCATGATGAAGCGGATCGGCAACGGCGCTTGCGCCGCGGCGCGCTCGACCGGCACGAACGCGCTCAGCATCAAGGCGGCAGCACCCAGCCGCAGGACGGATTTCCAATGCATCTTGCTCACTCCCCCTTGACCCCAGGCCTTACGCCCCGGGCTCGATCTCGGCGCGGCGGAAGCGAGCGCTTACGCCGGTATGCCTTCGATATGCCACTGTAAGCAATCCTATGCCCGGAAGCGTTCGCTGCAAAGCACAAACGAGGCGCGTGGGCCCCGAGAGCCGAGGCCGCTGCACGCAATTCGTGCCGTGCGCCGGTTGAATTCTTGCGCAGGTAGAGAAGCGATGCGTGGGCGCGACCCGGCTCGGAATGGGGCGGCTCAGATCAAAGAAAGCCAGCGCGCGCGCCAACCTGCCGCGCGCTCGTAGGCGGCGGCCACGCGCAAGAGGAACTCGTCGAGCCCGGGCTTGGCCGCGAGCTGAAGGCCGAGCGGCAGTCCCTCGGGCCCGAAGCCGCAGCAGATCGCGATCGCGGGATCGCCGCTCAAGTTGAACGGTACGCTGTAGCCCGGTATGCCGAACCCGTCCCATTTCCCGATTCCCTCGATCGGCGGCGCCTCGCCTGGCTGGCTCACGCTCAGGAGAATGTCGAGCTCGGCGCACGCCGCGCGGAGGGCCGCGACCAGCTCGTCGCATCGGCGCATCGCGGCCGCGTAGTCGGCGTCGGAGACGAAGGCGCCGAGGGCCAGGCGATCGCGCGTCGCCTCGCCGTAAAGCTCGGGTTGCGTGCGCAGCCAGTCCTTGTGGACCTCGAACGCCTCCTTGAGGACGATGAGCGAGCCCGCGGCGTGCCAATCGGCGAGCGGCGGCAGATCCACGTCGCTGAGCTCGGCGCCGAGCTCGCGCAAGACGCCGATCGCCGCCTCGACCGCGTCGAGCTGGGGCCGGCTCGCGGGCCGGTCGGACTCGAACCACCGGCGCGCGACGCCGATCCGAACACCTTTGGCATGGGGCTCGAGCGGCTCCGCGCGCGCCGCCGCGTAGAAACGCGACGCCGGATCGCGCGCGTCCTTGCCTTCGAGGGCGGCGAGCGCCAACGCGCAATCCTCGGCATTCCAGGCGAGCGGCCCGGCGTGATCGAGGCTCGGCGCGAGCGGCAGCATGCCGGCGCGGCTCACGCGGCCGAAGCTCGGCTTCAGGCCGGCGACGCCGCAAAGGGCTGCCGGGCTGCGGATCGATCCCGCCGTGTCCGATCCGACCGCGACGAGGACCATGCCGGCCGCGACCGCCGCCGCAGACCCGCTCGACGATCCGCCGGTGAAGCGCTCGGGGTTCCACGGATTGCGCGCGGGCGGCCAGGGAAGATCGAAGCCCGGGCCGGTGAGCGCGAATTCATGCGTCGCGAGCTTCCCCATGAGCACGGCGCCCGCGGCCTCGAGCCGCTCGGCGACGGCCGAATCCGCGGAAGCGACGTGGCCGAGGAGAAGGCGCGAATGGGCGGTAGTCGGAAGCGAGCGGGTCTCGAACACGTCCTTGAGCCCGACCGGAATGCCGTGAAGCGGGCCGATCGGACCTTGCGCGCGGATCGCACGCTCGGCGCGCCGCGCCGCGTCGAGCGCCCCTTCGCGATCGAGGGCGAGGAACGCGTGGATGCGGCCGTCGAGGCGGTCGGTGCGCTCGAGGCAGCTGCGTACGAGCTCGACCGGCGAGAGCGTACCCGCCGCGATCGCGCGCGCCGCCTCGGCCAAGGTGAAGCGATCGCTCATCGCTTTTCCCGTGCTCGCGCACGCACCTCGCGGCCGCGCGACGGACCCTGCACGCGCAAGGAACCCTTCACGCGCAAGGGACCCTGCACGCGCGCGATCATCGCCTCGAGCGTGCCGTAGGCGCCATAGAGCTCGTCGAGCCGGTGCACGTCCAGCCGGAGCCCGGCCGCGCGCGCGCGGGCCTCGAAGGTCGATTTCGACGAGCGCGCCTTCGCCACGGCCCGGACCTCAGCTCGCCTGGTCGTGGGCGCGCGTCGCCCAGAAGGTCACGTGGCGCTCGAGCCAGGCGAAGATCTCGTACATCACCACACCCATGACCGCGACCACGACCAGGCCCGCGAACACGAGCGGCATGTCGAAGCGCCCGCCCGCGACCATCATGAGGTATCCGATGCCGGCGTTCGACGCGACCGTCTCCGAGATCACCGATCCCACGAAGGCGAGGCCGATCGCGACCTTGAGGGACGCGAAGAAATAGGGCATCGAGCGGGGAATGCCGATCTTGACCAGGATCTGCCATGGGCGCGCGCCGAGGACGCGCATCACGTCCTTGAGCTCCGGCTCGATGGTCGTGAGGCCCGCCGCGACGTTGACCATAATCGGGAAGAAGGCGAGCAGGAACGCGATGATGACCGCCGGGATGGTGCCGATGCCGAACCACACCACGACGATCGGCATCAGCGCCACCTTCGGGATCGAGTTGAATCCGATCATCATCGGATAGACGCCGTCATAGACGAAGCGCGACGAGCCGATCGCGAGGCCGAGCAGCAATCCGAACAGGACCGCGAGGCCGAACCCCACCAAGGTCGTGAACAGGGTCTGGAGCGCGTTGGTCGCGATCGGGTGCGCGTAGGCGACGAGCGCCGAGACGATCTCGGTCGGCGTCGGCAGGATGAAGTCCGCGACCTTGAACGCCGTGCACACGAGCTGCCAGGCCAGGAGGAAGCCGATCGTAATGATCCAGGGCGTGAGCCGCTTCGTCATGGCCGCCTCACGTCCCGCGATCGAGCGCTATCTGCGCGCGCAAGGCGTGGGTGATCTCGATGAAGTCCTGCTCGTAGGTCACGTCGAGCCGGCGCGGGCGCGGGAACGGAATCGTCGTGCGCGAGACCACGCGCCCCGGGCGCGCGCTGATGACGTAGACCGTGTCGGCGAGATAGACCGCTTCGCGCAGATCGTGGGTCACGAGCACCACGGTCGGGCGCCGGCTCAGCCACAAATCCTGCACCACGTCCCACAGCTCCTCGCGCGTGAAGGGATCGAGGGCGGCGAAGGGCTCGTCGAGGAGAAGCTGCTGCGGCGCGTGGATGAGGGCGCGGCACAACGAGCTGCGTTGCTGCATCCCGCCCGAGAGCTGCCACGGATACCTGCCCTCGAAGCCCGCGAGCCCGACGGCGGCCAGGAGCTTTTCCGCCTCGGCCTCGAATTCCGCGCGCTTGCGGCGGAACTGGGAGGCGTAGGGCTCGACGATCTCGAGCGGCAGGAGCACGTTCGCGAGCGTCGTGCGCCAGGGCAAGAGGTTCGCGTGCTGGAACGCCATGCCGCAGATCTTCAAGGGCCCGGTCACGCGCTCGCCCGCGACCGTGACCCTGCCCGAGAGCGGCAGATGAAGGCCCGAGATGAGTTTCAGGAGCGAGGATTTGCCGCACCCGCTCGGCCCCACCACGGCGACGAACTCGCCGCGCCCGATCTCGAGCGAGGCGTTCTCGAGGGCGAGCGTCGGCGACGCGCCGCCATAGGTCAGGCTCGCATTTTCGACGACGATGAAGGGCGCAGCACCCGAGGCCCGCGCGTCGCTGCCGGCGTCATTTCCGCTTTGCACGGTCCCAATCCTCGAATTCGGCGCGCGCGGACTCGCCCGGCGGATAAAGGCCCGCGAGGCTGCGCCCTTGGGCGATGCGCTCGGCGGCGAAGCCGTCGTAACGCGCGAGCCGCACCGCCTCCTCCGCGACCTCGACGGCGAGCGAAGCCGGGATCGCGACCACGCCTTCCGCGTCGCCCACGATCACGTCGCCCGGAAAGATCGCGACCTTGGCGCAGCCGACCGGCTCATCGAGGGCCGCCGCGTGGAGGCGAAGGAAGCTCGGCGCCGGCGCGGGCCGCACATGGTAGGCGGGAAAGCCGAGCGCCGCGACCTCGGTCACGTCGCGATAGCCGCCATCGGTCACGACACCCGCGACACCGCGCGCCTTGAGCCGGCCGATCAGAAGATTGCCGCAGCAGCACGCCTCGGTCTCCTCGCCGGTCGCGAGCACGAGCACGCTTTCCGGCGGGCATTCCTCGAAGGCGCGCTGATGGAGGCCGAGGCCGCCGCCGGCCTTCCCCTCGAGATCCTCGCGCGCCGGAATGAAGCGGAGCGTGTAGGCAGGCCCCACCATGCGCGGCGTGTCGCGCGCGACCGGGATCACGCCGCGCAGAAGCACGTTCCTATAGCCGCGCCGATAGAGGCACGTGGTCAGGGTCGAGAGTCCGACCGCGCCGAGCTTCGCCCGCGTCTCGGCACTCAATGGGTGCGCCATCCGCCTCCTCCGGAGCCCGCCTCGATCATAGCATCTCCCCTTACCCCCGACAGGCCGGCCCTAGAGCGGGATCGCGATCAGCGAGTCGATCTTCGAGCCGTCGAGGATCACGGCGCGCGCGCGGAAACGGCAGCGTCCCTCCTCGCGCACGATCTCGTCGACATATTCGCCGCACGCGAACAGCGTCATCTCGCCCGTGAGCATGATGCGCACGCAAAGAAAGCTCGTGCGCACCTCGGCGCTGCCGTCCAGCCGCCGCGCGATCTCGCTCTCGGAAAGGACGTGCCGATAGCGGTGGGGCTCGTAGACGTTGGCCTTCTCGGTCGCCTCGATGCGGTCGAACAGCATCGCGCGGTTCGAGCACAGCATGATCGAGAGCGGATAGCCACGCTCGACATTGTCGCGCGTCGTGATGCGGTAGCGGCATTGGGCGGCGAAGAATTCCGGCCAGCGTCCGAACTCGCCGCGGTCGAGCGCGTTGGCGTAGTCGCGCAGGAGGGCGCGGATCTCAGGCTCGCTGGGCGCGTCCTGCGCGGCCTCGCTCATCTAGAGGCCCGTGAGCGCGCGATAGCCGGTCCAGAAACCGCGCACGCTGCCTTCCGACGCGCGCGAGCCCTCGATGGGCGCGATGCCGCGCCCGCCCAGCTCCATCACCGACGCCTTGTGTTTGTCGCCCTCGATGCTGCGCTGGATGAGCGCCCCCACCATGCCGTCCTCCATCGAGATGAGGCCGGCGGGGCCCATCATGTTCGCCTGCGCGAGGCGCTTCTCGCGCCGCGCTTCGTCGTCGTCGGCATAGCCGAAGGCGGTCCAATAGAGCTCGGTCTGGCGCGGCCCGAGCGGGCGCACGCGGCGGAAGGCGAGGCTATTGCGCAGCTGCTGCAGCACGAAGCACGGGAACACCGTCTGCACCGCGAGCGACACGCGGTCGCCGAAATCGTCCCAGAAGTCGGTCAGCACCGGGTCGCGCAGGCCGAAGCCGTAGGCCGACAGATCGCCCGCGCGCATCTCTTTCGAGGTCTGGTAGATCTCGCCGCCCGGATCGACCGTCATCTTCGAATAGCTGATATGGTGCCAGCCGCGCGCCCCCATCTCGATCCCGCCTTCCATGGTGAGGCGGTCCATCTTCATCACGCCATTGAAGGCGTGGAGCAAGGACGCGTGGTACGGGTCCTTGACGTTCTCCATGTAGAGCTTCCAATTGGAATGGAGCAGCTGGCTGTACTGGCCGAGGATTTCGATCGGCCGGCCGCACACGCGCTTGATGTTGGCGACATGGGCCGGGCCGATGTAGGTCTCGAAGTCGGTCGTCTCGGCGCTGAAGGTGCCGAAGACGAGCCCGCAAATTCTGTGGGTACGCAGCCGGTCGAGCCCGTGCTCGTCCTTGCGGAACGAGGGCGGCATGCCGCCTTTCCCGCGCACGCCGCGCTCGAAGGCGACCGATTTCAGGTTGCCCGCGAGATCGAAGCACCAATTGTGATAGACGCACATGAACTGGCGCGCGTTCCCGGACCGCGCCATGACGAGCTCGGTGCCCTTGTGCGAGCAGCGGTTGACGAAGGCGCGAATCTCGCCCGCCTCGTCGCGCACCACGACGACCGGCGTGTCGCCGACATGGGACAGGACGTAGGCACCGGGCTCGGGCAACTCCGCCTCGAGGCCGAGGAAATGCCACGCAGGCCCGCGGAAGATTTTCGCCTGCTCGAGACGGTAGACCTCCTCGTCGGAGAAGACGATGAAGGGAGCGCGTGCTACTCCTTCCTCGGGCCAGGCGACGCGGCGCTTGATCTCCTCGGCTGCGTCCATGGCCTCAAGTCGCTCCGGGGCCCCGATCGACGGCAAGGAATCTTGACTTGGACGGGCCCATAGTGCTTATTATTAAAGGGTATACCGTAAGAATTCAACCCATGTACCACGACGTGAATCGGCCCGCGGCGCGGTCCCCGAAGGCGCCGCTGAAGCCGGGCCCGTCTCGAATCGGCCCGCCCCATGCCGCCGCGCGGACGCACGCTCGCCGATGCGAACCGAGCCCGTCCTTCGTCTAGGGAGATCGATCGAATCATGACGAATCCGCTGACCGAGAGCGCCAAGGGCGTATTCATCATCGCCGCCACCCCGTTCACCGACGCGGGTGCCATCGATTGGCCGAGCGTCGACACGATGGTCGAGTTCTATCTCGGCCACGGGGTCGACGGCATGACGATCCTGGGCATGATGGGCGAGGCGCAGAAGCTGCTCGAGAGCGAATCGCTCGAGTTCACGCGCACCGTGCTGCGCCGCGTCGCGGGCCGCGTGCCGGTCGTGGTCGGCGTGAGCAGCCCCGGAACCGCGGGCCTGGTCAAGCTGAGCACGGTGGCGATGGAGGCGGGTGCTGCCGGGGTCATGATCGCCCCCATCCCCGGCATCAAGACCGAGACCCAGCTCCGCGCCTATTTCGACGACGTGATCGCGGCGCTCGGGCCGTCGGTGCCCGTGGTCTATCAGGATTATCCGCAATCGACCGGCGTCAACATCTCGGCCGACTGCTTCGTCTCGATGGTCGACGCGCACCAGAGCCTCGTCATGTTCAAGCACGAGGACTGGCCGGGCCTGCGCAAGCTTGCGCGCATCCGGAAGGCGTGCAACGGCACGCTCCATCGGCGCGTGAGCATTCTCGCGGGCAATGGCGGACTCTATTTGCCGCAGGAGCTGCGGCGCGGCGCCGACGGGGCCATGACCGGCTTCGCGTTTCCCGAGATGCTGGTGGGCGTGTGCCGGCTCCACGCCGCGGGCAAGAGTGCGGAGGCCGAGGATTTGTTCGACACATATCTCCCGCTCGTGTGCTACGAGCAGCAGCCGGGCATCGGGCTCGCGATCCGGAAGGAAATCCTGCGCCGGCGCGGCGCGTTCCGCTCGGCCGCCCTGCGCGCGCCGGGGCCCAAGCTCGACGCCGACGACATGCGCGAGATCGATGCGCTGCTTGCGCGCTTGGCCGAGCGCCTCGACCGGGTCGGGCGCCAGGCCGCGGCCTAGGCCGCGAAGCGGAGATCGGGCGAATGGCCGAATTCGATCTTGTCCTGCGTAATGCGACGGTCGCGACCGCAATCGACCTTTACCGCGCCGACATCGGCGTCAAGGACGGACGCATCTCGGCCCTCGGCGCCAAGCTCGGCGCGGGCGCGCGCGAGGTCGACGTCGCGGGCCGCATCGTGACCCCGGGCGGGGTCGACAGCCATTGCCATATCGAGCAGAAATCCGCCGCGGGCGTCATGACCGCGGACGATTTCTTCACCGGCACGCGCTCGGCCGCGTGCGGCGGCACGACCACGGTCATCCCCTTCGCGGCCCAGCATCGCGGCATGTCGATCCGCCAGGTGGTCAAGGACTATCACGCGTGCGCGACGCCCAAGGCCGCGGTCGACTACGCGTTCCACCTGATCCTGACCGACCCGACCGAGCAGGTGCTGGGCCAGGAGCTTCCGGCGCTCATCCGCGACGGCTACACCTCGTTCAAGATCTACATGACCTACGACGCGCTCAAGCTCGACGACCGGCAGATTCTCGACGTGCTCTCGGTCGCGCGGCGCGAAGGCGCCTTCGTCATGGTCCATGCCGAGAATCACGAGATCATCGGCTGGCTCAGCGAGCGCCTGATCGCGAGCGGCCACACCGCACCCAAGTTCCACGCCTTCGCCCACGTCAAGACCGCGGAGCGCGAGGCGACCCACCGCGCCATCTCGCTCGCCGAGCTGGTCGACGTACCGATGCTCGTGGTCCATGTCTCGTCGGGCGAGGCGATCGAGCAGATCCGTTGGGCGCAGGCGCGCGGCCTCAAGATCTACGGCGAGACCTGCCCGCAGTACCTTTTCCTCACCGAGGACGATCTCGACCGGCCCGGCTTCGAGGGCGCCAAATACATGTGCAGCCCGCCGCCGCGCGACGCGGCGAACCAGGAGCTGGTCTGGGCGGGCCTCAAGAGCGGCGTGTTCCAGGTCTTCTCGTCCGACCACGCGGCCTACCGCTACAACGATCCCGAGGGCAAGATGCGCGCCGGGACCCACGCGCACTTCAAGAAGGTGCCGAACGGCGTGCCCGGGCTCGAGGTGCGCATGCCGTTGCTGTTCTCCGAGGGGGTCGGCAAGGGCCGCATCGACCTCGCCCAGTTCGTGGCCTTGACCGCGACCAACGCCGCCAAGCTCTACGGTCTCTATCCGCGGAAGGGCACCATCGCGATCGGTAGCGACGCCGATCTCGTGGTGTGGGACGCGGAGCGCGAGGTCACCATCTCCCAGTCCCTGCTGCACGACGCGATGGACTACACGCCCTACGAAGGGCGGCGCGTCAAGGGCTGGCCCGCGGCGACCTATCTCCGCGGCGAGCCGGTGTGGGAGAATGGCAAGTTCCTGGGTGCGGCGGGAAACGGCCGCTTCCTTCCCTGCGCGCTCTCGCCCGCGGCGAAGCCCTTGGGCCGCCGGGTCACGAAATTCGACCCCGCGAGCGCGACCCTCGACGGCGCGAACTGAAGGCCCTGCCCTATTTGATCGGCGAGAAGGGGGCCGGCAGGAGAATCCGGTTTTCCTGGCGCAGGATCACGGGCGGGCTGTTGCGCAAGTACTCGAGCCAGTCCGGCTCTTGCGCGAGCGCCGCGCGCCGCTTCTCGCGATCGGCGTAGCTCTCATAGCCCCAAAGCTGGATCGCCTGGTTGAGCTCGCCGATGTCGGCCTGGAAGAAGCCGAGGAAGTTGCCCAGGACGCGCTTCATGATCGGGAGCCCGTTGGCGCCGAAATACTCGACATAGGGCTTCATCTTGCCGACCTGGATCGTGTAGGTGCGTTGCTCGACGATCATCGTTTCCTCCGTCGCTTGGGTTCGTGCCGAAGTTTGGGGTCGGGGGCCGTGGGCGCGGCACCCCGGGGAAGGTCTCACGCGTCGTGGTGCTCGTCCGCGCGCACCGAGATGTGCCAGGGGAGCAGCAGGCGCTCGATGTAGCCGATCACCCAGAAGAACAGGATGCCCAGCACCGACAGCAGCACGATCGCCGAGAACTGGCGCGCGACGTTGAGGTCGGCCGTCGCCATCATGATGACGTAGCCGAGCCCGCCGTCCGCCCCCACGAATTCGGCGACCACGGCGCCGATCACGGCGAGCACGGTCGCGACCTTGAGGCCGGCGAAGATGCTCGGCAGCGCGTTGGGCAGCCGGAAGCGCCAGAAGACCTGGAACATGTTGGCGCCCATCGAGCGCGCGAGGTTGAGCATGTTGGGCGAGAGCGACTTCAGGCCCACCACCGCGTTGATGATGATCGGGAAGAACGTGACCAGGATCACGATCACGATCTTGGGCAACAGGCCGAAGCCGAACCAGCTCAGCAGCAGCGGCGCCACGGCGACCTTGGGGATCGTCTGCGAGCCCACGATGAGCGGATAGATCGAGCGCTCGAAGGTGCGCGAGTAGGTGAACAGGATCGCGAGCGGCATGCCGATCGCGATGCTCAGGAGATAGCCGAGGCCGACCTCGAACGCGGTGACGCCGGTCTGGCGCACGAGGATGTCGCGGTTCGCGATCAGGTCCTTGAGGATCGCGTAGGGCGACGGCAGGAGGAAGCTCGGCGTATGGAGGAGGTTCGTCGCGAGCTGCCAGATGGCGATGAACGCGACCGCCGTCAGCGCCGCGTAGGGGATGCGGAAGCGCCGCGCCGCGGCGGCGCCGGTGTCGATGCTCGCGAGCTCGGCGGTCGCGGCCTCGTCCTCGGCGATGGTGGGGGGTGCGGTCACGGTCAATTCTCGCGCAGCACGCCGATCGCCTCGAACACGCGGCTGATGCGGTCGCTGTAGGCGGCGAAGGCGGGCGTCTGGCGGATCGCGAGCGAGCGTGGCCGCGGGAGATCGATGGTGACGATGTCCTCGACCTTGCCCGGGCGCGCCGACATGATGATCACGCGGTCGCTCAAGAAGATCGCCTCCGGCACCGAATGGGTCACGAACAGCACGGTCTTGCGCGTCTCCTGCCAGAAGCGCAGGAGATCGATGTTGAGCTGGTCGCGCGTGAGGGCATCGAGTGCGCCGAACGGCTCGTCCATCAAAAGCAGGAGCGGATCGTGCAGGAGCGCGCGGCAGATCGAGACGCGCTGACGCATCCCGCCCGAGAGCTCGTGCGGGTACATCTTCTCGAATCCCTGGAGCCCGACGAGGGCCAGGAGCTCGCGCGCGCGCTTCTCCATCGGAGCGCGCGGGAGGCGCCTGATGTCGGCCTGGATCATCACGTTCTCGAGCACCGTGCGCCAATCGAGGAGCGCGTCCTGCTGGAACACGATGCCGAGATCGGTGTAGGGCCCGGTCACCTGGGCGCCGTCGATACGCACCGCGCCGGTCGAGGGCGGCGTGAGGCCGCTCACGATCATGAGAAGCGTGCTCTTGCCGCACCCGCTCGGCCCCACGATCGAGACGAACTCGCTCTTGTCGATGCCGATGCCGACGGTCTCGAGCGCCTGGATGGCGCCGCCGTGGCTGCTCGCATACCGCTTGGAAACGCTTTCGATCGAGATGAACATCGCTCGCGCCGCGTTCGCTTTTCCCTAACGTATCGGATCGGGCTCCGGACCTCTTATCGGGTCCGGTAGCCCAGCTGGGTCGCAGCAATCGCCATGCCAACGGCCGCCTGGGTCGGGTCGACCACCTGGACGCCGAGCGCGTCCTCGAGCCTCTGGCGGTAACGCGCCATGCCCGCGCAGCCCATGACCAGGACGTCGGCGCCGTCCTCGTCGCGCAACGCCCGGCCGACCTCGGTCATGCGCTCGATCGTGCGCCCCTCGTCGGCGAGCTCGAGCACGCCGAGATTGACCGGCCGGTCGCCCGCGATCCGCTCGGCGACGCCGAGAGCGCGGAAATAGCGCCAATGGCGTCCGAGGGATGCCGGCAAAATGGCGATCACACCCACCATGTTGCCCAAATTTAAGGCGGTCGTGATCCCGGCCGCGGCAATGCCGATCACGGGCCGCGAGGTCGTCTCGCGCGCGGCATGGAGGCCGGGATCGGAGAAGCAGGCGATGACGAACGCGTCCGCGCGATTCTCCTCGCGCGCCATGAGGCGGCAGAGCGGCTGGATCACCTGCTCGATGTCCCGTTGGCTCTGGATGCCGGGCGGACCCTCGGCCAGGGTCGCGCATTCGAGCGCCGGGCCGCCGTCGACGCGCAGCGGCTCGAGCGCGCGGTCGATGTCGTCGGTGACCGACTGGCTGCTGTTCGGATTGACGATGAGGATACGCGCCGTCACGGCACTTCTCTTCGATTCAGGGACTCGTCCGGCCGGCGGCGAGCGAGCGCGTGACGATCGGAGCCCGCACCCATCCCCTCCGGCCTCACAACGTCTTCAGCTTGTCGATGATGCTGAGCTTCACGTTCTCGATGTGGGTGCCGGCGACCTTGCGCGCGGCCTCGGCGTCGCCCGTCTCGACCGCGGCGACGAGCGCCAGGTGCTCCTGGCAGCTCGCTTGGAAGCGCGTCGGAATGCGGCGCATGTCGAACATGTGGGTGCGGCGGCGCAGATCGCGGATGAGCGTCGCGAGCGTCTGGTTGCCGCTCCCCTCGCCCACCAGGCCGTGCACCATGTCGTCGACCGCCCAATGCTGCGCGACCGTCGGCTCCTCGGCGCGCATCAGCGCCTCGATCGCGCCGCGCACCTCGCGCGCGCGCTCGGCGGTGACGTTGTTGACCGCCATGCCCGCGGCCTCGACCTCGAGCAGCTTGCGCACGTTGAGGATCTCGATGAACTCGTGGACCGTGAGCTCGCGCACCGTGAGCAACCGGCCGAACTGGCGCGTCACCAGCCCCTCGTTCTCGAGGCGCGCGAGCGCCTCGCGGGTCGGCGTGCGCGAGATCGAGAGGGCGTCGGCGAGACGCCGCTCCTGGAGGATGGTGCCGCCCGGCAATTCGCCCGACAGCATCATGTCCAAGATTCGCTCATAGGCCTGGTTGCTGAGGCTCTTGGCGCTCTCGGCGCCCGCCCCCTGGCCGGCCTGCGGATCCTCGAGATTGCGGATTTTGATGGCTTGATTCATTGTGGAATTCTCTCGGTATGCCATAACACGGGGCTATCCCAGTCGCAACTGGGATGTTCCCGATTGTCCTCCGATTCTGGCCTCCGCCTCAAGCATTGCGCGAGGAGCCGGAGAGATATTCGACCGCGTGCTCGGCGAGCCCGGCGGCGGCATCCAGCTTCCAGCCGTTGCGCGGAAGCGGATGGGCCGCCCGGTCGAGCTCGCGATCGAGGCTGCGGCGCAACGCGGCGACGTCGAGGGCCGTCCCGTCGAGGGCGCGCTCGGTCGCGCGCGCGCGCCATGGGGTGGGGGCGAGCCCGCCCATGACGATACGCGGATCGCGCCACTGTCCACCCGCGTCGGGGAGCGTCGTGACGGCGACGGAGGCGATCGCGAAATCGCCCTCCCAAAGGCCGAGCTTCTCGAACCGGCCGCGGCGCGCGAGGGCGCCGGCGCCGATCCGGATTTCGGTCAGAAGCTCGTCCGGGCGCAAGACGCTCTCGCCCGGGCCCGAATAGAATCCGGCGAGCGGGACCGTGCGCGTGCCGCTCGGGCCGGCGACGATTGCGTCGGCGTCGAGGGCCATGAGCACGGTCGCGAGATCGGAGGGCGTCACCGCCTGGCAGCGGTGCGCACCGATCGCGGCGTGATAGAAGCGATGGTCGCCCATCACCGCATAGCAGGGGGCGCCGAAGCCGCTCCGCTTATAGCAGTCGAATCCGTTGCGGTAGAACCAGCAGCGCTTCTCCTGGAGGAGATTGCCGCCCACCGTCGCCATGTCGCGGATTTGCGCCGACGCGATATGCTCGACGGCCTCGGCGATCATCGGCATTTTCGGCCCGAGCTCGCGCGCGAGCTGGGCGAGCGACACCGCGGCGCCGATGGATACCGAGCCGTCGGCATCGACCGCGATCTTGCTCATCTCTTGCACGTCGAGGAGCGAGACGAGGCGCTTCGGCGCCGCCAGGCCCTGCTGGCGCCGCGGCAAAAGGTCGGTGCCGCCCGTGATCGGCGTCGAGTCGCCAAGCGCGCGTAGCGCGTCCCCGAGACTCGTCGGCATGTCCATCCCTTCGATCGGCCGGGGTCCCGGACGGCGCGCCAGGCGCACGCCCCAGCGCGACAGAAGCCGAAACACGCCATGGGGATAGGCCCAACGCACGAGCGCCACCCACCAGCGGTCGGGCCGGCGCCAGAGGCTGTGACGGCGCTTACGGCCCTCCTTGGCGGCGAGCGCCGTCAGAATCTTGTCGGGCGTGATGGGCAAATCCTTGATGCGCACGCCGACCGCGTGATGGATCGCATTCGCGACCGCAGGGGCACCCGGTGTCACGCACAACTCGCCCACACCCTTGGCGCCATAAGGGCCCTTGGGATCGCCGCCCTCGACGAGGATGGCGCGGATACGCGGCAAGTCCGCGGGCCGGCGCATCGGATAATTCAGATAGGTGCCGTTGACGAGCCGCCCCTGCTCGTGGATCAGCTCCTCGCCGAGCGCGACGCCGACGCTCATCGCAACCCCGCCCGCGATCTGCCCCTCGACCATGGTCGGATTGATCGCGGTGCCGATGTCGTGCGCGGCCACGAGATCGAGAAGCCGCACGCGCCCGGTGCGCCGATCGACCTCGACCTCGGCCGCGTGGGCCGCGAAGCTGTAGGTCGCGGAGAGATTGCCGATGCCGGTCTTGGGATCGAGCATCTCCGCCTCGGTCTCGACGAACGAGGTCTCGACCGTGAGACATCCGTCCACGGCGTCGGGGCTGCCTTGCACAAGATCGCCGATCGGGATCGCGCGCGCGCCGCACTTCGCCATGCCGCCCTCGAGGGTGACCGGCTCGTTCCCGAGCGTACGCGCGGCGAGCGCTTTCACGCGCGCGGCCGCCTCGACCGCGGTCTTGCGCGCGGCGTTGCCGCTATAGAAGGTGCCGCGGGTACCCCAGGCGCCGAGATCGTAGGGCGTCTTCCCGGTTTCGGTCGAAAGCACCGAGACGCGCTCGAGATCGACGCCGAGCTCGTGCGCCGCGATCTGAGCCAGGATGGTGCGTTGGCCGGTGCCCGTGTCGATGCCGCCGAAGCGCACGCGCACGCTTCCGTCGGCGTAGATGTCGATCGCGCCGTCGTTGCGGTTGGCACCCGCGCGCGCGTAGGTGCCGCTCGAATGGATGCCGGTCGCGATGCCGACGCCGCGGCCCGGCTTCGGCTTCAACCGCTTCTCGTCCCAGCCGATCGCCGCGCGCACGGCGTCGAGGCATTCGATGAGCCGCGCCGACTGGATACGGGCCCCCTGCACGGTGCGCGTGAAGGGCCGGTTCGCGTTGCGCTTCCTGAGCTCGATCGGATCGAGCCCGAGCCGCGCGGCGAGATCGTCCATCAGGCTTTCGAGCGCGTAGACCGATTGGGTCGTGCCGTAGCCGCGGAACTGGCCGCCCGGCTGCTTCGAGGTGTCGACCAGGAGAGCCTCGACCTCGAGTCCGTCCACGCCGTAAAGCGTGCCGAACGCCTTGGGCCCGGCCGAAAGCACGCTGAAGCCCGAATGGACGTAGGCGCCGTTGTCCGCGGCAATACGCGCATCGAGCGCACGGATGCGCCCGGTCTCGTCGGCATGGAGACGGAGCGCGGTGCGGAAAGCGTGGCGCGATTTCGTGGTCGCGAATTCCTCCGAGCGCGTGAGCGCGATCTTGACCGGACGGCGCGTCGCAATCGAGAGCCTGCAGGCGATCGCCTCGTGCTCGCTGATACGCGACTTCGAGCCGAACGCGCCGCCGACGCCGATCTCGTGGCAGAAGATCCGCCCGATCTCGAGGCCGAGCACGTGCGCGAGCTCCTCGAGCACGAAGATCGGCGCCTGGGTCCCGGTCCAGAGATGGAGCTCGCCCTTGGCCTCGTCCCACGACGCGACCGTGACGTTGGGCTCCATGCACACATGGCCCTGGGGCGGATACCAATAGGTCCCCTCGACGCTGACCTGGCCAGCGGCGCGTCCGCCTTCGGGATCGCCCCAATGACGCGCGAGGCGGCGCGCGAGATTGGCGCGCCCCGTCGTACGCACGTTGAGCTCGGGCGCACCCGGTGCCAACGCCTGATCGATGGTGAAAGGAGCGTCGAGACGCCGATACTCGACGCGGATCGCGCGTAGCGCCGCGTCCGCTTGCTCGGCCGTGTCGGCCGCGACGGCGGCCACTTCCTGGCCCACGAAACGCACCACATCGCCCGCGATGGGGGCCCGGTCGCCCGCCCCTTCGTGGAGATAGCGCATGCCGGGCGCGAAATCCGCCGCCGTGATCACGGCGCGCACGCCGGGCAAACGCCGCGCCGGTTCGGCCTCGAGCGAGAGGATACGCGCATGGGCATGGGGCGAGCGCAGGATGCGGCCGACCAGCATGCCCTCGAGCGCAAGGTCGGTTCCGAAGACGAAGCGGCCCGCGGTGATCGCCTGCCAATCGAGCGGCCGGGCGCGGCGTCCGATCTCGCTCATGGCGCGGCCTTCGGGCTCGGCGCCGCGCGGCGCCGCGCGGCCGTACGCAGCACCGCGTCGACGATGCCGTTATAGCCGGTGCAGCGGCAGATATTGCCCGACATTTCGTAGCGCACCAGGCTCTCGGCGGCCGCGTCCTCCGCGGGCAGGCCGGCGCGTAGGAGGGCCGCCG
>Ga0335072_10004806_pt1 | contig 19966 bp, 20 predicted proteins | sample Lox_Sample_21_FD_206725 | JGI IMG/M metagenome (GOLD analysis project Ga0335072, IMG submission 206725) | Soil microbial communities from Loxahatchee National Wildlife Refuge, Florida, United States - Lox_Sample_2.1 | ecosystem: Environmental > Terrestrial > Soil > Wetlands | place: USA...
GCAGAGATGAGTCACGGCGACGGCGTGGTCATGATCGGCAGCGAATGGGCCGACTGGACCCGCAGTCCCGCCTCGCTGGGCGGCAAGAACACGCAGCGCGTTCACGTACGCATCGAGCGTGGAATCGACGAGCACTGTGCTCGCGCACGGCAGGCCGGCGCGACGATCGTGATGGAGCCCGCGGATCAGTTCTACGGTGACCGTACCTATATCGCCGCCGATCTGGAAGGCCATTACTGGAGCTTCGCACAGCCGGTCCGGCAGATGTCCGCGCAGGAAATGGAACAGGCGAGCGGCTTCAGGTTCGTGCCACTGAGTTGAGCGCGCCGGCACTCGATCGGACCCTCGCGGCGCTCGCGGACCCCCATCGCAGGCAAGTCATCGACCTGCTGCGCGAGCGGCCACATCGGGCCGGTGAGCTCGCGCAGGCAGCGCGAATCTCCTTTCCGGCGATGAGCCGGCATCTGCGCACGCTGCGCAAGAGCGGGCTCGTCGAGGAGGACCGCGGCGAATTTGACTCACGCGTCCGTATTTACCGGCTGCGGCCGGAAGCGATCGCGGAGCTCAAGACGTGGCTTGCCGAAACCGACGCCCTGTGGACCAGGCAGCTCTCCGCCTTCAAAGCGCATCTGCAGAAGACGAAGAAATGACGTCCAAAGTGTTTGTGGCCATGCGCGTGCCTGTTGGTCCGGCGCGCGCCTTCGAGGCATTCACTTGCGAGATCGCATCGTGGTGGCGTTCGGACCGGCTCTTTCAAATCACGCCGGACGGCGATGGTGAGCTGGCGTTCGAGCCGGGTGTGGGCGGCCGGCTGATCACGCGACTCAAAAGCGGTGACACATTCGAGGTCGGCCGAATATCCGTGTGGGAGCCCGGCAAGCGCCTCCTCTTCTCCTGGCGGCAGGCCAACTTCTCGCCGGAGCAGTCGACGGAAGTCGAGGTTGTCTTCGAGCCGGTCGACGGGGAGACGCGCGTCTCGATCGAGCATCGGGCGTGGGATACGATTCCGCGGCGCCATGTCGCGCGCCACGGCTTCCCCGAGCACACCACACTGCAGCGGGCCGCTGACTGGTGGCGCGGCTCGCTCGCAATGCTGCGATCACGGCTCGGCGCCTGATCATCAGTGACGCGCCGCTCGCCGGCACGGCTGCGCTGCCAGCGAGCCGCACGCCGGCTCCGGAGCTTCGGCAGCGGCGCCCGGAATCGTCGGCACCACGATGTCGGACGGATACCTGCTCGAGGCGTAGATCGTATTCTGCCCGGGCATGCCCACCGGCAGGAGTCCCCAGGCCGGCTGCGGAATGGGTGACGGCGCGAGAATGGAGAGCTGCAGCCGATGGCCTTGGCGCACTACCGCTCCCAGCGGCGGCAGCGAGAGTTGGAATTCATAGATGCGCCCGGGAACGAGGTATTCCGGTGTTCGGTAAGCATGCGCCACGTGATCGGGTGTGGAGTCGTCCTGGTCGATGGCGCGCACCGAGGCCCGAAGCTGCCCGCGCTGCAGGTACTGAATGTCGCCGTTCGGATAGACGTCGTGCAGATCGATCTCGAAGTCGGTATCCGCGTTCTGGGAAGCGGCGTAGAACCGCACCTGCACTCTTCCCAGAATGGTCACATCGTGGTCGAACGGGGCGCTGGTCCACGTCAGTGAGCCATTGGGATCCGGCGGGACGGCGAACTGTGTGTTGTCGCCTATCAGCTCCACTCCGGTCGGAAAGGTGTAGCTGAGCCCCTTTGCGTCGGCGGGCGAGTCGGCGGGCAGACCGTCGGTGAGGCCGAAAGCCGAAGTCAGGCGGAAGGTCCGCATCCCGGCCTCCCGCGGCGGCCAGGCGGAATAGTGTGTCGTCCAGCTCGCCACCGGCGGAAATCCCTTCGACTCCCAGTAGATCGTGACCGGCGGCTCGCCGTCGATGCCGTTCCGGACCCCCTTGACCCAACGGTCCATCCACCGGAGGAGATCCTGCTGCAGTGCCGCGCTCGCATAGATCAAGGTATGTCCTCCGGGAGACATCGACAGGCGCTTCGGCGTCTGCAGACGCTCGTAGAGCTCCGTGACGCCACTCGACATGGTCGCATTGTCCTGCCACGTTCCGGATATGAAGGTCGGAACGGCGACCTGACCGACGTATGTCTGCAGCGAGCGCGTCTGCCACCATTGATCGAAGAACGGATGCCGGCTGGCCAGGAGAAACGGGTGCGGTGCCGGATGCGCCCGCCAGTTGCCGGCGCACTCCCTGTCCCCCCAGCCGATGCGCTCCCTGACCCCGGCCGCCTCGGCCTCGGGCTGATCGTGCAGACTCCACTCCCCGACGAAGCCCACATTCAACATGCCGCCGGGATAGACGACCTCGCTGTATTCGTTGGCGGTGACCGCCGACGGCGTTATCGCCCGGAGGAACCTGGGGTGTTGGGCAGCAACGAGGATCTGCGTGAAACCCGGATATGACACACCTATCATCCCGACGCGCCGGTCACTCCAGGGCTGCGTGCCGATCCAATCGACGATGGTCGCTCCGTCCGGGCCCTCGTGAGGTCCGAAAACATCCAGGACGCCCTGCGAGCAGCCGCTGCCACGGACATTCGCAAAGACGACTGCGTAGCCGTTCTGGAGCCACATGCCCGCGGCAAACCACGAATCCGGGCCGCTGCCCGCACCCTCATAAGGCTCGTATTGCAGTACCGCCGGAAACTTTCCGTGCACGCGCGGAAGATAGACGGCGTATGCCAGCCGGACGCCATCCTGCATCGTGACGTAGCCGAAGCGCCGCGGATATTCGTGGCCCGGTACTCCCCGGGACATCGGCGCGGCCGTTGCCGTTCCACTGAGAGTCACGGCAGCCGTCAAGCCCAGCGCCACGCCCGCCAGGCGCCTCAGAGCCCTCGAGAGCCTCATGTCAGGCGCGGGGTGCACGCACCCCGGCCGTCCTCACGGCGGCTCCGCTGCCGAGATACTTGCCGAACCAGCGCAGCGCACGCTCGAGAACATCGCGCGAATCCTGCGGCTTGTCGAAGCCATGCCCCTCGCCGGCATACACGACCAGGGTCGTTGGAACTCCCATCGCGCGCAGGGCATGCCAGTACTCGAACGACTGCGGCGCCGGACACTCGCCGTCGAACTCGCCGACCACGACCAGTGAAGGTGTCTTGTCGTTCTGGATGAAATCGATGGCTGAGCTCTTCGCATACGCCTTCGGGTCCTGGTATACCGAGGCGCCGAAGAACGGAATCATCCACTCGTCGATCGAGTTCTCGCCGTAGTAGCTCTCCCAATCGGAAAGTCCGGCGCCCACGACGGCCGCCTTGAAGCGATGGGTCTGCGTGGGGGCGAACATCGACATGAAGCCGCCGTAGCTCCAACCGGTCAGGCCGAGACGGCTGTCGTCTATCGGGTACTGCCTCTCGACCTGGTCGACTCCAGCCAGGATGTCGCGCAGGTCGCCATATCCCATGTTGAGGCGGACCCCCTTCGCAAAGCGCTCGCCCTCACCGAAGCTGCCGCGGGGGTTGGGCATGAAAACGAAATAGCCCATGGCTGCGAGCGGCACCGCGCCATAGCCGTCGCGCGGCCAGCTCGGCAGCGTCGCGGCGCTCGGTCCTCCGTGGACATAGACGATCATCGGGTAATGCTTGTGGAGATCGTAGTCCGGCGGGAAAAGCAGCCATCCCTGCACCTGAAAGCCCTCGTCGCTCCAGGTCACGGCGACGGTCTTGCCCCACATCGGATGCACTTTATCGTTGACGTGCGTGATGGCATGCGGCGATGCGGTAACACCGACCGGTTCGGCAGCAGCGTCAGTCTTCAATGAGACAGAGTAGACCTCGGGCGGCGTATCGAACGTACTATCCACGAACACAAGCACATCGTGCCGCGCAGAGAGGGAGACGGCCGACGAGAACGTTCCATCTCCCAGGCGGGCGTCAACTGTCAGCAGCGCTTGCTGAGTCGCAGGGAGGCTTCCATGCAGGGTGAAGGCCGACAACCTCGTGGACCCGCCGGCAGCCGAGGAGACCAGCAGATTGTGGCTGCCGGTCCACGTGAGCCAGGCGGGTGAGATGTCGATCTCCGGCGTGACATTGACCGGCGAGCCGCCGTCGGCCGGCACCGTATATATGTCTCCGCCTGTTGATCCCTGATCGCTCATCAGCCCGCCGATGAGGGCGATCTGCCGCCCGTCAGGCGACCACCTGGGCAATGCAATCTGCAAACCATGCAGCGGACCCGCGACCGAAGTCGGATCCAGTGTCACCTTCGGCTGGCCTCCAAGGGTCTGCGTGTAGAGCTTGGCCGTCCACCAGTTGTCCCGTCCCGGCGGCGGCGCACCTACGTACGCAAGGCGATCGCCCGAGGGAGACCAGTCGTACTCATATATGAATGTGTCCGCAGGGGTAATCTCGCGCACGTCGCCGCCGCTCGCGGGCAGCATCGCTATCCTCTGCAGCTCCTCTCCGGTCTCACCGATCACGCCGACCAGCGCCTTGGTGGCGGACACGGCGCTGACAGGATGCACGTCGCCCGCGACGTAGAGAAAGCTCAACTCCCGGCCGTTCGGTGTCCACACGAGCTGCTGCACAAGGCCGCGCAGGTGAGAGATGCGTCGTGCCGCGGTATCCGCCGCGGTGACCTCGTAGATGTCGAACTGGTCGTCGCCGGCCGCACCGTGATTGCAGTTGGAAAGGAAGGCGAGCGTCCGGCTGTCGGGCGACCAGCTCAGATTGCTGTAACGACACGACTTCACCGACTGCGCGATCGTCACGGTTCGTACGCCGGTGCCGGCTACGTCGGCCATCTGCAGGATCTGCCCCGGCTTGCCGTGGTTGGCCGCGGACTTGGGCGACTTCTCCCTGGGCGCCTTTTCCGTGACAGTCCATGCGACAGTCCGCCCGTTCGGTGCGACGGCCACGGAATCGAAGCTCTGCACGTCCCGCAGACGCTGCATGATCTGCGCGATCTGCGGGTCGTTCCGGCCCCAGGCGGCGCCGGCAAAGACGAGCGCCGCGCCCCACACAGCGATACCAGCGTGTGCTTTCAAGTGCGTATCTCCCCAGCGATCCGCAAAATGGTTGCCGGATGGTAACACGGGTGAAATGACGCCAGAATAGACCGTGCGCCAGGGCCTTGATTCACGTAATTGGGCGAGAGCCCTCAACTGCGACAACCGCTACGGCCTGGGTCTTCTCGCGGCCTGCGCACTTCTACTTCTGCCGCAGCTGTGGGGCAGCGCGACGACCAACCTGCTGCGCTACGACCGGGCTGCAATCGCCGGCGGCGAGTGGTGGCGCCTGCTGACGGCGCAGGTCGCGCATCTCGGTCTCCGCCACGCCTTACTCAACACCCTGGGCCTCGCCTTCGTATGGGCGTTGTTTGCGCGTGAGTGGCGACCATTTCAGTGGGCCGTCATTGTCATCGCCGTCACTGCCGCCATTGACGCCGGCCTATGGTTTCTGGACCCCGATATCAGCTGGTACGTGGGCGCTTCCGGTGCGCTGCACGGATTCATGGTTGCAGGCGTCGTCGCATACATCCGCCGCCGCGACCCGCTGGGCTGGATCATGGCGGGGTTGCTCGTTCTGAAGCTGGCATACGAGCACGTTCACGGGCCCCTCCCGTTTGCCGGGAGGGGCGTACCCGTGGTGGTGGCCGCCCACCTCTATGGAGCGGGGGGCGGCCTCATCGCCTCCATCCTTCAGAATCCGAAGCCGCCGCTGCGGCAAACTCCGGTACGAGCATCGATCGCACCGCAGACGTAGGCGACACCCCGATAGGCCGTGCCGTAAGTCGGCCCGGCGATCGTCGTGAAGCTCTCGCGCGTCACGGCTCCCGTCAATGTCGTCGCGCGCGCCAGATCGGTGATGCGCACCACTTTGTTGGGATCGGCGCCGTTGTCGCCGGAGGCGCTGGAGGTGGCCGTTGCGGCCCACAGCGTCACGGTCCCATCGTCATTGACCACGCCCGCAAGGTTACGCAGCCCGATCGTCGTCACGGCCGGGTACGGACCGTCGGGTCCATTGAGGTTACTGTCAACTACACCGATCAGGCCGTTGGTCAGCACGTAGTCGAGTTGCCAGGTCCCGTTCACCAGGCTCCATTTCTCCAGCCCGGCGTGCTGGGTGGCATCCGTGGTCGACCCGGTACCCTCATCGGTCACGTAGATGGTCGTCGCGTTGGCGAAGAACACCGCGAAGGGTGTGTAGTCACCGCCGGTCGCGCGGGCCGAGTCGGTCGGGAAACCGGGCACCACGGTGATCGGAGTCGTCACCGCATTTGCGACAGTGGGCAGGCCGCTGACGGTGTAGAGCGTGTCCATGCCGTTGCTGCCGCTGCCCTTGGTGAAATACAGCGAGCCGCCGAACGCCGTCACGCCGCGATAGTTATTGTCTTTGCCCGGTTTGTCCAGGGCGCCGTTCTTGCCGAGCGCATATTGCAGCAGCGGATCGACTTCGGCGGAATCGCCGCTCGGGATGGGCACGCCCGCCCAGGGAGCGTCGATCGGCCGCACGACCTCGAGACCGGTGGTCTCGGTGACATCGGGACTGGTGCCGTTGCCGGCGCCGAAAGTCGCGGCGTTGCCGTTATTGGAATTGCCGACCGTGTAATAAAGTCCGTTCGGCGCAAGCAGCGCGGAGCGGCCATTGTCGCCACCGTAGTTGATGGTGGGCGTGTACGAGAAGTGGCCGCGCCGATCGACCGCCACGATCGTGCGATGGAAGGCGTAGCTGTCGCCGAAAGCGAAGGTGACGGGATTGGTGGCATCCTGGGCCGGCACGGCATCGGAATTGGAAACGTCCAGGGCGCCGACGCCGGGGCTGGCATAGCCGACGAAGATCAGGCGCGACCAGAGGCCGGCGCCGGCGATGTGCAGGCCCAGCTCGGATTTCGAGCTGAAGCTCGTAACCACCTGATCGGTCGGAACTCTCAGGGCACCGAAGACATGGCCGCTGTGCGGCTCGACCTCGGTCAGGATGATCGGCGAGGTCACGCCGAAGCTGCCATCCACGGACGCGTTGTTCCACACCAGCGGGTAGCTATTGCCAGCTACCGCCGCAGTCGTCGAGGTATCGGTGTTGGGCAGGGTCGACCCGACGGTCAGCGAGGCCACGGCGCCGTGGTACCGATCATAGGTCGTGCTGCTGATGATCAAAGAGTTCGGCACCAGGAACGGCTGCCCGGCGCGGGCGACGGGGCTCGCGATGGCGCTCATCAGGAGCACACTTGGTACGGCAAAGTTAAATGCCGCGTGGACGGACGATCGGACGGTTCGCATGTCGCCTCCTTCAGTAGGGGAATTACAATTTGTTATAGCCGGCTGCACGCCACCGGCCCAGTGGACCGCCGAACTCTATCCGCGCACTATTACATTATGGTTGCGCGCAAGCCTGCGAAGGATCTCGAGCTGTTGTTTCGTCCACTCGCCGGGCGGAGCCGCGAGCCCGGCGCGGGATCACGCGATGACGGCGCGCTCGAGGCAATCTGGCAGGTGGTGTGCGCGATCCCTCGCGGGCGGGCGTCGACCTATGGCGCGGTGGCACGCGCCGCGGGATTGCCCGGGCGCGCGCGGCTGACCGGCTTCGCGCTGCGCAATGCGCCGCGGGAAATGAATCTGCCCTGGCACCGCGTCGTCGGTGCCGGCGGCCGCATCGTCTTCCCGGGCGGCACGCGCGAGCACCGGGAGCAAGCGAGACGCTTGCGCGCGGAGGGCGTCGCGGTCAAGGCGGGACGCATCGACCCGTCGGCCCTTACAGCGCTCGACGAGCCCTGAGACGACCCGCCTGGGGCGAATCACTGCAGATCGTACGCGACCCCGAGATAGAACTGGCGGCTGAGGGCGGGCTCGATCCGGCCACCCGAGATGAAGACCCGCGAGTAGTATTCTTCGTTGGTCAGGTTGGAAATGCCGCCGAGCACCCGCCAGTGACCGAGGAACCTGTATTCACCGGAGAAGTCGACCACGGTGTAGGCGGGAATCTGCGACGGCATGACGCCGATGCCCTCGTCGCTCGCCTGAAAGTACTGCGCGCCGACGGCATCGACGATGAGGCTCAGCTTCAGGCCCGGCGCCTGACTCCACGTCAGGCCGCCTTTGAGCACGTAATGCGGCGCGTAAGGCGGCGTCTTACCCTGCTGCCCCGCGGTGATGCTGCTCGTGTAGACGGCGTCGAGATAACTCGCGTTCGCAAACAGCGACAGGTGCTCGCCGTCCGGCACCGCCGGGAGGAGCTGCAGCAGATCGTATGACGTCTCCGCCTCCACACCGCGGCTGCGCTCGTCGCCGGTGTTGACATTGATGGATTCGGTCGGCGTGAGGGGCAGGCTCTCGATGCTGTTCTTCACGTTGATCTGAAACACGCTCGCGTCGTAGTAGAAGCCGACCACCGGCCAGCCGTGAACACCGGCCTCATAGGTCAGATATTTGGTCGGATCCGGGTTGTTGGTCGGCGAGAATTTGCCGAACGGGCTGGCGACGTCCAGGTAGCGCATCGGCCGGAAGCCCTGCGAGATGTTGAGATAGGTCTCGTTGCCGCGGCCGAAGTCGTTGCCGATGCCGAACCCGAAGAGCGGAATGTTCTTGCTGTAATCGCCGTTCACCAGGTAGGGATGCAGCGCCGTGGTCTCATGGGTATCGATCTCCTCGTGGTTGAAGCGCGCGGAGGTCACGACATGGAACCGCTTGAAGCGATACACGTTCTCGGCGAACACCGCCGCGTAGCGGCTGCTGCGCTCATCGTTGTAGATGACCGTTCCGCCGGGATTGTAGGGGTCGGCCAGCGGGTTCGGGCTGCTGAATTCCGTGTACGGGCTGTCGGAGTAGTAGGCGGTATAGCCGACCGTGAAGGCATTGCCGCGCCCGTAGTGATGGATGAACCTGCCGTCCAATCCCGTGTAATGGAACTTCTGCCCTGCCACCGTCGCACTCGTGCCGACGGGCACGGGGCCCGCCGCATAGGCGTCCGATCGCGAGATCAGGTCCTGATAGCCCGACCACAGTTTCTGCACGTAAAGGTCCTGATCGTCGAACTGGTTGCTGTAGGTGAGGACCGCCGTGTAGCGGTGCTCCCAGTCGCGATCGTCGGGTGAGGTCGTCTGGTTGGGGTTCTGCTTGAATTGCGCGTAGCTCAGGAAGCCCCCGAGGCCGCTTTCCAGCGAGTAGGCATGCACCGCGAGATTGAGCTTCTGCCGGTCATCGATCTGGTCCTGGAGCTGCAGATCCCCGGAATTCAGGTCGTAGTCGCCGTTGGCGCGCTGCCCGTTGGATTGACGGTGGGAGAAGTCCGCGAGGTAGCCGAGCGGCCCCGCGGGGCCGGAGATCGAGCCGAAGCTCGAATAGAGCCCGTCATCGCCCCCCACCTGCTGGATGGTCCCGGTGGTCGTGGGCGTCGGCTCCTTGGAGACGAAGTTGATGACCGGCTCGGGCTCGGGTCCATAGAGGAGGCCGGAGCCGCCGCGGATCATCTGCACCTGGGAAAGGGTCTCGGGATCCGGGATGTAGTAGAGCGTCGGATAGCCGATCCAGTCCATCTCCATCGGGATGCCATCCTGCATGAGCAGGATGTACTCGCTTTCCTGCGGGTTGCCGAGGCCGCGATAGGTGACGTTGAGCTCGGTCGGGTTCTGCTGCTCGGCCAGCACGATGCCCGGCATGCGGTCGAAGATCTCGCGCTGGTGATTGTCGATGACCGGCGGCTGGTCGGCGAGCTGCACCACCGTGGTCTTCTTGGTGACGGTGATCTCCGGACCGACGACCTCCGGCATGGAATGCGCATAGCGGGTGGCGCGATTGAAGAGATAGGGCGCCTGCACCACCACCTTGTGCAGCTTGGACTTGTCCGATGCGGTCTGCGCCCCTGCAACGGAGGACAGCAGCGACAGTGCGCACACCAGGGCGCAGGAGGTGCATTTCACAACGGACCTTTCGATGGGATTCGGGCGGGCGGCAATATAGGAGTGGCGCCGAAGCTACTACCAGGGATCGTATGTCGCACCGGCGTGCCATCCGCTCGCCCGGACGCGTCCGGGGCGGTGCCCCGGGGAGGCCTGGTTGCAGCGGCGACCGTGACTTGAGACCCTAGCCGGCACGGCGCATCGCAGCGCCGGGACGTGCCGGAGATCAGCAGTGGGAGACCGCCTGGAGCTCGGACCGCTCGAGCTCAAAGTGCTCGAAGTGTTGTGGGAGCAGAACCGCGCGGCGACGGTGCGCACCGTGCAGCCGTCCTTCCCGCGTCTCGCCTATACCACGATCATGACGACACTCGACCGCCTCTATCGCAAGGGCGTGCTACGTCGTTTCCGGCTCGGCCGCGCCTTCGGCTACGAGCCGCTCTGCTCGCGGGACGAGCTCTTCGGACAGATGGTGTCCGGGCGCGTCGCCGAGCTCTTCGCGGCCTGCGGCGACAGCACGGTGCTGCTGTCGACTCTGGTGGAGGCCGTGGGGCACGAGGATGCCGAGCTCCTCGACGAGCTGGAGACGCTGGTCCGCGCCGAGCGCGCGCGGCTCAAGTAGGGATCACGAATGAGCTTCGACGTCACTTTTCCGCTGGTCCTGCTGGCAGCGTATGGTTTCTTCAACATGTTGCTTTCCGCGGCGGTGGCGCTGGCGTGGCGCGCCGGCCTGCGTCGGCACCTGACCGGTTCGGCGGCCGTGCTCGGCGTTCGCCTGCTGCCGACGATGGGATCCGCAACGCTCGTCCTGACCGTCGTCCTGCCCGCGTTCCTCATCTATGAACCCCGCCACGCGCACGACCGCCCCGGCCCGCTGCTCGTGGTGTGCGCCCTCTTCTCGCTGCTCGTGCTCGCGGATGGAATTCGCCGTGGCGTGCGAGCGTGGCGGGCAACGCAAGCGTTGCTGCGCGGCTCCACGCCCCCGCTGGTAGGAGTTGTGGGAAGCTGGAGGCAGAGAATCGTCGCGGCCCCGAGCGTGGCGGCCGCCTGTGACCATGAGGAGTTTCACCAGGTGCTCGCCCATGAGGCGGCTCACATGGACGCCCGCGACAACCTGAAGCTGCTCATGCTGCTCACCATGCCGGACGCGCTCGCCTGGCTGACCTCGGGAAGGGCGCTGACGGCTCACTGGCGCGCCGCGAGCGAGCTCGAGGCGGACGAGCGCGCCAGCGGTGCCGATCCGCGCAAGCGTGTCGCTCTCGCCTCGGCACTGATCAAGGTCGCGCGTCTCTCGCTCGCGAGCGGCCGCCCCCGCGCCGTTTCCCGCGTGGGCACTCAACTCAGTGGGGTCGAGCACCGCGTTCGCCGGCTGCTGGCGCCCTCCCCGGCCGTGCGCCCTGGTTTCCCCGGCCGGCGCCTGCTCACGTGCGCGCTGTTCCTGCCGTTGCTGGCCGTCCCGCTCTACGCCTCGGTTCACCGGCTCATCGAGGTACTCGTCGCCTTCGGGCGCTAGGACCCCGCCATGCAGGCCGTGACCACGAATCCGGGATCCCTGTCGCCCTTTCATGTTGCATTCCCGGTGCACGACCTCGCGGCGGCACGCGCGTTCTACGGCGGGACGCTCGGCTGTCCCGAGGGTCGAAGCTCCGAGGAGTGGATCGATTTCAACTTCTACGGTCACCAGATCGTGGCTCACCTGGCGCCGGAGGAAACCGGGCAGGCGCGGCGCAACACGGTCGACAGCCATGGGGTACCGGTACGCCATTTCGGCATCGTGCTGCCGATGACCGAATGGGAAGCTCTGGCGGGCCGTCTGCGCGCCGGCGGCGTGCAGTTCCTGATAGAGCCCTACGTCCGCTTCAAAGGGCAGGCTGGCGAGCAGGCGACGATGTTTTTCCTCGACCCCTCGGGAAACGCGCTCGAGATCAAGGCTTTCGCCGACATCGGCAAACTCTTCGCCAGGTGAAGGCCCGGATGAACGTGCGCTGAATGGCCAGCTGAGGCGTGGCCGTCCGTCAGGACCGAAAAATGCGGAACCAGGGCGTGCCCGGGACCGTTATCGGGCTGAGTTTTCCCTTTGAGGAGTTGTTATGCGTAAGTATCTCGTGGCGCTCACAGCGTTGACGCTGACCAGCGCCGTTGCCTGGGCCGACAATGGCAGCAGCCATCCGGTCAAGGATTCCTACATCACCACCAAGGTGAAAGCCGAGCTGGCGGCGGACCATATGACCAAGGCGCGCGACATCCACGTCGCCACCGTAGACGGGGTGGTGATGCTCACCGGCATGGCCCGGTCGGAGGCGGAGAAGGATAGAGCCCAGCGGGACGCGTATCGAATCAAAGGCGTCAAGGCGGTTCATAACGACATCAAGGTTCCGGACTGACCGCCGGCGGATCACGCGCGGCCGGGGAGATCAACCCCGGCCGCCCGATTCTCAGTGATCGCAGACATGGACGTCACCGCTCATGCTCTGCATCCTGATGTGCCCGGCGCCGCCACCGCGCGTGCCCTCCAGATGGTCTCCGGGGCCGTACTCGCTCCTCTCGGAGCGCTGACCGAAGCAGTTCGTGATATCGCCGCTGAAGGTCTTCGCCTCGTAGGTATAGCCTCCGGGACCGGACACGTTCAGCCTCTCATCGCCGCTCACCGTCTCGGTCTCGATCGTTCCCCCGCTGGCGAGCGTGGCGCTCAGCTCGATGTCGCCCGAGGTGGTATGGAGCTGCACCTGCCGAGCGGTTGAGAGCTCGGCGGTCAATGTTCCGTTGACGGTTCGCGCGTCGAGCTCGCCGGCGACGTTCGTGATCCTCAGATCGCCGCTGACGCTGCCGACATGCAGCGTTCCGTCCTCGGCGCTGCCGCGCAGGGTGACCGTTCCGCTCACGGAGTTCACCTCGTCATTTCCCGACCCCAGCTCTGCGTTGATATCGCCGCTCACCGTCTGCAGGCGTTGAGTGCCTGCGACGCCGCTGGAGTTGATGTCGGCACTCACCGCTGACACATCGAGCTCGCTCTGCCGCGGCACCCGGATCTCGAGGCGGACCGAGCCTCCGCCGCCGGAATACCCGTTCGAATTGCACCCGTTGGAGTCTCCGTACGCCACGCATACCCTGGTGTGGCCTCGTCCGGTGATGATCCTCACCCTTTGCGAATCGCTCGATAGATCGGCGGAGACCGACACCTCAGGCCTGTCCCACGCGGTGATGATGATGCTGCCGGAGATGTTGCTGACATCCACCTCGCCGCGCGGGTCCGCCGCCACCTGCTCGTGGAAGTTCTCCGCGCGCGCCGCGCCGGTCGCGAGCGCCAGAGCCGCAACCATGACTGCTATGAGATAAGGAAATCTGCTCATGTTCAAGTTTCTCCGGCGCCGCCGCTCGCTTCCTGGACGGTCGACAGCACCTGCATCTCATCCTGATAGGTATCGATCAGCAGCTCCTGCAGCAACGCGTTGCCGGGCTCGCGACCGAGCGCCTGCTGAATCTGTTGCATCGACTGATGAATGGTGGTGAGGCTCTGGATGACCTTCTGCCGCGTCGGCGGCGGCAGCTTCGCGAGCCGCGCGTTCAGCGTGCGCAGCAGCGCCTCGCGCTCGCGCAAATACCGCGGATCGGTGATGTAGGCCACCGTCATTCCGCCGCCCCCGGGGCTGCCGACATGCGGCATCGTGACGCCAGGCGGAGTCGGATGCGCCGGTGACAGCATCCAGCGGTCGATGGAGACACCGAACAGAACCGCCGCGAGCACGGCTGCAAGCGAGACTATGCGCATGAGCTGCGGACGCCGGAACCGTGCCGGCTGCGGCCTGCCGCCCGGCGAAGCGTCGATGTCAGCCGTCGGCTCGGCGCTCTCCCGCAGCCGGGCCTCGAGCGCGGCCCAGCCGTCGTGCGGCGGGGAAATCTCCCGCGGCAACTCGCTGAGACGTGTGATTTTAGGACGCGTGGGCTCGTTCATAGGCGCTGACTCTCAGGCTCGAGGCGCGCGCGCAGGAGCGCGCGGGCCCGATGCAGTTGGGCCTTGCAGGTGCCCTCGGCGATGCCGAGCATCTGCGACGCCTCGCCGTGTGAGTAACCGTAGATTCCGCAAAGCACGAGCGCATCGCGCGCACCGTCGGGAAGACTGCCGACCGCGGTCTCGATCTCGTGCACTTCGATCGGCGTATCAAGCGTCCACTCCTCCGGCGGGTCCGCGGGCTCGTCGTCCGGGCCTGCCGCCAATGGCGGCAACTCGACCTGCGCCGAGCGCTTGCGGCGCCGGTTGAGGACCACGTTTACCGCGATGCGGTGCAGCCAGGTTGCAAGGCTGCTCCGCGTCTCGAAGCGCTCGAGCGCCCGCCAGGCGTTGAAGAACGCCTCCTGGGCGCAATCTTCGGCGGTGGCCGGGTCACGCGTCATCCGCAGGCATAGCCCATACACGCTGCCGATATGGTCGCGGTAGAGCCGCTCGAACGCACGTACGTCCCCGCCGCGAGCCCGCTGCACCAGGCTGGCCTCCCACTCGATACAGTCACTTTGTGCAGCCGGGACCATTCATATCCTTGGATGTAATTGCCGGTAAAAGCGTTTAAAGGGGGGTCGTTCTGCGCCTGTGGCCAGGAGCCGGGTCCTGCCGTCCGGACCGGGGACGGTCGTAACGGCCTCCCCCGCAGCCGCGGCGGGTAAATACGCGGAGGTTCCAAGTGAGGGCATGGGCAGCTCTCAACTCAGACGGGCCAGGAAGTCATAGTCCTCGCGCGCCGCCTGCATGCGCGGCTCGACGAACGGCGGCTCCTGCTCCACGTAGTAATACCTCACGCCGGCCTCGTATGCGACCGGCAGAATGGCCTTCCAGTCGAGAGTGCCCGAGCCGACATTGGCCGGATCCATCCTGAGCGCGGCGTTGGGAATCGTGCTGGCCTTCAGGTCCTTGATGTGCATCAGCCGGAACCGATGCGGGTGTGCGCGCAGCAGCGGGATCGGCTCGAGGCCGCCGGCGGCAACCCAACCGGCGTCCATCTCGAACCATACGAGCCCGGGATCGGTATTCTCGATGAGCAGGTCGAGCGCGGTTTTCGCTCCCAGCCGGGTGAGCTCCAGGTTGTGGTTGTGATAACCCAGCTTCAATCCCTCGCGCTTCAGCGCGGCGCCCTTCCCGTTGAGCCGTGCCGCCACTCTTCGCCAGTCGTCGGCCGTCATCTCCTTGCTCACGCGGCCCCAATACGCGGAGCCGTCCTCTCCCGCGCGCTGTGGACCCAGGCGCCGCGGCACGGTTAGCATGGGCACCACCACATATTTGACGCCGAGACGATGCATGTCGGCGGCGAGTGCCCCGATATCGTCCGCGAGCGACGGACCGCCGCCGCTGCCCGCTGCCAGCGGAACATGGGTGCTCGGGCACGTGAGCCCGGCGCGATCGAGCGCCGCGCGAAATTCCGCGGCCGTGTGGTTCATGTAGCCGACGCCTTCGACCGTCCGATAGCCGATCTTCGCCACCGCTTGCAACGTTCCCTCGAGGTCTTTGTCGGGCGCGTCCCCAAGCGTGTAGAGCTGCAGGCCGATCGGTAGATCGTGGCCGGCGAAAAAGCGGTGGCGACGCGCGGCGGCGGCGAGCCCCGCGGTCGCGGCGGTGCAGCTCACTGCCATCGTGGCACCCATGAAACTCCTGCGGCTGACGCTGGTCATTGGCCCCTCCCCCCTGCGATTTTGACGTCGCCACGGATTGTAGTATGAAGCGCTGGATCCGGGCTCCTGCCCGGCCCAGCGCGTCTCGTGCTCGCGCGATTCACTATTCGCCGTGCAGGTACGTCCATGGGCAACGAGCATGCTCCGGAGGTAGGATGCCCGTATGAGCGTACTCGCGATCGACGCCCGAACGCGCGACCTCGGCGGTTTCACTGTCGGGCGCGTGCTGCCCTCGGGCGCGCGCAAGCTGATCGGCCCTTTCATCTTCTTCGATCACATGGGGCCCGCCACGTTTCCGCCCGGGCGCGGCATCGACGTGCGGCCGCATCCGCACATCGGCCTCGCGACGGTCACCTACCTCTTCGAGGGCGAGATCGTCCACCGCGACAGCCTCGGCTCGCACCAGCCGATCCGCCCGGGTGATGTCAATTGGATGACGGCGGGCCGCGGCATCGCGCATTCGGAGCGCACCGGCAGCGACTTGCGGCAGTCGGGGGCGCGGCTCGACGGCCTGCAGCTCTGGGTCGCGCTGCCGCTCCGGCACGAGGAGACCGACCCGGAGTTCCATCACCATCCCGCCCGTGACCTGCCCGCCGTCGACATCGCCGGCACGAAAATCCGCGTGCTCGCGGGCAGTGCCTTCGGTGAGACATCACCGGTGAGGACGTTCTCGCCTCTTTTCTACGTCGATGCGGCCATGCCGGCAGGCAGCCGGCTGCCGCTTCCCGACCAGTACGAGGAGCGCGCGGCTTACGTCGTCAGTGGCAAGGTGGAGTGCGGCGAGCAGCGGGCGGAGCGCGGCCGGATGTTGGTGTTTGCGCCTGGCGCCCCGGCAACACTGCGTGCCGTCAGTGACGCCCGGGTTGCCCTGGTCGGTGGTGCAGCGATCGATGGCGAGCGGCACATTTTCTGGAACTTCGTCTCGAGCTCACAGGCGAGGATCGAGCAGGCCAAGCGCGACTGGCGGGAAGGCCGCTTCCCCAAAGTGCCCGGCGACGAGCAGGAGTTCATCCCGCTTCCGGAATGACGGCGCCGGGGGGCGTGACATCGCTCATCCGATCGACGGTCCGCAAAGGCGGGAAGAGGCGCATCCAGATCGCGACCACGATCAGAGTTCCCACTCCCCCGAGGATGACCGCCGGCACTGTTCCAAAGAGAGCCGCCGTCACTCCCGACTCGAAGCCGCCCAGCTCGTTGGAAGCGCTGATGAACAGCGTGCTCACCGAGCTCACCCGCCCGCGCATCACATCCGGTGTCGCAAACTGAACGAGCGCGGAGCGGATGTACACGCTGATCTGATCGGCCGCGCCCGTGATGGCCAGGGCGGCAAGGGACAGGCCGAAGCTGGTCGATATCCCGAACACGATGGTGCCGATGCCGAAGACCGCGACAGTGGCGAACATGGTGTAGCCGACGCGGCGCTCGACCGGCCGGCGAGTGAGGAACAGTGCCGTGAGGGCGGCGCCGAAAGCCGGTGCGCTGCGCAGCAGCCCGAGACCCTTCGGGCCGACGTGCAGGATGTCCCGCGCGTAGATCGGCAGCAGGGATACCGCGCCACCCAACAGCACCGCGAAGAGATCGAGGGAGATCGCGCCGAGGACCACCGGGCGCGAGCGCACGAACTCGATGCCTTCACGCACTCTTGCGAAGCGGCTCGCGAGAGCGGCCGCATCCGGCGTCAGGCGCCGCCCGCCGAGAAAGAGCATCCCCACGGCACTCGACAGGGACGCAATGAGCGCACTGCCATATGCGATCGCGGGACCCATGGCATATGCGAAGCCGCCGCAGGCGGGGCCCGCGATGATCGCGAACTGCAGGACGGAGGAGCTCCAGGCGATGGCCCGGGCAAGCTTCTCGGGAGGAACGAGGAACGGCAACAGCGACCGGGTCGCGGGTCCCGAAAAGCCGCGCGCCGTCCCGTAGAGCAGGATGATCCCGTACAGCGGCAGGACCGAGGTCCCGTGGGCGAAGACGAACACGAGCAGCAGTGAGCTCGCGACCGCCTCGAGGAGGCTCGACAGAGTGATGATCCGCCGCGGATCGAAGCGGTCGGCCAGCTCACCGGCGGGCAGCGCCAGCAGGAACATGGGCACGAATTCGACCAGGCCCACGATCCCGAGCGCGAGCGCGCTTCGTGTCAGGTCATAGACCTGCCAGCCGACGGCGACGGACTGCACCAGCACCGCGACGCGCGACAGCACGCGGATGCCGAGAAACAGCGGGAGATCGTTTTCGCGATAGACGCTCTTAACTGCCACTGCCCGCCCGGGCGTGGACATAGGTCGTCGCGGCCAGGTCCTGCACGATGTGTCCGAGTGACTTGTAGACCGTGACTTCCTCCGGCGAGGTGCGTCCGGGGATGCGCCCCAGCAGGACCTCCCCGATCTCCGCGACGATGTGGCTGTCGTCGATCAGCCCCGCCTCCTTGGCGAGCAGGAATTCCGCGGCCGCGGCCAACGCCGAGCGCCGGCTGTCGACTATGTATCGGCTCATCCGCACGAGCGCGTGGTTGACTTCCACCGGTCCCGCGTAGCTGGAGCCTACGACATTCACGTGCGTTCCCGGCCGAACCCACTCTCCGAGCAGCACGGGCGTGTGCGATGATGTGACGGTGCAGATCACGTCGGCAGCCGATGCCGCCTCATGCGGCTCTGCAACCGCCCTGACAGGTACTCCGACTTCACGCTGCATGCGTTCGGCGAAGCCCGCGGCGCGCTCCACGGCGCGCCCCCACACGAGAACCTGCTCGAAACGGCGCACGCGAACCAGCGCCCGGATGTGCGAAGCCGCCTGCGCGCCGCAGCCGAACAAAGCCAGGGTTTTGGCGTCCCGCCGCGCGAGGACATCGGTTGCCACGGCAGATGCCGCCGCCGTGCGGATCTCCGTCACTTCGCCGGCATCGGCAATGCAAGTCACTTCACCGCTGTCGCGATCGAAGAGCAGGACGACACCGCGATGCGCGGAGCGGCCCGGCCGCGCCGGATCGCCGAACACCGACAAGACCTTGGCGCCGAACCCCTGCGGCGCGGCGAGCGTGCCCGGCATGAGGCCGAAGAATCTGGCGGGAGCGAGCTCGAAGATGCTGCGCAACGGCTGCGGCTTGCCGTCGGCGCTGAAATCGGCCATGGCCGCCCGGACCGCAGCGATGCAGCCGTCGTAGTCGAGGGCGGCCCGAACCTGCTCCGGGCCGTAGAAGGGCACGCTCCCCTTGACGGCCGCGCCCTTCAAACCCTCTTCGTCCAGCCGTGCGTGTCGGGGGACTCGCCGCGCTGGATGGACACCAGCTTCTCGCGGAGCTTGCGTGTGTGGGGACCGACGTCGCCGCCACCGACCTTGTGTTCGTGGCCGTGGTGGACGAGCGTGCCGACGCCCGCGAGCACAGCGGCGGTTCCGGAGAGCGCGGCCTCGCCATTGCGGACCCACTCCAGCATCTCGGCAACGTCGAAGACCCGCTCCTCGACCCGATAGCCGCTCTCCCGCGCCAGGGTCAGCACCGAGTCGCGGGTCACACCGTGGAGGAATGTCGAGTCGAGGCTGCGGGTGAGGACCCTCCCATCGGCGAACAGCAGGAAGTTGGAAGCGCCCGTCTCCTGCACTGAGCCACCCGGCGCGAACAACACCTGGTCGACGTTGTATTTGCGCCGCGCCTCGAGAGTGGGACCCAGCGCCGCAGCATAGTTGCCGCCCGTCTTCACCGAGCCGGTCTGCGTGGCCGTGCGCGCATTGACGTCCTCGATGTAGATGCGCAGCGGCTTCATGCCGCCGGCGAAGTAGTCCCATACCGGGCTCGCGAGCACGATGAGACTCGCATCGGTGGCCGCCGCGCCCGCGGCACCGATGTTGGGTGTGGTGCCGAACAGGATCGGCCGCATGTACAGCGCGCCCGGCGCCTCGGGAACGACATCGCGGTTGCGGTCGATGGTGAGGCGGATCATCTCCTCGAGCTGCCGCGCATCCGGCTCCGGCAGGACGAGCGACCGTGCACTCTGGCGCATGCGCTCGATGTGGCGGTCCATCCGGAAGACGTTGACGCTGCCGTCAGCCCAGCGATAGGCCTTGAAGCCCTCGAAGCAGGTGCTGGAGTAGTGCAGCACGTGGGCGGCGGGATGCAGCTCGATCGGGCCGCAGGGCTTCGCTTCGAAGCGCCCCCACTTGCCGTCCTGGTAGCGGGCCAGGGTCATGATGGGCGCGATCACGGTTCCAAACGCCGGGCGCGGCTCTTGCGAAGGCTTCGGGATGCTGTTCATGGGCCATAGTTTAAGCCCAGCGCGCCCCCGAGGCGATATCCGGCCGGGAATCCACGAGAAATCCGGCTAGGATAGCGGCCGTGGGCAGCGCACCGAAAATCGTGACCAGCCGGTCGGGCCTCAGGGCCGAGCTCACGGAGAGCGGCGCGATGCGCCGACTCGACTGTGGACCGACCACGCTGACCCT
>Ga0335072_10004807_pt1 | contig 19964 bp, 17 predicted proteins | sample Lox_Sample_21_FD_206725 | JGI IMG/M metagenome (GOLD analysis project Ga0335072, IMG submission 206725) | Soil microbial communities from Loxahatchee National Wildlife Refuge, Florida, United States - Lox_Sample_2.1 | ecosystem: Environmental > Terrestrial > Soil > Wetlands | place: USA...
TATCGTCTGGATCAGGTGACTACACAGTCAGGCTATGGGACCCGGCCACGAGAGCGGCGCTGCAGACTCTCGAGGGCCACAGGAGCTGGGTCTTTGCCGTCGCGTTCTCGCCGGACGGCAAGCTGCTGGCGTCTGGATCATATGACCACACAGTCAGGCTATGGGACCCGGCCACGGGAGCGGCGCTGCAGACTCTTGAGGGCCACGGAGGCTTGGTCAGGGCCGTCGCATTCTCGCCGGATGGCAAGCTGCTGGCGTCTGGGTCAAATGACCATACAGTCAGGCTATGGGACCCGGCCACGGGAGCGGCGCTGCAGACTCTCGAGGGCCACAGGGGCTGGGTCGATGCCGTCGCGTTCTCGCCAGACGGCAAGCTACTGGCGTCTGGATCAAATGACGATACAGTCAGGCTATGGGACCCGGCCACGGGAGCGGCGCTGCAGACTCTTGAGGGCCACGGAGGCTCGGTCAGGGCCGTCGCGTTCTCGCCGGATGGCAAGCTGCTGGCGTCTGGATCAGATGACGACACAGTCAGGCTATGGGACCCGGCCACGGGAGCGGCGCTGCACACGCTCGACGTTGGGACGATCGTCACCAGGATATCTTTCTCTAGTGATGGTCAATATCTTGAGACTGATAGAGGGCTATTACGTATCCAATCTTCCATTCCTAACTCATCCCCTGTCCAGGCGCAGTGCTTTGGCGAAGTATTTTTAAAGGGAAATTGGATAACTCGAGGTGGAGAAAATCTCCTTTGGCTCCCTTCCGATTATAGAGCAAGTTGTTCGGCTCTCTATGGCAATGTACTTGTCTTAGGATGTCCATCTGGTCAGGTAACATGTATCGAGTTCAAGTCTTAGTTTTCATATCTCCGTTTCATAAAGGCTTGTGAATTTAGAATGCGGTGGATTGCTAAGAGGCCGAGTCTCATGATAAATGTTACGATGGACATGACACGCGAAGGCATGAGAGCACATGCTTGGAGAACTACGGTCTGCTACGTCCCTAATAGCAAATATCTATGGGAAAGCTTTCGATGTACTTGAAGGCGCTCCACTATTACGTGGCTTCTGGATTGTCATGCGGGAAGGCAGGTGCAGCATGGCACTTGGGCGGAAAATGGGAGTAGATGCTTCCAGATGTGGGGGCATTCTTCCCTGATACCCTCTTTGGAGGCGTGAAGTTGTTGCTTCGAAGGAGCAGGATCAATTGGGTATGCAGATGAATCCTTACATGACCTAAGAAACTTAGTGACCTCAGCTCCTCCTCAGTTCTCCCACAGTGTGTGCTTCTCTCCAAGCATAGCCCAATTTCTCAGCCAGTGGCCCCCTGTCCCCTTGCCCCCCGATACTGTACCTGCTGCCAATTTACGGGAGATCTTATATCCATAGAGACGTAGCAAATGCATCAATAAGTGTTGTTTTGGAAGCGGCGCAGCGAGAACCCCGCTATCGGCAGTTCTGTAACTCCTATCCCCCTACGATCCAGCCCGGACAACCCACGTGCGGGCTCTAGAAACTCGCAAGGAACCTCGTCTAAATGCATCGCGCCTCATTGCTGCCCCTCACACCGCCTCTCGAACCACCGTGTCAGCTGAAAGAGCCCGAAAGATGAGATTGGCACGCCGGCAATTGGCTCGGCTGAACTTTAGGCAGCAGGCTTGGCTGAAACGTGGTTGAAAGAAGGTCCTGAGGATACCATCGGAAGACGCTCAGCCTGGAGTTGCAAAGACGGAAGCGCAATAAGAAGTAAGTCAGAGGCTACCAGAAAGACAATACTCTGCAAACAATTTGCGACCTAGCCAACAGGACATGCTCAGGAAGCGAGGCAGAGACACTTGAAAGGAGATTGAGGAGAGGAAAGTGGTGAATGTGAACTTTCTCCTCCACTCGAGCGCGTACTGAGCAGACACCCCAACTGGGATACCTTGACATTGACATACCAAAAGAGGTGCTCTGCTCTTCGCCATAGCAGAATGCATACACCTACCGCAAACACCGCTCCACCTTTCCGGCAACCACTTCACTCCCATACCCGTCGCAGGTATCCTAACCATTGCCCCTCTTATCGAGAGCCATTCCACGCCAGACCCTCCTCCACCTAGACCTATCCTCACGTGAATGCGGTTGGAGTTGCCCTTGCCTGCTCATTTCTTGTCTTTGCCCATGAGAATCCTGTTCTTACCCGCTCTCCTCTTCACAACAGCAATGTTCTCGTCGTTATACTGGATTCTAGGTTCTACTCTCGCTAGAGCTGACTTCATTGTACCATATCCTCCACTTCTCCCCGAAAGGAGTGAATCCGAAAGATCATCGTCGTCTTCATCTGTCACTGGTGTGATGTAGCAGATTGACTGGCTTGAGAAGCTAACTGTGGCTTCGAGGCCAGGCTCTTGGGCTGGTGATTGGGGAGGCCTATGAGGTAACCTCCGGCACGGCTCTGTAGCGGCTACGAGAGACCCCCGAGGTAAACTTATGCCTAATCTATACTCAAGGGACGAAATTATTAGAGCGTTGTTGACTTGCAAACCCAGCGCAAGGAACATCTCCTTTTTAGACCAGTCACAACGGCTGCTGGTACACACATCAAAGGCCCTTCTTCTCATCGTTAGAGCAGTTGACCCCAATGTTATGATAGAGCCTCGTAAGAGGTGAGTGAGAAGAGACGGGGCCAAAAAGTTGAGAAGAGCATCGAACTAGTCTGCAAGAGGCAAAGCGCAGCGCTACTCAAAGACGCGATATCCAAATCCGCGGGTTGGAATCTTCGCGTGTTCTTTCCCTGCAATCCAGTCAAGCAGTGGCCTTTCTCTCCAATGCTCTTCTTTGGCCATGAGTTGAATGGATCTTATCGCAATGTCTCGATGCAGCTCTCTACTTGACATGCCTCGGGGCGGAAGCAACAATGTCTTGCCTCTTGAGCGAAGCCATCATTCAACCCGCCCCCATGTGGCTGCTTCTTGCATGAAGCTTAACTCGGATTGCCTTTGGCACAGCCCCCTCCAAAGGTTCGAGGTATTTGTTCGACTGCTGGCAGTCTTGCACTTTCCTTCTCTCTTTTGTCATATGTGCGGTGTCCTCCTATTAAGTACTGCTCAATATGTCTAGCTTAGGCTCCTCACAGATCTCGGTTCCCATCCTCCCTCTCTTCATCCTCGCCTTCACCACCCCCACTTCAGCCTCGCCAGTACCATCGTACTTCACTCAGTGGTTGGATTCAACTGTATTCCCACAAAGAGGTGGCAGCATCAGCGACGAGATCAAATGCTACGGGCTGCCTTACGGTGCTATCGGAAACCTTTCGCATATCCTCACATACTGGACACTGGGTTGCCTTTTCTTCTACAGAGCTCCTTGGTGCCCGTGGCGAACTCTTCGCGCAGGCCAGATCGATCTCTTCCTCGGCATCATCCAACTCCTCGTCTCAGTCGGCGTTGCTAGCCTTACTATTGCCCGCTGTCGAAATCGTTGGCAATTCATAGTTCTTGCTGCTGCTCGCCTACAATTCTCCCTCACGCTCGGTTATTGCGCTATACATACAAGTACACGAATCATGAGGGGCCATCAGGATTATGAAAGAGTACCTTCTAAAGAGTCTTTGCCGCTCCCTCAAAGGAGGCTCGGCGCCCTCCCCTGGCTCGTTCATCTATCGGCGCTGCCAGGTCTCGCCGCCCTGGGTTCGCTCATCAGAGAGCTCTGGCAGGCGTGCGAGTGCGAATCAAAAGATGCCTGTACGGTGTGCAACAACTGGCGGCTTCACGATCCGCTGCCAATTCGGAACATATCCTATGCCTTTCTAAGCACGATTGCACTTATGTTGATTGTGCTCGCGTTCATGGTGGGTCGGAGTAGAGGGCATCAGACACCTGAAAAAGCAAGGTCAATTTCTGGGGCTTGTCATATAGTCGGCGGCATCATCAGCCTCTTGCTGGCACTATATACGGATTGGCTGCTGGCTACGATCGCCGATAATCTGGTGGGTAGCCCCAGTGGTGACTTGGCGATCTTATACTGGGTAAGTTAACCATTCCTTGACAATCACAAATCAGAATCTGAACTTGAGCAGGCTTACTTTGGCGCAAAGAGACTGCCAATGTTATTCTCATAACAAAGGGTCTCGTGACACTCGCCAACTGATCTCGATGAGCAATGTCTCAGAAAAATCCACCAGATTTCAAGCTCTAATGGGTATGGCGTCTTTCTTCTGATGAGAAATGTATTTAGAGGTTTGGGTTCCTATGAACAGGTGTTCAGGTCGACTACATTAATGAACTTAGTCACATAATTAGATCTACTTGCAACAAGCATCGCCGACGTTTTCCCGCGCGGCGTCAACTCCCCTGCCAACTCCCCTCCAACTCTTCACGTCATTGTTGAAAACATCTCCAAATCCACATTGGCTGCAAATGTGGTATGGCTCTCTGGAGTTTTGCCACGACTATTCCTTCTTCATCCTCTTTTGTGGTCTCTTTCTCTGTAAATACCTCGATAGTAGGACATAAGATCTTTTCCCTCCAGTTCCAGTTACGGCCGCCAACCTGAGCAGCTGCCGCCTTAACCGGAGCCGAGAGTGAGTAGGCCTGAACTGAGACGAAAGGACCATTTTAGCTCCCCCCTACCTGGGCTATAGTTACCAGCGGTGTTTCAACTACGTACTTACCTAGCATCAATCCACCGTGGTAATTCGTGCGGTCAGTTCCCTTTTCAATCTGCTTCCGAAAGCAAGGTTTCCAAAGAAACACGTTTCACCTGGATGGCGATGGATCCCCTGAGCCCAAAGACTTCATCGTCATTCACCAACACCAACTCCGCATCAATGAAGGTAGCTAGGCCAAGGAAAAATGGCCAAGTTAGTCAAATTTCCCACAAGGTCGAACAAAATGCACAATCAAAGAGTTGGAAACATACGGTTGACGAAGCCGTCCCCGGCCATTTGAACCTTGGCGGCAACGACTGGTGAATCCAGCCACTTCTCTTCCATGCATGTTCTCTTGACGTCCTTGAGATCCTCTACTATGAACGAGTGAGCTCCTCTGGGGATGTCGCGGTCGCCGGTAAGTTTGATGGCTTCGAGACGGGTGTCGCTTGGCTGGTGAAATAGGAGAAACTCGTAACCATGGCCAGGGAAGAGACCTATTGTAGATATGGGCGTCGTTAGCAAGCCATGTGATGAAGGGTAGGAGAGGGATGGAAGTTCCGTACGTATCCAAACGCCCTTGTAAGGATGCCGCGCGTCCGGCGTGTGCAGCATCGGATCGATGGCGGCGAAAATGTGCGGCCCCGAGCGCGGGCTTTCCAAACGGAAGAGCTCCTTGCTGTAATCGCCACTGTCAGTATCGTAGGGTTCCCACGTGTGGTGAGTCCGGTCTTTGGCCGGGATCGTACTGGGAGGCCACAATTCCGCGGCGGCGATACGAGTCAGGACCTTGTCTTCCGATCTGCGACCGTTCCTCGCCCGGAAGACTGACTTTTCGGAGAGGCCAACCTTGGCGTTGCAGAGGAAGACCGATATACTTGGGTCCCCGTCCATTGCACTCGTCGGCTTCTGGGCTGACGAATCGTTGGCGGTAGCTTCGAGGTAATGGCCTTTCGTCAAGCCTGTTTCCGGCTCGAAACGCGCCACCAGGATTTGTCCGCTAAACGGCTTGTCCCCAATCCACAGCTTTCCGTGCAACCAATGGTAATCTCTGATTTGCTCCGGCAATGGCGTGGCAGCCCTGACGTAGAACTTGGCCTCGAGTTCCGGCTTACCCTCATACCCAATCTTGAACCAGTAAGACCTGTACCTCTCATCATATCCCTTGGGTGGTCGAGGCGAAAACTCCTGTACGCTGCCTACGAATTTGCAGAGGAAAAAGTCGCCATCTCCTCCCACAGGCATGACGAGTAAACCCGTTCCCTGGCCGCCGTCATTAGTCTCCCGAAGCAACATGCAATACCGCCAGCGCCGAAGGGCGTCTTTGATCTTCAACACTACAGGCATTTGAGTGGAATTAGCCACAATTCGACCCTCCTTAACCTCTCTCTCTTCTAAAGGCCGATAGTACCAATCTCCCGCAATCACACCGTGCTTGTCAACCAGGCACGCCTTGTCTCCCACTGCCCCCTCTGTGAGCAGGTCGGCTGCAGTGTCAACAGGCATGTCGTACAACGAAGGCGGACACCACGACCAGCCGCCCGACTCGGTAATCGTGACTTGGCCGTGGTGAAGACTGGAGGGGTAGATCCTGACCACGCGGTTAATGACGGCCTTTGTGATCTCCTCCTGAGAAATTTTGTAGTCCTTAAACTCGAAACCAGCAAGAAGGCCGGCGATGATCATACGGTCGCGTGGCCACGAAGTACTTCGTGGCTTGAGTACAGCCATAAGATCGGTGGTGTTGCGGATAGGCTGGCGCAGTCTGCGGATGATGGTGGACGCAATCCAGTGAGCGCGGCTGCATCGGCTCGGGTCATCCGCCAGAATGTTTTGGTCGAGATCCTTAATAACGGGCTCGAGATCGTTCGGACCTTTGAACAGGACCTTGACCGTCTTGGACATGATGAGCTCCAGAGCCGTCCAGCCGCGGGTAAGCCAGGGAGAGAAGACGAGGGCGACACAGGGACTGCCGTCGTCGGCCCATTGGTAGTCAAGAAGGTACTGGTCGTGAACGACGGTGCACTTTGCTCTGCTGTAGTTCATGTGCATCTGGTTGATAGCCTCTCTCCTTGCTGTTTCGTCCGTCGGGATCGAGATAGTGTCCCACCAAATGGCTTCGCACCCCACTCTCTTTGTGATGTTGGCCATATATTCGAAAAGGCATTTATTCACCTTTCCGGGAGCCTGGGCGCCGATCCCCGTTCCATCTGACCAAACGTGCGAGACGGCCATGTACGGCGTTCGACTATCTTGGGAAACTTCAAAGGGATCAGAAATTGTCCAAACTGTGCGGCCTTTCCCTTTGAGTGACTGGTTGAGCAGTTCTGGATCAAACTCGAGTATATTTTTGCACTTGTCTGTGTCTTCGCACTTGTGGAGTTGCGTCACCGTGGTGCTGTCGAGGGAGGTGAATCGGCAGAAGCCGGCTGTGCATTTATCGTGGTCTTTATGCCTGAGTTGTGGATGCTTGACGGCCGTCTCCATTAGTCCGGGCAAGTCCATGTACTTCCGCTCACTGATGAGGGCAAGGTTCCAGAATCTGTTCTGACAGAGTCCAAGTTTGTGTGCTTCTCGAGTAGCCTGCTTGACCGCAGGCGCAGTGATGCTTGGCTGTAGGAACTCCGGGCTCCATCGACCCTCAAAAACGCCTGAAAAGCCGGTCAAATGGTGTTGAGCGGTCTGCATCCAGTATATGATCTCGCAGACGCCAAACAGGTCCACGATGAGTTCCTCGCCGTCTTTGTCGAGTAGCACTTTTGTCATTTTCTTGCGTTCGTCCTTGTACTGATATAATAGCCAGTGACAAATCTTGGCGGCTGCCGAGAGGTGAAAATGTGGCCGAAGTAGCCTCTGTTCCGGAGTGCACGAAGCCTGGCAAGAAGTGAGTATCAAGGCCCATTCCCGGAACCGGGCCCATTCGCAGCGGGGCACGACCCGGTCCATGATTTCTCTGGTTTTACGACATTTCTCTCTTCTGCAATACCGAATCTGCGCTTGGAGGCAGAAGTGACCGAGCCGATTGAGGAAAGGCCGTCGAGGGTCCACCATGGCATCCAGGTCCTCATCTATGATGAGCTGAACCCACATTCCCGGGCGATATCGAGAGTTGGCGCATTCTGCCTCGGGACTTGTTTTGCTCGTAGTGTCTTCAATGACTAGCGGATCCTCCAGGCCGAGATCCAGCTTCGACGGGGTGCTCTGGAGAGGACGTTGGACAGCAACGTGGTCGAGCTTTTCCTGGTCTTCCTCGTCCGTAAAGCGCGTAAAAGCTCTTCGAACTTTTCCATACTTAGGATCGTTCAACCAGGAATTGTTGTCGGGATCAACAGTAGTTATAGAAACCAAGCCGGTGCGTGGGTCACGCACGAGAGGCATGATGTAGCTCTCGTCCGTAGAAGTGATGAACAACAGGGCTGACGGGTGATTCAGAAACCGGGTGACTTTGGATGTTTTTCTCTGGGTGGTACCCCAGTCAACACTATACGCACAATCCTTTTTGGTCTTTCGACTTTGTGCAGGCAGTGCTCCGAAATCAAGTTCAGTTCTGTAGTGCAATTCGCTCGGCAACCAGCTTGACCCGGGAGGACTTATCGGAGCAGCTGCCAAGCTCGGCCATGCTAATTTGTTATGGCCAACCAATATCATCGTCTCAACAATGTCATTTTCATCTATGAAGCTATCGATGTAGCTATCGATATAGCTATATCTCGCTGTGGCGATGGCTAAGCATAGTGTTGAGTTTGCGAGTGCCCAAGCGATCCCATAAGGCCCTGCTCCTAGGCTTCCCTGTAGCCTGCAGTGCCCACGCGCCGTCGCTTCCCTCACCCTTGCTGTTGCTCTTCCAGGTGCTTCTCTTGACTCTCTTCCAGCTGTGCTTCTAGCCGTGGGGGTGTGGTCCAAGCCGGGAGGAAGGAGGGTGAAGCTGCTCGCAGGCTGGGTGTCTTCATCTTCGGAAGACGTTTCAAGGACGTCCTCACTGGGGAACAAGCTGAACGCTGTCAGAGTGCGCTCTTGGGGAATATCGCACCGCGAGCTCAATCGCTGTACCATATTGGGACTCTCCAGGTAGACGTGGTGACTCTGGGGAGTAGCACCGCCATCTTTCGCGGCTATAGCTTTGCGATAGGGAGTTTCATGCTTGTTACTCTGCTATGCTGCTAATATGGTGCTAAGATGAAACCTTTATCCCTTCTATTCAAACACCGGACGAAATTTGTACATTATGCCGCTAAAAAGACGGAAAGACTTGAGCAAAAATGCAAGCAACTTCTGGTTGACGGCTGGTCAGAGGCAGGCGGCGATGAAACAACGATTGAATTCCAGTTTCCAGTACAACTCCTCATCTTGTTTGGCTGAATCATGATCTTTCCCCCTTTGTGCTTTTCTTGCAGTGAGTGCAGATACAATCAATCTTGTTTTACTGCGAATTGGCAAGCTGACATTCTCCACAGATAGAACTAGCACAAGCAGAAGCGGGCGCTCAATTCTACAAAGTCGTTCAACTTCTCCAAGAGCAGATCGGAGCAATCGTAATGGTCCTTGAGCACCGGTGGGGAGCGTTTCACGAGATGCTTCGTTACGGTGAAGGTTCACACGAAACCCTAGACAAGAGGCTAAAATGCCGCATCGAGTCGCGCCTGGAAGAGATGTTTCGGCGCTTTCAACTTCTCGGAATCTGCTACACAAGCGAAGTTCTAGGTGAGACCTTGCAGGTGGGCGCGAACTAAGAGACTCGGGTAGGGCTAATAACTCGCGATTCAGTAGACCGGAAACTCGATCAGCATGCGAAGAGAAGACAACACCAAAGCTATTTACATCTCTACCCCCGTCATGGTCATCTCCCTTCCTCACACCTTTGTCTCTGGTATGGTGGGAATGAACGCATCTGATTTCCGAACAATGCCGCAGGGACAGTGGCTGTTTTTGACGGTGTCGACCCCACTCGTGATTGCGGTTCTAGTCATATGCTTCTTCATTTTGCAGTATAGATTCAAGCTCCAACGTTTATTCCGAATGATCTTTCTCTGGCCCTTTCTCGACTTCGAGGACATCAGAATCATACATGGAGAGTGCAAGACAACATCAGCGAAGTGTAATCGAGGACGCAGGACGCGAATGGAGCAGGATTAAGAGGCTAGGTAAGGTACGGAAGAGGCGAAAGCAGGTTCCTTGCATGCTAATGGTCGCCGCTCTACATGAAAATGCTCAGCCTCGACTTCTCTTTAGGGGTTGAGTAACCAAGGGGGCTAACCGAGTGCAGGAAGAGGAGGAAAGGACGTACGCAAGCGGATTGAACATTCGTTGATTACTTCTGCTTCTCACATTGCGAATGATCGGCCGTTTTGTTGAACGCAGACAACATCGCATCAAGCTCCCCAATTAGCGCAGTGGTTGCAGATTGGGGTTGCTGGCCTGTGAAGAATGGGTCGCCGCGAACAGAGCTGTTCGCGTATTGCTGAAGCTGATAAGAGACAGGTTCGGCACGTCTTGCGGTATAGACTGCTTGTGCCTGATCAGCGAGTTTCACCTTTGACCGAAGATAGATTTTATCCACCTTCGACATCATGCCTTTCAACTCCGTTAAAGGCTGTTTCACCAGCACGATGATTATTCATGTCGTTCGGAGAGAACATGAACTTGTGAAGAGAGAACTTTGCTTTCGTAAGTTGGGCCTAAGAGCTATGGATTGAAGGAACAATTGAGCAGCCGACATAGGAGGGTGGCACCGGAAAATGTATCCAAGCACTAAGAACTTAGACATGTAGAAGAAGGCTAGCGTAAGGTCGAAGGGGCTATTTGAGCTTTGGGTGATTTCTGCTTGCCTTCCGGCCTGCTTTACCAATCACGCTGCTCCAGGTAATGACTAGAATCTTCGCCATAGGATTAGGAGGCTACTGGGCTCTGAGCAATTCCCCTTTCCTGGCTTTTCGCAAACGGAAAGCATGGGAAGTCGACGTTCCGCATACGTCGATGGCTTGATAAGTGGGTCCATTGGTACCGTTGCAATGGCTCGCCCATCCTGACCTGGCACCAGTGAACCAATCAATCCTTGGAAGGCCTCACTACTTCCCAATGCTTTCGTCCGACTGCTGGATAGATTATGAAACAGAGGGGAGTTGCCGTGCATGTCATGTGGCTTCTGGTCGCGTAGAACCCTTCCGTTTGTGGACTTGGGGAAATATCTTAATCTCCTCGAGTTCACTTCCCCGTACGCCAGCCCCGGGGGCCCCACAAGGCGGTGTAGATCTGAGGATCGCGCAATGCGCCGATAAACTTGCCGTCGTGAACTGACTTCCCTAGGAGCAAGGATCACAGACCACACGTTCATTGCGTGGCGCTGGCACCTGTTTCAGCCTTGACGGGCGTGTAGTGCAGAGTTCGGAACCATCAACAATACCAAACTTCAGTCGCCTCGATATTTATGTGAGAGAAGCTGTTCGGTGCAGGCTTCGCAGGAAATAGGCGATGTATCCACGTTTCGGCCCCCTCGGCAGTTCAGGGGGGTTTGCTGGCAAGGCACCTCTTCCACTGACGGAATGCTTGGGAGCTTAAAACTTAGCATAGTGCTCGGGTGGTGCCAGCACGCACACCTTGATTTCTTAGCTTCGGTTCAACAGGGCAGAAAATGCCCCTGAAGGAAGCGGGATTACAGTTCCCACCGGGCCGGTAGCCTAAGGGTGCTCCTATAATTTGGTTCTTTGCGACATTGCAGCCGCCAGTCGCTACCGAGGCTATGGTTGAAGCTTACGGAAGCGACGGGCCGGTGTTCCTGTCTCCAGTCAAAGGTGCCTAGCCTGTGTCTTTGCCCATTATTCAACTTGTCTCAAAGTGAAAAACATGCCCCCGATGCAGAATGATACCATCAACCTACTAAGAGCATGGAAGCATCCCAGTCATTTGCTTCGCAACTCAAGCATCCCTGGTCGGACGAAGATGGGTGCGACTTGGACGGGCTCGGGGAAGCAACATCCGGATCATGAGACCGACCTACAATTGGGGGACGCTGAATTGGATCTTTTGCTCAGGGGGCCGACTTTTAACCTTGTGTGCTTTTACCTTTTGTCGCTCAGCTTGACCACGGTCAATACGACGGGATCATCGCTTATCTCTTTTGTCAAAATGTTACTGGCGTGCTGGCGAGACCTGGAAATTGCGCGCCCTTTGGAATAACCCCCTTTCTCCTAGCCCGGCAGAGCATTTACCAGAAATTTTACATCCTGATTACGACAAAGAGACCAACTTGACACCGACAATTTGCATTGTCCGCTAGAGCATCTAGCGGCATTCCAGGCAACTCCGATCATCAGATCCGTTTTAGTGGGTAGGCAGCGACAGACGCTCCGGACGATGCAACCTCGCCAAATTCCCCAGAGGAAAGCACAGCCTGGTACGCTTTGTAATGGCATCTCTTCCTGGACTTCCGCCGAGGCGGTTCTCGAGGACTTATCCGCAAAATCCTGATCGGGAAAGTCCGTTGAGAGGCATGATTTCAGACACGGATACCGCGTTATGTTGAAAACGCACAGCGCCACGCCAATAAAAGCGAATTTCCATTAGAGGAGAGGGCAAAAGGCCCACCGACATGGAGAAATGGTTGCGATGACTTGAATGAAGCCGCACCGTCTCACATCAGAAGCTCGCCAGATTCCGCACCAGCCGCAGACCGAGCAGGCAAAAGGCAGCAAATAGCCCACCGCCTTCACACCATGCGAACTGCATAAGTTTCAAAACGCCTTTTCCTCGCTCAACACCCCATTGGGCGCGCATTGGGCCTTGACCCTTGCAACTTTTCATTTCACTTCGCGTCCCTGTTTGCAGAAAGTATAGGTTAGAGAGTTGGCGGGCTGCCGCTGAGTTAAGAAATTTCAGTGAGCTGTTTTAAGAGCATCACTGATTTTGGCTAGCATCATTTCATAAGAGTCTCGAGGCCTAATCGTGCATCGTTACTGAGTACGATCAGACTAAGCCACGACCTAACGTCCGAGTACAGGAGTAGGTAATTGATACATTGATGTCCAGTAAAACGCTTACCTGCGTCTCTCGGGGCGGGCTCAGCTCAGCCTGGTCTCGGCAAAAGGTTCACATTTAGGTCCTCAACGCCGTGGCGGAGTAGTGACATACCTTAGATGCCGTATGGCGAAGAGATGCTATGACGAGCTAGTGTCTTCTTGCCAAAGTCAGATGTAGGACTTGTTGACCACTTCAACTCTCTGTGCATAGAGGGAGTAGCTGCCTACATCAATGGAAAATGTGGCAATGATTCACTGACTCCGGTGCTACGCTCTCTCTGCGGCGTACAACTGCCACCACAAGCAATTTACGCGAAGGTTTTGTGATAGGAATCTTGGCGGATAGCGACAGCCTGACTGCGCCTGAGCTTACGACTGACTTCTCCGTCTCAGGTTGCTTTCAAACGCGCCTGCCCTTTGTCTTCAGAAGGTCAAAATGCAAGAATCTCTAGCTATAAGAACAGCGAGTGCCTCAGACGTAGCTTCGACCGTTGATTGTGGTGATAACCATGGACGATTACGAGATATCTAAACAGCGGCACTTTCATTACCGCGGGTCGGCTTTCGACGGCGGCATCGTGCTGTACATTTGAAGTCCAGAACTTCCTATTTGAAGCCAAGCCGTACAAGAAGCACAGCCACGCTTCAGTCAAGAGGGACCTACAGCTGTTGACTCAGCGCCTCGGTGTAGCACAAGACGCTGCAGGAGTTCCCCCACTTGTCGGATTCCGCGATGAGCCCTCCAAGGGGGAATTCCACCTGGTATTCCAGATTGATCAGCAAATGTCGGGAAGCAACACGCTTTTGCGTAAATTCCGCCACACTCAAGTTCCCTTTACTCTCAACTTTCGCATGAATCTGTGCGCTTGCCTTGCTGAAGCGATCCTCTATGTGCACTGCCTCAGCCTTGTTAGCAAAAATGTTCGACCCGAAAACATACTTCTCGTGCTTGACGACCAGGAAAGCACCGCGAAACTGTTCTTATTGGGCTGTCTGCTCGAGATCCTGACTTGGAAACCACTCTTAAATCCAAACGAGAAGAGAGGACTGGTTGTCAGCCCAGAATTCGGGGAAACTTTCAAGCAACTAGGCTACGATGATGTCAGGACTAGATCCTCACGTATTAGATCTGAGAACGACAAGTCTACTCACTACCCACTACAGGTACAGAAGGTGCTCATTGCTCTGGCGCAGTCCGGCCTTCCAATTGCGGCTGGCCCTCGGATGGCGGGGATTGTGGATAGTTGCCTCACCAGCCTCGATTCTGAGGCAGGCCTAGGAAGGGGCCTCAGGCTTTCAGACGCAAACCCGGAATGAGAAGGAGATCGGGACCGACAGAAGGCTGCCAAGGCCAGGACGATACGCGCGGTGGGAGAAAAAGATGTCTCCCTCGCTAGCGTTCAGTCTCTGTACGATATAGACCTGAAATCATCGTTACGCACGCGACTGACACGCTCTGTATATACGAGACCCATACAGTGACCGGTGGAGAAGTCTAGTGCCCGGCGTAACCTTTGGCTCTGCCGACGCGAGGCTGTGAAATGTTGCTCAGAAGAGTCTAGGCTTTGGATTGCTGTGCCCGGCTCTAGAGGCTTACGATTGCATTAGGGCATGTGTAATGACTTCTTGACTGGAGATCGAGCAGATACAGAACAGTGGAGCGATTGGAGCGACACACGTGGAATATATGTTAACGGCAAGAAAAGTCGTGTGGGGCGGGGCATACCCTGCATGTTTTCAGCGGATGCGGCGACTTCTTGGGGCGCGACGCTGCGTAGCAAAACTCTCGCCCCTGTAGCTAGATGACATTTGGTAGCCCCACAGCGCAGACTTTTGCAACAGAGCATTCTCAGGCACGGGCCACTGGTTGGTTCCACCCAACCAGCGAGCTCATCTTGCGCAATGGTTGCTGACCGGTTAGAAGAGCAGAGTGAGGCTCTTTGGTGTTCCCTGCCCGCGGATGCTGGCGATACAGAGAAAAACTCGATGGAAAACAAGCGGTAAATTCGTAAAACGTTTTCAGCACATCATTTTTAGCACTCACGCAGAAGAGCAGAACGGGAAAGTCTAGGAAAGCCGCCACAAATTCTTGGTGCTCCACCAAATTCGCGGTGCCAAGATTTCGCGATGTGGCGCAAGCGAACCGTAACTCCGATTTCCCGGCCCCCAACATTCGAAGCAACTACAACAACCGAATTATGCAGCACATGTACCGAAAATTGAACTTCAATACCCAAAGGAAATAGACATCGCCACAGGTTGTTGACTATGATGCCATGGTGCGCCAGGCAACGTTCATGCCAAGATTTCCAATAAGTGGTCAGAGGTCAGGCTGCACTGCAATCAGTGGTTTCGAACCCCTTTCGGCCAATGCTGGTGGAGAGAATGGTCGAGGACGGGTCAAATGGCTCCCCTGCACATTATCAGCTACGGCATTTCCTCCATGAGGGGTATGGAACATGGAAATTGATGTATGTCGCGATGATGGTTGTCATCGTTCGCACGCCTCAGAATTTGTACAACTTACGGAGGTTTCGCTTCACACTACGATTTGGACCCATTGCGGCCCGTCTGGAACGACGAAATTGTGGCGTCGAGCTCTGCAATCTTCGCACCAGTGTCATGATGGCCTCGCTGTCCAGGAGAGTAAGGATCGTTGCGATGTGGCGACTCTGTATATCGTTGCATCTGGTAAGAGTTCTTCCGAGTAGAGTCAGAAGTACATCCTACAACACCACAGTCAGCGCCCGAGCGTGATGAAAACCGGAAATGCCGACTACTAGGACAAAGGCGTCACCCACCACGAGGATCATCGCCAGCGTGGGCCTTGTGAGTATGAGAGGCGGATGTAGAAGCTGGCATCCTTGGCGATATGCTAAAGCGGATGACTAATGAAAGATCAAGACGAAAAGGCAGATGAATGATGGAACCGCTACTATGAGGCTGGAGCAGTGAGCAAGAAGGAAAGGAGAAGAAGAAGAGAAACCATGTTGACGAGAGGGAACTCTTCCTTTATATGCGCCCTCATCTGCGACAAGGGGGGGGGGACCACAACAACCTACGCGGGATGACGCTCGACAAATCCGTCCGCACAGGATTGCCCAATCTATTCGAAGCTTGAAAGAAGTCTCGTGCCTCCAAGAGAATAGCGTTAGTCGCCAGGCCCCATAGCCCAACTCTGGAGAATGGGCTCTTCGAGTCATAGGTCGCTGGCTAGGTCACCAGACAGGTCGATGGGGATTGCTGCCCCTGGATATTAAAGCCAGATACCGGCGCCCTCGAACCTGGCGAGCGTCGGCGTAGAGACCTAGGGCAGTACCTTAGGGCAGGTCTTGATGCCTAAGAAAATGCGATCATGCCCTAGATTAAGCTGGCTTTACCCGGAGCTAATGCCACGACCTCTTTCTCGTCTTTCGTGCGCACGAAGCTCGTTCCGTACAAACTGCTTGCATTCCCAAGGCGCCCCAAAGTAGAGAATTTCGCTGATTTACCTTCTTGAAAAAGTCTCCAAATTCCAAAAATTGCCCTTGTACATCATCAACGTGATTGCTAAGCCAAAAAGTCATCGTCTCAAATTTCCAATCTTACCCAAAACAGAAACAAAGTCACAACATGCCAATACCCACGCCGTCAACAATCTCCCTGATATCCTCCACCGCACTGACCACCGCCCCTCCCAGAACGCCTAATCCAATAACCAACGCTGCAACCACATATCCATTCATCGCACCATCCGCATACAAACCCTTTATCCTCCTTTCTCCGCTAGACGAGATGGCCCTCCAGCCATTTGGACGCACGCCATTCGCCTCCGGTTGTGTCCGTAATCCCAAGGGACCTGAATCGATTGGGGTGGCACCGGTAGTGACTTTGTTAGAGGCTTCCTTAGACAGCGTCGCGAAGCTGGAGCCGTGGTTGACTAGCGTATCTCTGCGTGCAAGGGTGCCATGACGCGCGATAGTCATCATAACTAAAGGTATGGTCGTGACTGCTTCAGCAGGAGAGGTCGCAAGCGCAGTAGTAGTCTGCGGAGGTGCAGGGGTGGAAGCCTGCAGAGGAGGGACAACAGTAGCTTTCCTCTCTTCCCAGTTCGCCAATTCCAACGATCCTCTCTTCGACTCGTACTCTAGCAGCACATTGGCAGCTGCAAACGTAGATGAGTCTTTGTCAGTCGCCGGAGTGAAGTCGATTGGGTAGGTGCAAGTGGGGCCTGTATCTCGCATCTTTGGATGGGTTTGCGCTGCGGGTTTCGGGGAGCATGTGCTGCGGGTGAACACAAGTGCCATAGGTATATCCTTCGCACTTGGAACTTTTGTCGAGCCAAGGATTGTAAATGGCATAGACCGACAATACGGGAGTGTGTGTCTTCACGACTGTCACGTAAATCACAGACACAAAAGCTGAGGTCTCCCGTTTGTCATAGGTAGGCATCGAAGTGGTAGGTTGCACTATCGAGCTTTGATTAGGAAGCAAGCCCAGTCGCGGCGACACTTGTAAATGCGATGTTGGTGAGAGCGGGCCAGTACTTAGGTTTGCTGACGACACTAGCCACGCTGTGGCCATTGTGTCTGATGCGGATAGCCCTAAATTGATGCTGGTGGTCGTTGGCAAAGTTGTTATTGTTGTGGTGATGGTGGCGGTGGTGGTGGTGATGGTGGTGGTAGTCAAGACAGCATTTGTCACTGGCCCTAGCGTTGACGATGAGCTCGTACTGGACGAAGAAGGCATTCCCAGGGATGTTGACACGGAATTACCAAGGGGTATGAGAACGATAGTTGAATCATCAAGAATCAATCCATCATCAGCCGCGGTAGCTACTCCAAGCAGTCCCGAGAGCACAGTAACTAGCCATGCAACGGCGAAAAGCCAGAACCAGTTCATTCTTTGTCGTTTCACCGATACTGTTGATGCTGCTGTAGCAGACGTCGACTCGGGCTTCGAAGGTGGTACGTGGTCACTCAGGTGAGGCTAACATGCCTCTATTGCGTCTTGAACCCTGTCTCCGAATAGCTCCCGTGCCAATGATGCATGCTCTTCACCCGGACCCTGGTGGTCGGAGGGAAGCATCCCTCGCTGTGGTATGCGTAATGAGGGGCCTTCAAACTGTGCGACCAGACCATCTGCTAGAACACCTTTGGCAAGTGTCTTAGCACCTATTGCGTAGCTCTCGCTATTTGCGTTAGAGGGCCATACATCATCTTCTCGTGAGGATCTTGCCGATTTAATGGTTCCAGATGCTCGCTGCTGGTGTATGCCGTGGTGCACATGAAGATGCGAAGGGGGCCATAAGGGATGTGCATTTACGTGCAGGCGGTCAGTAACCAGGTAGCCAAACAATATTGCAAGGAAAAATAGGAGCATGGCATAAAGCGATGGAGAGCTGAGATGAGGCAAACCCTGGTTTGAACCTAAAACCAGCGGGATCCTAAGCTGCAGCAACTCGGGGGTCGTTGTACATGCATCTTCACGCTGTATGGGCGTGTGATTTTGTGGACTGGCCGAGGTCGAAACCTGCCCAACTGCTGCAGCAGAAAGGTAGAGAAATATGGGGATCATTGACGATGAAAGCATGTCGAACTGATGTGTCAGAGCTGTTCTTTTAGTAGCTTTTCGAGCTTGGGCGGTTGAAATACGTCTTTTGGGGTTTGTACGCAGTTTTTGAGGCTGAAGAAGAGCAGTGCAGCTTGAATGGACTGGGAAGTACGCTTATGAAAAGTTGATGGATGACAAAGATAAATCCTTTGTATTGCATCTATCACCAGACCACGAAAGACAGAGGTGAGCCTCGCTGGGCCGAGGCGTCACGTTTCAGTCGAGCTGTGGACCTCGTCGTCACAAATGGAGGTAACAAAGCCACGATGAGTCAGTCGTGGCTGAAGCTTCCAATCAGTGCAGGCAATCCCTGGCAGCGCGAGACTGAACGCTCCGGGTCTTGGCGGACGGCCACTCTCGGAAGTGGTAAGGAACCTGCCAAACGAGTCGATATTGAGTTTAGCTCCATACCACGGCGGTGGCGAGCGGTACACATAACGATGCTAACCAGAGCATTAATGATGGTGAGACTCTGCTGGCTCTGCTGGATCCTCCCACGATGACGGTAGTATATCCATTGTTTTCACCACCGGATCCTCCGCCCTCGCCAGGTCCACCTTCATACGGATTTCCAGGTGGTCCCCAAGTGTAATAATAACCCGTCCACGTAGCGCAATTAACCCTGAAGCCCTGATCGTTGAAGCACTCCTGCCGTCGAAAGCCGAACCGGTTGTATGTTAAAGGCGGTGCGGTGGTCTTCGACGTCGGTGCTGAGCTTCCCAAGACTGATGCCGTTTTCATCAACGTCGTCGTTCTGGTAACACTTACACCTGGCGCGCCTCGTGCCGGGGCAACAGTTGTAGATGGAATCGCATCACCCAGTGTGATAGGGATTGAACCCAGAGAATTGTGGATAAAGGCTATTAAAAGCCAAACTTGAAGACGCATCTTGCGCTTTGAACGTCGCTGTGAAACGTCTAGTGAATAGGCGACGTTCAGAAGTGGTAATTGTATTGATCTGAAAACAACTTCGATGAGAGAAGATGCAAATTCAGACAAGTGAGTGTCTTGTAGTTGAAGAAATGAACGAGGGGCAATTGGCAGCAAACCTTTTATTCGCGATGTGACTGTTCTTCAAAGTCGACGAGGGTATTGTGCGTTTGGGCATCAAGAGCAGGCCTTAGGCCTCTCTTCTTTGGCAGATGGCTATTGAATTTCAACCAATGTGCCTTCGGCGTGGCGAAACTTGATTGGCTGAAAAAGCCAAGGCGTTCCGAGATCGGACTCCTCGATTGCTTCATTTCAAAATTGGTGTCTCTACCGAGGCCTTAGTATGCACTGGTCGCAAGCTAAATTCGAAGCGATCCCATCATCGTGAAGTTGCTGAATGAAGCGTGTGGGAGAGAGCTGACCTGGACAATTAAAATCGGATGCTTGGCACGAGCGTTTGGTAGTCACACCCACGAATGAGTTTGCCAGGCCATGCGTCGGAGATAAATTTTGATGTGCTCATCGAATGCCATCTTTCAATGGCTCCTCTGTGGTCGGGGTGGCTTTCCAGTTCTTGCCAGACTTCATCTGAGCGCACAACGGAATGCGTGATCATAGCTTTGGTTCCGCTTCTCCAAAGTGGCCAAAGAAAGCACATTGTAGATGGCTTTTCTGATACCATCAGGTCTTAGGAAATGCTGGATCTGGAAGGGGGTTTGTCGCCTTTGACAGGACAGTGAACATACAGGGTACCGGTATAGTCGTATATTGCGCGGGATAAAACATTCTTGCTGGTGT